>Ga0302326_10032018_pt1 | contig 10490 bp, 6 predicted proteins | sample Palsa_T0_3_FD_202264 | JGI IMG/M metagenome (GOLD analysis project Ga0302326, IMG submission 202264) | Peat permafrost microbial communities from Stordalen Mire near Abisko, Sweden - Palsa_T0_3 | ecosystem: Environmental > Terrestrial > Soil > Palsa > Peat permafrost | place: Sweden: Abisko... | reverse complement strand
AAAATTAACGCGCAGATCCACCGGTGTCGCGCAGCAGGATCACATCATCCGTGAATTCGTTCCGGACAACCGCCAGGTGCTTGCCATCGCGCGACCAGCTGAAATCCGAAATCTGCCGCAAATCAAAATGAGTTAACTTGCGCGGCTTGCCGCCATCGAGTGGCTGCGTCCAGATGTTCTCAATCCCCTTGTCCGCGAGGACAAATGCAACTGCTTTTCCATCGGGAGTGAATCGCATCCCGGCGTTGCCTCCAGGACCCATCTGGTGGAAGGCGAGTGCGACCCCCGGCTCCAAGTCGATGGTGCGAGAGGGCTGGTTGGGGGATTTCAGATTGACGAGGGTGATCTTTTTGCGTGTTCCTCCGGAATCCGTGGCTTCAGCTTCAGAGTATTCCGCCAACGCGCTCCCATCCGGCGAGATGGTAGCGTCCACCAGCTGAGCCTTCTCTGGGACGCTGCCAGGGACGACGTGCGCGTCGCCTCCGGTCGCCGGCATCACCATCACTCCATCCGACTTGGAATAATCCGTGTAGTAAAGAGAGCCGCCGTCGGGCGAACACCCCCAAAGAATTATGCTTCCGCTGCCGGGCGAGATTGCTTTCGGTTCAGAGTCATCGTTGTTGGCGCGCCAGATCTTGTAGGTGTTGCCACCGCCGTGGAAGACCCAGACGACAGCGACGTACTGATTGTTGCCACAAGAGAGGATGTCCTTCATGTAGGCGGAGGTGTCTTTTAAAACCGTTTCGGTCGCTTCGCCATTGGGATCGATCCTCTGCAGCTGGCCGCCATTTGAAACCAGTAGCTTGCCGTCTGCGGTCCAAGCGACGCCGGTCAAGTGCTGCTGGCGAGGCATAGAGCGCAGCGGCGAGACGGGGCCGCTGCCATCTCCCGCGAGGATGTCGAGCTCGGTGTCTGAACGCTCCTCGACTGTGGCGAGGGTGGCGCCGTCGCGGGAGAGGGAGATTCCAATATGAAAGGCAGTGTCGTTGGTAATCGGCCGAAACGCTGCCTGGGGATAGGAGAAGACGCCTATCTTCTGGATGAACGAATTGTCCTCCGAAGTCCGCGGAATGAACATGAGAAGGAGGAAGTTTCCGGAAGGCGACCAGGCAATGTCCAACGGAACTTTATCGTTGAAGTTCGCGAAGACCTCCGCCTTGCCAGTCGCAAGATTGAACATTGAGACCTCACCCAGATTGGGGTGAGTGAAGGCGAAGGTCGAGATGGCGATACGCTGACCATCTGGAGACCAGGCGAGATAGATGGGCGCGTCTTCAAGAGGTGACACCATCAGGTTCTGCTCGTTTTGACCGTCGCTGTCCGCCTTCAACAGGCGCCACTTGCCACCCGCTTCTGCCCGGGCGTAGGCGATTGTGCTTCCATCCGGCGAGCACGTGATGTTGCTAAAGACGTCCCGGGCGACCCGTGTCGGAACCCCTCCGAGCAGCGGCGCGCGAAATGCGTCAAACAGCTGCGCTGCTCCAACTCGCGCTTGGCGGAAATAGAAGTAGTTGCCGTCCGGGGAGAAGCTTGGAGAGAACAGAGCCAGTCCCGAATCCTGAATGATCTGGGTGTTGCTCCCGGTGGGGATGTTGAGGAGCCAGAGGCTCTGCTTGCCCGCGATCTCCTGAATGTTCAGGAGAAACTTGCCGTCCGGGGAAATTGCAGTCGCCTTATACGTCCCCGTATTTGTAACCTGAGTGATTGCAAATTCACGGAAGGGCTCGGGCGTTGCATGCCTGGAGCGGTAGAACATGTACGCTGCAGCCGCCACTGCCAACAGCAGCACGCCAGCGACAATCGGAGGCCACATCCGTCGCGCAGAGAGTGTAGCAGCGGGAGATGAGATTTGAGCTGGCGGTGCACCGCTGCTGACGCTGGCGTGGCTTGCGGACGAGCCGTGCTGAGCTGAAATCCCGATCGAGGAAGGCGTGACCCGGTTGTTGGCAGTGAGGTCCCGCTTCAAACGCAACAGGTCAGCCCGCACGTCGCCGGCGTGCTGGTAGCGCAGGTCGGGATCTTTCTCGATGGACTTGTGGATGATGTCTTCGAGACGAGGGGGGACGCTCGGGTTTTGCTGCGAAGGCGCGAGCGGCGAGTCGTGGAGAATGGCGTCGAAAATCCCGGCAGAGGTGTCGCCCTGAAACGGCAGCACCCCGGTCGCCATTTCGTAGAGCACGCAGCCAAACGAAAACAGGTCGGTGCGATGGTCCAGCGGCTTGCCGAGGGCCTGCTCTGGAGACATATAAGCGACCGTACCCAGTGCGGCGCCCGGACTGGTTAGCTGGCGCTCCAGTTCCATCGTCGCGGCCTGGCCATCGGAGTCCGGCGCCCCTGAGACCTTGGCCAGTCCAAAGTCGAGCACTTTGGCGATGCCGCGGTCTGTAACAAATATGTTCGCGGGCTTGATGTCGCGATGGACAATCCCCTTGGCATGGGCGGCCTGCAGCGCGTCAGCGATTTCGCTGGCCAGGGAAATCAGAGTGTTCAGTTGCATCGGCGCACCCGTGATGCGGTGCTTCAACGTCGTTCCTTCGAGCAGCTCCATGGCGATGAAGGAATGATCGTCCTGCTGGCCGATATCGTAAATCGTGCAGATATTGGGGTGATTGAGGGCAGACGCCGCCTGGGCTTCCCGCTCAAAGCGCGCCAGGGAATGCGGATCGCGGGCGAGATCCTGAGGAAGAAACTTGAGCGCAACCAGCCGATGCAGCCGCGTGTCCTCGGCCTTGTAGACAACGCCCATGCCGCCGCCGCCGATCTTTTCGAGGATGCGATAGTGGGAGATGGTTTGGCCGATCATCGGGGAGTGGCCGAGAGACATATGCTCGGGTATTGTTAGGGTACCGCAACCGCTGCGGCAACTGATGGCGTCTGTCCGCGCAATTGCAAGGTTCGGGAGTTGGGTCGAATCGTTGGTGGAGATGGGTGCGATCTTTGACTGACTAACATTCCGGCCAGGGCGATTTGCAGCATTCATGAGCGCGGTCCTCGTGGCGGAACTCGTCACGGCCTGCACCCATGCGCCTTTTGTTTTAGAGCGGACCGCGATGCCCGGCTACCTCTTTCTTTGCTTCCGCGTCCAGGAGGTGGCTGATCCTGGAGTTATAAGAGGAGACCAGTCGGGAGACAACCACAGCGAGATAAAAGAGGCCAAGAATGTTTTCAAAGGATGCAATCAGCCGGACGTAGGAGTTCATTGGCAGGAGGCTGCCATAGCCAAGACCGCTGAGCGTGACGAGGCTGAAGTATAGAAAGGTGCCGCTTTGTCCGAGCGGGACGGGTTGGCTGAAGGCGTTCCGGACAAAATGGTCGATGATCCAATAGAGCTGCGAGAAAGCAATCGCGATAACCAGGTAGCTTATGACCGCCTCCGAGATCACACTGCTGGTCACTTTTGTGATCGATCCAAACCTGTTCAATAAAGCCCAGAGGACCGCGCAAGAGAGGGCAAAGCCGGCAAGCGGAGCGAGGTGTGTGTAGATCTTATGGCTGTCGCCGAAGGCTTCCAGAAGGCGTGCAAGCAGCCAGACACCGCCGATAGGAAGAGCGACCCTAACAATAATCCTGCGATTGGCCAGGTAGCTTGCTCCCATCAGCAGGAAGACAAGCTGCAGGCAGGCTAATAGAGCGCCGATGTGGGGCGAACGATCGGCCAATGGCGACGCGAGCATCATTGCCACCAGAGCGGCTAACAACATCTCCGATCGATGCCTTGCTAACCAAGTCCTTACATCAGCTGCTTTCTCTGCTGTACTTTCGACCGTAGTGTTTGCGAGTTTTTCGGCCATTTGGGTGGTCTTGCAAGCGACGTCGAGAGAAATGACTCGGTGGCGGTGAAGGCAGTTTAGCGCGAACTGCTCACTGGCTGGAATGGTGACCGGGATAGATCCGAGCGCCATTTAAAACACTCTTTCTTCGCTGCGGTCAGCATGGGCAAATCCGCGTCCGCATTCTCCGTTTTCCTTGTCCCCTGCCATGGCGCACGCCCGCGTCAATCCCAGTTGTGCGGGATTATAGATGCGGGCGCAGACCTGCTGCAGCTGAAGTCCCGGATTGCCCGAGACGCAGACGAGGCGCCTACTTCAGCCGCAGGACGATCGGAGTGTGATCTGACGGCTTCTCCAAAGCTCGAGGTCCCTTGTCGATTTCACAACCTTGCAGTCGTTCGAGAAGGTTGGGAGTAAGTAAGAAGTGATCGATCCGGATGCCTCGGTTATGCGCAAAGGCCTGCCGAAAGTAATCCCAGAACGTAAACTGACCACCGATGCCGGGATGCAGGTGCCGGAACGCGTCGGTGTAACCAAGTTCGAGCATCGCCCGGTAGCGAGCACGCGGCTCCGGTTGAAAGAGCGCGTCGCGGATCCAGGATGACGGTTTGTGGCAATCGATGTCCTCAGGAATTACGTTAAAATCTCCCCCGATGACGGTTGGCGTTTCACTCTTCAGCCAGAGATCCATCTGCCGCTTAAGACGGTCCATCCAGGACAGCTTGTAGTCAAACTTTTCCGTGCCCACCGGGTTTCCGTTGGGCAGGTAGATATTCACGATGCGAAGGTCCTCGATGACGACTTCGAGAAACCGGGCGTGACTGTCCATTTCGTCACCCAGCAAAGTCGTGCTGACGATCTTGATGGGACTGCGCGCGAGGATGGCGACGCCGTTGTAGGTCTTCTGGGTGACGGCGGCGGAATTGTATCCCTGCTCTTTGAACGATGCCGACGGAAACTCCGTGCCCTTCAGTTCCTGCAGCAACAAAACATCTGGCTGGTTCGCTGCCAACCAGGCTTTGACTTGTTCGGCACGAGATCGTATTGAATTCACATTCCAACTGGCTATCTCGATGACTTCCTCCCGGACTTTCCAGCAATGGACTTAGCTGTCCGATTCAAGCTTATCTCCAAGGACAGGTCATCCGCTTCACTGAGAACCTGGCGACGTTCGCCAGAGTTGGCAACGCGCTACTCTTCTGCTTTGCGGATCCGGGCATCGAGCAGCTGCGGACTTGAGATTGGAGAAGAGCACGTGGTTGACGTGCAAACGAAAGCGGCGGAGTGCAGTAATGACGGGTATTGAATGTCAGGGAATGGAAGCGGGCCTTCGGCCGGATCCCACCACTCCAGTCTCATGTAAGAGATCGCTGACCGAGCGGCAGTCTGGAAGAGCGTTTTGGCCGCGGCGTCGTGTCTGGACCCGACGATGGTGATGTGCAGTGGCGGCCTGGTGTACTCCTCTTCCGAAAGCAAGACAGGTGCGGAAAGCCAAGCGAGCGCGATTTCCGGTGTTGCCATATAACGCATGGCGCGCGTCGCGGTCTCGCGGTCACCCTTCTCGCCCGTGTAGTAAGACAGCAGGTTGGCGAATCGAGCCAGTTGTGCGTTCTCATCGCGCTCGGGATGCGGGGGATACGCTTTGTCGGTGCGGGCTTTGGATGTGACGAAGCCGGCGCCTATCGGCGATGCAAAATTCGCCGCCATAAATTGGCGCGCAGCTTCCGCACGCCGCAGCCACTCGCGGTTGCCGCTTACTTCATAGAGCGCGAGGAAAGCTTGCCCCATCGCAAGAGTGTCTCCCAGGAAGGGACCGGCCGCATCGTGATCGCCGTGGGAGAAGCCGCCCGAGGGAAGACTGCGATGCGCGATGATCCACCTGGCGGACTGCCCAGCCTCGTGAAGCACGGAGGCGTCGTCGGTCACGGCATAGAGAGCACAGAGGGCGCGAATCATCCATCCGTTCTCACGTGCATAGAGATGCTTGTCGATGCGAGGGAAGCCGAGTTTGCGACGCGCGGCATCGTCGAGCACAAAATAGCTGTCGCCCTGCTTGCCCTCGACAGGGTCGGCATCCTGACTTACGTAGAAAGCGCCTTCTGGGCTGGTAAGAAATATGCGGACATAGCGGTGGATGTTTTGTGCCGCGGCGAGGTACTCCGGTGAGCGAGACTGCCCAAAGGCCTGCGCATAAACGCGCAGGCTCTGCGCCTGGACGTAAAGCAGCTTCTCGTAATGTGGCTCATTCCAGTTGCCGCCGGTGGAGTATTGATACGATCCGCCCCAGACGGGATCTATGAGTTTGTCGGCGGCAATAAGAGTCTCTCGCACTCGTTGGGCCTGGAGCTTGTCGCCACGGGCCGCGAGGGTCTCAGCGTAATCAACGGAATCGGCGTCCAGATACTTATGCCCAAACGCCCAGCCCTTGCCGCTGACGTCATACTGCTTTTCGTATTCCTTCTTTACCGAGTCAAGCAGACCGGCGGGAAGGAACGGCTTGGCGGAGTAGGTGATAGATTTTTCCGGCTCCACGGAGGGGCCGGGAGATGGATCGTCGATGACCGCCTGAAGGATGGATGCCATCTGGCGAGGTAGAAGATAGCCCTGACGCTTCACGATCTCTCCGCCGTTCGCGTTGAAGATAACGGTGGCCGGCCAGCCATAGTCTTCGTACCTGTTGGAGATGTCGGGGCGCGAGTCCTGATCCACTTTTACGGCGATGTAATTTTTGTCCATCAGCCGCTGGACGATTGGATCGCGATAGGTCTCCTGATCCATGACATGGCACCAGTGGCACCAGACAGCCTCGAGATCGAGCAGAACAAACTTATGATCGCGAGCGGCCTGAGCAAAGATTGCGTCTGACCACGGATGCCACACGATGGCAGGAGGTGGCGCGGCGGTTTGGGCCTGCAGGCAGGCGGCGAACAGAGCGATGAGTAAAAGTCGGGGCGGCTTCATTCAACATCCATTGCTGGCAAGACCAGCCTAACTGAGTTGCACGGGCAGGGTAATCCTGGAGAGGCCGGGCGCTCGACAGGGCAGGAATTTTCATTGGCGCGTGACGGCGCCTCATGAGACTGCGTGCAAAAAGTGTTTGCCGGCCCGCACCCATGAAAGTTGTAAATGTGTGGCGTATGGATGCCCCTGCTCGGGGGGCCGCTGCCATGATGTTTGGAAGGATCGCTCCCATGCGCGCAACCGTCCTTATAACTCATAGTGGTTATTACCTTAGATACTTAGGCTCCATGTACCTCTGCCTACAACTTAGGTGTTGAACGGCCGTTTTACCTGAACCGGACGGATCGTTCTGCTTGTAAGGTTAGCAGTCAAGGCTGATCGTACTGGCGACCGAGTTAGGCTATACCGCTACTAACTATAGATAACTACATGCTTAACTTATTTATCTAGTTATAACTAACTCGCTCTGATGTGATGGCCGAAACTTTGAACACCCCCGTCAAAGGAGCTCTTATGAACTTTCGCCTGAGTGGATTCATCGCCGGAGCCATGTTGCTCGCAGCGCCCATATTGTACGGGCAGGACAGCGTCAATTTATCGTCCATTCCCGCTGGAACAACTGCTGTTTCTGTCGTTCCTCACTACATGAAATATTCCGGAACATTGCCAGGCGCTCCCGGCCGCGCGAATGTGGTCGACGTGAAATTTACTCTCTACGCCAATCAAACCGGCGGCGAGCCCGTCTGGTCTGAAACGCAACAGGTCACGCTGGACGCGACGGGAAAATACTCCGTGCTGCTCGGATCGATGACATCTGGCGGCATGCCGGGCTCGATCTTCGTCAACGGACAGGCACGCTGGGTTGGCGTCACTCTCGGTAGTGAGCAAGAGTCTGCTCGCAACATTCTCGTTGCGACACCTTACTCCTTCAAGGCATCCGACGCCGATACGATTGGCGGCCACCTGCCCTCTGAATTCGTGCTCCGCGATGGCAATCCGCGCATTCCGCTTGGCACACCGATCACGCAAATCGACGTGCTCTCGCCGCTTACAGGAGGCGGCAAGGGATCAACTGTTTCCATCGGCCTGGACACTGGGGACATGCCTCGTTTGACGTCCACCAACATTTTCAGTTCGTCGAATGCGTTCAGCGCCGGACTCTTCGCCAGCAACCCGAGCCCGTCGGTCAGCGCGATCTATGCCACGACCGCGGCGTCTAATCTTTTCTCGATCGAGGATTACTCGGCCGCTCAGCATAGCTGGGGCATCGGCGCCTACGCGACGAACTATCCGCTTTTCGCGCAGGCGATGGACACGACGGCCGGTGATGAGACCATCGCGGTCTACGGCCAGACGTTCAACAGCGGCTCGGCAAGCTTCGGTGTCGTCGGTGAGGCCAAGAGCGGCCACGGCGCATCCGGTGTCTACGGACTTTCCGGCAGCCCCAGCACAGAAGGCACGGAGGTGGAACCTGTCCTCGGTGGCGCCGGTGTCTGGGCAGATACCAATCAGTTCGGCGGCGTCGGAGCTGGTCTTCTCGCCACGGCCGACGATAACGACGCTGCCATCTTCGCCAGCAATAGCGCGACCGGCTACTACACCGTCTATGTGCAGAATGATGACATCACCGAACATGCAGGTCCGTTTGAAGCGTATAACTCCTACAACCATTCCTTTTGCCAGATGGACGCTTATGCCGATCTAACGTGCTCGGGGATTCTTGCCAGCGTCAATGCCGTCTCCGAGAATCACAAAGTTGCCTCCTACAGCGTCCAGTCCTCAGAAAACTGGATCGAGGACTTCGGCTCCGGCCAACTGACTTCCGGTCACGCCTCCATCACCGTCGACCCGGCTTTCGCCGAGACTGTGAACACGGGCGTCGAATATCACGTTTTCCTTACTGCGAATGGCGACTGCAAAGGCCTCTACATTTCCAGCAAGGGTTCGGGATCTTTCGAGGTCGCCGAGTTCAACGGCGGCACGTCCAGTGTCTCCTTCGACTACCGGATCGTCGCCAAGCGAAAGGGCTATGAATCGGTTCGCCTGGCCAGCATGGACAAGATGGCACAGCAGGTCAAAACGCCGTCGGGTCATCCCTACCCATCGAAAGAAGCGCGGCCAGCGGCTCGCCGTCCAGCGGCCAGCCCGGCAGACCGTCGGGGGCCTGGCATCGGCAGCCCTGCTCCTTTGCTATCGAATAAGTAGATCAAACTGCCTTCGTTCTAACGACGGTCCGCTTCGGCGGGCCGTTTCTTGCGTACGGCCTGTGAGCTACGACAGTTGAGCTGCTTTAAATGTTGCTGCCCATGGGTGTGACGCTGCTCTCAGCTCGCCTTCGCCAGCGCTTCTGAACGCAGAGGTACTTTTGGTTGCTTCGGCTCGTTGACGACGCCTTCCGGTTGTTCGCCGTTGCGATACCGTGCTAAAACCTCGTTGAGATACTTCACAGTGCCCGCCAGCATGATGTCCGTCGACCCCGCAATATGTGGCGTAACAAGAATCCGTGACTCTGCGAGCAACGGATTGCCGGGTTTCACCGGTTCGCCCTTCACCACATCGAGCCCGGCTCCATAGAGGTGGCCGCTTTTCACGGCGGCGATGAGATCTGATTCTTCAACCAAGATTCCGCGCGCCACATTCACCAGCACAGCACCCTTCTTCATCGACTGCAGGACTTCGGCATTGATCAGGTTTTCATTTTCCTTCGACCCCGGAATCGCCAGGACGACATAGTCCGCGTCTGCCACTGCCTGTTTCAACTGATGAATGCCGAATCCCTTGACGCCCGCCGGTGCACGCTCCGGGTGTCCGTCGACGCCGATCAGGGTGACTCCGAATCCGCGCAGCCGTTCGACCAGGAGATCACCAATGCCACCCAGGCCAACAATGCAGACCTTCTTGCCGTAGAGTGCCTTGTTCATCCCGGGTTTCTCCGAGCGACTCATCGTCGGGTCACGCGTCCAAGCCAACTCCTCATTCAGTCGCCGAGATGCTGACAGCATAAGCAGAACGGCAAACTCCGCGACGGACTCTCCATTGCCGGTCTCCGTTGTCGGCGCGGAGGCAACCCAGATTCCGGCCGCGGTTGCCGCGTCAACATCGACGTCTTCAAAACCTGCGCTGGCCGTCTGTAGCAGGCCTAGCTTCGTCTGTCCCTCGAATTCTTTCGCGCCAACTTTGCCGATTGAAATCAGTACATCGAGGTCCATCGCGGGAGCTTGTTCTCCGGGTAACCAGGTGAAGAAATTGTCCTCTGAATTCTCTGTCTTCAATTTTCCTAACAACTCCACGGCCATTGCATCTTGTTTACCCAGATAACCGATTTTCACGAATCACCTCACTTGAACTTGGATGCGGTTGTGCACCTCAAACTCAAGTTCTAGATCGCAGATTCGAAAAATCGCGTTTTCCGCACAGGACGCATTTGCCCTTTTCCCGGGCAGTCGGTGTACTGGCGGAAGGCGGCATCGACAAATACTGCTGGTCTGACTGTTGCTTTGCGGCCCGGTGCTCTACACGACCGAAATGCTTGTCCACCAGTGGAGCATGGCTTTGATCACTCGAGGCTGCTGGTTCTTCGCAATGGCGTCGAGAGGTTTGCCGTGACTTTGTCGGATAAACATGATTTTTCCAGCGGTACACCGGTTAATGGCAGTTATTATGGTGTACAAGATTATCAGGCGCCTGGACGGACCTGATTCGACAGCTCGAAACGTCGAACCGCCGGCGTCACTGACAAGTTTTTTGACGAAAGGAAGC
>Ga0302326_10032015_pt1 | contig 10491 bp, 11 predicted proteins | sample Palsa_T0_3_FD_202264 | JGI IMG/M metagenome (GOLD analysis project Ga0302326, IMG submission 202264) | Peat permafrost microbial communities from Stordalen Mire near Abisko, Sweden - Palsa_T0_3 | ecosystem: Environmental > Terrestrial > Soil > Palsa > Peat permafrost | place: Sweden: Abisko... | reverse complement strand
TCAACCGTGGCCAGATCGAAGGCGGCTTCGTGCAAGGCATGGGCTGGCTGACAACCGAGGAATTGAAATGGGACGACCAGGGCCGCCTCCTGACTCATTCCTCGGACACCTACAAAATACCTTCCGTGGGCGACACGCCGCTAGTCTTCAACGTTGCGCTGCTCAAAAACGCCACGCAAAAGAACGTCATTCACGGCAGCAAAGCCGTGGGCGAACCGCCCGTGATGCTGGCCATATCCGTGCGGGAAGCCCTGCGCGACGCCATCGCCGCTTTCGGCCCCGCTGGCGGTCAATCGCCCTTGGCCTGCCCCGCGACCGGCGAAGCCATTTTCAACGCCATCCGTCATCGGTTTGACAACGCTGAACCCGCGGCAACAACGGAACAAGTGGCTGCAACGGCACACTGATCGGCGAATAAGCTTGCCGCCCATTCGTGCCCGCGCAAAATAAAGTTACTATTGCGACTTGCTTAATCGGAAGTAGATCTGTTGCGAACCGTCGCCCAGATTCGTGCTTACCACGTTTTGCCCGTTCGTCATGATAAACTCCGCCGTATTCGAAGTCCACATTGTGTTCGTTGACAGTGAAGTGGCCGTTTGCAGGTAGTAACCCGGTGATGCAAGCGGCCAGGTTAGGTTTAAAAGCCCTTCGGTTTGACCAATGGTCAACGTGGGCGCAGGAGCAAAGAAGGCTTCGAGCATTCTTCCTTGGATCATCTTTCCGTTGTCACTGGAATGGACGTAGTCCCGCATCCAAAAGCTGTAGGGATCCCCATTGGAATCCGTTGGCGGGCTGACACCCGCTGCCGCAGCCGGGCCATAGATGAACTCGCACGCAACGCCAGTTAGGTCCAAATACTCGCAGTTGTTGGTCGAGCAGAACATGAGCAAATCGCCGCGGAAACCTGACGGCACACCGCCGGCATTGTTGGCCGGCACCTGGTCCAGTTCCGTCACTCCAGGAGCGAGAAAACAATTTTGATTGGCCTGGACATTGGGACTCCACTCTTCCGTGAGCATGAGAAACTCCGTGGTGTAGCCATTGGCGGAATTATCGGCACGCACCTGGTCCACAATGCTTTGGTAATAGGACATATTGTCGGGATTGTCGATGCCGCCGATGCAAAGCAAATCGGGTTGATACGCAAGAACATACTGCGGGACATAAGAAACGTAATAGGATACGCCGGTGCCGCCGCGGGTGGACGAAATCACCTCAATGCTTGCGCCGGGATACAGTCGCTCGAGCCACGCATCGAAGGGCGCGTTGGCCGTATCTTGTTCCACGCTGTCGCCAAGCATCACCATGCGGAGATTCTGTCCCGTGCGCAGTTTGTTTAAGGTCTGGGGCAGATTTGTCCAACGATCGGACTTGGGCACATAGTCGAGCTTCGCGGGCAAGGTGTCATAATAAGTGTCGCCCCACCGCGCCACTTCCTCCGGCGTGGTTGTCTCCAAGAGCACGTCGTCAATATATACTTCCGGTGCGATGGACTGGAATCGAATTTGCATTTGCACAGGGACGAGCGTGGCGTTAGGCCCAGCCGTGTTCTTGGCCCGGATGCGAAACTCGTTTGTAACCCAGCCGGAAGATTGGAAAATGGCGGAATACTGGTCTGCCGTGAGCAAGTTATCATTCGTGTCAAAAAACTGCGCGGCCCAATAGGCATAACCGATGGCTCCCGGATTATTGACTACCCCTGGAGCCAGCGACTTAAAGGATAATCGATACCACTGCAGCGGGGTGGTGCTGAGCATGGGAGACAGCCATGTGCCGCCGTTGCTTGCCGAGATGCAATAGCTCCCGGAGAAAGACTCGTTAGTGGTCCATCCGGCGTAGCCGGCACCATTAGTCGTCCAGCCTTGCGTCATTGGATTTGTTTCAAAGCCCGTGCAAAGAAGCGTTTGGGCGCGAGCGGGAACGGCGAGCCTCTCAACCATAGTCAGGAGAAGAATGAAGTGGAGCAATATCTGATTGATATTTCTGAAGCACATCGCGCCCAAGGATGCTTAAATATTCGCCAAAGTCAAGATTCTGCAACGCGCACTTGGCAAAATGTCATTTTGATTGACTTCTCGGTGTGGCTGTTCTCTCCTGTTCCAGATTATCGTTCAAAAACGTCATCCGAGAAGTCCATGAAATCGGTTCTTGAAACACAACGCCTGATCTTGCGCGAGATCTCGCTTGCTGACCTCGATTTCGTTGCGGCTATGCTGGCACATCCCGAAGTCATGCACTATTGGCCCAAGTGCTACACCCGCGAGGAGGCGGCAGAGTGGATCAAGCGGGAACAGAAACGGTACGCGTCCGACGGCGTCGGCTATTGGCTCGCCCTCGACAAGCTTTCAGGCCAGCCCGTGGGTCAGGCTGGACTTTTGGTTCAACAAGTGGACGGAGTCGAGGAAATCGGACTGGGCTACATCATTCACCGGCCCTTTTGGCGCATGGGATTTGCATTTGAAGCGGCGGTCGCCTGCGTGGATTACGCGGTCAAGATGTTGGGTTGGAACCGCGTGATTGCCCTAATCCGGCCTGAGAACGTTCCTTCCCAGGCGGTGGCCATGAAGCTGGGGATGGAGGTGGCGAAATGCACGCGCCACGCCGAATACGAGCACTTGGTTTTCGTTAATCGACGCTCATAGGCGAAGAATTGCCGCGCCCTTGCGCGCCAGTAAAGCCACAACAAGCGATTGGACAGCGGATGGCTCCATGCATGAGCACCAGCCATTGCACACATTCCGCACAACCGCAAAAGTCCGCACAAGTTTCCCGGTCGGGGCGGGGCCTGGAGCCCTGCGACTGGAGCCGCTGTCACCGCACCGTGACCGCTTGACCGGCCGGTGTTTTGGCCAAAGGGCTTTTGGGGCCCGCCTTCGGGCCATTGAGGGCCTGATGCAACGAGCCAACGTAGTTGCGTTGTGCCAGAGCCTGCCCTTGAATGGCTTGCATCGCAGGGCATACCGTACATCATGCTTGAGTCTCTCAACCAGGACGATGTCCTTCATACGCTACGAAATACTCCTGCCCACCGGGTATAACGATGGCACGCCAGTGGAGCCGAATGAATTTGACGACGTGCTTTACGATGGGAGGCAACTTTCATTTCCCTGCCGGACGCCGCAGCGTCTCCGCCGGCCGGATGGTCAATTCCAATCTCTCAGTCCCACGCAAAATGCTCAGCGGCGATTCTACCCCGATTTCGCTGCCAACCAGGCTCCGTTGCAGATCGTCAATGCTAGTCAGCGATTGTCCCTTGAATGCAATGAGCATATCGCCTTCGAGCAACGTCGCGGCGGCGGCCGGACTGCCCGGTTCCACCCCAAGCACAAGAATGCCCTGGGCCGATCTGAGCTTGTGAAAACGCGCGATGCGCGGATGAATCGCCGCTGTCTGCCCCATGACGCCAATCCAACTGCGCCGAAGGTGCCCTTCCTTGATCAGCCACGCGGCCACAAACTCCGCCGTATTGCTGGCAATGGCGAAACAAATCCCCTGCGCGGGCAAAATAATGGCGGTGTTGACCCCAATGACTTCGCCCCGCGAATTGACCAAAGGACCGCCCGAGTTGCCGGGGTTGAGCGCGGCGTCCGTCTGGATGATGTTGTCAATCAATCTTCCTGACTGCGCGCGCATGGACCGACCTAGCGCGCTCACCACACCTGCCGTCACGGTCTGCTGGAAACCAAACGGACTGCCGATGGCAATGGCAATCTGCCCCGCCCGCAATTTGCTGGAATCGCCAAAACGCGCGAACGCCAGTCCCGGCGCGTGGATGCGGATGACGGCCAAATCCGACTCCGGATCGTCCCCGACCAAATCCGCCGGATAAACGCGGGCGTCAGCCAGTGTCACTTCGATGCGCTCCGCGCCATGAACGACGTGGCTATTGGTCACGATGTAGCCGTCCGGCGCGACGATAAAACCCGTGCCGCCCGATTCCTGGGCGCGGGCGTTCGGTTGCTGTGGCGATTGCGCCGCCTGCGGGCGGCCGACGCGGATATTCACCACAGCGTGGCCAACCTTGGCGGCCGCGCCGGTGATGGTTTGCGAATAGGCATCGAGCAACTCGTCGTCTTCGAGAGCATGAGAAATCACCGGAGCTTCCGCCATTTGAGGGGAATCGAGTAAAACCGGCGTGGCCCTCACTCCCCTGCCGCCCTGATATATCTTTGGAATTTTCATATCAACAAAAACAATATCAGATAGGTTTGAAAACTTGCAACCGACGGCATTGTCAGACGACATTAGCCGGATGACTCCTTGGAAAACTTTTCTTTTACCTTGGCAAGGCTTTCGGGGGAGACGAGCCAATCCATCAATTCGCAATGACCACAGACTCGCAAACGAAATTCACGCTTTGAGAAAAAGCCGTTGGGCAACAAGGCGCGGAGCTTCCCCATTAATGAAACATTACGGGAGTAAAACTCGCCTTCCCCGCAATTTCGACATTTTTTGTTCATAGATTCGTTGAATTCTTTCTCTCCAACCACCACCGCCAGATGACCCAGGCGCAGGCCGCGCCCATTCCCAGCCAACCGGCCGTACGCACCAAGGCCGCGATTTGGGTGTCCTGATTCATGACGTTCCAGCGTCCGAAAATGCGCGCCCAATCGTGATCGCCGCCGCCCACCAACGGCAGTTCCTGCGCGCGCGCATCCGCCATGTAGCGCGCGATGTTGAGCCAATTTTCAAAAAACCAGATGACTGCGGCGGCAAAAGAAATGGCCTCGCCCTTGCGCCAGAACGATACCGCCAGCACCAGCGGAAAAGCAAACTGCCCCATCGTGCCCCCATACGTTTCCAAGCGCTGGCTGAACAGCCCCACGATGGGATGTCCCGCTTCATGGAACAACAGATTGGCGTGATCCAGACCGAATACAAAACCGGATTCAGACTTGAAAACCAGGAGCGCAAATAGGGCGAGGCCAGCCAAAAAGATTACCAGCTTCGGGGTCGGCACCTCTCTCCATCCGTTATCATTAAGATCGCGCATCTAGCCAGGAATCGGCGGAATACGCGGCCTCGTTAAGCGCGTTTCTCAAGATGCTGGGCGGCCAATTTTCTAATGCTGGTCACATTTCTCATGGTCGATGTCGGCAGGCGGAGTTGTCTCATCTCAGGAAGGGACCAGACCTTTGACTCGTGCGAGGGTGTGCGGCAGAGCCAATAGTATTCACGATCCATCACGCGGAATTCGTCCTCATCCGTGCGGACCGCCGCAAGCTTGGTCGCGGTTTCCGGTGGCAACGTCTGCTGGAGAAAGCCAACATGGATGGTAATGCCTTCCGCGCCGTCTTCAGGAAATAGGCGCAACCTGCTTATCGCGAAGACTTCCTCGGCGGTGCGCACAAACGTATCGACTCCATACCCCAGCGATGCCTCCAGATGCGCGGCGATCTTCGATTCCATTTCGCGAGTGTTCTTTGTCTTGGTCGAGAACAACACGTTTCCGCTCGCAATGAAGGTCGCCGTATCTTTGTAGCCAAGCTGCTCAAAAAGAGCGGCCAGTTGCTTCATCGGCACACGCCGTTTGCCAAGATTCATGCCGCGGAGAAAGGCAATGTAACGCTGCATGTTCAACATCAATCATTCAAACATCATGAAGTCAAACTTCTTCCTTCTTCCTTTCCCTCCTGTTCTGGTTTATCAATCCCTACGTGTTCGACTCGCGAAAGACATTTCACTTGCGAGGTCCTTTGCGGCGGCTGCCGGACACCGGACGGTCCGGTCCGCGCGTCCGGCTTTTTGCCGCCGTGGCCCTGGGGGGGATTCTCGCGGCATTTCTGTTGCCCTCATTGCGACAGCCGGAGTCTTACCATCATTTCGCCGATGAACGAACATGGGCTGGCATCCCAAACTGCCTAAATGTGATTTCCAACGCGGGCTTTCTGGGGGTCGGCCTCCTGGGCCTCCGGTTCTTGTTTGGAGGCGATCATTTCATTGATCCGCGCGAAAAGGCCGCTTACATGGTGTTCTTCCTGGGCGTCGTCTGCACCTGTTTCGGCTCCAGTTACTACCATTGGGCGCCGCGGAACGCGACGCTGGCCTGGGACCGGCTGCCCATGACCCTGGCCTTTATGTCGTTGCTGGCGGCCATGATCGCCGAACACATTTCCGTAACGGCGGGAGCGCGTTTTCTTTGGCCTTTGGTGGCTGCGGGCGCGGCCAGTGTCTGGTGGTGGCGTTGGACGGAAAACCTCTGGCCTTACATGGCCGCACAGTATTTCTCGATCTTCCTTATTGGATGGCTCCTGTCTTTCTTTCCGCCGAGTTACACCCGCGGCGCGGACCTTTTGATCGTCACCGGCTTTTATATTTTGGCGAAAATCGCCGAGGCGTTGGACGCGCAAATCTACACGCTGACGAAATGGATCAGCGGTCATACGCTCAAACATTTGATCGCGGCCGTGGCCGTGTATTGGGTGTTGCGGATGCTGCGGAAAAGAGCGCCCCGCGCGTCGATGGCGCACATCGCCTCCTCGTCTCGGCCCAGGCTGACGATTTTTTGATAATGAGGACGGCCAGAAAAGGAAGCCCGCCTGGCGCAACCAAACACCAGGCGGGCTATTTATCCCCCCAAACAACGATGTCATCTTACACCAGGCTAAAAAGCCCGCAATCAGGGTTACTCAGAGATCACGCATCAGGGAAAAACTGATGGCAAACAAGCCATGAAAATGAAAATGCGACCGGCGGCTTCGCCGCGTACGCAACGGCTTTTTGCCGCTTGACCTGGAATGTGATTTTCGCACATTTACGCAACGGATAACCATGAGCATTTACCGTCACAAACCGCGTCCGCCCCTGGGACAACACGTCGAATGGTTGTGGTACTATGTCGACTTCATGCCCGACCACGACCGTGAGCATGTTTTGCCGGATGGCTCGTTTGATCTGATTATCAACCTCGAGGATCGTCCGCGGAAGCTCTTTGATCGCGACCGTACGGGCCGCTATAATTCCTTCAAGCGCGGCTGGATATCTGAAGCGCACGCGGAATTTTTGATTATCGACGCATTGCCTTGCTCTTCAATGATTGGAGTGCATTTCAAACCCGGCGGCGCGGCCGGATTTCTTGGCTTGCCGGCGGGCGAACTTTGCCGGCAGGTGGTCGAGCTGGATGCGCTTTGGGGAGCGGGCATTTGGGATTGGCGGGAGCAGCTCATGGCGGCGCACGGTGCGCAGGCGAAGTTTGGTGTGTTAGAGCAAATGCTCCTGCAACGGATGGCCGTGAGTACACCCAAGCCATCCGAAAATGGAGGCGTCTCCTGGGCTATCGGCCAATTCGTGAGCGAGCCGCATTTGCAAAGCATAGCCGCCGTCTCGCATCATCTGGGCGTCAGCCACAAACAGTTCATCGAACAGTTCCGCCGCGAAGTCGGACTGACGCCAAAACTTTTTTGCCGCATCCGGCGCTTTCAGGAGGTTCTGCGGCTCATTCATTCGCAAAAAACAGTGAACTGGGCTGACGTCGCCTGTAGTTGCGGCTATTTTGATCAGGCGCACTTCGTGAATGATTTCCTCGCGTTTGCCGGGTTAAATCCATCGGTTTATCTGGATCGGCGGCTCGACGAAGACCCGAATTTCGTCAGAGTCGTGAACGGGTGAAATTTTTCCAATACAACACAGGCGGTCTGTGCAAAATTAAGGCCGCCATGAACAACAAAACAGAAAGAATTATGAACCAACGAAGAACTGCCTTTTTTATCGCCTGCGCGGCGGCCTTGAGCCTTGCCGCAGCCGACAAACCGTCACTCAATCCCCATCTTGCGCTGCTTGAGCCGTTGCTGGGCAAAACGTGGAAGGGGACTTTCAAGGGTTCCAAACCGGAGAGTCCGATCATTGATGTCGCGCATTGGGAGCGCGCGCTCAACGGCCAGGCCGTGCGGCAGGTCCATTCGATCAACAAGGGAGCGTATGGCGGCGAGACCATGTTCGTTTGGGATGAAAAAAAGCAGGCCGTGGCCTATTACTACTTCACCACCGAGGGATTCATGACTTCGGGCACCCTGCAAGTCAAGGACGGCCATTTAGTCACCAGCGAACAAGTCAACGGGGATGCCGATGGCGTGACCGAGGTGCGCGGTACCAGCGAAATTCAGCCCGACGGCAAATTCCACGTCAAAGCGGAGTATTTCAAGAAAGGGCAATGGGTCATTGGGCACGAAGTCACCTACGAGGAGGACCCCGAGAGTGAAGTCATTTTCAAGTAGATCCATGCACTCTCTTCGCGCCGGCTGTTTCGAGATTCGGCAGAAAGCCGGTCAACAATCCAATCAACGGCAGGAAGGCGCAAACCTGGAAGACAAATCCGATGCTTGTCAGGTCCGCCAGACGTCCCAATACCGCCGAACCCAGCCCGCCCATCCCGAAGGCCAGGCCAAAAAACAACCCGGCGATCAACCCCACCTTGCCCGGCAACAATTCCTGCGCATAAACCAGGATGGCCGAAAACGCCGAGGACAAAATCAAGCCAACGACAACCGAAAGCGCCGCCGTCCAAAACAAACCGGCGTGTGGCAGCAACAAAGTGAACGGCGCCACACCCAAAATCGATCCCCAAATCACATATTTGCGCCCGAACCTGTCTCCCAGCGGCCCGCCAATAAAAGTTCCCGCCGCGACGGAAATCAGGAACACAAACAGGTAGAGTTGCGCGCTCTGAATCGAGAGGTGAAACTTACCGATCAAATAGAAAGTGTAATAGCTGCTCATGCTGGCCAGATAAAAGAATTTGGAAAACATCAGCGCGACCAGAATGGCGAGGGACCATCCCACTTTTCGGGGCGAGATCGCTGGTTGTCCTGCGTGCGCCGGGCGACGCGGGCGGGGCTTCAGACGGTAAGTGTTCGTTCGGTACCAATGGCCCACATTCCACAAGACGACGATGGCCAAGATGGCGGCGATGGAAAACCACAACAGCCGCCGCTGGGCGTGTTCGCCCACCACGATCATCGCCGCCAGCAACGGCCCAAGCGAACTGCCCGCGTTTCCGCCTACTTGGAAGAGCGCCTGCGCGAATCCGTGCCGACTCCCCGCCGCCATGTAGGCCAGGCGCGAGGCTTCGGGATGAAAGACCGAAGACCCCACCCCCACCAATGCCACCGAAACCAGCAGAAGCGGGAAACTCCCCGCCGTCGAGAGGAGCACCAGGCCGCCCAAAGTGAAACACATGCCGACGGCCAGGGCATAAGGTTGCGGCCGCCGGTCGGCGAAATGTCCCACCATCGGTTGCAGCAAAGAGGCCGTCATCTGAAAGGTTAATGTGATCAGCCCAATCTGGGTGAAATTGAGATGAAAGGACTGTTTGACCACGGGATAGATGGCCGCAATGAGCGACTGGATGGTATCATTGAGCAAATGGGAAAAGCTGATGGCCAGCAGAACCGACATGACTGTCTTTTCTGCCGCGTCCCTGATTTCCGGCGCAACCGCCACTGACTCCGTTCGCATCCGCCCACATTACAGCAGAACAGTAGAGCAGACAATCCTGTCTGCTCAGGCCCTGAAGAGAGGCAGACAGGATTGTCTGCCTTACAAAACGGCAGGGCCAATGCTTGATGAGTTGTAACCCATTGATGGTTTGAAAGTTAAGTGATTTTTCTGGACACCTCGTGTGCGACGATTTAGGCTTGCGGCATGACTAAAGCAAAACGAGTGCCTTCCGTGGTCCAACAACCTCTTTTAAACGGGGTCCGCGTTGAACTGGCCGCCACCGCCCAGACACCCCAGATTCAGCAACTGCTCGATCAACATCATTACTTGGGCAGTCTGTGCCCGGTGGGTGAGCGCCTTTTCTACATCGCCCAAGATGCGTGCGGCCGGTGGTTGGCCGTGTTGGTTTTCAGTGGTGCGGCCAAACACCTCAAGCATCGGGATGAATGGATCGGTTGGTCCAACGAGCAACGCCGCCGTCGTCTGAGCCTGGTGACCAACAACTCCCGCTTTCTTCTGCTGCCGGATGTCTCGGTGCCCAATCTGGGCTCGCGCGTTCTGCGCCTGACTTTGGAGCGACTGCCGCAGGATTGGCAAACTCGCTACGGCCATCCGGTCGAGGTGGTCGAAACCTTCGTGGACCCAGCCCAGTTCAACGGCACCGTTTACACCGCCAGCGGGTGGACCGAACTGGGCCAGACGGATGGCTGGGGCAGGTGTCAGCGCGATTATTACGTCAAACACGACAAGCCCAAGCGATTGTTCGTGCGCCCGCTCCATCGCAACTCCTGCCGTCGCCTCCAAGCCGAGCATCTCAAGCCGGACTTGGCCAGCGTCGAAGCCAAAGTGCCGGCCCACTGCACCAAAAGGGTCAAGGAAATCCGGTCCATCGTCGATCACTTCAAAGCCCTGCCCGAATATCGTGAGCGAGTGGAATCCTATCCCCTCTTCAGCCTGGCCTCCCTCATTTTCCTGGCCATGTTGTGCGAGGCCCCGCGAGGCCAAACCGATCTGGAGAAGTTCGCCCGCGGCCTCAACCAAGGCCAGCGCCGTGCC
>Ga0302326_10032014_pt1 | contig 10491 bp, 5 predicted proteins | sample Palsa_T0_3_FD_202264 | JGI IMG/M metagenome (GOLD analysis project Ga0302326, IMG submission 202264) | Peat permafrost microbial communities from Stordalen Mire near Abisko, Sweden - Palsa_T0_3 | ecosystem: Environmental > Terrestrial > Soil > Palsa > Peat permafrost | place: Sweden: Abisko... | reverse complement strand
AGAGTCCTTCGACATTCCAGATCACCCTCACCCCAACCCTCTCCCGGAATACCGGGAGAGGGGGTAGCGCGCCGAGGCGGTCGTGCACCCGTTTGCAAATCCACCGTTGACGGGTACGATTTTCTCCTTCGATTGAACCAATCGACCAATGTTGCGAGCCGGAGAGATTGACGTATGCGAATGAGCGAAATCCTCAAGCCTCAGAATATCAAAATTTCCATGGCGGCCACGACCAAGGCAGAGGCCATCGGGGAATTGGTCAATCTTCTGGCGGCCAACGGCGATGTGAAAGACCCCAAGGCGGTGCTCGAGTCGGTACTCGATCGTGAAGCGACGCGAACGACCGGGATCGGCAACGGCTTGGCGATCCCGCACGGCAAATGCAACGGGACCTCGCAGCTTGCCATGGCCATCGGACGGCCCTCGACGCCGATCGACTTTCAGTCGATTGACGGACGCCCGGTCACGCTCATCTGGCTTCTTACCTCTCCACCTGACAAAACCGGGCCCCACATCCACGCACTGGCGCGCATCAGCCGGTTGATGACCATCGACAAGTTTCGCCTGGCGCTGGCCGCGGCGACAACGCCGCAGCAGCTCTTCGATGCGATCGTGCAGCAGGAAAACGCCCTCTGACCGCTGCGCGCTGAAAACCCGAATGACGAAACCAGAAACCAGAAACCAGAATCAAGCCCGAATGACCGAATGACGAATGATGCGTCGTTCGACTCTCTCGAGGATCGATACCGCGCTCAACTGGCCGTGCGCCGCAGCCGTTTCACTTCGTCGCGCTGCAGGTCGCTGACGATGCGAGCGAGTTGTGCCAGCTTTTGGCGGCCTTCGAGTTGGTTGTCCAGCGCCTTGAATGCGATACCGGTGCGGATCCCTTCGGCGTCATCGCTGCCGGTGTGCTGGCGGACGCGGCCGTCGAGCAGGAGCGTCACCTCCGAGTATTTGAGCTCGATGCGTATGCGCTGTCCCGGAACGATCTTCAGCTCGCCCCCGTCCCGGCTGCGGATGACGACGCCCAACCCGCCGAGGCTGATGTCGCGCAGCTCGGTCCGCAGCTCCTGCGCCGAAGGCGGCCGATCGTTCAGATACGCGTGTTCGGGAATCTTCCACGTCCGGGCGGACAAGTCTGATTCGGCGGTGAGACCGACCCGGTAATTGCTGCGGCGCTGGATGGTTTTGATCTCTGCGGGCGTCGCCAGAAGTATCGCCTCCAGCTTGGTCTTGGCGTTGACCGACAGCGCCGGATCGTATGCTTTGATCGGAGCCGTGAAGAGCACTTTGTTGGGTCCGGAGCGGAACGCAACGCCAATGGGCTGCCCGCTCGCCACCAGTTCGTCGATCAAAAGCTTTTCACCAGAGGCGGCTTCCACCCAGAATCCCTCGGCGTGTTCGCCGAGAAATCGCGATTTATAATGTCGAACCATTCCCGTCGAAGGAAGTGAAAGGACCAGAGCGCAGTTTCGCGCGATCGCGTCGCTGAGGAGTTGAAACTCTGGACCGACCATCAGTTGTCCCGAAAGCAGAAGCGACGTTGGCGGCTTCAGCCGGCGACGATTCCCCGCCGCTGCTGCTCGAACTATCGACAAAGGCGCGTTGCGCAATGAATTGTGCGGAGTATTACAGCGGTGTATTACATTTGTGCCGTTGGAAGTTTAGAACAGCTTTAGCTCGGGAAGCTCGGAGCGTCCCATAAGAAACTCATCCACACCTCGTGCGGCCTGGCGCCCCTCGCTGATGGCCCAGACCACCAGGCTCTGCCCCCGGCGCATGTCGCCCGCTGCAAAGACGCCGGGAACGCTCGTCATGTATGTCTGGCCGACCTGGACGTTCCCGCGGTTGTCCAGTTTCAGGCCGAGTTGCTGCACCGGACCCTGGTGCTCGGGGTGGAGAAATCCCATCGCCAGCAGACACAGGTCGCAGGGCAGTTCGAACTCCGAGCCGGGAATTTCCTTCATCTGGTAGCGACCGGCGGGATCCTTCCCCCATTCGAGACGGATGCCATGGAGGGTGCTCACCACGCCATTGTTTCCCGAGAAGGACTTGGTGTTGATCGAGAAATCGCGAATTTCGCCACCGAAGAGTTGGTTGGCCTCTTCATGCGCCGAGCTGGAACGAAAGACCATGGGCCAATACGGCCACGGCAGCAGCCGGCCTTCCTTGATGGCATCGTTCGTGCGTTCCTCCGGCGGGCGTGGCAGAAGCTCGAACTGCTTGATGCTCTTTGCACCCTGCCGCTGCGCCGTGCCGAGGCAATCGGCGCCGGTGTCGCCGCCACCGAGAATAATCACGTGTTTGTCGTTGGCCGAGATAAAGCGCTCGTCGGAGATATCGTCGCCGAGATTCCGCTTGTTCTGCAGCGGAAGGTAATCCATCGCCCGATAAATCCCCTTAAGCTCGCGGCCTGGCACGTTCAGATCGCGCGCGTGCGTCGCTCCGCCACACAGCACGATCGCGTCAAACTCCCGGCGAAGCTCTTCCACGGTGACCGTCTCGCCCACGTTGGCATTGAGCTTGAACGTAATCCCCTCGGCCTCCATGAGCCGGATGCGGCGATCGACAACTCGCTTTTCCAGCTTGAAGTTGGGAATACCGTACATCAGCAAGCCGCCGGCGCGGTCTTCGCGCTCGAAAACGGTGACGAGATGCCCCGCCTTATTGAGTTGTGCCGCGCAGCCGAGGCCCGCCGGCCCGGAACCGATGACGGCAACCTTCTTCCCGGTGCGCCGCTCGGGCAGATGCGGGGCGATCCATCCTTGGTCGAAGGCGTGATCGATGATGTTCTGCTCGACCAGCTTGATCGTCACCGGCTTGTCATTGATCCCCAATACGCACGCCTCTTCGCACGGTGCCGGGCAGACCCGGCCGGTGAATTCCGGAAAGTTGTTGGTTTTGAAGAGCATCTCCAGCGCGTCGCGCCAGCGATTCTTGTAGACCAGGTCATTCCACTCGGGAATGATGTTGCCCAAAGGACATCCGTTGTGACAGAACGGAATCCCGCAATCCATGCAGCGCGCGCCCTGGGCGCGGAGTTTATCCTCGGGGAACGGGTGATAGACCTCGTCCCAGTCGAGGATCCGCAGCTCCACCGCGCGGCGCTTGGGCAACTCGCGAGTGATTTCCTTGAAACCGGTAGGTTTTCCCATGTGTAATCAGCCCTTCTAATTCGCCCGCACGGCAGCCATTTCATCTGATGTGAAAGTGAAAATCGCGGCGATGCGCAGCACGTCCTTTGAGGTGAGTGACGCTCGCAGTTCGCGCCACAATACACGCTGCCTTTTCATCTGTTCCTTCCCTTGAAATCCATCCCAGATCAGAAAGCCGGTGATGCGACCTCCGTCCATCACCTCCAACTCGATGTCAGCATTCTTGAATTTGCGACGAAGCAACGTAGTCAACTTTTGAATGAACTTTTCCATCGGCCAGCTCCGGTCCCCACAATTTGTTCGGCAGCGTTCAAAGTGCGCCGAACCAACTCCTTCACAAAATCTCCCTCAATTCCGCGGTACCAGCCTCGATTGGACCAACGTTTTCGGAGCCCAGCATAACTGAGAAATCGGTGATCGTTGGACCAGTACAAAATGACAACACCAAGTGCGGCGCTGAACGATCCGACATCGGAAACGGGCGCGACATCATTAAACTCGGCGAGCCGGTAAAGCCGTCCCACATCGTGTCTGGAGTCGAAAGTTGGATCAATCATATGCCGGTACGCCCGTAGCATACATTCAACGGACAGTCCCGCGACATAATTTGCGAGAACCAGCCTGCCGTTCTCATAAAGTTCCCGAGCGACGCTGATATGCTCGATGGCCGCATCTCGATAAACTTTCGCCCGCGCCTTCTGCTCCTCTGTTGCCATTGAGGTTTACACCGCCGCCGACTGACGTTTCGACAGCAGGTTCGCCCGCTGTTCGATCTCCGCCTGGTGCTCGAGAACGCGGCGGTAGTCGTTGGGCATCACCTTCACGAACCAGCGCAGCTCCTTCTCCCAATCATCCAGGATCGCCTTGGCAACCGGACTTTCCGTAAGGCGAAGATGATTCTCCAGCAGCCGGCGGATCGTCGCGACATCTTCGGGTTTGTCGGGACTCTCCAGCGACACCTGATCGAGATTGGCCAGCCGCGGGAGTTGGCCGCTGTCGTCGTAAACGTAGGCAATTCCCCCGCTCATTCCGGCGGCGAAATTGCGCCCGGTCGGTCCGATGACGATGACGCGCCCGCCGGTCATGTATTCGCAGCCATGATCGCCGACTCCCTCGACCACCGCCTCGACGCCGCTGTTGCGCACGCAGAAACGTTCGCCGACCACGCCGCGGAGATACAATTCGCCGGCGATTGCACCATAAGCGATGACGTTGCCGGCGATGATGTTCTCGTTGGCCTTGAACGTTGCGGACTTGGGCGGGAAGACGGCGATGCGCCCGCCGGAAAGACCCTTGCCGACGTAGTCGTTGGCGTCCCCTTCCAGCAGCAGCGTGACGCCTCGGGCGGCGAAGGCGCCGAAACTCTGGCCGGCCGAGCCGGTGAATTTGAACGTGATGGTGTCCTGAGGCAATCCGGCAAAGCCGTACTTCCTGGCGACTTCGCCGGAGAGCGTGGTGCCGACGGTTCGGTTGGTGTTGTAAATCGGCAGCGCCGCGAAGACTTTCTCGCCATGCGCCAGCGCCGGCTGGGCCAGCGGAATCAGCTTCGTGTGGTCCAGCGAGAGTTCGAGGCCGTGATCCTGCTTCTGCACGTTGCGGATCGCGACGTCGGGACCGACTCTGGGACGATGGAGAATCACCGACAGATCCAGGTACTGGGCTTTCCAGTGGGAGGAAAGATCGGTGAACTCCAGCAAATCGCTGCGGCCGACCAGGTCGTCGAAGTTGCGAATGCCCATCTCAGCCATGTATAGCCGGACTTCCTCGGCGACGAAGAACATGAAGTTGATCACATGCTCCGGCTTGCCGGTGAATTTCTTGCGCAGCTCCGGATCCTGCGTTGCCACGCCTACGGGGCAAGTATTCAGATGGCAGACGCGCATCATGATGCATCCCGAAGCGATCAGCGGGCCGGTTGAGAAGCCAAACTCCTCCGCTCCAAGCAGCGCGCCGATGAGCACGTCGCGCCCGGTCTTGATCTGCCCGTCGGTCTGCAGAACCACGCGCCCCCGCAGATCACTGAGCACCAGCGTCTGCTGCGTTTCGGCAATCCCCAGCTCCCATGGAAGCCCGGCGTACTTGATGCTCGTGAGCGGCGAAGCGCCGGTCCCGCCGCTGTCGCCGCTGATGAGAATATGATCTGCTTTGGCCTTGGCGACCCCCGCCGCGACGGTGCCGACGCCCACTTCGCTCACCAGTTTCACCGACACGCGCGCCCTCGGATTGGAGTTCTTCAGATCGTGAATGAGCTGCGCGAGATCCTCGATGGAGTAGATGTCATGATGCGGCGGCGGAGAGATCAACCCCACGCCGGGCGTCGAGTGGCGAATCTTGCCGATATACTCGTCGACCTTCCAGCCGGGGAGTTGCCCTCCTTCCCCCGGCTTAGCGCCTTGCGCCATCTTGATCTGCAGTTCATCGGCGTTCACGAGATATTCGCTGGTAACCCCGAACCGCGCGGAAGCGACCTGCTTGATGGCGCTGCGGCGCCAGTCGCCGTTTTCGTCGCGCTTGAAGCGGTCGGCGTCTTCGCCCCCCTCGCCGGTATTGCTCTTGCCGCCGATGCGGTTCATCGCGATCGCCAGGTTTTCGTGGGCTTCCTTGCTGATCGACCCAAATGACATCGCGCCGGTGACGAACCGCTTGACGATCTCCTTGGCCGGCTCGACTTCCTCCAGCGGAATGGGGACGGCGGCTTTCTTGTAATTGAGCAGCCCACGGATCGTGCAGCGGTGGCGGGATTCGTCGTCGACCAGCTTGGAATATTCGCGGAACGTGGGAAAGCCAGTGATGCGCACGGCCTGCTGGAGCTTGGCGACGGTGTCGGGGTTCCACATGTGATATTCCCCGTCGCGACGCCATTGATATTGCCCGCCGTTTTCGAGGACTTCGCCGTTGACGCGAATCGGCGGGAAGCCGTGACGATGGCGATCGAGGCTTTCGCGCGCAATCACTTCCAGCCCAACGCCGGCGATCCGCGACGCGGTTCCCGTGAAGTATTTATCGATGACGGATCTTCCGATGCCGACGGCTTCGAAGATCTGGGCGCCGCGATAGCTCTGCACCGTGGAGATGCCCATCTTCGACGCGACCTTGATGATCCCCTTGTTGGCGGCCTTGATGTAGTGCTTCTTCGCCTGGTCGAGCGTGATGTCCTTGGGAAGCATTCCCGCGCGGGCCATGTCGGCAAGCGTTTCGAAGGCAAGATATGGATTGACCGCGCCCGCGCCGTAGCCGATCAGCAGGCAGAAGTGATGCACTTCACGCGCTTCGCCGGTCTCGATCACCAGCCCACACTGCGTTCGCGTCCCCTGGCGGATGAGATGGTGATGCACCGCCGCCGTCGCCAGCAGACTGGGAATCGGCGCCAATTCCCGATCGACGCCGCGGTCGGAAAGGATGAGGATCGTCGCACCGTCCTTGATCGCGCGGGAAGCCAAGTCGCACAGCGCATCCAGCGCTTTCTCCAGCCCCCCTTCACCGTCATTGACGTTGAAGAGCATCGGCAGCGTCACGGATCGCAGACTGTCGGTGGAGAGCTCACGGAGGCGTTCCAGATCGGTGTTGGCAAGGATCGGCTGCTTCAGCTTCACCAGGCTGCACGCCTTGGGCGACTCGTCCAGCAGATTTCCCTCCCGGCCGAGGTACGTATAAAGCGACGTGACCAGTTCTTCGAAGTTCGCATCCAGCGGAGGATTGGTCACCTGGGCGAAAAGCTGCTTAAAGTAGGCGTAGAGAAGCTGCGGCTTTTCCGAAAGACACGCCAGCGGCGTGTCGGTTCCCATCGACCCCAGCCCTTCGAGGCCGCCGATCGCCATCGGGCTGATGATCATCTTCACTTCTTCGGTTGTGTACCCAAACGCGTGCTGGCGGACGAGCAGTGTGTCGTGTTCGGGCTGGTGAACGCTCTTGGGAGCCGGCAGCTTGTCCAGCTCGATCATGTTTTCTTCGATCCATCGCCGCCACGGCCGCTTATCGACCAACTCGCTCTTGATCTCGCGATCGTCAACGATGCGCCCCTGCTTCATGTCCACCAGGAAGATCTTCCCCGGCTGCAGACGCCATTTCTTGGCGATGCGCTCCGGCTCGATCGGCAACACCCCAACCTCGCTGGCCATGATCACCAGATCATCCTTGGTGACGTAATAACGGCTCGGACGCAGGCCGTTGCGGTCGAGCACCGCGCCGATCACTTCGCCGTTGGTGAACGCGATCGAAGCCGGCCCGTCCCACGGCTCCATCAGGCAGGCGTGATATTCGTAGAACGCCTTGAGATCCGGCTCCATCAGCTCGTGCTTCTGCCAAGCCTCAGGAATGAGCATGAGCACTGCATGCGAGATCGATCGCCCGCCGGAGTAGAGAAACTGCAGGGCATTGTCGAGCGTGGCCGAATCGCTGCCCGATTCGGTGAGCAGCGGATACATCTTGGTCAGCTCATCTCCGAACGCATCCGATTGCAGGGAACCGGCACGGGCTCGCATCCAGTTGCGGTTGCCGCGCAGCGTGTTGATCTCGCCGTTGTGGGCGATCATTCGGTACGGATGGGCCAATCGCCAGGAGGGGAATGTGTTGGTCGAGAAGCGGGAGTGAACCATTGCCAGGCCGCTATGGAACTGGGGATCCCGCAAATCGAGGTAGTAATGCCCAAGCTGAGCCGTGTTGAGCATGCCCTTATACACCAGGCGATTGCTCGAGAGCGTGCAGATGTAGAAGTCCTCCCGTGCCGGCTCGGGAACGTGCGGGCTGCCGAACTCGATCGTGTTCTCCGCGATCTGCCGCACGAGATAGAGACGCCGTTCGAAATCCCTGCGGTTGTAGAACGACTCCCCCATCCCGACAAAGACCTGGCGGATCTTCGGCTCGGTCCTCTTGGGTGTCGGCCCAACCTGACGTCCATCCACGGGCACGTCGCGCCAGCCGAGCACGACCATGCCGAAATCGCGGCAGACCTTTTCGAAAATCTTCTCGCACTCGCCCCGCGCAACCATGTCCTGCGAGAGGAAGATCATCCCCACGCCGTAGCTGCCGGCCTTGGGGAGCTTGAAGCCCAACGCTTCGCACTTCTTGCGAAGAAACGAGTCGGGGATTTTGACCAGAATACCCGCACCATCGCCGCTGTCCGGCTCGCACCCGCAGCCACCCCGATGCTCCATATTCGCCAGCATCTTCAGAGCATCGAGAACAACCTGATGCGAAGGCTTCCCCTTCAAATGGCAGACAAACCCGACGCCGCAGGCGTCGTGTTCAAAGCGCGGATCGTACAATCCCTGTTGGGGAGGCATTGCGTTCATCGACTCACACTCGGTAAAAGAAACAACGCCCGGCTGGCTTGAGGGCGGAGCTTGCCATTCTAGCGAAATGCCACATCGTCACAACCAAAAATAACACATGGCACAGCGACAAACTGACAACAATATGCCCATAAATTGTGCAAACATGCAACAAAATCCGCCGCTGCGTGACTAAGGCAATTCCCGCGCCGCGTCTGATAATCCAGCCCCGGCAGCATCCCAAAGCCGGATATCCCGAACCGTCTCGCCCGGAAATGTGCAGCAGATAGGCAATCGATGCAGTTGTGCCTATTCTTGTCACAAGCAACATTTTTGCCGGTTTCGTCAGCAGCATCGACAGCCGGCGCCACAACAGCAGAGTAGACTACCCAACTCCAAAAACACCCTCCGAGCGCAGCTTCACTCCCGAGCGAAGATTACCCAGCGCTGCCTCGCATTGCTCGGCCGACAACCAAACAGTGGGAGATTCACCGCAGAGAACGGAGAACAAACGCATCCCACTAAACACCGCCCGCCTTCCGCCGAGCCGGCCGCCTCCCTCCCCTCCCTTTCTCCACTCTTCACCCTTCACTCTTTCTTTCAAGCCCTTCACTTTCCCCCTGCGGATGCGCCGCGGCGCGACAGTTTTTTGCGCCGTGCATGGTGCATCGACTCTGTAACTCCTTGCCGCTCCATGGGATCCGCCATAACCGCTTGCCGCGCCGTGCACGCCCCGTGCGTTGCCGGTCTGCTGATCGGCGACGCGGACCGTTATCCACTGAGCATCCGCTTTCCAAAACCTGACAAAACCTTACATCCCCCCGGAGGGCGCTGCGCGAGAGAGGAGAGCAGTTGAGAGTAGACAGTAGATTAAGACAGACGAATTCTCCCCCCCGTCCTTCTACTTACTCCTCTCTACTGCTCCACTGTCTCGCACCAGCGTGGGGCGAGGGTGATTTAGAACGGCGAACGATCATCGGCAAGCCAGATCCCTTCGTCTTCCGCTGTCCGCTCATGCGCCGTGGCGCGACAGTTTTTTGACCCGTGCACGGTGCGTGCCGGCGTAACTCGTTGCCCGCCCATGGGATCCGCAGCCGCCCCACGCACGGCGCAGCCGACCCGTGCACGTGACAGTAGACGGCAATTCTCTCCCAGCGGCCCGTCGCCTCCGCCCGATCAAATCGCATTCGGTTCACCCTTCACTGTCCACTGTCCACTATCAACTATCCATTACCCTCCAAGCGTGCTCTATCACAAAATCAGCCCCGGAAAAAAGTGTTACTCTCCGGCTGCGTACGGCCAACTTCGAACTTCGGTGCATTCCAAAGTTAAAAGTGAAAAGTGAAAGAGTGCGCGAACAGGTGCCGGAAACCACCACTTCGAACGCAAAAGGGCCGGCTTTCCCGTGCGCCGGCGCCGTTGTCCGTTATCCAAATGGCGTTATTCGCCGAATTCAGCAGTTTCGCGTGGCACTCTTTGGCACCTTCTGGCACCTTCTGCGATGTTTTTGAGCCGCAAAGCGTCCCACGCGAGCCGGCCAAACTTGCCTAAACCCTGTTTCAATCAACACTACCATTTCGACCACTGTCCCCCAGGTCAATGGCACCGCGGTGCCACCCCGGCGAGAGAGCAGAGCGGAGAGCAGGGGACAGCAGATGGAACACGAGATTTGCAGTTGCTGAAAACCGAAAACCGAAAACTAAACTAAACCCCGCGCTGGCGCGAGAGAGTAGAGCAGGAGAGCAGGTGACAGTGGCACCCTTCGCGTTTCCCATCTACGCTTCGGCAGCAGCCGCCCGTTTCGCAGCGATTTCCCGACGCCCAAGATGGCCGGAAAAATGGGCTTGCGGTACACTCGTAATCCATGCGGAAGGCCGAAGCTCCGAGAATCGGCGCACCGGAATCGATGATAAAAGGTGGATGTCACGTTAACAGCCTCCCGGTGCAGGACGATGTCCACTTTTCCACGTTGGTCCGGTACGTTGAGCGCAATCCGCTACGGGCCAGGATTGTCAGGCGGGCGGAGAACTGGCGGTGGTCGAGTCTCGGGCAGTCGATCCAGCCGG
>Ga0302326_10032011_pt1 | contig 10491 bp, 10 predicted proteins | sample Palsa_T0_3_FD_202264 | JGI IMG/M metagenome (GOLD analysis project Ga0302326, IMG submission 202264) | Peat permafrost microbial communities from Stordalen Mire near Abisko, Sweden - Palsa_T0_3 | ecosystem: Environmental > Terrestrial > Soil > Palsa > Peat permafrost | place: Sweden: Abisko... | reverse complement strand
CGACCATGCCGGCACCGGCTGCGGCGGAGTCCAGCGCGCGGGCCCGATAGGAGGCAGCGCATAGGGAATGCCCTTGAAGACATTCGCGCCGCCTTCAACGACGCCCTGCAGCGAACCGGTGGGCGCCTGAACGACCGGTCCCTGCTCTGCAAAAGACGGCGAACACAACGCGGCAGCCGCCGCGATAGCGAGGAGCAAAGGACGAGCAAAGATCATGGGCGCCGTTCTCTTTCTTTTTCCCGGTGTTGTTCCCGCCGCAACACACGCGCCAGGAACAGGAACAGAATGATGGCGAGGCCGTAACACGGCAGAAGCGAATAGAACGCCATCTGCAACGAATGATGCGGATAGCTCGCACGGAAGAAATCGCTGGCCGCACCGACGAGAGTTGGGCCGAACCCCAGCCCGATCATGTTCATCACCAGCAGCAGCAAGGCGCCGGACATGACGCGCTGGTCGGGGCGCACTTCCTCCTGCACGAGCGTCACCGCCGACGACAGGTAGAAATAATTGAGGAAGGTGGGGCCGATCAGGAACGCCAGCGCGATCGGCCAGGTCGGCGCCCACACGAACCCGATATAAAACGGAATGGCGAGCGCCAGCGATGCGGCAGGCACCAGCGCATAGGATTGTTTCGAGGCCCTCGCGAACCGGTCGATCACGCGGCCCGACACGAAGATGCCGCCCCCCATGCCGAAGAAGAGGACCAGTGCATACCAGATGGCGACCTGCCCCAGCGTCATGCCTTTCTCGCGCATGAGAAAAAGCGTGGCGAAATTTCCCGCGCCATAGGTGATGAGCTGCGTGGACCCGCTCGCGAGGGCTGCCAGCACAAGTGCTGGCCGCGAGAAGAACATCGCGATCGTCTGCCGGAAATTCGTCGCCGCCGCTTTGGCGGTGGGCGCCTGATCGAGCCCGCCGCGAACGGGTTCGCGCACGACGAGGACGATCGCCACAGCAGCCACCAACCCCACCGATCCCAGAACGATGAAAGCGTCGCGCCAGCTATAGGCGGCCGCAATAGAGGCGCCGAAGGCAACGCCCAAGGCCGCGCCGATGGGAGGCCCCAGATTGTAAATACCGAGCGCTGTGCCTCTGCGTCCCGGCGGAAAATAATCGGTGACGATCGCATAAGACGGCGGCACGCCGCCTGCTTCGCCGAAGCCGACTGTCATGCGCGCCGCCACAAGCTGCGCATAATTTGCGGCGAGCCCGCAGGCCATCGTCGCCGCACTCCAGATCGCGCAGGCTAGCGTCAGCACCCAGGTGCGGCTGGTCTTGTCCGCGATCCAGCCCACGGGAATGGAAATGAAGCAGTAGAACACCGCGAAATAGAGCCCGCCGATCAGGCCCAGCTGGCCGTCGGAAACGTGCAGAGAATCCTGGATGGGTTTCGCGAGGATCGCCAGCAACTGCCGATCGAGGAAATTGAGCACATAGACGAAGCACAACATGAAGAGCACGACCCAGGCGCGCGTGCCGGGCGCGCGCGGCGGTGCTGCGATCTCGCCAAGCGCCCTATCAACAGGCGCAGGATCAACAACGACATCCGAAAATCTGCGCGACGCCATCGCCTAGAACCCGCGGAACGCGCGTGGCAACGCACCGCAAGCGCGCGCGAGCTTTTCCACTCTATTCCCTCCCCCTCGGCATCATCCCGGATACCGGTTTTCCGGGCACTATGGAGGCGAAACTTCGACCCTGTCAAATTTCACTATCGTGTGAATGAATATCTTGCTCGCGTGGCGCCTTGGCCTGTTTTCCGCGGATGCAACAGGCGCCGCGCGAGAACCGTTGATATCTTCGTGAAAATGAGAGAGCCGGTGTTACGACGAATGAGGAGGATGGCCGTACCGAAATAAAGCCGAACCAACGCAGACGAACGCCGAGGACTTTTCAACAGAATCCGCCAGAAGCGGTCGTTCCGCGACCCTTTGCTATTTCTGAAGAATATGCACGTAGCAAACAGCTCCCACACCGACCATATGCGCGAGTCCGGTGCGCGCGCCCGCGTGCTGCCTGGGACCGGCTTCACCGCGCAGTTGGCGTGCGATCTCGGCAATCTGGCCCAGGCCGGTTGGTCCGATGGGATGGCCCATGGAGATTAATCCACCGGAGGGGCTGACCGCACAGCGGCCGCCGATATCGAACTCACCGTCCTTGAGCCGCGAGATCGCCTCACCCTCGCCGCAAATACCCATTGCTTCGACATACTCGATCTCCTCGACGGTGAACGCATCGTGAAGTTCCACGATGTCAAGCGCACGCGGTGATATCCCGCTTTCGCGGAAGGCGATTTCGGCGGTTTCCTTTGTGAGGACGGCGTCATAGCGGGTGGCGTCGATGTTGACCTTCTGACTGCGTCCCGCCGATGCCGCAACGCGCACGGCGCGGCTCGCGGCAATGCCGAGGCGCTTGATGCCGTCTTCCGACGCGACAATGACGGCAGCTGCGCCCTCTCCGACAGGCGTGCATTGCAATGAGGTGAACGTGCCTGAAATCTTCTTGCCGCCGAGAATTTCGTCGAGCGTGCGTTCCTTTTGATGTTGCGCGAACGGGTTCTTTGCGCCGTTGCGATGGTTCTTCACGGCCACCAATGCGATGTCCTCGTGCCGGACACCATATTGCGTCGCGTACTGGTCGGCGAGGAGCGCGAAATGCGTGAAGGGCGCAATGGCGTCGTCGGCCAGATTGCCGATGCCGGTCAGTCCTTCGGCGCGCGCGATCGCCATCGGCTTGTCGACACCCAGCGCCAGCGAAACATCGCTCGTTCCGGATGCGACTTCGATGCAGGCTTGCCGGAACGCCGTCGAGCCGGATGCGGAGGCATTTTCGATATGCGCGATGGGAATGCCCGTGGCGCCGAGATGGCGCAGGATCGGACGTCCGCAGGCCATGGGAAGCAAAGCGCGACCGACATAGGCGGATTCTACGGTCGGCCATTCAATATTCGCATCGGCCAGCGCGGCGCGCACGGCCGTGAGGCCCAGGTCAACATAGGTCGTGTCGCTCAAAAACTGATAGCGATGCAGCCCGATGCCGACGACATAGACGGGGCGAAGCTCTTTCAAGGATTTTGACATCCGGCACTCCTAGCGTTGCGGCACGAAGCGAAGATCGAGCAGTTCGGCGCCTTCGGCATTCGTGACGGGCACGAGCATCGTCACCATGCGATCGCCGGGATGCACGGCGTCGTCGCCGGCCAGCAAGGTTCGCACGATGGGACCGTCGTCCAGCCTGACCGAGACGATCGTGAAAGGCGCTGCCCGTGTCTTTCCGCCGTGCAGATGAACGCGCGCCGATGCGAGCAGTTTTCCGGCACCCGACAGCGCGCGCGTGGCAAGCGACATGCGGCCGCAGCGCTCGCAGCCATAGGTCTGCGGCGGAAAGAAAACATGGCCGCATTCGCAGGCGCCGCCGAGCAATGCCGGATGATCGGGATCGGTGTCGCTTCCTTCTGCGCGGTAGAGCGCGGGTTTCAGCAGGTCTGGGGCGGTCATGATTTCTCCAGTGACAAATGACTTGACGGAGAGACAAACATGTTATTTGTTGGCTGACAAGCAAATTATTGAAAGCCGACTGGATGGATGCCGTCGTCTCAACCAATGCAAAACCTGGCGCCGCAGCGCGTCGCTCGCAGCTGGAACGCAGACGCGAGGCGGAGCGCCGCCTGCTTCAGGCGGCGGAACGCATCGTCGCCGAACGGGGGCTGGAGCGCTTTACGCTCGCCGAGATCGGCGAGGCCGCGGGCTACAGCCGCGGCCTTCCGGCGCATTATTTCGGCAGCAAGGAAGGTCTCGTCGGTGCGCTCGCAACGCATATCGTCAGTGGTTTCGGGCGCGGCGCTGCGCGCGCCGAGAAGCATCCGGCCGGACTCGAGCGGCTTCTCGGAGTTGCGTCCTATTATTTCGAAAGCGCCGGCCGCGATCCGGTTCGCACACGCGTGCTCTTCGCCGTGCTGGGCGAAGCCCTTACCAATGAGGCGCTCAGAACGAGGATCGGCGAACTGAACGCGCATAGCGTCAAACCGATCGCCGACAATATCCGGGCCGGAATCGCTGCGGGCGACATCCGCAAATCGGTCAACGCGAATGCCACGGCGACGCTGATTTTGTCCGGCCTTCGCGGCGCGGTGACGCAATGGCTGATCGATCCCAAGCATATCGATCTGAAGACAGTGCGGGCGGAGTTTATCGCTTCGCTGAAGAGGAGCCTTGCTCCATGAATGAGCCCGTTGCCGGTTCGGTCGAACACTGGGCACGCGAAAAGCCCGATGCGACCGCAATCATCGAGAGCGGCAGGTCGCTCGCCTGGCGCGAATGGAACGACCAGGCCAACCGCATCGCACATGGACTGCGCAAGCTCGGTGTCGAACCGGGCGACATTGTTGTCACGCGATTGCAGATTCGCGCCGAATGGCCGGTCATCAGCGCGGCGCTGGGCAAACTCGGTTGCCGCCTGCTGGGACTGAACTGGCGATTGACGCCGGCCGAGACGAAATACGTGCTCTCCAACAGCGGCGCGCAGGTCGTCATCTGCGACGATCCGGATCCCGCGGCGCTGGCGCCCGCATTCGCGGATTTGCCGATCAAGCTCGCCGTTTCCCTCGACGCGGACGCTCCGGGCTTCGTTTCCTTTCGCGAGCTCGTCGAAAGCGGCGACGGCGAGCCGCTCTTCGCCAAGTCCAATCCTCCCCTCATTATCTACACCTCCGGCACGACGGGCTTGCCGAAGGGCGTGGTGATGGGACAGTCGGCAGCGGGCACAAGCGAAACAGCCGTGAAGGAGATGGCGGAATATATGAAAAGCGTGGGTGAGGGCCGGCCCATGCACCCCGGCGATGTCGTCCTGGTGACCATGCCGATGCATCACGGCGCCGGCCCGGGCGTCGTCTGGGGCGCGCAACGCCTGGGCAATCTGACGGTGATGCTGCGTCGCTTCGATCCGGAGGAGGCGTTGCGGCTGATCGACAAGCACCACGTCAATTTCTGGACCGGCGTGCCCACCATGTACAAGCGCATTGCCGGCCTTCCGAAAGAGACGCTCGCAAAATACGACGTGTCTTCGATACGCGCGCTCGGCGTCGGCGCCGCACCGGTGCCCTATTCTCTCAAGGAATGGATCATCGGTCACTTTGGCAATTGTCTGGCGGAAGGCTATGGCGCGACGGAGACCGGCATGCTGACGGCGCTGGCACCCGACATGCAGACGCGCAAGCCCGGCTCGAGCGGCCTGCCCCATCGCCATGTTCACATTCGAATCCGCGACGAAGGCGGCAGCGATCTGGCCGCGAACAAAGTCGGCGAGATCTGGGTCAAGACGCCGGTCGTCATCCGGCAATATTTGAACCAAAAGCCGCTTGCCGAGGACACGCTGGACGCGAGCGGGTTCTATCGCACCGGCGATGTCGGACGCCTCGATGAGGACGGCTACCTCTTCATCACCGATCGGGCGAAGGACATGATCGTCTCGGGAGGCGTGAACATCTATCCGGCCGAAATCGAAGCCGCGATCCTGCGTCATCCCGCCGTGCAGGATGTCGCCGTCATCGGCATTCCGGACGAAGAGTTCGGTGAGCAGGTCAAGGCCTTCTGCGAACTCAAGCCGGGACACGTGACGGACGAAGCGTCGCTGCAGGCACATTGCGGCGAGACGCTCGCGTCTTACAAGCGGCCCAGAAGCATCGACATCGTTGCCGAGCTGCCGCGCAATACGATGGGAAAATTGCTCAAGCGCGAACTGCGCGATCCTTACTGGAAAGGCCGGGAGAGAAACGTATGAAAGATATCCTCGATCTGAATGGACGCGTGGCGCTCGTCACGGGCGCCGGACAAAATGTCGGGCGCGAGATTGCGCTGTATCTGGGTGCGCACAATGCCGGCGGCGTGGTGGTCAACGACTATGTGCTCGAACGGGCGCAGGCGGTCGCGAACGAAATCAAGGAAGACGGCGGCAAGGCTATCGCGATCCAGGGCGACGTAACCGATCACCCCGGCGTCAAGGCGATGGTCGCGAAGGCCACCGAAGCATTCGGCAAGATCGACATTCTGGTGAACAATGCCGGCAATGGCGGCGCCAACCCGTCCGCCGAGCTGCGCAAGCCGTTCTGGGAGGTCGGACCCGACACCTGGAACGGCTTCATTGGCGTCAACCTCTATGGCGTCATCAACTGCTCGTCGGCCGTCATTCCTGGCATGATCGCGCAACAAGGCGGCCGCATCGTCACCATCATCTCGGATGCCGGACGCATGGGCGAATCCGGGCTTGAGGTTTACTCCGCGGCAAAGGCGGGCGCGGCAGGCTTCACGCGCGCAATCGCCCGCTCACTCGGCCGCTTCAACATCACGGCCAACAACGTCGCGATCGCGGCGATGAACACGGCCCAAGTGGGCTCGCGCCTGAAGGCCGATCCCGAACGATTCAAGCGGGTCATGGCGAACTATGTGATCCGCCGTCTCGGCGAACCTTCGGATATCGCAGCGATGGTCCTGTTTCTCGCATCCGACGCCAGCAGCTGGATCACCGGCCAGACCTATCCGGTCAATGGCGGCTTTTCCTTCGCAATGTGAGGCGCAGATGAGCGACGACAACAGAATTCTCACGGAGCGTAAAGGCCATGTTCTGATCGTCACGATCAACCGGCCGGAAGCGAAGAACGCGTTCGATGGTGCAAGCGCAGCAGCGCTTGAAGCGGCGGCAGACGCGCTCGATGACGATGAGTCCCTGTTCGTGGGCGTGATCACCGGCGCGGGTGGCACCTTTTCCGCCGGCGCGGATTTGAAAGCGGCCGCGCGCGGCGAACGCGGTGCGACGCAAAAGCGCGGCGGGTTCGGCTTTTTCGCGAAACCTCCCCGCAAACCCGTCATCGCTGCCGTTGAAGGCTACGCGGTCGGCGGCGGTTTCGAGTTGTGCCTGTCCTGCGACCTGATCGTGGCGGCAAAGACCGCAAAGTTCGGTTTGCCGGAGGTTCGGCACAATGTTGTGGCGCTGGGCGGCGGGTTGTTTCGACTGCCGAAGCGCATTCCGTATCACGTCGCGATGGAACTGGCCCTCACCGGCGAATTCAAGGATGCAGAGTTTTTCCACCGCCTCGGAGTCGTCAATCGCATCTCGGAGACGGGCATGGCGCTGGAAGCTGCGATCGCCTGGGCCGAAGCGTTGCAGGTCAACGGGCCCACGGCTTTGGCAGCGTCGAAGGAAATCATCTTCCATTCCTCCGAATGGAGCGATGAAGAGGCTTGGCGCGCGCAAATGCCTTACGCCATGCGGGCGTTGAACTCGGAAGATCGCTCCGAAGGGCTGAAGGCATTCGCCGAAAAACGCAAGCCGGTGTGGAAGGGACGGTAGAAGGCGAATGGCGCAAAGCAGGCTGCCACATTCCATCGCGTCGCGCCTGCGCTTGCCGCTGATCGCGGCGCCGATGCTGCGTGTGTCAGGGCCGGAGCTGGTGATCGCGGCGTGTCGCGCCGGCGTCATCGGCGCATTTCCGACCAAAAACGCACGTACCACGGATGAACTTGATAGCTGGTTGACGAAAATCGAAGCGCAAAACCGGGGCGGCGATGCAACGCTTGCACCCTATTGCCCAAACCTGATCATGCGCGACTCACGGCTCGCCGACGATCTGGCTTGCATCGTTCGGCATCGAACGGAAATGGTGATCACAAGCGTCGGATCTCCCGCTGCAGCGGTCGGTGCGCTACACAACATCGGGTGCTTGGTCTTTGCGGACATCGCATCGCTGCACCATGCCGAGCGCGCGATTGCCGCCGGCGCCGATGGACTGATCCTGCTGACCGCCGGTGCCGGCGGGCAGACGGGCTGGCTTAATCCCTTTGCCTTCGTCCGCGCCGTGCGCGCGATGTTCGACGGGCCGATCGTCTTGGCAGGCGGTATTTCAGACGGGCGCGCGTTGAAGGCAGCGCATGTCCTCGGTTGCGACCTTGCCTATATGGGAACGAAGTTCATTGCTACGCGTGAAAGCATGGCATCGGACGGCTACCGACAAATGCTGGTCGATTCCACCATGGACGACATCTTGCTGACATCGAGCTTCACCGGTCTGCCGGCCAACATGCTCGAACCGTCCATCACAGCAGCCGGGCTCGATCCGAAACGATTGGACGAGTCGATGACCGAGGCGCGCGCCCGCGCGACATTTGGCGGGGACGCCGGCGGAGCCGGCCCCAAACGCTGGACGGACATCTGGAGCGCCGGCCACAGCGTTTCCGGAGTATCGGTAATCGAGAGCGTTCAAGATCTTGTAGATCGAACCACCGCCGAATTCGAGGCCGTCGACTGACAAGTGCGACGGACAGTATGGCAACATTGCGCCGACAACCGACATCAAACCGATTGCGGCAAAACGGCTAGAACTCACGCTCCAGCGGCAGCTGTCCGGCCGCGAGCGCCCATGGGTGTTGCCGCTCTTCGTAGACTGAGACGCGCGGCGGCGGAAAGCTCGGGTCGGCAAACGCGCCCACTGCCACATAAACCAAACCCGGCGCCCCGGTGGGCTCCCAGTAAACCGTCGAGACGCACACCGGACAGAAACTGAAAGTGGCGCCCTCGCCGCTATCGCCGGCCCGAGCCCACTGCGTCGCGCGCCCCTCGATCCTCACGCACTCGCGCGCAAAGCGCGCCTGGGTCGCGAAGACGTTGCCGGTGCACTTCTGGCATTCAAGGCAATGGCATATGGAGATGCGAACAGGCTCGCCCTCGCATGTGAGGCGAAGCTGTCCGCAGCTGCACGACGCTACTCGGGTGGTCATTGCGCATGCCCCTCAGGATCGCGTGACGGGAACAAAAGCCGGTTACCTCAAATGTCCGGTTCAGGCTAGGAGCCGACCTTAGCCCAGACCGTCAACCCGCGGAAAATTCAAATTGCGTCACGACCCACACGCCCGTGCCGGCGCATATCGAAACGCATTCTGTTTCGGCGGCTAATTCTGGATTATTCGCCAAACGCGTGGAAGCGCTCGATCCCTGACGTAAGAAGCGGTGAGCCGCCCGCTGCGGGGAAGTTTTGGAGATTGCCTTCGCCTCCCCGATTCCCAACTACCACCCCACGCGAACTTCCAGTCCCATGTAATTTCCGTCGTGACCGCCCACCTCCCGAATGGAATTCGCGATGTTGAAGCGCACGGCTTCGAGCGCGGTTGCGATATGAGGCGTGATCTGCCAATCGGCGCGCGTCTGGAAATAGGTGCCGGTATATTGTCCGCCATGGCCTGCCGTGCCGGCGACGGGAATATCGGGCTGCGTATAAACGGCGTCGGCCGTCGTCTGGCGCCATTGCGCGGCGCCCGCGAACATGACCGTCAGCGCTTTGGCGGGTGTCAGCGTGATCGAGGGCTTGGCGTGAACGAAATTGGTGTATCCGGTGTAGCCCGAAAGCGTGACGTAGTAGCCGTTTGGAAACAGCGGATTGAATGTGCCGAATGTTCCGCCATGGGGATTGGAATTTCCGGATGCCGCATCGAGTTGAAACCCCAAGCGCGGCGTCCACGCAATATCGTCGAACGTGTATCCGGCGCGCGAACCGAGCGCCCACGCGCGAATTTGTTCGCCCGCGATATGGCCGCCCTGCCCCATCGCCTCCAGATCCCAATCGAACGACGCGGCCGCGCCGGCAAGGCGCGTATCCAGAACATCGCGATATTCGTTTCCGGCCACTGCCGGAAACCGCGCGCCATCCTGTTTGAATTGGGATAGCGTCGTCGTCACGACGCCGAGGCCGCCCAGCTTTCGTTCGACGCGAAAGCCGCCGTAAGTGAGGCGTCCGCTGCTGTAATCGTCGAAGGCGCGCAGGTCGCGATCCTGCACGGGTTGGCTGAAGAACGACGTGAACCGCCAGGCGCCCGTCTCGTAATCCGCCCACAGCGCGTCGTAGGACTGGCGGATGTTCGGTCCGTCGCGAACAGAAATAAAACGTTGCAAATCGAATCCGATCTGTTGCCTGCCGACGCGAAACTTGAAGGTTCCCGGCCCCAGCTTCTCCGTGATGGCGACGAACGCCTGCTCCAGATCGAGCCTGTTCCTGTCGACCGGCGTGATAATCGTTTTGCCGGGCGCGAAATCGCTTTGGAGCTGCACGAATGCCTGGACTTCATCGTGTATGCGCAAATCGGCATCGGCTTCCATGCGGCTGATGACATATTCCTGCGCCTTCGTTCCGCCGACGCCGAAATTCACGGCATCGTTGGCCTCGAAACGCTCGCGCAGATCGGCGCCGAAAGAGAGGTAGGTCTTGGGGTCCGCGTTGGAGAGCGGGATATATTTGAGGTCGTCAAACGGCTCGCGCGGCACCGCCGGATCGGCCAGAACGGACCAATCTTCCTGCCACCGGTTGAACATGATGGACGGACGCTCTCCATCGCCGGATGCGACCTGCGCCCGCGCGTCGGACACCGAAGCGAGAGCGACCGCGCACAAAACAATTGCACCAGCGCGCATCAGGGTTTGATGTTGAGCTGCTGATCCACGACGAGG
>Ga0302326_10032010_pt1 | contig 10491 bp, 11 predicted proteins | sample Palsa_T0_3_FD_202264 | JGI IMG/M metagenome (GOLD analysis project Ga0302326, IMG submission 202264) | Peat permafrost microbial communities from Stordalen Mire near Abisko, Sweden - Palsa_T0_3 | ecosystem: Environmental > Terrestrial > Soil > Palsa > Peat permafrost | place: Sweden: Abisko... | reverse complement strand
CTACGCGCGGGCGATGCGGTTGCGGCTGCCGCGGGTGGGCGCGCTGCTGGTGGCTGGCGATATCGATTACCGGACGTTTCAGACGATCGTCTATCGCACCGACTTGATCACCGACACGCAGGTGCTGGCCGCCGTGGACGCCGAACTGGCACTCAAGGTTGCCCGGTGGATGGGCATCACCCAGGGTCGGCTTGGCGGACAGGTCGACCGGATCGTGACCCGGGCCGATCAAGATGCAGTGCGCCGTCGCCGGGAGCGCCGCGGCGATCGCGAAGTCTCGTTCTGGGGCAATGCCGATGGGTTGACCGAGATGTTCGGACGCCTGATTACCACCGACGCGCACGCCATTGATGCCCGCCTCGATGCGTTGGCCGCCACCGTGTGTGTCGAGGATCCGCGCACCCGCAACCAGCGCCGCGCCGATGCCCTTGGCGCGCTGGCCGTGGGAGCGGATCGGCTGAGTTGTCGCTGCGGTCAGAGAAATTGCGCCGCCGCCGCATCGCCCGCACCCTCGCCCGTAGTAGTCCATGTCATCGCCAACGAGGCGACGCTTGACGGCACGGGGCACATGCCGGGCTCGATGATCGGCAGCGACGCGCTCGTTCCCGCCGAGTTGATCGCCGAGTTGGCGCGGTCAGCGAGGTTACGGCCCCTGACCCACCCCGCCGACTTGCCACCGGAATCCGGCTACACCCCCTCGCGGACGCTGGCCGACTTCGTCCGCTGCCGCGACCTCACCTGCCGATTCCCCGGCTGCGACCAACCCGCTACGCGTTGCGACCTCGACCACACCGTCCCCCACGCCGACGGCGGGCCCACCCACGCATCCAACCTCAAAGCCCTATGCCGCCACCATCACCTTCTCAAAACGTTCTGGGGCTGGTGCGACCAACAACTCCCCGACGGCACCGTCATCTGGACATCCCCCGGCGGCCAGACCTATATCACCACCCCCGGCAGCGCCGTGTTGTTCCCAACGCTGGGTGCACCAACCGGCGCGCTCGACGCGATAGGCGACCTAAGCGGCTCCGCTGACCGGGCCGCGATGATGCCGAGGCGTCGGCGTACCCGCGCCCAAAACCGGGCCCGCTACATCGCGACCGAACGACAATGCAATCGCCCAGCGCGCCAGACGGTCTCATCGGGCCTCGCACCACCCGCCAACGACGACGATCCGCCGCCGTTCTAGGCGGGGTCGCGGCGTTAAGAATCCATGAAGCGGTCGCGGCTAACTTTCGCAGGAAAGAAGCGAAAGGAAGCCGCCATGAAGAAAGCAATCGCCGGGACGCTGCTGGCCGGCAGCATCGCGATCACTGGGGCGGGCCTGTCTACCGGCGTCGCACAGGCTGACACATTCTCTCCCCAGCCGCATTCCTGGTGTCCCGGACAGGGTGTGCCGTACCGCGGCATTGGATGGGACATGGGCGTCTGCCACACCTGGTACATCGTTCCGATGGGCCAGGGCAACGTGCCGTTCGGGGGAACCACCAACGGTAGCTTCGTGTTGGCCGACGTTCCACCGCCGGTTTTCACCCCTCCGCCGCCGCCACCACCGCCGCCTCCGCATCCGTTCTGCACCCCTCGTGGCGGCTTGATCATCATCCCGCCGATCTGCGACGAAATCGGGGTGCACTAGACGCAACCCGCTGTAGCTCAGGCGAACCCGGAGATAATCACCGCGTTGCAGTCGGCCGCGGCCTGACGCAGCTTTGCCGCCGCCTGGTAGGCGTCGGACTCATACCACGCACGAGCGGCATCCACCGATTCGAATTCCAGCACGACGGTCTGGTCGCCGTGCCAAGTGCCCTCGATCGTTTCGGGCTTGGTGTCCACTGCGAGGATGTTGACTCCACCCATCGCCGCGCCGGCCGCCCGACCGTAGGCTTTCATGCCTTCCGGATCCTTGATGGATTCGGTGAGGATGACATATCCCTTTGGCATAGTTAGGTGAAACTCCTTATCCGCGTGTGTGTTTGATTACTTCTCGCTGATGGCCTGTTCGGGACAGCATTGGATGGCCTCCTGCGTGGCCGACTCCAATTCAGCCGGCACCTCAGAATCGATCGACACCGCGTATCCATCGTCGGTCAGGCTGAACACGTCCGGGCAGAGCGTGAGGCACATACCGTGGCCGCGACAACGCTGGTCATCTACCCAGACTTTCATGCCGGCGTGAACTCCAGGTGCAGCTCGGTCAGGCCGCGCAGGATATAGGTCGGAACATATTGGTAACGGCGGTCATTGGCCGGGCCGTGATGCTGCTCGCTGATCCGGATGTCCGACGTCCGATCCAGCAGTCGTTCGAGGGCCACCCGTGTTTCGGCGCGGGCCAGCGGGGCGCCAGGGCAGCTGTGGATACCGCGACCGAATGAGATGTGTTGGCGGGCATTCTTTCTGGCCGGGTCGAAGGTGGTGGGGTCATCGAATCGGCGCGGATCGCGGTTGGCGGCGGCCTGCACCACCATCACGGTGGTGCCCGCCGGCAGGTCGACCCCGCCGATGTTGACTGGCTTTCGGTTCAACCGGAAGTCCCCCTTCACCGGGCTCTCGTGGCGGAGCGACTCCTCGATGAAGTTCGGAAGCAAGCTGCGGTCCTTGCGCAATTGCGCCTGGATGTCCGACCGCTCCCCCAGCATCTGCAGCGACGCGCCGAGCAGACGCACGGTAGTTTCCTGACCCGCTGAAAAGACGTTGGCCGCAACACGAGCGACGTCTCCGACGTCGGGTGTCGAACCGTCCGGGAAGGTGGCGGTGGCGAGACCGGTCAGCACGTCATCGCGTGGGTTGGCGCGACGGTCGACGACATAATCGGCGAAAAGGCCGTAGAGGAATTCCAGCGGGCTGTGGGCCAGCGATTCCTTGCCGGTCCCGCCGACACCGCCACCCGAGTGCTCGCGGATGCCCTTGACGAACTTGTCGCGGTCCTCCATCGGTACGCCGAGCAGGTCGGCGATGACCAGCAGCGTGAACGGGCTGGCGAAGCCCTTGATGAACTCGCCGTGCCCCGGCGCCAGGAAGTCGTCGAGTGCCTGGTCGGCGAGCTCCCACATGGCGTCCTCGTTCTCCTTGAGGCGCTTGGGGGTGATCAGCCGCATCAATAGGGAGCGGTGGTTGGTGTGGGTCGGCGGATCGAGCGTGGGCAACTGGTCGCTGAACGGCAGCTCGTCGCGGTGCTGCTCGATCAGCTCGGTGATGTCACTGTCTCCCAGGCCTTCGAGGCTCACCGGGAAACCGGGAAACGGTCCGGTCACCGAGGTGCACGACGACCACGTCTCGGCGTCATTGAGAATGGCGCAGGCTTCGTCCCAGCCGGTCACCATCGTGACGTCGTGGTGCTTTTCCTTAGCCACCGGACATTGCTGTCGCAGCGACTCGTAGTACGGATAGGGATCCGCGATGAGCTCGCTGCCGCGGAAGAAGTCCAGCTCGGCGGGGTCGTTCACCATCTCGCACCATTCCAATCTCAATCAGTGAGAATGTGCCTCTCAGAGATGAGTATTAGATTTCCACAGAGCATGCCACGACGTCAACGCGCCACGGAAGTGGAACATGCAGCCGGGCTAACCGGCTGGAATCAGATCGGCCTCGACCGATGAACTGGACATCACCCGGCTGCGGAAGGTCTCGATCGGCCCGATCGAGACCGCGCGGATCCCGGTCGCTCCAAGTGCTTGGGCCTTGAACGCCCGGGCCGCGGCGCTGAGCCGGTGCTCGACGAGCCCGACGCTGTCGTCCAGCTCGGCAGGCCAAGTCTGTCCCCACAGCGTGACTTCGGTGGCGCCCTGATCGAGTGCCCGCAGGACGCCTTCGCGCACACGTGAGTCGCAGTCGAACAGGTCGGCCGCAGCCGCCAGAGTCTGCGGGGGCGGCCGGTGCCCCACCGTCGCCAATGCATATTCGAGGTCGACAATCTGGGCGCCGAGAATCCGCAACGGCCGATCATCAAGATGGTCGGCAACTAGAACCGTTACGTCCCAGCCGGCCATCGCCCGGTCGAACAGCCAGCCGCCGGCGAACCTCACCACATCGGCGACATCCGAGGCGACGACGTCGAGTCGGTATCTCACGCCGGGCTCGGCGGTGCCATGTCCCGGGCCAACGACTCCGAGTACTCCTTGAAGACCTCGCTCAGCGGTATCGAAGGATTGATCAACCATGTCGTCTCCATTCCGGTGATGAAGGCAAGGATTTGCACTGCCTTGACGGTCACATCCATATCCATGCGGAACTGGCCCGCTTCCTGACCCCGCCGAATGAGCGCGGTGATGATGTCGATCGCGCCCTGGTAGCGGGCGGCGAGACGATCGTGCAGCGGGGCGTCCGGGTCGACATTCTCGGCCAGCAGCACGCTGTAGGTGCCCACCAATTCGGGCGACCGGTAAAACCGATCGGCGACAGCGGCCACTTCCGAGATCAGGTCGCCGGCCCGGTCGGCGTGTGCGTCGTCGTCGGCGTCGCGGGCGTCGAGAACCGCATGCAGCAACTGTTCTTTGGATTCGAAGTGATGGAGCAGGCCGGCTGGACTGACACCGGCCTCACCGGCAATCTGGGCCAGCGTCGTATTGCGCCACCCGTTGCGGGTCAGCAACCGCTGTGCCACGGCCAGAATCCGTTGTTTGCGATCCTCGCCCTTGGCCCGCAGCGAGTCGTACGGCCTTGTCTGGGGCACCGGACTCCTCTGTCCAAACCAACCAACCGAACACACAGTAGGTTGGTTGAACGACTGTGACAAGGGTCTCAGTCGAGCAATTTTCGCCGGTCCTTATAGGCCGAGCGATTTGGCGATGATCACCTTCATCACTTCGCTGGTACCCGCGTAGATGCGCGCCACCCGCGCATCGGTGTACAGCCGGGCGATCGGATACTCCATCATGTAGCCGTAGCCACCGAAGAGTTGCAGGCATCGATCCACCACCCGAGCCTGCATTTCGGTGCAGAACAACTTCACCCGCGCCGCATCGGCGGCTGACAACTCCCCCTCGACGTGCAGCGCGATCGCCCGGTCCAGCATCGCCTGGCCGGCCTCGACCTCCGTGGAGCACGCCGCCAGCTCGAACTTGGTGTTCTGGAACGACGCGACCGGCTGGCCGAACGCCTTGCGGTCCTTGGTGTATTCGATCGCCGCCCCGATCGCCGAGCGCGCCTGCACCACCGATCCGACCGCCACGGTCAGACGCTCCTGCGGCAGGTTGTGACCTAGGTAGCCGAACGCCTCACCCTCGTCGCCCAGAACGTTCTCGACAGGGACACGGACGTCAACGAACGACAGTTCGGCGGTGTCCTGAACCTTGCAGCCCATCTTTTCCAATTCGCGGCCGCGGGTGAAACCCTGCATCCCGTCCTCGACGACGAACAGCGTCAGGCCCTTGCGCCGGTTGTCGGGGTCGGTGGACGTGCGCGCCACCACGATCACGAGGTCGGCCTGCATACCGCCGGTGATGAATGTCTTGGCGCCGTTGACGATCCAGTGGTCGCCGTCCCGCACCGCCGTCGTGCGCATACCCGCGAGGTCCGACCCGGTTCCCGGTTCGGTCATCGCGACGGCGGTGAGCAGCGTCCCGTCGGCCAGGCCGGGAAACCAGCGCTTGCGCTGTTCTGCGTTCGCATAGTGCAGGAAGTACGGCAGGATCACCTCGAGTTGGGTGCGGACCGTCGACAGCGTCACCAGCGCACGAGCGGCCTCCTCTTGCAGCACGACGTTGTAGCGGTAGTCGGGCATGCCGGCACCGCCGTACTGCTCGGGAATCGCCATCCCGAGCATCCCGAGCGCACCCATCTTCTTGAAGACGTCACGTGGCATCCGCCCGCCCTTCTCCCAATCCGGGTAGGCGGGTACCACCTCCTTTTCGACGAAATCGCGGGCCAGCTCGCGGAACGCCTCGTGGTCTTCGGTAAACAGGTCTCGACGCATGAATTCCCCTGTCAGGCAACAAGTTCTACGATTGTGGCGTTGGCGGTGCCGCCGCCTTCGCACATCGTCTGCAATCCGTATCGAATCCCGTTGTCGCGCATGTGATGTGCCATCCGGGTCATCAGCACGGCGCCTGATGCGCCCAGCGGGTGGCCAAGGGCGATCGCTCCGCCCAGCGGATTGAGCAGATTCGGGTCGGCGCCGGTCTCGTCGAGCCAGGCCAGCGGCACCGGGGCGAAGGCCTCGTTGACCTCGAACGCACCGATCTCGCCGATCGAGACGCCGGCCTTCTTCAGCACCTTCTCGGTGGCCGGGATGGGCCCAGTCAGCATCAGCACCGGATCCGCGCCGGTCACGGCGCCGGCCCGGTATCGCACCAATGGCGTGAGGCCCAGCTCGACCGCCGTTTGCGACGTCATGACCAGCAACGCCGCTGCGCCATCGGAGATTTGCGACGAATTGCCGGCATGGATCACACCGGCATCGTCGAAGGCGGGTTTGAGACCCGCCAGCTTCTCGACGGTGGTGCCCCGCCGGATGCCCTCATCTACGGCAACCGCGGTGTCGTCGACGAAGACTGGAACGATCTGGTCGGTGAAGGCGCCGTTGTCCTGCGCCGCTGCGGCCCGCTCATGGGACAACGCGGAATACTCGTCGAGCCGGGTGCGGGAGAAGCCCCACTGCTTGGCGATCATCTCCGCGGAGAGACCCTGATTGAACGAGAAACCGCCATAGCGTTCCAGCACTTTGGGACCGTAGGGCTGTCCAGTTGCCCTCGCCGAGCCCAGCGGCACCCGGCTCATCACCTCTACGCCGCCGGCCACCACCACGTCCTGCTGGCCGGACATCACCGCTTGCACTGCGAAGTCGAGAGCCTGCTGGCTGGAACCGCAGGCCCGGTTGATCGTGGTGCCCGGGATGCTTTCGGGCCAGCCTGCCGCCAGCACCGCGTAGCGGCCGATGTTGCTGGACTGGTCGCCGACCTGAGACACGCATCCCCAGATGACGTCGTCGATGATGTCCGGGTCGATTCCGGTGCGCTCCACGAGCGCAGTGAGCACGATGGCCGACAGGTCGGCGGCGTGCATGCTCGACAACCCACCGTTGCGCTTGCCGACCGGCGTCCGCACGGCCTCGACGATGACTGTTTCACGCATTTTTCTGCTCCGCTCTCTTGACCGCCCATTGACCTGTGAACGACGGGTCCCGCTTTTCGGCGAAGGCCGCATACGCTTCCGCCGAGTCGACCGTGGCGAAGTTACCTACCTGCGCGCGTGCTTCGTTGGCCAGCGCATCGCGCATGGTCCGGTCTACGCCCTCGTTCAGCAGCGCCTTGCTGTGCGCCAACGCAACCGGCGGTCCGGCGGCCAACCGGTCGGCGACGTCGGCGACGAAGGCGTCGATCTCGCCGGCGTCCACCATCCACGTCACCAGGCCCAATGCCTGCGCCTCGGTGGCGTCGATGGTCTCCGCCAGCAGCACGAGCCGTTTGGCCTGTTGCAGGCCAACGATTTTCGGCAGCAGCCACGAGCCGCCAAGGTCCACTGACAAGCCGCGCTTGGAAAAGATCTGCGAGAAGGTCGATTCGGGCGTCGCCGCCACCAAGTCGCAGCCCAATGCCAGGTTCCACCCGGCACCGACCGCCACGCCGTTGACTTTGGCGATGGTGGGCACCGACAACTCGTGCAACGCCAGCGCGACGTCGGTCAGCCGCTGCAACTTGTGGACGGGATGGCTGTCGTCGGGCGTCGAGATATCGGCACCGGAACAAAATGCTCCCTCGGCACCGGTGATCACCACCGCGCGCACACCGCGGTCTTTGTCAGCAGCAGTCAGCGCTTCGGCCAGCGCGATCCACAGCTCACGGTTGATCGCATTCTTGCGACGTGGCCGATTCAGCGTCAGCGTCCGCACGCCGTCGCGGTCGCTGCACAGCAGCACGGGATCGTCTGACATCAGGAGTACGCCGCTCCGATGGCGCCTTGCACTCGCAGTCCTTCGATCGCGTCGGCACCGATACCGAGTTCGGCGAGCACCGATTCGGTGTGCTGCCCGAGTCCGGGAACCGCGCCCATCGGCGCCTGGTAGCCGGCGATGACGGGTGGTGGCAGGAGGGCCTGAATCGGCCCGGCGGGCGTTTCGACCTGTCGCCAACGGTCGCGCGCCGCCAGCTGCGGATGAACCAGAACTTCGCTCGGCAGGTTGTATCGCGAATTGCCGATCCCTGCGGCGTCCGCCGTTTTCTGCACGTGGTCCAGGTCGTGCGCCGCGCACCAGACGCCGATGGCCTCGTCCAAGATGTCCCGATGGGCGCAGCGACCGGAGTTGTGGGCCAGCCGTGGATCGTCGGCGAGGTCGTCCCGTTGGATGATCTGTCGTGAAAGCCGTTGCCATTCACCGTCGTTGGTGGTGCCCAGAACGACTGTCTGATCGTCGGCGGTGCGGTACGCGCCGTAGGGCGCCACCGCCGGCGAGCTCATGCCCAACGGCTGCTGGTCGATCCCGGAATACTGGGTGTAGGTGAGCGGGTACCCCATCAGTTCCGTCATGGTGTCGAGCAGGCTGAGCCCTATCGTGTTGCCGTGCTCCCGGGGCGTCGACTGCGCGTCGCGTGAATACAGCAGCGCCAGAATCGATAGAGCTGAATACAGTCCGGTGCTGATGTCAGCCACCGGTGGGCCGGGTTTGGCCGGCGCGCCTGGATTGCCGGTGATGGCGCAGGCGCCGGACTCCGCCTGGACGAGCAGGTCGTAGGCCCGTTTGTGGGACAACGGTCCGCCCGGGCCGTATCCGTCGATCTCGACCGCGATCACGTTCGGGTGATGCTGCTCCAGATCGGCGGCCCCGATGCCGAGGCGCGACACCGAGCCTGGGGCGAGATTGGACACCAGCACGTCGGCACGATCCAGCAGCTGGTGCAGGATGTCTCGTCCCGCCTCGGTTTTCAGGTCGAGCGTCACCGATTCCTTGCCGCGGTTGGCCCAGACGAAGTGCGCCGCAAGCCCGTTGACGACTTCGTCGTAGTAACGGGCGAAGTCTCCGCCCTTAGGGTTTTCGACTTTGATGACCCGCGCGCCGAAATCGGCGAGTACCCGGGTACACATAGGCGCCGAGACCGCCTGCTCCAGGGCCACCACGGTGACGCCCGTCAGCGGCCCTCGGTTCTCCGGCATCACATCACCATGCCGCCATCCACCGGCAGCACCTGTCCGGTGATGTAGGAGGCAGCATCGGAGGCGAGGAAAACGAATGCACCGGCCACTTCTTCCGGTTCGGCCCAGCGCTTCAACGGGATGCGGTTCATCATGCTGGCCGCGAACTTCTCGTTGGTGCGGATGGTCTCGGTCATGCGGGTAGCAGCAAGCGGCGCAAGCGCATTGACGAGGATGTTGTTACGCGCCATCTCGCGTGCCAACGACTTGGTGAACCCGATGATGCTGGCCTTGGCGGCGGAGTAATTCACCTGGCCCAGCGTGCCGGTGATGCCGGCAGACGAGACCACGTTGATGATGCGGCCAGTGCCGTCGGTGGGCAGAAACTTCAACGCGGACTGCGCGCAGTGCACGGCTCCCATCAAATGAATGTCGAGCACTCGATGAAAGCTTTCGTCGGTGAGGTCGGCGAACATCCCGGGCGCGGTTACCCCGGCATTGTTGATCAGGATGTGCAGCCTTCCGTCGGAGAGCCCGGCGGCCTGTGCCACCGCGGCGTCGGCGGCGGCCCGGTCGCGCACATCGAGCGCGACGCTCTCCGCCTTACCGCCGCCGGCGCAAATGCGCTCGGCAACAGCCGAAGCGGCGTCGGCATCCACGTCGCTGACAAGTACCGCGGCGCCCGAGACGGCCAACGCTTCGGCGACAGCCGCGCCGATCCCGGTTCCGGATCCGGTGATCAATGCCGACCGGCCGGTCAGGTCGAACAGCGATCCCATCAGTAGCTCCTCGGCATTCCCAAGACATGCTCGCCAAGGAAGTTGAGAATCATCTCCTGGCTGACGGGTGCGATCTTCATCAGACGCGACTCGCGGAAGTATCGCGACACGTGGTACTCCTCCGAGTAGCCCATCCCGCCGTGCAGCTGCAGCGCCCGATCGGCCGCTCCAAATCCGGCGTCGGCGCACAGGTACTTCGCGGTATTGGCTTCGCGCCCACAGGGTTTCCCTTTGTCATAGAGCCAGGTGGCCTTGCGTAGCACCAGTTCCGCGGCATCGAGGCGCGCCAGTGAGTCCGCCAGCGGAAACTGCAGCCCCTGGTTCATGCCGATCGGGCGGTTGAAGACAACGCGCTCGTTGCCGTACTTGACGGCCTTGTCCAGCGCGACGCGCCCGATGCCGAGCGCCTCGGCGGCGATCAACATTCGCTCCGGATTGAGACCGTCGAGGATGTACTTGAAGCCCTGTCCCTCATCGCCGACGCGATCCTCGACTGGGACGATCAGATCGTCGATGAAGACTTCGTTGGAGCTGACCGCGTTGCGGCCCATCTTCTTGATCGGCCGGATGTCGACGTGGTCGCGATCAAGGTCCGTGAGGAACAGCGTCATGCCGTCGGTTTTCTTGGTCACCTCGTCAAACGGCGTGG
>Ga0302326_10032008_pt1 | contig 10492 bp, 12 predicted proteins | sample Palsa_T0_3_FD_202264 | JGI IMG/M metagenome (GOLD analysis project Ga0302326, IMG submission 202264) | Peat permafrost microbial communities from Stordalen Mire near Abisko, Sweden - Palsa_T0_3 | ecosystem: Environmental > Terrestrial > Soil > Palsa > Peat permafrost | place: Sweden: Abisko... | reverse complement strand
TCGGACGACGCCTTCGGCGCGGCCGAGGTCGACGACGACGGAACCGAATTCCACCCGCTTGACGATGCCGTGGATGATCTCGCCGATGCGGTCCTTGTATTCCTCGTATTGGCGTTCGCGTTCGGCGTCGCGCACCTTCTGCACGATCACCTGCTTGGCGTTCTGCGCGTTGATGCGGTTGAAATCGACGGGCGGCAGCGTCTCGGCGATGATGTCGCCCACCTGCGCCGCGGGATTTCTTGCGCGGGCGTCTTCCAGAGAAATCTCGGTCTTGTTGTTGTCCACGAGTTCGACGACGTTGAGATAGCGCGAGACGTGGGTTTCGCCGGTCTTCGGATCGATCTCGACCTTGATCTCGTTCTCGCTGCCGTAATGGGCCTTGGCCGCGCGCTGCATCGCCTCTTCCATCGCGTGGAGGACGACGGATTTGTCGATCGATTTGTCGCGGGCCACCGCATCTGCAATCTGCAGAAGCTCGGTCCTGTTGGCGGATACGGCCATGATCTTCTCTCCTACTGCTTCGGCGTTTTACGCGCCTTCAAATCTTCTTCGATGAGCTTGTCGCTCAAGACGAGCTTGGCGTCCGAGACGGTCCCGAACGGAAACGAGAGCCGCGTGCCGGATGCGTCGAGCACGACGTCATTGCCGTCGAGGCCCAGAAGCATGCCCTTGAAGCGCCGGCGTCCGCTGGCATCGGGGGCGACGAGCTCGAGTTTCGCTTCGTGACCCGCCCAGCGGGCGAAATCGGTGATCCGCGTCAGCGGCCGGTCGATTCCCGGCGAGGACACTTCCAAAACATATTCGCCTTCCAGTGGATCCTCGGCGTCGAGGAATTCGGAAAGGGCGCGCGACAGCTTGGCGCAATCCTCCACATCCATCTGTCCGTCGGGGCGTTCGGCCATGATCTGCAGCGTCTTGTGCTTGGTGCCCATCAACCTGAGGCGCACGAGCCTGTAGCCCGCCGCTTCCACCTGCGGGGCGATAATCGGCTCCAATTGCGACATGGCCGTGAGAATGGCCGGATTCCTTTGCCTGTGGTCGGGTTCAGCCCGACCATCCAGTCGATCAAAAACTCTTCCCGCCGCGGCGGTCCTTTCAGACTGCCACCGAACCTCATTGCTGATGTGCGGGAATGGACGGCGATATACGCCGATTGATCGGGGGTTTCAAGGTCAACGGGGGAACAGGGCTATCTTTCCTCTATCAACTGACCGAAGCATCTGCGCTCTTTGCCGAAAACCCACCGGCCGGTACCCGCTACGCGATCAATTTCGGATTCAAGATTCCTCACACTCGACGGCATGCCCACTATTTCGCCCTCATAGTCGCCAACGATCTTGCGGCGACCGTCGAAGCTTATACTGATCTGAAATGTAGGTGCATCGGTTATGTCGGCAACGTAATAGTCGCGGAGCGAAAAATAGTTTGCGTTGCGAAACTCCTGGACAAGCCCTGCAACGCTCACGACAGAAATGTGTGACTGACGCTTGCCTTTCTCGGCGACGCAACCCTTGCCGACGTAGGTGACTGTGCCATCCCCGGTTACGTTGGCGGAATACCAAGGGCACGTGCCTAAGCAGCCGCCACGTTGCAATTCAATATCGAGCGATTGCCAATTGCGAATTTCGGGAAATGGCCTCGCTGGGCCGTAGAGCCCCGCGGTCGGCGCACTTGGAATTGCCCAGATGCCCAACCCGATCAGCAGGAAAATCCCGACGGTGACGCTGGCGGTAATGCCTTTGGGGCCGCCCCAGAGGCCAGACCCCTCCTCAGCACGCGGCGCGTAAAGGTCATGCCTGGTAGTCATTGCGCGATGCTACACGCTAACTCGCTTAAATCGAAGAAACGCCGGCGCACCGTGCAGTGCTTTCGACTCGTAACGCGTTTGCGGCCAGTCGGTGGGGCGTGTGTGCCAGTCGTTTGCGCGCGTTGCCGTCCATGCGAAAGCGGGATGTGCCATCAGGCGTTCGAGCGTCCAGTTGAGATAATCCGCATCGTCGCTGGCGAAGCGCAATTCGGCGCCCGGCGCCATCACGCGTGCGAGCGCACCCAGCGTGTCGGTCTGGATCAGTCGGCGTTTGTGGTGGCGGGTCTTGGGCCAGGGATCGGGAAAGAGCAGGAACACGCGGCCGAGCGAAGCGTCGGGGAGCGCGTCGAGGATGTTGCCGGCGTCGTCGGTGTAGAGGCGGATGTTGGGAGTTTCCCCTCTCCCCCACTTCCGGGGGAGAGGGTCGGGGAGAGGGGGTGTTTCAGCTTGGGGACATCTCTCACGAGAAAGCACCCCCTCTCCCTGGCCCTCTCCCCCTGCGGGTGAGAGGGGAAGATTTTGGAGGGTAAGCGTTTGGTTTGGAGAGGTTGAAACCAGCTTCGACAGCAGCTTCGCCACGCCCGAAATATACGGCTCTGCGCCGATGATTCCGACGTTGGGAAAATGCTCCGCTTGCCACAGCAGATGCTCGCCGGCGCCGAAACCGATTTCGAGCCAGACATTGTCAACGGGAACAGAGAAATAGCTGCGCGGATCGCGGCCCGCAGCGAGCGTCAACGAAAGCTGCGGCAGAAGCGTTTCGAGCAACCGCTCCTGATGCGGCGAGAGCTTCTGGCCTTTGCGGCGGCCGTAGAGTTTGCGATGACGTGGTACTTTGCGTGCTTCGGGGCTCACTGCGTTCGCACCTCAGCATGACGCGAAACGAGATTTCGCCATCCTGAGGTGCGCGTGCATCGGTGCTTGCGACGCTTGCACCTCAGCACGCGCCCCGAAGGACGAAAATCAGAACGCCCGCTTCAGTTGCGGCGCCAGCGTGTCGGTGCGTTCCCAGGAGAAACCGCCTTCCGCATCCGGCTCGCGGCCGAAATGGCCGTAGGCCGAGGTGCGCGCATAGATCGGCTGGTTCAGGCCCAGATGCTCGCGGATGCCGCGCGGTTTGAGGCTCATCAGCTCCGGCAATACGGACGCAAGCTTTCCTTCGTCGACTTTGCCGGTGCCGTGCAGATCGACATAGAGCGAGAGCGGATCGGAAACGCCGATCGCGTAGGAAATCTGGATGGTGCAGCGCTCGGCCAGCTCCGCCGCCACGACGTTCTTCGCCAGATAGCGCGCCGCATAGGCGGCCGAACGGTCGACCTTGGTCGGGTCCTTGCCCGAGAAGGCACCGCCGCCATGCGGGGCAGCACCACCATAGGTGTCGACGATGATCTTGCGCCCCGTCAGGCCGCAATCGCCGTCGGGTCCGCCGACGACAAAGGCGCCCGTGGGATTCACGTGCCATATGGTCTTGGGTGTCACCCACGCAGCCGGCAAGGCTTCGCGGATATAGGGTTCGACGACCGCGCGCACGTCCTGCGAGGTCATCTTCTCGTCGAGATGTTGCGTGGAAAGAACGATCTGCGTCGCCTCGACGGGTTTGCCGTTTTCGTAGCGCAGCGTGACCTGGCTCTTCGCATCGGGCCCGAGCGTCGGTTCCTTGCCCGATTTGCGCGCGGTGGCGAGCAGCTGAAGAATTTTGTGGCTGTAGAAGAGCGGTGCCGGCATCAGCGCGGGTGTCTCGCGGCAGGCGTAACCAAACATGATGCCCTGGTCGCCGGCGCCCTCGTCCTTGTTACCGGAGGCATCGACGCCTTGCGCGATATGGGGCGACTGTGCGTGCAGGAGGACTTCGATTTTGGCGTTGTTCCAGTGGAAGCCCGCCTGCTCGTAGCCGATGTCACGGATGGCAAGGCGTGCCACATGGCACATGAGATCGGCCGTGAGCTCTTCGGGGCCGCGCGTTTCGCCGGCGATCACCACCCGGTTGGTCGTCGCCAGCGTCTCGCAGGCGACCCGCAAGTCCTTGGGCGCAAAGCCATATTTCGGCCCCTCGCGAAAAAAGAGGTCGACCACCTCATCGGATATCCGGTCGCAGACCTTGTCCGGGTGACCCTCGGACACGCTTTCGCTGGTGAACAGGTAACTCTTGGCCGACATGGACGCCCCTCGACAAAATTCGTCCCCTCTCCTCGCAAGGAACGCTTCCGCGGTCAACGGGGTGGAGGGCGTCCTAGAGGATAAACCGCGACAGGTCCTGGTCTTTCGCCAATTCCTCCACCCGGCTCATCACATAGGCGCGGTCGACGCGGACGGTTTCGCCGGTCCTCTCGCTGGCCGAAAAACTGATATCGTCGAGCACGCGCTCCATGATCGTCTGCAGGCGCCGCGCGCCGATATTCTCGACGCTGGCATTCACCTGGGCTGCGATGTCGGCAATGGCGCCGATGCCGTCTTCGGAAAAATCGAGCACGACGCCTTCGGTATCCATCAACGCAACATATTGCTTGATGAGGCTCGCTTCGGGCTCAGTGAGGATGCGTTGCAGATCGTCGCGGCCCAGCGCCTTCAATTCCACGCGAATGGGCAGACGCCCCTGCAGTTCCGGCAAAAGGTCCGACGGCTTTGCGGTGTGGAAAGCGCCCGAGGCGATGAAAAGAATGTGATCCGTTTTCACGCTGCCGTGCTTGGTGGCGACGGTCGTGCCTTCGATCAGCGGCAACAGATCGCGCTGCACGCCTTCGCGGCTGACGTCGCCGCCGCCGCGATAATCGCTGCGCGCGCAGATCTTGTCGATTTCGTCGAGGAAAACGATGCCGTTCTGCTCCACCGTCTCGATGGCTTCGCGGATGATGTCGTCATTGTCGAGCAGCTTGTCGGCCTCTTCGGCGACAAGGGGCTCGTGGGCGGCTGCGACCGTGATGCGACGTTTCTTCGGCTTGCCGCCGAAAGCCTTGCCGAGCATGTCGGAGATATTGACCATGCCGATCTGCGCGCCGGGCATGCCCGGGATTTCGAACAGGGGCTGGCCGCCGCCCGCTTCGCGCATGTCGATCTCGATCTCCTTGTCGTCGAGCTCGCCCGCACGCAGACGCCGGCTGAAGGTTTCACGCGTCGCGGCATTGGTGCTGCCGCCCGTCAGCGCATCGACGACGCGCTCTTCAGCGCGCGCTTCGGCCTGCGCCTGCACGTCGCGCCGGCGCCGCTCGCGCAATTGCGCGATGCCGATTTCGAGCAGATCGCGCACGATCTGCTCCACGTCGCGCCCGACGTAACCCACTTCCGTGAACTTCGTCGCTTCCACCTTGAGGAACGGCGCCTGCGCGAGCCTGGCGAGCCGGCGCGAGATTTCCGTCTTGCCGACGCCGGTCGGGCCGATCATCAGGATGTTCTTGGGCAGCACTTCCTCGCGCAATTCGGGAACCAGTTGCTGCCTGCGCCAGCGATTGCGCAGTGCAATCGCGACGGCGCGTTTGGCTTCCGTCTGGCCCACGATGTAACGGTCGAGTTCGGAGACGATTTCGCGCGGGGTGAAGAAACTGCTCATGCAATGCTTTCGATGACGAGATTGTCGTTGGTGTAGATGCAGATGTCGGCCGCGATTTTCATGGCGCGCCGGGCGATTTCTTCCGCCGACAGGTCGAGCGGAAGCAGCGCGCGGGCGGCCGCGAGCGCATAGGGGCCGCCGGAGCCGATGCCCGCGACGCCGTCCTCGGGTTCCACCACATCGCCCGTGCCGGACAGGATCAGCGAGGATTTCGCGTCGGCCACCACCATCATGGCTTCGAGCCGGCGCAGATAGCGCTCCGTGCGCCAGTCCTTGGCGAGTTCCACGCAGGCGCGCGCCAGATTGCCCGGATGCTGTTCGAGTTTCGATTCGAGCCGCTCGAACAGCGCGAATGCATCGGCGGTGGCGCCGGCAAAGCCCGCGATCACGTCGCCCTTGCCGAGGCGGCGGACTTTGCGCGCGTTCGCTTTCATCACGGTTGCGCCCAACGTGACCTGCCCGTCGCCGGCGATGATGACGGAACCGCCCTTGCGGACGGAGAGAATGGTGGTGGAGCGCCAGCGCTCCGCGTCGTTTTGTTGGGTCATGATCGGCGACTATATAGGAAGCAGTTCCGGAAAGTGCGAATGCTGCCTGAAATCCCTTTTGTCGACATTCGCGGCGGCTCGCCGGTCGACCTTCTGCGGCAGTTCCCGGGTCAGGCAAAGGTCCTGGCAAGAGCCACGACTGAAACGTTCGGCCTGGCATCGCGGATCGGGGCCCGGGTTGCCTTTCCGCACATGGACCGTGCCTCGCGTGCGTGGCTGACGGCGAGCGAAAATCCCTATCGCGAAGAGATCGCCGCGTTCGAATCCATTCTCGGCATTCGCGGCGTGCAGACGCTGAACATCTGTTTCGAATGGGGTTGCACGAGCGGCGCGTTTCGAAGCCGCGACGGCATCGTCATGCGCCGCGTGCTCGACTGGAAATTCCCGGCGCTGGGAGAGCATCTCGTCATAGCGCTGCAGTCGGGACCTGCGGGAGATTTCTACAACGTCACCTGGCCCGCCGTGAGCGGCCTGTATCACGCTCTGGCGCCGGGGCGTTTTGCCGCCGCCATCAATCAGGCGCCGATGCGTCTTCACGGCGCTGGACTGATCCATGCCTGGACAGAGAACCGGATCGCAGTGAAGCGGATCAGGGCCTGGCCTGCAGCGCATCTGCTGCGGCATGTGTTCGAGACTGCGCCGGACTATGCCGCCGCGAAGGCGATGCTGTGCGACCATCCGATCGCGGTTCCCGCGATCTTCACGCTCGCAGGCATCGACGCAGGCTGCATCATCGAGCGCACCGAATACGCCTTCGCGGTGCGCGAGATTGCAGGCGATCGCGTCTGCGCCTCCAATCATTTCGAAACCCATCTGAATGAAACCGCAAAAGGCTGGCATCCGCGCTCGCACGACAGCCCCGAACGGCTGGCCTGCGCGCTGGCGCTGGATTCGCGCGAAATCGACGACGGCTTCGCCTGGTTCAAACCGCCCATCGCCAACCCGACGAGCCGCGTCGTGATCAACGCCAATCCGGCGACAGGCGCGTTTGCCGTGATGGGTGTGGCTGGTGCAAAACCCGTCACCGCCACATTCCGGCTTCCGGCGTCTGCCCTTTAACGCAGCGCCGCCGCTTGGTATCAACAAGCCGGATTGACAGCGAGATTCGGAACCCGCCATGCGCACTGCCACCGTCGAACGCAAGACGCGCGAGACCGAGATTGCCGTTTCGCTCGACCTCGATGGGGCGGGCGATTGCGACATCGACACCGGAATCGGCTTCCTCGATCACATGCTGGAGAGCTTCGGCCGGCACTCCATGATCGACCTCAAGGTCCGCGCCCAGGGCGACCTGCACGTCGATTACCACCACACGACGGAAGACACCGCCATCGTCATCGGCCAGGCCGTGAAGAAGGCGCTCGGCGATTTTTCCGGGATCAACCGCTTCGGTGCCGCCCTCATCCCGATGGACGAAGCCTGCACGCGCGTGGCCATCGACGTGGCGAACCGCCCCTATCTCGTCTGGCGTGTGACCATCCCCAAACCCAAGCTCGGCGAGATGGACACGGAGCTCTTCAAGGAGTGGTTCCAGGCTTTCTCGCAGAATGCGGGCGTCTGCCTCCACATCGAAAATCTCTACGGCGAAAACAGCCACCACATCGTGGAAAGCTGCTTCAAGGGCACGGCCCGGGCACTGCGCGAAGCCATCACGCCCGACGAACGCCTCGAAGGCCAGGCCGCGTCGACCAAGGGGACGCTCGCGGCCGGTTTATGAATTGTTAAGCGATTACAGGATGTTGACGCGCCCGCATAGTTCAATGTCATAATTTATGACGCGTGCGTCATTTTCATTGACTATTTGTCAATTAGGCTCATAGTGGGTCCGTTCGGACGAGCCGGGAGACCCTTGATGACGCAGATCACGAAAGACAACGCCTACGACGCCGCCGCCCCCGACGACTTCCCGTCGATGATGCAGGTCGAGCGTTACGGCAATCGCTCCACCGCCTTCGACAAGATCATTTCCGCGACCCACGATCATTTCTGGGATCCGCTGGACAAGAAATACATCGATTTCACGGCAGCCTTCGACCAGGAGACGCAGCAGATTCTCCCGGACGAATTCTTTCCGATCTTCTCCACCAAACTTGCAGACCAGCTGACGCCGGCGCAGCACATCCGCTTTGCCAATCAATCGGCGCGCTGGTCGCTTTCCTCGATCCTGCACGGCGAACAGGGCGCGCTCGCGCTGTCGGCCTCGCTCTGCCACATCCTGCGCGATCCCGGTGCACAGGAATATGCGGCGAACCAGACGCGCGAGGAAGCCCGCCACGTCACGGCCTTTGCCGCCTACATCAAGGCGCGCTGGGGCACGCCGTTGCCGTGCGGTCCGACGCTGAGCGATCTCCTGACCGAACTCGTGCTCGCGCCCGAAGTCTACAAGAAGATCGTCGGCATGCAGATGCTCGTCGAAGGCCTTGCGATGGGCGCGTTTGCGACGCTCTACCAGCGCTCGACCGATCCGCTGCTGGTGAAACTCTGCCAGCTGGTGATGACGGACGAGGCCTTCCATCACAAATTCGGGAAAATCTGGGCCGACCGCACGATCCCGAAGCTCTCCGAAGAAGAACACAACATCGTCGAGGACTGGGCCGCGAGCTGCTTCCAGACGCTGCTCTTCAATCTGGTCAATCCCGAGCAGATGAAGACGGTCTACGCCGAAGTCGGATTGAATTGGCAGGACGCCATGGACGCGATCCATGAAGCCTTCGGCGACGAGCATCGCCGCGAACAGATGAAGCAATCCGCCAACATCTTCCGTGTTCTGGTCAAGACGCTGCTCAACGCCGGCATCATCACCGACCGCACGCGCTCCTTCTACGGCATGTATATCGACATGGAGGGACTGAAGGCGGAAGGCGAACGGATGATCGGTGACGACATCGCCGAAGAAGGAATCAAATTCCTCCAGGCGGTGAATTTCGGCGATCAGGCGAAGCACATCCGCATCGCGGCGGAGTAATCCTCAAGAGAGCATTCGTATTGCGAAAGCCCGGCGGCGCCGCCGGGCTTTTTGCTTGAGCGCTTCGGCATTGTTCGAAAAAGGATCCAGCGCAAAGGACGCGAAGATCACGCAAAGGTCGCAAATGCACCTGTCACAATGTCGCTCTCCTTAGCGTCCTTTGCGCAATCTTGGCGTCCTTAGCGCTGAGAATTTTCCCGGCTCGCCTTCCGGCAAGAAGATTGACTCGCGCGTTCCCGAAATGTTCCAATGCGTCATGTCGATTACGGCGCAGGATGTCGCGCGCGGCGTCAGCCGCCTTTTGCTGCAGGAGGGTTTCAGCCCGATCCTGGAATTCACGCTCGCCAACGGGCGCAGGCTCGATGTCGCCGCCCTGGGCGCGGACGGCACCATGATGGGCGTCGAGATCAAGGTCGCAATCGGCGATCTCAAGGCCGACATGAAATGGCCGGACTATCTCGAGTTCTGCGAACTCTTCTACTTCGCCATTCCGCCGGATTTTCCCGACGAACTGGTGCCCGCCAACACCGGGCTGATCGTGGCCGATCGTTATGGTGGGGCGATCGTGCGCCCTTCGCCCGTCGCCGCCATTCACGCGGGCCGCAGGAAAGCGGTGACGTTGCGATTTGCGAAAGTCGCCGCCGAAAGGCTCAATCTTGCACTCGAACTTTCCGCCGACACGGCGCGCGCATTGGGAGACATCCGGGAATGAAGAAGGCAACGCCGAAAAAATCGCCGGCAAAAAAGAATCCGGCCACAGCGAAGAAGAACGCGATCGCGCAATCGCGCGGCCTGAGCGAAGCGCAATTCAGGAAAATCGCGCTTTCGTTTCCGGGCGCGGTGGAGGGGTCTTCTTACGGCAAACCATCAATCCTCATCCTGAAGAAATATTTCACGCGGCTCAGGGCCGAGGATAATTCGCTGACACTCTATGTAGGTTCCCTCGACGAACGCGAAATGCTGATCGAATCCGATCCCGCGACCTTTCATGTCACCGATCACTACAGGGATTATCCCGTCGTGCTCGCCCGCCTCGACAGGCTCGACGCAAAAACACTGCAGGCCATGCTCGAACGCCGCTGGCGCCAGATCGCACCGAAGAAATTGGTGAAAGAGTTGGAGGGCAATTCCTCGACGAACAAAAAATAATTGTCATCCCCGGCCGAGCGCAGCGAGGGGAAGCGGACCCAGGTGGAAAAGCTGTGCTACGTCTACATGCTCGCGAGCAGGCGCAACGGCACGATTTACACCGGCGTGACCAGCGACCTTCCGGGTCGAACCTGGAATCACAGGAATGACATCATCGATGGTTTCACCAAGAAATACGGCGTTCATATCCTCGTATGGTTCGAAGCGCATGGCGACGTGATCGCCGCCATTGCCCGCGAGAAACAAATCAAGAAATGGAATCGGGCCGGGAAAATTCGCCTTATCGAGAAGGAGAATTCCGGGTGGAACGATCTTTACGAGAAGCTCATCGTATAGACCGTGAAATCTGACGCACCTGGGTCCCCTTGTAACTTGAATCCACGGAAGTCGGTTAGACTGGCTTCTGCGGTGGCGGGTGAGAGTCCGGGGTCCCCTTGGCCCAAGAAGGCCGCAGGGAAGCAAGGGACCTTGCCCGCCGT
>Ga0302326_10032007_pt1 | contig 10492 bp, 6 predicted proteins | sample Palsa_T0_3_FD_202264 | JGI IMG/M metagenome (GOLD analysis project Ga0302326, IMG submission 202264) | Peat permafrost microbial communities from Stordalen Mire near Abisko, Sweden - Palsa_T0_3 | ecosystem: Environmental > Terrestrial > Soil > Palsa > Peat permafrost | place: Sweden: Abisko... | reverse complement strand
CACGCGAATCTGCCGCACGATCTCTTTGATGGCGTCCGTGTTGATCTTGACGATGGTGTCTTCGAGCCGGTTCGATTTGCCGACGTACTTGCCGGTATTGATATCGATGGCCACCAGAGCTTCGGTCTGGTTGATCACGATATAGCCGCCCGATTTCAGCCAGACTTTGGGCCGCAGCGCTTTCTCGATCTCGCTGGTGATGGCGAACTCGTCGAAAATCGGATTGGTCCGAGTGTAGAGCTTCACGCGCCCTACTAAAGCAGGCTGGAAGCGCTGCACGAAACGCAGGATGCTTTCGTAATACTCTTCGCTGTCCACCCAGATGGTCTTGAAGGAAGTGGTGAGCTGGTCGCGCAGAATGCGCTGCACCAGATCCAGATCGTGATGCAGCAGTACGGGTGCCGGCTTGCGCTCGGCTTTCTGCCGCATATCGAGCCAGAGGTTATAGAGGAAATGCATGTCAGCTTTAAGTTCTTCTTCGGTCTTACCTTCGGCGGCGGTCCGGCAGATGAAGCCTCCGGGGACACCCTGACGATGCGTCTGCAGCACGCGCTTCAGCCGCTGCCGCTCGTCGTCGGAAGGAATCTTACGGGATACGCCGACATGTTCCACCGTCGGCATGTAAACCACGAAGCGGCCGGGCAGGGCGATGTGCGATGTGATGCGCGCGCCTTTCTGCCCCAGCGGTTCCTTGGCGATCTGAACTACGATTTCCTGGCCTTCTTTAAGCAGGTCCGAAATCGAAGGAAGCGGCGGACGTTCGCGCTCCACGCGTTCTTTGGGCGCACGTTCCTGTGCCTGGGCTTCCGGACGGCCCTCTTCACGCTGCGGCGCTGCAACCGTGCGCTCTTCGCCAGACGCAGGTCTTGCGGCGGCTTCTTCGCCCGGTTGTCCGGTCCGCTGTTTGCGGCGCATACGGCGCGAAACCCGATGCGGATAGCGCTGACCCTGTTCACGCACCTCGGCGCTGGCTGCCACCGGTTCAGAACTCTCTTCGGAGACTTCTGCGGGGGATTCTTCAGAGGCTTCCTCAGAAGCTTCAGTTGTGAATTCGGCCTCTGCGATTGCCTCTTCGATCGCTTCAACCGCTTCGGCGACCAGTTCGGCTTCCTCAACCTGTTCCGCGTTAGCTGCCACAACGGGTTCTTCGGCCACAATCGCGGGTTCCTCAATAGCCTTAGGCGCTTCGGTAACCGGCTCAGGCCCTTCGGTAACCGAATTGGGCGCTTCAGTAACCCAAGACGAAATCGTTCCGAATCCGGCTAACGGATGCTCGACCGGCAGTGCAGCTTCCACCGCTGCGGGTTCCTCAATGACGGGCACGACCTCGATGGCGACTTCCGCCCCGACGGGTTCGGAGTCCGACTCACCGGGCGAATACTTAGCCAGCGATTCTCCCGGGAGCACCATAAAATCCTCGGTGCTGGAGCGGGATGACGGAAAGGTAAAAGCCGGAAGCGATTCCACCGGCTCAACTTCAGCTTCGATGGTCTCGGGCGCCGCAGCCTGTTCAGCCCGTGGGGAAAAGAACTTCGATTCCGGGATGCCGCCACCTTCGCGACCCCCGCGACGACGGCGCCCGCGCCGTCCCCGTCCCCTGTCGCCACCGCGATCGGGACCACCACGATCCGGCCCGCCGGGTCCGCGCTCAGGACGGCCACCGCGAGGAACTTCGTCCCGCCGTTCCGCAGGCGGCGCAACCAGAACAGCTGCAACTTCAGCCAGAGGCTCGTCTACCGGAGCATCTTCCACCCCTGCGCCCGCATGCCTGACCATCGGGGAACGGTCTCCACCGGGAGAAGAGCCTGCGCGCTCCATCTTAAGAACCTTCTCTTCGACCGTACTGACAACGGCATCGTACTCGTCGTTGTCTTCAAAAAAGTCCGAAACGTAAAGGAACGCGTCCCGGTCCAAACCTATGTTGACGAATGCGGACTGCATTCCGGGCAACACGCGTGTGACGCGCCCCTTATGAATGCTTCCCGCGAGGGAATACTCTTTTTCGCGCTCGTGGAACAACTCCACGACCTGGTCGTCTTCGAGAATCGCCACCCTGGTCTCATGGCGGCCTGCCGAGACGATAAGCTCTTTTGACATTCGCTTCTCCCGTTGGGCTCCACGTGAGCTCGGACCGGAGAGAATCTGGAACCGATTAAAAGTGCTTACCCTGCGTAAGGGCCGCGCCTGGGTTCGTCTGGGAATCCCGACACAACCGCCCACAAAAACTTACGCCAGCCGGAGGGTGGAGTACCGCTTAATACACTGCTCAACACCCGAACATCGGCCTTTGGGAAACCGCCCATTCGTCGGAAACGCGGGATATTGCGCCATCCCGGCCGGATCTCCATGGCTCCCAACTTCTAAATTTAAAATCTGAAACCGTTCACTCGAAACAACGGCAAACCAACAACGGCGGACTCCGGAACCAATCCTCATATCCGCTTACAACGAAATACTTTAGTTCACAAATCTGCGTACTCTCACGCTATTCACAAGACCCAGCATCAGGAACGTCGACCAGATACTCGACCCCCCGTAGCTCATCAGTGGCAGCGGTATTCCGGTCACCGGCATTCGCCCCACCACCATCCCTACATTCACCAGTATATGAAATAACAGCAGCGCTCCGACACCCATACATACATACATTCCGGCGCGGTCCGGCGCGGTCTGGGCATTTTGCACGATTTGCATCAGCAAAACAAAGTAGAGAACCATGACCAGCATCACGCCAATGAAGCCGTGTTCTTCTGCAAAAGCGGAAAAAATGAAGTCCGTATGCGGTACGGGAAGAAACCGTAGTTGGGTCTGACTCCCCTTGGTGACGCCCTTGCCCCAGGTGCCACCCGCTCCTACCGCGATCTTGGATTGTATTAGTTGATACCCTGTCCCCTGCGGATCCCGCTCCGGATCGAGAAAACTGACAATCCGCGCGCGCTGGTAATCGTGCAGCGATGCATAGGCGATCGGAACCACAACCACCAGAACCAGCCCGATCGCCGCCCAGTACTTCCACGGCATTCCGGCCAGAAAGATGCCGATCAGCAGCACCGGAATATACGTCAGAGCCGTACCCAGATCCGGTTCTTTCGCAATCAGCGCCATCGGGATCAGGATGATGCCACCGAGCTTAAGCAAATCGCGAAGCTGAAGCACTTCCGTACTCAATTCCGTCAGCAGGCGAGCCACGAGCAGGATTACCGCGATCTTCGCGAACTCGGAAATCTGCAGGTGGATACCCGCAGGCAGTGCGATCCACCGCGTAGAACCGAAAGCCCGCTTGCCGATCACCAGAACCGCGACCAGCAAAACCACCGAGGCGATGTAAAGCGGATAGACGCGCCGTATCAAAGCGTGGTAATCGATGTTCGCCACAACCCACATGAGCGCGACGCCCGCCACGATAAACATCAGCTGCTTCCACCATGAACCCTGCCAGATGGTGTCATGAGTGGCGCTGAAGATCTGCAACACTCCCAGACCGCAGATGATCATGGTGACGAAGAACATCGTCCAGTCGAAATCTTTCATCCCGGCTTGCATGGCTAACTGGAGGTTTTCGGGATCAGCGCCGACACCAGCGCGGCAGCCGGATTGCGCTGCTGTTTTTGCATTTCGGCTTCGGTCAGGCGTGCCTTCTTGTCGAAGTAGGCTTTTATGACGTCGCGGGCTGTCGGAGCCGCATGCGCACCCTGCACTCCCGCGTTCTCCCACAGCACCGATACGACGATCTCCGGTTTGTAACAGGGAGCGTAGGCGACAAACCACGCGTTGTCCTTAACGTCTTTATGCGTCTTCTCGTAGTCGGCTGAGGCCACCTGGGCGGTCCCGGTCTTACCGCAGACGTCGAGGTTGGGAATCTTCGCGCGAACGCCTGTCCCGCCCTCGTTTACCACGCCGTACATGCCGTCAACCACCTTCTTCACGTTATCGGGATTGAGCGCCCACTCGTGCGGTTTCTCGCTCGGGGTCGCCGACAACAACAGGTGCGGGGTGTGCCAGACGCCGCCCACTGCGATTCCGCCGATCGCGCGGGCCATCTGCAGCGGTGTGACCGTAGTCTGACCCTGGCCGATGGACACCGAGATGGTCTGGCCCAGGTACCATTTCTGGCGAGAGGTGCGCATCTGCCACTCGGGGGAAGGTACGATGCCCGCGGCTTCGTTTGGCAAATCGATGCCCGATTTGGCGCCGTAGCCCACCTGATGCGCGTAAAACGCGAGGTTGTCGATGCCGGTTTTGTTGCCGACGCCGTAGAAATATGCATCGCAGGAAGCAACGATTCCGCGGTGCAGCGTCACCGCTCCATGCACTTCGAGGCATTTGTAGAAATGTCCGTAAAACGTCGCCCCGCCGGCGCAGTTGAATACTGTGTTTTCGTCGATGCTGCCGCTCTCAAGACCCGCCAGCGCGACAATCGGCTTGAAGGTGGAGCCCGGCGCCCACTGCGCCTGGGTGGCCCGGTTGAGTAGCGGGTTGCCGGGATCGCTGGTGATTTCTTTCCAGTCCGAACCTTTGATCCGGACTGCAAATTTATTCGGATCGAACGTCGGGTTTGACGCCATTGCCAGGACCTCGCCGTTCTGCGGGTTCAGCGCCACCACTGCCCCGCGATGTTCTTCCAGAGCCAGTTCCGCGACTACCTGCAGGTCAAGATCGATTGTCGTTTGCAGGTTCTTCCCGGGGATAGCAGGTTTAATTCCCAGTACCTCGCGTTCACGCCCGCGGTTATCTACAACCGATTGTCGTTCACCGTCAACGCCCAGCAGGATGTCGTTATACTGCTTTTCGAGGCCTGTCTTGCCCACGATCTGTCCCTGATTATATTTCGCGTATTCCGGAAGGTCGAGTTCCGCTTCGCTGATTTCTCCTGTGTATCCGATCGCATGGGCGAGGATGCCGTTTTCCGGATAAAGCCGACGCTGCGACTCGATCGTTTCCATCTCCGGGAACGTTTCCGGATCCTGATGGGACTGGACAAATGCCATATCCGCCGGGGTGAGTTCTTCTTTGATAATGATGGGCTCGTATTTCGGGCGTTTGCTGTAGCGCTGCACCTTGCGAAGCAGATCGTCATAGTCGAGGTGAAGCCCGTCGGCGATCTCATGCAGATGCTCGGTCTTCAGGTTTTCCCGGGAAAGAATGAGACTCCAGGTTGAGTGATTATCGACAATCACACGTCCATCGCGGTCCAGAATCTTGCCGCGTGGCGCCACGATCGGCAGTTCTTTAATCCGGTTGCGTTCCGCGCGTTCGCTATAGATTTCCGGGTTCTTGATCTGCAGTTCCCAGAACCCGGTAACCAGAAACAGAAACACAGCCACAGCGGTGTACTGGAAAATGGCCATTTTGGTGGCCGCAAACTTGGGGTCGTCGCGCAGTTTGAGGTTCTGCGGCGATATTTGTTGTTGCGGGTGATTTTCGAGGGAAGGGAAGCGCATAGGGGCCGCGCCGTTACTATATTCACCTTACCAGAAACGCCAAAAAGGTGCTAATATCGATGCTGAGAGGGCCAGCAGGTCGCGCTGCCAGCCCCCTTGAACAAGCTAGAGATCGATTTCGATCTTCAACTTGCTCCGTTTTTTTTCCCGAGTAAAATCAGGATCAACGCCAGCATCAGAAGAACCATAATGGTGGGTTCTCCTTTCTGCCCCACTATTTGCAGCCCCGCTCCGTGAGAGCGGGGTTTTGCATTTTTGGATGGAGCCCGGCTCCCCCTCTCGGGAAGCTACTCCAAATGCGAACTGCGATTCTGCAAGGCGAAGCAGAACCTTCATCTTCGCCTTTTAGCCCGCCGCTCCGAGATATCTCCCGACCGATTCGGGGCTTACCTCAGCAGACCAGATCTTCACGCGTAAGCGCGAAGCCATTCAAATTCCCCAGCACAGTAAGCGCAATGTATTTCTGATCGAAGAACGTCTGCGCCACCCGCTGAATGTCTTCGGCATTCACTTTCTCAACGCTCTCGGCCAGCTCATCCAGCGTAAAGAACCGCCCAAAATGCATCTGCTGCCGCGCCAGATTCGACATGCGGCTTGAAGTCGATTCCAGACTAAGCATCAGAGAACCCTTCAAATGATCTTTCGCCCGCCGCAACTCTTCCGCCGGAACCGTCTGCTGCTTCAAGTCCGCAAACTCCTTCAAAACCGACTCCACTACAAGCTTCGCCGACTCCAGCGAAGTGCCGGCGTAAACGGAAAGACAACCGGTATCGCTGTAGGGGCTAAGCTCCGAGTAAACGGCATAAGCCAGCCCCTGCCGCTCGCGGATATTCTGAAAAAGCCGGGAGCTCATACCGCCGCCCAGAATCGTATTCAGGACATAGCAGATAAATCTGTCGTCATGCGGAATGGGATAAGACGGCACTCCCAGACAGACATGAACCTGCTCGAGCTCCTTCTTCGACCGCAGCGAAATCCGCGCGTGAGTAGCAGGCGTCCCGGAGACGGGCGTAACTGTCCCGGCGGAAAGGTTCTCAAACCGCTCCCGCGCAAGTCCGACCAGCGTCTCGTGCTTCAAATTCCCCGCAGCCGTAATCAACACATTCGCAGGCGTATAGACGCTGTTGTAATAGTCCCGAACCGATCCCTGATTAAACCTCTGCACGGTCGCTTTCGTGCCAAGTATCGGTTTCCCCAGCGCATGATCCTTCCAGAAGTTGGAGGAAAAAATCTCATGCACCAGATAATCGGGGCTGTCCGCATCCATCTTGATTTCTTCGAGGATGACGCCTTTTTCCTTCTCGATGTCTTCCTCATTGAATAAAGGATTCAGCACCAGATCGCTGACCACATCCATCGCCACCGGAAGATGTTCATCCAGTACTTTCGTGTTGTAGCAAACCATTTCCTTGGCGGTGAAAGCATCCAGATTCCCGCCAATTGAATCGACCGACCGCGCAATCACCTCGGCAGAACGGCTGGTAGTCCCCTTGAACAGCATGTGTTCGATGAAATGCGAAATCCCGTTCTGCTCGGGCGTTTCGATTCTGGATCCGCTCGCCACCCAGACGCCCACCGAAACCGACCGGACATGCGGCATCGCTTCCGTAATCACTTTGATTCCGTTGGGAAGCGTAGTGGTGAGAATGTCGCGTTCGAGAGCCGGGGTAATCGTTGATGACAATGTTGTAAGACCTGTTCCGGTTGTACCATTTCCCGCCGCAGCGGCCACCAGCACCCCTGCATGCTAAAATCGGAACAATGCCGCAAGCGCTTGTAGGAATGGAACTTAGCGACTTGCGCGGCCTCCTGCCGCCGGGGGAGCCGGCGTATCGCGCCGAACAGGTTTACCGGGCAATCTATCACCAGAAGGTCTCCGATCTGGTCCAGATTTCCACCCTTCCCGCCCGCATCCGGGCCGCCCTGACTGAAAACGCCGAACTCGGCCTGCCCTCGCTCGACCGCCGTTTTCAGTCGACAGACGGCACCCGCCGCTACCTCCTTCAGCTGTCCGACGGACGAACAGTGGAAAGCGTCCTGATGCCCGAAGGCGACCGCGACACCGTCTGTATCTCAAGTCAGGTCGGCTGCCCGGTCGACTGCAAGTTCTGCATGACGGCACTCATGGGTTTTGAGCGATCGCTCACCGCCGGCGAAATCGTTGGCCAGGTGCTCTTCATCGCGCAGGACAATGGCCTGCTCACCGAAAACAAGCGCTTCAATATCGTAATGATGGGGATGGGCGAACCGCTGCTCAACCTGCCGAACGTCCTGAAAGCCACCCGCATCCTCTGCGACCCGGTCGCTGTCGGCATGAGCGAACGCCGCATCACCGTATCGACCTCCGGCATCATCCCCAAAATCGAAGAGCTGGGGAAAGCCGAAATCCGTCCCAAACTGGCTATTTCACTGAACGCATCCACCCAGGAGATGCGCGAGGAACTCATGCCGATCACCCGCAAGTGGAACCTCAAAGATCTGATCGCGGTCTGCAAAGCCTACCCGTTGCGCGCCTGGGAGAAATTGACCTTCGAATATGTGCTGCTCGGCGGCGTGAATGACACGGATGCGGACGCGCACCGGGTGGTAAAGCTTCTCGCCGCGCTCAACTGCAAAGTAAATCTGATCGCCCTGAACCCCGGACCCGGCATCCCCTACACCGAACCCTCCCGCGACCGCGTCCTCGCATTTCAGGAGATCGTGCGGCGCGCAATCCCGTGTTTCATCCGCAAGCCGCGCGGCCTTGACATCTTCGCCGCCTGCGGGCAGCTGAAACGGAACAACGCATGATCGTGACCGTTCCGCATAACTCGACCCAGGAAAAAGCCATCGCCGCAATCGACAAGTCGGCCTCCGACCTGCTCGACATGGGCTCGAAGTCGGTCCTCCTGGTGGATCAGAAACGAAGCTGGACCGGGCCCCGCATGGACTTCTCGCTGGTGGGAAAAGTAGGGTTCATTTCGGTCCCGCTATCGGGCCACGTGCTCGTCGACCCCGTCAACGTTACGATCGATATGGAACTCCCCGCTCTGGCAAAAAACTTCATCGGCGAAGAAAAAATCCGCGCCGGCGTAGAGCAGAAACTCCGCGGAATCCTGGCCGCCGACTAGCCCACGATCACTGTACAGGCAGCAGGGAAACGCGCGCGACCTTACCTGCCTGAGCTTCCGCCAGCGAGACATGATTGGTTTCCAGCGTTCCGCCGGTGACCTGGTCCAGATACAGCCTGGCCCCTTCATAAGAAGCCATTGCACCGATCTCCGCCGACTGCGCACCGCTCAGGTCGCGCTGCTGCTGCACCACGTTATAAGACGTCGATGCGCCCAGCTCAAATTTCTTCTGCTCAGCATCGAGAAGCTGCTGATCGAGGATGCGGTTTTGCACCGCCGCGTCATACCGCGCCCGTGCCTGCCGCAGCGCCACCACCGCATTGGTGACGTCCACCTGCGACTGGTTCATATCTTTCGCCGTCGTCAGCTGCTGCTGACGCAATTGCAGCTGATCGATTCCGTAATCGGCCTCGGCTTGTCTGTCAAAGATCTGCAGCGACAGATAAGCGCCGATACTCTCTGTAGGAAAATTGCGCCGGAAGATCTGTCCCAGTTCATTTCCCACACCGCCGACGAAATAGGGATTTGCCGTTTGCCCCTGAACAACCCTCGGAGTTCCCGAGAGGCCGGAATTGCTGGTCGAAGCCAATACCTGCGCCGTGGGAAGCAAACCGTTGATTGTTCCCAGCGCGGAAATCGTCGCTGCCCTGGCGTTCTCTCTTTCGACGATCAAATCCGGCCGGTTCGCCAGCGCCCGGCGCGCCAGTTCTTTGATGGGCGGAAGGTCGTCGGTGGCGGGAATCGAAATATGGTCCAGCGGAACAATCGGCGTACCCTCAATCAGCTTTTCGCCCGGGCCCGTCCGGCTGATCAGGTTCTTAAGTCCCAGTTCCTGCTGCTCCAGCGCCGCCCGCGAGTTCACCAGATTCTGGCTCGCAGTCGAAATCTGATTCTTCGCTGTGGTGACATCGAGTTCCGCCAGAGCCCCCAGATCGCGCCGCTTCACGCTCTCCTCGTAGAACCGCTGCGCCGTATCGAGCGCATCCTGCTTTGCCCTCACATCGTCGTAATCGGCGGCGAGCGAATAATACGCGTTGAGCACGCTGACCACGGTACTCGTAACAGTCGCTTTGAAATTCAGATCGGACAAACTCAGATTGATCTTCGCCACATTGATCGTGCGCGCATTAACCGCGACGCCGAGTCCCTGCAGCAGATTCTGCTGGATGGAAATCGACGCCGAAGACGAACCTGTCGGATTGAGAATATCGGAAGGCGCGTTCTCATTCAGATAGTGATCGGAGTAACTCACGTTCACCGAACCACCGAACAGAAACCCCTGCTGATACGACCCCGTACTAACCCGCTGTCCCTGGATCAGATTCGAAACCTGGCTCAAAACCGGATCGGGCTGCAGCGAAGATGTATGCACGAACGTCGTGGCCTCCTGAATCGAGGGATCGAGTGTCGCGGTCACCGGCCCGACCTGCGTGACGGTAGCATTGACAGTTCCTCTGTTGCTGGCGTTATTCACAACGTTCCCGAGGCCTGCCGCCACTTCGCTGCCCAGCACGCCCTGACCGCTGGTCACCGTCGCCGCTTGCGAAGCCCCGCTGGGAACTCCAGGGAGCGCGCCGCCCGCCTGCGCGCGCTCCAGTCTCCACGCAAGGGTGATGGGAGCGTACCGGCCCACTTCAAGATCGATATTATTTTCAAGCGCCAGCGCGATGGCATCCTGCGCCGTCAGATAAAGCTTTCCCGCGCGGATCAGATCCGCAAGACGACTGGAATTACCCGGACGTATTGGCGGAATGTCGGGCGCCAGGTAAGGCCTCACAACCACCGGAGCCTGCGGCCTTACCGGTTCGATAGAACTTGTTTGTTGCTGTGCTGACAGCAACGAAGTCAGACTCAGAAGAACAGTGATCGCCTTCATTGCCGCACCCCGGGCTGAGGAACCTTATCGGGAATCGGGGTTGGCCCAGCTGACACCCGGCCCAG
>Ga0302326_10032006_pt1 | contig 10492 bp, 10 predicted proteins | sample Palsa_T0_3_FD_202264 | JGI IMG/M metagenome (GOLD analysis project Ga0302326, IMG submission 202264) | Peat permafrost microbial communities from Stordalen Mire near Abisko, Sweden - Palsa_T0_3 | ecosystem: Environmental > Terrestrial > Soil > Palsa > Peat permafrost | place: Sweden: Abisko... | reverse complement strand
GCCGTTGGCTAGTATCGCACGTCTTGCCCCGTGTCGGCCTTCGCGCGCTCGATCATCTCGGGTCGACGTTGGCCGGAACGGTCGGGTGGACGGGCGGCATTCGCCCACGCGAGCGGCGCGGCGGCGGGCGTTTTTCGTTCCCTTTGTGCCATAGCACAAACCAGCCTGTCTTGCTCCGTAAAACCGCTGCTTTGGCAACGGATTCGAGGGGCGGTTCGAGGCATCGTCGAGCGTTGCTTTGGCAGCGCTTCTAAAGACGGTTCGAAGCGTTCTCAAGCGGCGTATCGGCGTCGCTTTGGCAGCAGCTTTGAAAGACAGTTCGAAGCGTTCTCGTGCAGCGGATCGACGTTGACTTGGCATCGGCTTCGAAAGATGGTTCGAGGCGTTTTCGTGCGCCGTAACGACGTTGACTTGGTACCAGCTTTGAAGGGTGGATCGAGGCGTCGTCGAGCGCCGTAACGACGTTGCCTTGGTACCAGATTCGAGGGGTGGTACGAGGCGTTGTCGCGCTCATTCAATCGGATCCAAGGAACCGAAGCTAGGCCACGATCCTTCGCGACGCCGAAGAGATGGCCTCACACGCCTCACCGTGCGCGCCGAGGTGGCTCGCTCGCCGCTCGTCCGCCCCCGCCTTCACATGGCCGGAGGTCGCCTCCCCTCATACTGTCGCTCGATAGTTGTTATGAGCCTTCTTGAAGCGTTGTTGCAAGTAGAGTTGTTGCAAGTCTACATGAAAGGACTATGCAAGCGAACATGACATGACAGAACCTATGCGAACGCGAACCATTGCGACCGTCGCCATGAAGGGCGGAGCCGGGAAGACGACGACCGTCGTCCACCTCGCCGTAGCGGCAATGCTCACCGGGGAGAAGGTCGCGATCCTCGACACGGACCCTCAAGGATCGGCGAGCGCTTGGGCGCGGACGCGCAAAGCCGAGGAGCCGCTCGTCATCAAGGTCGAACCGCGCCAGGTCGCGGATGCCGTAACCGCCGCCGAGGAGGAGGGCTATTCCCTCATCTTGATCGACACCGCCCCGCGCGCCGAACCGAACGCGGCGGCAACGTGCCGAGCTTCTGACTTCGTGCTCGTTCCGGTGAGGCCGAGCGCCTTCGACCTCGATACGGTCGAGCAAACCGTCGCGATCCTCAAGGCGACCGGGAAGCTCGACGCCTCGGCATTCATCCTCAACGCTTGCCCCTCGCGAGCGCCGGAGGTCCTCGAAGCCCGGAGCTTCTGTGAGAGTCTCGCGGTGCCGCTCGCGCCGGTCGAGCTTGGCCTGCGCCGTGTTTACGCCCGCGCCGTGCAAACGGGCTACTCCGTCCAAGAGTTCGAGCCGCGCGGTGCCGCCGCTCAAGAGACCGCCGACCTCTGGACCTACGTTCACAAGCACATGCAAAGGAGACCCTGACCGATGCCTCCCTCGAAGAAACCGTCCGGCTTTATCGGGTTCGGCAAGCCGCAGAGCACCCCACCGCCCGAGGATACGCCAAGAAGCGAAACTGCGCCGAAGGACGAACGCCGCGTGAAGTCCGTTCGATTGACGCGAGAGCAATGGAAGAAGGTTCGCGACATGGAGACGCAACGCGAGCAAACCTTCCAAGAGCTTTGCATCAAAGGCTTGAACCTCGTTCGCGCGGAGGACGGCCTCGAACCGTTATGAGGTCGAGCAACGCCATAACCTTACGCCGTAGTGAATGCGCGCCGCTCGACTCCTCAACAATAACAAGCCATTGCTCGACATACAAGCGATAAACCTAGTATCCATAAGGCTTTCAGTACACAACCTTCGCGCCGCGTAGCGACGGCCTCCTCGATGCGGCACAAGCGTTCATCGCGGAGCCCCAAGCCCGAGATGCGGGACGAGAACGGGTCGCGCAAAGGGTCGCGCGCTGCGCTGCGCTACTAACCCTGACGAGGGAAGCGAGTAATACCTTTGGCGGTGCGCCTCTCAAAAATAATAAAAAAAGTCCCGCCGAATGAGAGACGTTAGACCCATGCTTTAATTTGATTAAAATGTCAACATCTAGTCATGAATTTCTTACGCTCTGCGTATTCCGCCTTGGCGCTCGCGCCTTATATGGCCTGTTTAACTCTCGGCCTCATTACGTGTTCTCCGGCGTTTGCCGATGTGACGACGTATTGCAATCAATACACGAATACGTGTAATGCTACCGATTCAGGTGGAGGGTACGCACAAATATATCAGCGTCCATACGCGAACTCTTCAAGCGTGAATTACTCAAACGGAGAAACATCGCAAATCTATTATCACCCATATTCAGCAAGCACCGTCAATTCAGACGGAACCTGGGCGCAAACCTACTATCAACCATATTCATCAACCACGGTCAATTCGAACGGAACGAGCACACGCTGTTATTACAACCAATATACGAATCGGACTACTTGCCTTTAGGCAAAGAGAAAGACCCCGGCTTTCACCAGGGTCTCTCGTTGCGGCTCGCCTGTATTGGCAAGGGTCGGTCTGTCGAACCCATCTTACCACAGTTCGAACCGATCACCACGACGAGCGTGGAGTGGAGACGCCGGGGATCGAACCCGGAAGGTACGGAGTGACAGACCGACCCGCCCACCAGGGAACACGCCCCCATCTCGCCATGATACCACGCCCCCGCGCGGCCTCCTCGCCCTCGGTGCGTTCGGCTTAAACCTCCTCAGCTATCGACTCGCCAAACTCATCGACCCATCCGCCCGCCGCCGATTCGCGCGCCTCACGGTATTGGCGCTCCTGCTCTGTACGCTCGGCGGCGGCTCGTTCCGCGAGCTTCTTCTCAGTCTTTCGCTCGGCGTGGGCGAAAGCGAGCTTCCCGAGATAAGCTTCACACGCGGCTTCGTTGCGAGCCCTCTCAGATTCGGCGCGCTTCTTCCGCTGACACGAGGCGCACCGCTTATCCCCCCGCTCCACGGCGAGGTCGGTCAGTCGTACTCGACGGCATCGGCTGCAATACCCCGGACGCTCGACGGCGACCAAGGCACGATGCCTCCGATCCGCTGCGAGCATCCGCGCCCGCCATTCGCGCTTGCATTCGGGTTTGCCGCACGTCGGGAACGCCCGCGTAACCGGCTCGCCGCACACCCCGCACGGGTGCGGATGCTTCCACGCCTGCCGCCGCGCGCGGGTCTCCGGGTTCACACGACGCCGCTTCATGCCCCCGGCGTTCGTTGCCCCGAGGTCGCAACCTCGGCGAATCACACTTGCCCACGAGCGCGGGCAGATCATACGCGAGAAGGCCAAGCAACCAAGCGCCATCGTCCGTGAAACCGGCAGCGCGGAATCTGACGGAATCGACACGCGAAAACGTGCTAGAAACGGAGCGCTTCTCTCCCCCATAGCGGGGTTGTGCGCGTGTTGAGAGGGTTGGGGTAATGCCCGCTCCTGGCTCTCTCTCCCGTCTTCGGGTCGAGCGGTCGCGCCACGCTTGCCGCTGCGGATCGCACGCCTCACCGCGCGGCCCACGTCGGCTCCTCCGCTGCGAGCAAGTCGCTGCCATGGCAAGGTTGAGCAACCCACGGGGGGCTAGGTGATGCCTCCAAGGGGACGACTGCCTTCGGTCGAGCGTCTCAGCTTGTGGCGTGACGCCTGCATGTTGGATAAATAAGCTGACGCTTGGTGACGCAGTGACGCACGGTGACGCAGGCCGTTTTCCGGTGCGTCACCGAAAAAAGACTGTAACCATAAGGTTCTACCGGAATCGGTGACGCAGTGACGCACGTTTCTCACATTTAGGAAACTAAAAAAAGAGAAAGGAAGCCCCCCCCCGTGGGTTACTCTAGGGACATGCTTTGGCAGAGTCGTGCTCGTAGGCACGGCTGTCGCCTGCTCGCCGAAGGCGCGTTCGCTTATCTTAAGTTCAGAGCGGAAGCTCCTCCGGCTCATCTTCATCCGGGTCGGGTCCCTCGTGATGCCCCCGCGTCTGCCCGCCGAGCAGGTCGCCCGATTTTGCCGGGTACCCCCTTCTCCGAGGTGGGCGAGGGACGCCCCCGGTAGGTTCCTCGGCGGTGAACCCGCCAGGTCGTACCCCGTCCGGCAGTGTTCCCGTTGTAAAAGTGGAGTTTTGTGCGTCACCTGCGTCACCGATTTGGTCTGATCCCGTGGTTATAGGTTTTTTTTGGTGACGATGGGCCGTTTCGGGGTCCGTCATCCCTGCGTCACCGCTCCCGGGTGCGTCACTAACTTCCTCCTCGTCGAGGAACGAGGACTGCTCGACGCTCCTTTGATCGGAGGAGACGGTTGAGAAGCGAAGGCCCCTCTTGTTTCCCCTCCTCGGCGGCTTGGAGAGTTCAATCCCCTCGCCTTTACGGAGAGCGGGAGCGCGGAGCGCGAGCTGTACACTGAGCGCCTTTGGTGTTCTCGGGAGAGTCTTGGCGGTCGCTTCGTCGGCGGCGCGTAAGAGTGCGGCGTGAAGCTCGCCCGCTGTTCCATCCCAAGGCTTGTTATCGCTCATGTTGTCGCGGAGGTATTTGAGGAGCAGGGGTATCCATGGTACGTCCAAGACGAGGGCATGAGCATCGTCCCGCTGCTCCATGAGCGTCTCCTCAACGGTTCCCTCGCGGACGCCGAACGCTGGCTCTGCTGCTATTGCGATCTCCATGTAGGACGCTGTACGGGTGCGCTTTTTCAGTCGCGCACTAACTTCCGTGCGTCGTTTAAGTGAAAGCAAGACCGCATCGAGGAACGCGCCAAAGATGCGCGGCCACGCCTCGGCCCATTCCGCATCGAAGTCTTCCGGGGTTTTCCGTTGCTCCTCGGTAATAGGGGATAGGCGGATGAAAACGGCTCGATCAAGCAAGTCCGCTCGCGTAGCAAAGTCGGTGATTCCATTGAGAAGTATCACACGCCGATAATGGTTTAACAGTTCTTCCTTGTCGGTATGAAGTTTTCTCGCCGGAAACCCGGCCCCGTCGGCAAGTTGACAAATGATAGTGATGATCTCGTTCGTAAGGTACTCGATGTTTCCGTATGCCAAAAAATGCGAGTTCTCCGCTGCCGCCGGTACGTCACGATAATTCTTGATGACGTTCCTCTCGGCATTGCTCGCGGAAGGGTCGATAAGCATTTGAGCAAACTTCGTATGTGTCGATTTTGCCGATCCATGTTCACCTTGTAATACCGCCACGGGGTACGGTGCAAGACATGTCGGGTATAATGCCCTTACGATAAACCCGCAAAAGAGCGCATAGTCTCCAGGAGACTTCACGTTAGTGAATTTCTGAAACTCGCGGACATCTCCACCGTGAACCGGAATAGGGAAAGGCTTCATCGACGGCGAGCGGAAGAACCGCGCCTTATGCTCCTTGACTTTCCACATTTCTTCCTTGATGTTAATGTGAACAGAGGTCCATTCGGGAGTGCCAAGGTCGATCTCGATCCACGTTTTTCCATCACCTGCGATCCGAAGAAAAACGTCGTGTTGCTCTCCCTTGAAAATCGCTCTCGATTCCAATGTCCGTATTTCCGTGTCTAGCGTACTGTCGGGAATGCCTTGATTGTATGCGTCGTAGTAGCGCTTTCTAAGGAGCATCCGAAACCATGTGGAGTTAATCGCGTAAATTTCATGATGGTTACCGATCTTTACGCGACCATAGCCTTCTTTGTTCGAGGTACAAAAGAGACCGAAATCTTCTTTCTTACAAAGGTCTTGTAGGCGGCGAGCGTAACTGTCTCCCTGCTTTCTTCCATTTGATGCCTTGGTGTTCGCTTCGGCATCGGAGATTAGGCTTCTGAATTGGGAGTCGTCGGGCGTGTCCTCTCCCTCGCCGCTCATGCGCTCACCGAGCTTACGAAGAACACCTGTTCGGCAGGGAAGCTATTGGGGTTCGTCTTAACTATGGAGTGTTCGCGCATAGATCCTCTGTGTGCGTGTGGCCTCCCGTCTTCTGCTTTGCGGTGCGAGTGACGGTCGGCGACTTAATGAAGAAGGGCCGGGTCCAATAGGACCCTTGGCCCTTCTTCATTGGTAATTAAAGCCGAGGGTTCGGCGGGGTAAAGCGTCTTCCTGTGGGGAACAAGCGAACTACTTCCGAAAGTAGGGAGTATGTCACCACTCAAGCGAATGTGAGGAACCGAATGGCGAAGCGGAGCGTACACCCCGGACCATACCTGAGAGAGAAGGTCGTCAATCCGTCCGGCTTGACCGGAGGCGAAATCTCGGAGCTTCTCGGAATCAATCGAAGCACGCTTTCAGAATTACTGAATGAGAAGTGTAGTTTAACTTTGGAAATGGCGATACGTTTCGAGGTTACTTTCGGCGTGGTGTTCGACATAAAGATGGAAGAGTTAATGCGGATGCAAGCGGAATGGGACGCGGTTGAGCTTCAGAGAAAGCGGAAGAAGCTCGGCGCGCGTCCATTCGCCTTCGCTGCCGCATAGCTACTTTGTAAGGTACGTAACAATGCTGAAGCTGGAGCGGCGTCTCACGCTGCAATCGGCGCGCGATACTGCTTCCGGGCGAACGCGGCATTGAGTTGCATTGCTGCTTCGCCTTTGGTCAGCTTGCCGTCGATCCGTATTCCGAGCCGCATGAGGGAGGCGAGCTGCTTCTCCGAAGCAGGTTCGCCTGTCCACCGCGCTGTTCGCCGGATAAGCGTCGTGTTATGGTACTTGTCGGTAATGTCGGCGTCCGCTGCGCGCGTCGCGGCGTTCACGTCGATGTATCTGCCGAGGACACGATGCGGTTCGCCGTTCGTCCGCACCTCGACGATGTAGGCGTCATGCTGCGGTAAGGGAGATATGGAATACGTGGTTTCGTTGTTCGGGGAAACCGCGATCCCATTGCCTGCCGCGTACCACATGAACGGTGATTCGTATGGCCTCGCCGCATTGCGCGCATTGAGCGCGGCGATCTTGGCGTCCGTCTCTCTCGCGCGAGCTTCCCGCTCCGTGCGCTTCGCTTCCCCTGCTTCGGCCTGCTCGCGGCGCTGCTGCTCGATCCGCAGTAGTTCAATCTCGCGAATCCGAAGGCGCTCCGTCGCGCGCTCAATGCTCCGCTCGACGGTTGCGGCATCGAGGGCTTGCCGCGCGAGCGCCGGATCGAGCTTCTTGAGTTCATCGAGCCGCTGCGCGGTCTTGAACAGATCCTTTCCTTGGGCGTCGAAATCCGCCGGCAACCCCGCAAGTGAAGCCGCAGAGAACAGGTCCTTACCCGTCGTCACATCGAGAATGTCGATAATGAGCGCGTCTTCCTTACCAGGATACAAGCGCGATCCGCGCCCGATTGCTTGCGTAATAACGAGACTTGATTGCGTGGGCCGAGCAAGAATAATTGCCGATGTATGAGGCGAATTGAAACCTTCTCCGAGCACGGCATAGTTCGTCAAAACGCGCGTCGTGCCGTTTGCGTAGCGTAAGAGCGCGGCCCGACGTTCGTCCTCGTCCATCGCGCCATATATTGCCTCTGCGCTTACGCCAGCGCTACAGAACATAGCGGCGAGTCGCATTGCATGCGCGACGCCGCTCGCGAAGACGATGGTCGGCCTATCGACGGCGTACTTCCGATGCGCTGCGATTATTAGGAGGTTACGCTTGTCGGTGTTCACCGCTTCTTCGAGTTCACCGGCTGCGAAGTCGCCCGCTCGAACACGAACGCGCCGAAGGTCGGTGTCGGTCTCGACGGCTATCGCACGAATCGCGCAGAGATAGCCTTGCTCGATGAGGGCAGGGAGCGGGTACGATGCGGCGATCTCTTGGAAAATAACATCGAGGCCCACCTTATCCGATCGCGCCGGAGTCGCAGTAACGCCGATCAAAGGGACGCGCCTTTCGTCGCACATACTTCCGAAGTACTCGACGATGTTTCGATACGATTGCGCTGCTCCGTGGTGGGCTTCGTCGATAATGACAAGCGCGAACGTATCCCGCGCCCACGTCTTCAGCCTGTTCCCTCGCATCGAGGCGACCGATCCCACGACGACGCTGCGCGCGTTCCCACCGAAGAGGCCGTCTTCTCGTGATGCGCGATGCTCCGCCCGTTCGATCTCAACGTGAACACCGGAGATGTATGCCTCGATCTCGGCCTTCGCTTGGTCGAGCAATTCCTCTCTATGCGCGAGCACCAAGGCTCGCTGGCCCGGCTTAAGCATACGATTGATGATCTCGGAGAAGACAAGCGTCTTACCTCCGCCCGTCGCCATGACAACGAGACGACGCCATACGTCGGGATTCGGCGCGGTCGCGGCTTCAACGGTTGCGATCTGGTACGGTCGCAACGTCAGACCGCCCGCGGATTCTTGCGGTGCAGGCGTCTCGTCGAGCTGCGCGGCCTCGATGTGCAACGCGCGATCTTCCATCGCTGCCCAACGTGCGCGGAGCGTCGCCATACGCGCTTCTTGTTCGGGGGTGCGCTCGCGCTTGCGAGACTTCTTGCGCTCTTTCTCCCGCGTGATCTCGGTCGGTCGCAGGTATGGCGCGGCATTGTCGCCCATGTGCTCGATTATATCACGCGCTCGATAATTCGCAAACAATGCGCCCGGCGCGGATTAACGCGGTCGTGCAATTACGCGGCGTTCCGCTGTACGAACCTCCTGGCAGTCTTTACGGTGTTCGTAACCTCGCGATCCGCTGCCTTATCTCCACGCTCTGCGCGTATCTCCGCGATGCGTTCGCTCTCAGTATTGAGGCGCTCTTCGATCTCATGCGAGGGGCGTCCCCACGATAACGCCGTCATAGCGAAGGCAAGGTCTGCGTCGCTGCGATCCGGCTTGCCATTTGCCTTCCTCCGCGCACGTTGCAACGCAACCTTGTAGCTCGGCCATGCTCCGCTCGTCGTCCATTGCGTAGCCTTCTCGTCCCCCGTAGATTGCTCTACGCGCTGCGGCGCGATCTCCCGCATGATCTCCGGCCCAACAATCCCCAAGGCTTCGAGCTGCTCGCGCGTATTGATGCGGCCCGGATGCGTCCGCACTCTAACGAGCGGAAAACCATTGGCTCGATGCTTCTCTTGGAAGTTCCTCGACCCGCCGCACCGCGTCGCACCGTTCGCATTCTCGTCGGCGCAATTCCCATACTGTAGACGGCGCGCGAAGTCGAGGTCGGCGTCATGCCCCTGCGATTCGAGTGCGATCCAGACTTGATAGGAGTCGAGCGACGTTCGCAACGCGATAAACCCAACGGAGAGAGAAGCGAGATCTGCTACCTTTTCTCGGTCAATGTCGTCAAGCTGCACGAATGCCGTGCGGTCGCTGTACGGGCGAATGATGACGGACTGCTCGCGCGCGGTAGCATCGGCGACGATGCCCGGCAAGGTTCGGCGCACTTGATCGGCAGACGCGAGCTTATCAGGAGAGTTCCCGCCCTTCCCGATGCCTACGCGCGAAACGGTGAACCGATCCGCGCCCACGCTGATAAAGGCGTCGATGGTCGCGAGCACCGCCTCGCTATTGCTCGGCTTCACTAGGCGGAAACCTCGGCGCTCTTGAGTGCGCGAGAGACCTGTATCGCATGCCATTCCTTGCCGGTGCGCGTGACCTGGCCTTCGGCATTGAGGGCATCGGCGATCTGCTGAAGAGACATACCTTGCCCCTTCAGAGTTCGGATCTTCGGCAGAAGCTCGGCGTAGGCGGTGCGCGCCTTGGCCTTGAGGGTCGTGACGCCTTTTGCGCGTGCCTCTTCTGAGAGGTTGTCTTTGCATTGAGGATTCGCGCCGCCGAGGAGCACACCACGCGCCTTCGCGGCGGAGAGCGCGGCCTTCGTGCGGTCGGAGATCGCCCTCGCCTCGGCCTCTCCTACTGCGGCCATGATATGCAGAATCAATCGGTTAGCGCCCGGCACGTCAACGGCGCGGAAGTCCGTGTTCGAATCCATGAGCTTCGAGATGAACGAAACGCTCCGGGCTAACCGATCGAGCTTCGCGATGAGAACAGTTCCGCCGAGCTTCTTCGCATGCGCTAGAGCCCGCTGGAGATTCGGACGGCTGTCGTTCTTGCCCGATTCGATCTCAGCGTACTCGGCTACGATCTCATACCCCTCGGCCTTGGCGAAAGCTGCGACGGATGCGCGTTGCGCCTCTTGCCCTAAGCCGGAGACGCCTTGCTTCTGCGTGGAGACGCGGAGATAACTGACTGCCTTCTTCATGGGTCTATCGTAACATTTCTTAAACGGACATTCAAGACTTGTTACGTTCCTTCGTGAAGCATTGTTGCAAGAAGATTCGTTGCAAGTCTACATGAAAGGACTATGCAAGCGAACATGATATGACAGGACATATGCGAACGCGAACCATTGCGACCGTCGCCATGAAGGGCGGAGCCGGGAAGACGACGACCGTCGTACATCTCGCTGTTGCGGCAATGCTCACCGGGGAGAAGGTCGCGATCCTCGACACGGACCCTCAAGGATCGGCGAGCGCCTGGGCGCGGACGCGCAAAGCCGAGGAGCCGCTCGTCATCAAGGTCGAACCGCGCCAGGTCGCGGATGCCGTAACCGCCGCCGAGGAGGAGGGCTATTCCCTCATCTTGATCGACACCGCCCCGCGC
>Ga0302326_10032002_pt1 | contig 10493 bp, 8 predicted proteins | sample Palsa_T0_3_FD_202264 | JGI IMG/M metagenome (GOLD analysis project Ga0302326, IMG submission 202264) | Peat permafrost microbial communities from Stordalen Mire near Abisko, Sweden - Palsa_T0_3 | ecosystem: Environmental > Terrestrial > Soil > Palsa > Peat permafrost | place: Sweden: Abisko... | reverse complement strand
CGTCTTTGCCACCAACGTGACTGGCGTCATGCTCATGTCGCGCGAAGCGGCCCGGCTCTTCAAGGAGCGCAAGCGAGGGAACTTGATCAACATTTCCTCCACCGCCTCCTTGCGTGGCGCGCCCAAAGGGACGGCCTACTACGCCAGCAAGTTCGCCCTGCGCGGGATGACCGAGTGCTGGCGCGCGGAGCTGCGCAAGTACAACGTGCGCGTCTTCCTGATCAATCCAAGCGAAGTGATCACAGATTTCGCGCGCCGGGCCGGATTTCCGCAAGCCGACCACCCCAGTAAGCTGCAAAGCGAAGACATCGCCCACATGATCAAGGCCGTTCTCGAGATGAACGACCGGGGCTTCACTACGGAGCTCACCGTCTTCGCGACGAATCCCGTGGATTGAGTACGATGCTGTTTCGATGCGCTTATTTCACATTGCCCACGGGCTTTGCGAACTTCGCGTCATCCAGGGGAACGTTACTCTTCACGTCCGCGATCTGAATGGTGAAGCGTCCATTCAATCTGGATAGCGTCCAGCGGAACGGAATCTTGACTCCGTCCGCGTCCCGATAGTCGGCATAATCGATCTGGGTCGGATTGCGGCCCACCGGCGTTTCCGCGTAGCGCACCAAGCGAACCAGCAGTCCCGAGTTTTGGTCGAAATAAAGCCGCACGGGCGGGCGTCCGGGCCCGATCCCGATCAACAGCTCGCACATTGCACCGCCGATTTGCTCGGGATGGCCGCGGTGAATCTGCGGAAAGATCTCTTTCAGCCTCAGCGCAAGCGCGAATTCGGCATCCAACGCCGATGCTCCGGATTCGGCCGGCGACATTTCCCGCGCCGGACGTCCCGTGTTGCCCATCCAGCCGGCTGTGCCATCGAAAGCCGTAAAGCTGTCGCCGTTCTCCGAGTGTGTAATCGTGACGCGCTCGTGGGGGGCCTTCGCGAGCACCTCGATCGGCGTCTGACTGCCACCCACGAGAATAGCGCCCTTCTCAACACGGCTGGTGATTTTGCGGATCGCGTCGGCGCCGCCGATGGCCGCCACATACTTTTGGATCACGGCATCAGCAGTCGGAGGGACAGTCGAAGCGGTAGTGGGAGCACCTCCCGCCGGTGAGGCCGCGCCTGTCTCGGCGCGCGGGGGCAGATCGGCTTCGAGAACTGGCGGGACGCTGGCCGGATTGGCAATACCATGGTGGCAGGAGTAGCACGACACTTGTTGCCGGCCTCCAAAGCTTCCCGTATTGATCGACGCCACCAACGCCATCATCTCCCGAGCGGTCTTCTTCGCCGGCTTGTCGTCCAGCTCCGCCTTGCCTGCCACGTGGCAGAAGGAACACTCGACGCCGAGCGACGAGGAAATAACCTGCATCGCGGGCATCAACTGTTCGGCGGGCGCGCCCTTGAGCTGGGTGATGTTTTTGTAAACCTGCTCGGCGGTCTTGGACTCCGTCGCCGGTCCATCCAACGAATGCTGGGCGAGTGCGATCGGCGCGAGCGCCACGGTTGCGGCCAAAAGCGCCCCGTAACGGCGGCCCCGCGTTGTCTGAGTGCGCATTCGAATCACCTCGGCTTCCCTGGATTGTACCTGAGCTCTATGCGCCGGTCCACATTCCCATTCGTTCGAGGAAACCCCTGGGATCGTAAAATGCCTGGATCTCGACGATCTCGCCGGCCTCGACGCGAAAAACATAAACCAGCGAGATCGGGCCGAAAGTGGTCTCCGCCTGCCACATCGTAGCCACGTAATCGCCTTCCGAGATGTGGCGCACTGAACGCACGTCGTTGATCACCGGCAGATAGACGCCCAGAAAACGAGACACGTGATCGCGTCCCCGAATTGGCTCCCCAGAGAGCGGACCCTCGTAGTAAACGCTCTCGGCCAGTGGCGCTTGGGACAGATCCTTATTTTTCATGGCATTCAGAAATGCCGTGGCGGCAGCGACGTTGGGAGTCACGGATCTGACCTCCTGGTCGAGATTATATGCCTACCAGACCCTGACTCCGCGACAACTCATCTGAGCGCCTTCAGGTCCACGCTTGGATCGGCGGCTTGCTCCGGCGTTATCTGGGTGCCGGCTCCGATCAGCTTTCGTCCAGCCAAGTGATCCCCGGGACGATTCACGGAATCGACCGCGGCTAATCGGCCGTCCCTGAAATAGAACAGCGAGAATTTGCGGCTCTCGGGTTCGCCACGGGCGATCACCTGGCCGTAGCCGCCCGACAGTCCGGCCATTTGAAGCTTGATATCGAATTGATCCGTCCAAAACCAGGGCACGGCGCGGTAGTTTTCAGAGCGGCCCACGATGGCCGCCGCGATGCATTTGGCCTGGTCAACGGCATTCTGAACGGATTCGATCCGCACGCGTCCGCCGGACAATGGATTCGCGAACGGGTTCGGATGCTCGGCGCAGTCGCCGATGGCGTAGATGCTTTCGTCTTCGGTCCGCAGCCGCTGGTCGACGACGATGCCGTTCGAGACGCTGAGCCCCGCGTCGCGAGCCAGCTCGATGTTCGGAACCACTCCGATGCCAACCAGCGCGAGATCGGCTGGGCAAACGGAGCCATCGCTGAGGACAACCTCGCTGACCTTGCCTTGACGGCCGGCAATCTCCGACACCGCGACACCCAGCGAGATCCGCACGCCCTGGCTGCTGTGAAGGTCGCGATAAAAATCGGAGAGGACGGGAGAAACCACCCTCGGCATAAGCCTCGGCTGGACCTCGATCACGCGAACCGATTTCCCAAGCGCGCGGGCGGCGGCCGCAAGTTCCAGCCCGATGAATCCTCCGCCGATCACGACGATATCGCGTGCGTGTTCCATCCGTTGCCGCATGTCGACAGCCTCGGCATCGGTACGCAAGTAGCAAACGCCGTCCAACTCGGCGCCCTTTACAGGCAACATCCGATTGCGCGCTCCGACCGCGAACACCAGCGCGTCATACTGCAGATTGCGGCCAGGACCAACGTCGGAAGCCAGGCTCACCGAGCGGCCTACCCGGTCGATCCCGGTTACCCTTGCGCCCGTCACCAGGTCGATTCGATGGCTCTGATAAAAGGCGAGAGGCCGCAAGGCGGTGCTTTCGATATCCTGCTTGCCGGCCATGAAGCCCTTGGACAGCGGCGGCCGCTGATACGGAAGCTTAGGCTCGTCGCCAATGAGCGCGACCGGTCCCTCATAACCTTCCATGCGCAACGACGCGGCAACCTGGAAGCCGGCTTGTCCGGCTCCGACGATGACCACGCCGTCCGACGTCATTGCTGCTTCGGAGGCGTCCTTACGATCAGGCCGTCGAGCTCCTTGGTGACCGGTATCTGGCAGCCCAGACGGCTGTTCGGCCGCCGCTCGGAAGCCGTAGTGTTGAGCATCTCGTCCTCGTCTTCCTGAATCGGTTTCAGCAGTCCGAGAAACGCCTCGTCGACATAAACGTGACAGGTGGCGCACTGGCAGGCGCCGCCGCATTCGGCGACGATACCGTCGATTCCATTCTTGATAGCGCCTTCCATCACCGAGTCGCCTATCGGCACGGAGACCTGATGAGTATCGCCCGCATAAGAGATGTAGGTCACCGAGGCGGTGTCGGTTTGTTTTTTTCCAAAGAGGCTCATGATCGTCGTTACTCCAGAACTGCTTCGATCAACCTCGGACCCGGTTGGTTCACGGCGTCGCGGAACAGAGCGGCGAACTGGTCGCCTGTAGACGCGCGGCTAGCCGGCACTCCTTGTCCTTCGGCCAACTTCACCCAGTCGAGATCCGGATTACCGAGGTCCATCATTTCCTTGGCCCTCGGGCCGATCTCGCCCGCCCCCGTCCTGCGGGACTCGATCTCCAGAATCCGGTAGCGGCGATTCGCCAGAATCACCACCACCACGTCCAGCCGCTCGCGGGCCATGGTCCACAGCGCTTGCAGCGTGTACATCGCGCTGCCGTCGCCGTCGAGTGCAATCACCTTGCGATCCGGGCACGCCACCGCGGCGCCCACCGCCACCGGCAGCCCCTGACCGATGGACCCTCCCGTCACCGGCAGAAGATCGTAGGGACGTGCGTTGGCAAGATTTCGCAAGATGGCTTCGCCGGAAGCGATCATCTCGTCGGAGACGATGGACCCGTCAGGCATCTCCGCGGCTAACACCATCCCGATGGTATCCGGCGTCAAAGCCGCGCCCTGAGGCAAGCCATTTGCCAACCCGCGACGCGACGTTCCCTGCACGGGCGGCGCAAAGGAGCCGACGCCACATTCCTGGACCAGCGCCTGAAGCGCCTCGACGCCGTTCTCGTCGATGGCCGCTAGCACATGGATGGAGCAATCTTCCGGCGCCAGGTAGCTCCTGCGCCCCGGGTATCCGAAAAACGAAACTGGCGGCAGGCTCTCCACGAGAATCAGGTTTTTCAATCCGGCCAGTACGGGCTCGGCCTGCTCGGGGAAGTAGGGGAGCCGCAGCGGCGCGAACCTCCCGGCACCACATTCCATACGGGCCCCATTGCGATCGGCGAAGACGCGCGCTCCGGTTCCGGCGGCCAGTTGACCTGCCGCGTGCAACCCGGATGCGAGCAAAGCGGCGCCGCCCAGCAGCAGTCCGGTGGGCTCGCCCGAGTTCAGGATTGAAGCCGCACCGCGAATGCACTCGGATTTCGGACTACGCCGGGCGGATGGCTGCAAGGCAGTGGCAGGCTCACCATCGGGCTCACCGGATTCAGACCAGGAGAAGTCGGCGGGCACGATTAGCGTGGCCACTTGCCCCGGAGGCGCGCACGCAGCGCGAACCGCGCAAGCAGCTTCGGCGCCCATGTCATGCGACCGTTGGAGGGTCCGGACCCAGGCCGACACCGGACGCGCGAAGGCTTCGATATCAGCCGTCAGCGGAGCGTCGTAGCGCAGGTGTTGCGTGGTGTGCTGCCCCACGATGTTGACCACCGGCGACCGCGCCTTCCGGGCGTTGTGAAGATTAGAAAGCGCATTGCCCAGACCCGGACCCAGGTGCAGCAGGGTGGCGGCCGGACGGCGCCGCATCCGCGCATAACCGTCAGCCGCGCCCGAGCACACCCCTTCGAAAAGGCAGAGCACGCTGCGCATTCCATCCACGCGGTCGAGCGCCGAGACGAATTGCATCTCGGATGTGCCGGGGTTCATGAAGCAGGTGTCCACTCCGCAGTGGAGCAAGGTTCTCAGGAGACATTCGGCTCCGCTCATAGTAGTTATCTCATCAAAGCACAAGCGGCGTGCTGGTGCGCGCCATGCTTCTAACGGCCCTCCGATGCGCGCCCCCAGAGCGCTACAGAAGCCAACTTCGCGCCTTGAACCAGCGACGCAAGCTTGGCCCAGACGATGCTTGGGTGGATTTCGAACGACGTCGCAAACGATGCGAAACCGCAGTCCGCGCCCGCGATGACGTTCTCACGGCCCACCGCTTCGGCGAAGCGAGCGATGCGCTGGGCAACCAGGTCCGAATGCTCAACCAGAACGGTGCTTTGCGTGATTACACCGGGAATTATGGACGTCCCTTCTGGAAGCCGCACCGTTTTCCAGAGCTCCCATTCGTGCTCGTGCCTGGGGTTGGCGGCCTCGAAGGAATATGCGCCCGCGCGGACCCGCAACATGATATCGAGCAGGTTCTTGGCTTCCATATCATGCACGCGCGGCCCAAAGTTGATGCTGTAGCAGGTGTGGTAACGGATCTTCTCCTCCGGCAATCCGCGCAACGCGTGATTGAGAGCTTCCACCCTCAGGCCCGCCCACCTGCGGCAATCCTCGATGCTCGCCTCCGGATGAAGGAGATAGTACGCCACGAGCGCCGGATCATCGATCTGCAGAATGAACCCGGCGTCGATGATCGCTTTATATTCCACCCGCATGGCCTCGCCGATTGCAAACAAAAATTCTTCCTCACTCTTGTAAAACTGGTTCGATTCCCAGGCAGCCACGTTCGCAGGCGAGATGGCTGGGATGAACGCTTCCTCAACGGAAGTTTCCTCCAGCGCCGCGCGAAACGTCGCAGCGTCCCTTTGGAGCTGATCCATTCCCTTATAAGAGATCGGTCCGGTGCAGACCCATCGCAATGCTCCGGAACCGCCCGCGGCGCCGGGCTGTTTGGAGGCCCAATCGTAGTATTCGGGGAACGCACGCGTCTCGCGCGAATTCGCCCAGGCGCTGGCTTGCGGCGTGCCGCTACCCGGCTCAAAACCGGTGAGCCGCTCGTTCACATAGGGTATGAAGCCAACCTTGCTCATCTCGCCGTCCGAAATCACGTCCAGCCCGATTTCAGCCTGCTTGCGAACAATTTCGGCGACGGCGCTCTTCACTTCGGCATCAAGCGCGGCGGGATCGACCGCCTGGCCTTCGTATTTTAACTTCATCATCGCGAAAAGACTCGCGGGCCTTGGCAGGCTGCCGACGTGAGTGGTTAATATTCGATCCGTGCTGCGTTTCATCTCACTCTGGACGTGACTTCAGTATTCGCCAGGGGATGAGTTCGTCGCAAGGTATATAATTTTACGGGGTTATTCCCGGTTCACGGTAAGGAGAAAAGCATGCAGCGGATGTTTTCTGGTGTGGTCCCGGCGATATGCGTACTGTGGTGCGCGCTGCCGGTGTGCGGGCAATCCGGCGCGACGAACGGAGAGTGGCGGACTTACGGCGGAGACCTCGGGAACACGCACTACTCGCCACTCGATCAGATCGGCGCGGCCAATTTCAGCAAGCTCCAGGTCGCCTGGCGATTCAAGACGGACAACCTCGGCCCACGTCCGGAACTCAACTTCGAGGGAACGCCGCTGATGGCGAACGGCATCATTTACTCGACTGCCGGAACGCGCCGGGCCGTGGTCGCCGTGGATGCCGCAACCGGCGAATTGCTGTGGGTGCACGGCGAACATGAGGGCGCGCGTGGCACGGCCGCTCCGCGCCAGCTATCGGGCCGCGGATTGGCGTACTGGACCGACGGCCGCGAAGAACGGATCTTGTACGTGACGCCCGGCTACCGGCTGGTCGCTCTGGATGCCAAGACCGGCAATCTCGTGCCCACGTTCGGCGCCGGCGGCCTGGTCGATCTGAAACTCGGGGACGACCAGGAGATGGATCTGGTTACCGGAGAAGTGGGGCTGCACGCGGCGCCAGTGGTCGCGGGCGACGTCGTGATTGTGGGAGCGGCGCACCGCCCCGGGGGCATTGTGAAGAGTAAGACCAACGTCAAGGGGTTTGTCCGCGGGTTCGACGCGCGATCCGGCAAGCGGCTCTGGATCTTTCACACCATTCCGCGATCGAACGAATTCGGATACGACACGTGGGAAAAAGATTCCGCGTCCTACACCGGAAACACGGGGGTTTGGGGCCAGATCAGCGTGGATGAGCAATTGGGGATGGCGTTCATACCGGTGGAGCTGCCGACCGGCGATTACTATGGCGGTCATCGCCCGGGTAATGGTCTTTTTGGCGAAACTGTGCTGGCCGTCGATCTGAAAACGGGGCAGCGCAAATGGCATTACCAGTTGGTGCACCACGGAATCTGGGACATGGATATTCCGTGCGCCCCGATGCTGGTTGACATCACCGTGAACGGACAGACCGTGAAGGCAGTCGCCCAACCGACCAAGCAAGCGTTCCTGTACGTATTCGACCGCCTTACCGGCAAGCCAATTTGGCCGATTGAGGAGCGGCCGGTGGAGCAATCCACGGTGCCGGGCGAAAAGACTAGCCCGACACAACCGTTCCCCACCAGGCCCCCGGCTTACGATCTGCAAGGTTTCTCTGTTGACGACGTTCTGGATTTCACGCCTGAGTTGAAAGCGGAAGCATTGAAGATAGTTTCGAAGTATAAACTGGGCCCCGTTTTCACGCCGGGGGTAGTGAGCAAGCCGGAGGGTCCATATGCCACGCTGGCGATGGCGACTGCGGGCGGCGGCACCAATTGGCCGGGCGGCTCATATGATCCTGAAACTCACATCGCGTATATTCCTTCGCAGCGTGTCATTACGCCGATCGGACTCATTCCCGGCGATCCAAAGGTGACCGATATGGATTATATGTCGGGGAGCGCCGCGCCGAGAACCGGCAGCGGTGGCGGAGGTGGCGAAGGCGCGGGCCCAGGTCTCACCGTGCAGGGCTTGCCGCTGGTGAAACCGCCGTACGGAAGCATCAGCGCGATCGATTTGAACAAGGGCGAGATCCTGTGGCAGATCGCGAACGGGGACACTCCGGACAATATCCGCGATAACCCGGCGCTCAAGGGCCTCAACATTCCTCGCACCGGGAGAGCTGGCGTTTTCGGCGTACTGGTTACCAAGACCCTGGTGATTTGCGGCGAACGAAGCGCGGGCAAGTCGGCCGTGATGCTGCGAGCGTACGACAAGGCGACCGGCAAAGAGGTCGGCGCCGTTCCGTTGCCCGCCGGACAGACGGGCACCCCGATGACGTACACGCTCAACGGGAAGCAGTACATAGTCCTCGCGATCGCGGGTCCGGGGTTCCCGGCCGAACTGATCGCGTTCCGGTTGCCGGACGAGGATCGGAAAACCTGATAGACTTGTCTTGAGCAGCCAAGCAGCGCTCATAGGAGACGACATGAAAAAGATCAGTGCGTTAGCTTTGTTGACCCTGGGACTTTCCGCAATCGGTATGGCTGCGGAATTCAAAGGTTTCGTAGAGGATACGGCCTGCTCCAAGATGCCCGCGATGAAAGGCGATGCCGCCTGCGCGCAGAAGTGCATCAAGGGCGGTTCACCGGCGGTGCTCATAACCGACGACGGAAAGATCTATAAGATCGCCAATCAGGACAAGATTGTGGCGAGCGCGGGCCTGAATGTGACCGTGACCGGCAATCTAAAGGGCGACACGCTCACAATCGATAGCGTTAAATAAGCTTTCGGGGTGAATTGAGCCACTTCGCCGTGAGCCGAAGTCACTATGACTCCGGCTGCCCGCATGCGGCACGCAAATGGAACTGGTGCGTGTGCTTGGCATCGGATCGCCGAAGCTATAGGCGGTCGATGTACAATTGCTGGAAACTAATGCTATGAAACGCTTTCCCGTTCCCTTCCCATTTGCTGTCGCATTCCTGCTCGGCATTTTGATCAGCCACGGTGCCGCCTCGGCGGAGCCCAAACTCCTGTTTCAGAAACCGACGCTCAGCGCCACCAGCATCGTCTTTGTTTTTGCCGGCGATCTCTGGCAAGTGAGGCGGGAGGGAGGGGTGGCTGAACGGCTCACCACCGGCGCGGGCGTCGAAACACGGCCATACTTCTCGCCCGACGGCGCTGAAATCGCGTTTACCGGCGAATATGACGGCAACGTCGATGCCTACGTCATTCCGGCCGCCGGCGGCGTTCCGCGGCGGCTCACATGGCATCCGGCACAGGATGAGACGATGGGCTGGACGCCTGACGGCAAGAATCTCCTGTTCAGCTCCGATCGCACCAGCTACTCGCGATTCACCCTGCTGTTCACGGTACCCCGCGGCGGCGGTTTCCCCGAACAGTTGCCATTGCCGATCGCTGGCGAGGGATCGTACTCGCCGGATGGAGCGCGAATAGCTTACACGCCGGTCAATCGCGCATTTTCGATGTGGAAACATTACCGGGGCGGAATGGCTTCCACCATTTGGATCGCCAAGCTCGCGGACTCCAGCGTCGAAAAACTGCCGAGCGACGGCTCCAACGATTTCAACCCGATGTGGGTGGACGACCGCGTGTTCTTCCTCTCCGATCGTCACGGCGCCATCACGCTCTTCGCCTACGATACGCGCAAGAAGACCGTGACCGAAGTACTGAAGAACAGCGGCCTGGACCTCAAGTCCGCGTGCGCCGGGCCCGGCGCCATCGTCTACGAGCAGTTCGGATCGATCTTCCTCTATGACCTGAAAACCGGCCAGACGCGGCCAGTTGAGATTCGAGTGACCGCCGATCTGCCGGAAGTGCGGCCGCATTTTGTGAACGTGGCCAGCCGGATTCGCTCCGCCGCTCTCTCGCCAACCGGAGCGCGGGCGGTCTTTGAAGCGCGCGGAGAAATCTTGACCGTCCCCGCGGAAAAGGGCGACATTCGGAACCTCACGAATTCGCCGGGAGTGAATGAGCGCAGCCCCGCATGGTCGCCGGATGGAACCCGTGTCGCCTACTTCTCGGATGAATCGGGCGAATACGCCTTGCACATTTCCCGCCAGGACGCCGCCGGTGACGTGCAGAAGATCAACTTGGGAACGCCGGGATCGTTCTTCTACAATCCGCGCTGGTCGCCCAATAGCAAGAAGATCGCCTATGTCGACAAACGGCTGAACCTGTGGTACGTAGACTTGGCGAATCCCACGCCGGTGCGCGTGTTTAAGGACACCTTCACCGGTTCGGAGCAAATCACCGAAGCGGCGTGGTCCCCCGATAGCAAATGGCTTACGTATACCAGGCAGGGCCGCAGCCACATGCGAAGCGTGTACGTATATTCGCTCGAGGACGGCGAGAGCCACGCAATTACGGATGGCTTGAGCGATGCCTTGTCGCCGGTGTTCGACC
>Ga0302326_10032001_pt1 | contig 10493 bp, 10 predicted proteins | sample Palsa_T0_3_FD_202264 | JGI IMG/M metagenome (GOLD analysis project Ga0302326, IMG submission 202264) | Peat permafrost microbial communities from Stordalen Mire near Abisko, Sweden - Palsa_T0_3 | ecosystem: Environmental > Terrestrial > Soil > Palsa > Peat permafrost | place: Sweden: Abisko... | reverse complement strand
TCGATTGGGACAAGGCAACTTTCGAGGCGATCCGCGACGAGTTCTACGCCTTCGCCACCCGGCTCGACGTCCAAGACGTGCTGACCATTCCGATGTCGGCGCTGCTCGGCGACAACGTGGTGACCAAGTCGGACCACACGCCGTGGTACGACGGACCGGCGTTGCTGTCGCACCTCGAAGAGGTGTACGTCGCCGCTGACCGCAACCTGGTCGATGTCCGGTTCCCGGTGCAGTACGTCATCCGGCCGCAGACCCGCGAGCATCAGGACCACCGCAGCTACGCCGGCACGGTGGCCAGCGGAGTCATGCGCCCCGGCGACGAGGTGGTGGTGCTGCCGACCGGCAAGCCCAGCAGGATCACCGCTATCGAGGGGCCGAGCGGCCCTGTCGAAGAAGCATTTCCGCCGATGGCAGTCTCGGTGAGTCTTTCTGACGACATCGACATCTCACGCGGCGATATGATCGCGCGGCCCGGCAACGCCCCGAGGGTGACCCAGGAGTTCGACGCGACGGTGTGTTGGATGGCCGACGCCGCGGCACTCGAACCCGGACGCGATTACCTGATCAAACACACCACCCGGACCACCCGGGTGCGGATCACCGCGCTGGACTACCGGCTGGACGTCAACACGCTGCGCCGGGACAAGGACGCAACGGCGTTGCAGCTCAACGAACTCGGCCGCATCTCGTTGCGTTCGCAGGTGCCGCTGCTGCTCGACGAGTACACCCGCAACGCGAGCACGGGATCGTTCATCCTGATCGACCCCGACACCAACGGGACCGTCGCCGCGGGCATGGTGTTGCGAGAGGTGGCGGGTCTGTCGTCGAGCCCCAACACGGTTCGGCATACGTCGTTGGTGACCGCCGCGGACAGGGCGTCGCGCGGGCGCACGCTGTGGTTCACCGGGCTGTCGGCCTCCGGCAAGTCATCGGTGGCGGTGCTGGTCGAACAGAAGTTGCTCGAAAACAACGTTCTCGCTTTCGTTCTCGACGGCGACAACCTGCGCCACGGATTGAACGCAGACCTGGGCTTCAGCATGGCCGACCGGGCTGAGAACCTGCGCCGACTGGCGCACGTCGCGGCGCTGCTCGCCGAGGCCGGCCACACCGTCCTGGTGCCGGCGATCAGCCCACTGGTCGAGCATCGCGAATTGGCCCGACGGGTCCACGCCGAAGCCGGGCTCGACTTCATCGAGGTCTTCTGCGACACCCCGCTGGAGGATTGCGAGCGGCGAGACCCCAAGGGCCTCTACGCTAAAGCCCGTGCGGGTGAGATCACCCATTTCACCGGTATCGACAGTCCTTACCAGCGGCCGAAGAATCCCGACCTGCGGCTCATCCCGGACCGCAGTCTGGACGAGCTGGCCCAGCAAGTCATCGATCTGATCGAGGTGCGGAGTTGAGTGATCGCAGCGACTACGGCGACCATGCGGTCGCGGCCCGGCTGGCCACCGAAGCGGGCCGGCTGTTGCTCGGGGTGCGCGAGGAACTCGCTGACGCAACCGAAGCCGAGCGAAAATCGGCTGGCGACAAACGGTCTCACGAATACCTGATGGACGCACTGGCCCGCGAACGTCCGGATGACGCGGTGCTCTCCGAAGAGGGCGCTGACGACCCGGTCCGGTTGAGCTCCGAGCGGGTGTGGATCGTCGACCCGCTGGACGGCACCCGGGAGTTCTCCGAACTCGGCCGCGAGGACTGGGCCGTGCACGTCGCGTTGTGGCAGTCCGGTCGGCTCGTCGCCGGTGCGGTAGCTCTTCCCGCGCAGGACATCACGCTGGCCACACCCGATCCAGTGCCGCCGCCCGCGCACACCGGAGTGCCCCGGATCGTCGTGTCGCGCACCCGCCCACCCGCGATCGCGTTGCAGGTCCGCGATCAGCTGAACGGCACGCTGGTCGAGATGGGGTCGGCCGGCGCGAAGGTCGCCGCGGTCATCCAAGGGCTGGCCGATGTGTACGTGCACGCCGGCGGACAGTACGAGTGGGACTCGGCGGCGCCGGTCGCGGTCGCCCGCGCTGCTGGTCTGCACACCTCGCGGATAGATGGGTCGCCGCTGGAGTACAACCGGGCCGATCCGCTGTTACCCGACCTGGTGGTCTGCCGTCCCGAATACGCCGACGCAGTGCTTGCGGTCACCGGCTGACCTGGCAACTGTGGGAGGATCGACATCCATGCGGATGTCTGCCAAGGCGGAGTACGCGGTGCGGGCGATGATTCAACTCGCCACCATGGGCGATGGCGTGCGGGTCACCACCGACGAACTGGCCACCGCGCAGAGCATCCCGCCGCAGTTCCTGGTCGACATCCTGTCCGAACTGCGTACCGATCGGCTGGTGCGTAGCCACCGCGGGCGCGACGGCGGATACGAATTGGCCCGTCCCGGAACCGAAATCAGCATCGCCGACGTGCTGCGCTGCATCGACGGCCCGCTGGCCAGCGTGCGAGACATCGGGCTGGGCGATCTGGCCTATACCGGCCCGACCGCGGCGCTGACCGACGTCTGGCGGGCGCTGCGGGCCAGCATGCGCGCGGTGCTGGAGCAGACCACCCTGGCCGATGTCGCGGCCGGCGCCCTGCCCGATCACGTCAGTCGACTGGCCGACGATTACCGCGCCCAGGAAAGCAGGCGGCGAGGCCCAGCTAGCCGTCCGAGGCGTACGGCCGGGTGATGATCTCCAGGAAGTGGCCTGCGGGATCGCGAAAGTAGACACCACGGCCGCCGTCGTTGGCGTTGATCTCGCCCGGCCGTTGCCCGCTCGGGTCAGCCCAGTGCTGCAGGCCGCGGGACTGGATCTTGCCGTAAATGGCGTCGAAGTCGTGCCCGGAGACCAGGAACGCGTAGTGCTGCGGGTGGATCTGCTCGCCGTCGGCCACGTCCGCGTAATCCAGCGTCGCCCCGTGCTCGAGTGCGACGGCCAGGAATCGGCCCAGCGGTACCGGGCTCGGCAGCCCGAACAACTCGCTGACGAATTCGGCGGACTCCCGTTTGTCCCGGGCAGCAACGATGGTGTGGTTGAAGGCGATCGGCATTCTGCCTGCCAGTCAACCACTCTGCCGGCACCCATGCCAGAATCGCCTTCGTGCGGGTAGCGATGACCATGCCGGTCATGGAGCCGGACCTGGATGCCGGTGTGCTGCGGGACTGGGCGTGCGCGATCGACGGCGGTCCGTTCTCTTCGTTGTGCTGGGGCGAGCGGATGGCCTTCGACAACCCGGAGACGCTGACGCTGCTGGGCGCGCTGGCCGCCTGGACCGATCGGGTCCGGTTGGTGACGACGGTGATCGTGCCCCAACTGCATGACCCGGTGATGCTGGCCAAGGCGTTGGCGACGGGGGACATGCTCTGCGGTGGGCGGTTGACCGTCGGCGTGGGTATCGGCGGCCGCGTCGAGGATTACCGGGCGGCCGGCGCAGATCCGGGGACGCAGACGATGCGCGGGATGGCCGAACGCGTCACTGTCATGAAACGGGTGTGGGCCGGTGAGAACACCACCGAGTCGACGCTGCCGGTCGGACCGGCGCCCGTTCAGCCCGGTGGTCCGCCACTGCTGGTCGGGACCATCGGACCCAAGACCGTTCGCAGCGCCGCGGCGTGGGCCGACGGCCTGGCGGGCACCACCTTGGACCTCGACGTCGCCAAGCAGAACGAGTTGTTCGACGTGGCGCGCACCGCATGGGCGCAGGCCGGCAAGCCGAAGCCGCACCTGGCCAGCTCGTTCTGGTTCGCGCTCGGTTCCCGCGAGGAGGCCCGCGATCAGGTGCATCGGCACCTGCGGCGGTACATGAACTGGATACCGGCCGAGTACGTCGACGCGATAGCGCCGAGCACCGGCTTCGCCGGCACCGAGGATGATCTGGTTGCGGTGCTGCGCGAATTCGAGGCGATCGGTGCCGACGAAATACAGCTCATTCCAACGAGTTCCGACGTCGATCAACTGCGGTACGTCGCGGAGATGGTGAGGGCGATCGATGTCTGAGCGCAACGTGTTGGGCGGACCTCTTGAGCCATGCAGCAGTGAGCCGCTGACCGGCTTCTACCGCGACGGCTGCTGTTCGACCGGGCCGGAAGACTTAGGTAGGCACACCATTTGCGCAGTGGTGACGGCCGAATTCCTGGAACATCAGCGCCAGATCGGCAACGACCTGTCAACCCCGATGCCGCAGTTCCGGTTTCCCGGCCTGGTGCCTGGAGACCGATGGTGTGTCACCGCGGGTAACTGGCTGCTGGCATACCGCGACGGTTTCGCCGCGCCGGTCGTGTTGGCCTCCACGCATGAGCGCACCATCGACGTCGTGCCGTTGGACGCACTGCGGGAGCACGCCGTCGACGTGCCCGACGACTTGGGCGGCTTGTGAGGCCGGCACGGAATCTGGTCCGTAGACCGATCCTGACCGCCCCGGTAGCATCTCGAAATGCCGAGGCGCTGACCGATCGTCGCCGGCGGAACTCCCGGTTGTCGCAGCGGTAGGGAAGAACCAATGACAGATGACGCGGCACGTTTCGGCGATCCTCGCGTACCCGATGAAACGATCACATCGGCGTCGCACCTGTTCCGTCTCGCGGCGCTGCCTCCCACCACCTACGACGGCGGTTCACAACAGCAGGCACATGAGGACAACTTCCCGATCCTCAAAGGTCAAGAAGCGAGCATCCAGCTGATCACGTTGCAGCCGGGGGGTATTCGCGAACCGCACTGGCATCCCAGCGCATGGGAGATCAACCTGATCACCAAAGGCGTCGCGACATGGGTCCTCGTCGACGGCAATGGCAACTCCGAGAGTTTCGACGCTCATGTCGATGACCTGGTGTTCGCGCCTCAGGGTTCGCTGCACTATTTCGAGAATCAGGGCAAAGAGGACCTGGACGTGCTGATCATCCAGAACACCAGTGCCGCGGAAGACAAAGACAACATCGGCATCGGGGAGTCGGTCAGTCAACTCCCGCCCGAAGTGCTGGCCGCGGTGTTCGGTGTTCCCACGGAGACGTTCCGCGCGTTCAAGAAGCTCGACAACGCGGTCACCATCCTGCGATCGCACTAAATGAATTGACTGTTGGCGCAGCGTGATTCGAGGTAACCACTGATGTCGATCAATCGCCGCAAAGTCTTGGGCGGAGCGGGCCTGGCCGGCGCCGCCGCCGCGACGGGTGTGGGTGTTGACCGCCTCGTCGCCGGCGGCCCCTCCGGCTACCGCGCCGGTAGGGAAGAGCAGATCCCCGATGATGCGGCACGATTCGGCGATCCCCGGCTACCCGATGAGACGATCAACTCCCAATCGCACCTGTTTCATCTCGGCGATCAGCCGCACACCACATTTGACGGGGGTTCGTTTCAGCAGGCGGATGAGGAGAATTTCCCGATCCTCAAAGGTGAAGAGGCCAGCATCGTGCTGTTGACGTTGCAGCCCGGCGGCATTCGCGAGCCGCACTGGCATCCCAGCGCATGGGAGATCAACATCGTCACCAAGGGAGTCGCGGCGTGGGCCCTCGTGGACGGGAACGGCAACCACGAGAGTTTCGACCAACACGTCGGTGACGTCGTGTTCGCACCCCAGGGCTCCTTCCACTATTTCGAGAACCGCGGCCCGGACGATATGAAGATCGTGATCATCCAGAACACCAGCGCTCCGGAAGCCAAGGACAACATCGGTATCGGCGAATCCCTGAGCAAGCTGCCACCCCGGGTGTTGTCGGCCGTCTTCGGCGTTCCCGCAGAGACATTCGAACGCTTCAAGAAGATCGATAAGGCGATCGTCGTCCTGCGGCGATCGCCCTAGCCATCGCCTGGTCAGCGATGTGGCCTGCAACGCGGCAGCGGTCGGCACCCGCGGGATATACCCTTCCGCCATGATGCGTGTCGCGATCGTGGGCGGCGGGGCTGCGGGCGTGCTCGCCGCGATACATCTGCGCCGGCGTAAACCGGACGCGCAGATCACGCTGATCGACGCCTCGGGGCGGCCCGGTACCGGCGCGGCCTACGGCACCAACGACTCGACACACCTGCTGAACGTTCCCGCGCCGCGCATGTCGGCCTGGCCCGACGATCCCGACCACTTCACCCGTTGGCTCGACGAACGGGCCGTCGCCCCCGCCGAAAGCTTCGCACCGCGCCTTGCCTACGGCCGCTACCTGCAGGACCAACTCGCCGCCGCCGATGTGCGAATCGAGACTGCCGAGGTGGTCGAGTTGACGCCGGGGGCGCCCGTGCGGTTGGCGCTCAACGATGGACGGGGTTTGTCGGCGGACGCGGCGGTGCTCGCGTCTGGACGCCCGCAAAGCGGCATGCCCGACTCGCTGGAACGTGCCTTCGCCCCGGTGCTGGCCGAGGGCGCTGACGGCAGAATCGTGCTGGACCCTTGGACGCCCGGCGCGCTGGAGGCGCTCGCAGCGCGCCGGCCCGCCAGCGTCTTGGTGATCGGCTCGGGACTCACCGGCGTCGATGTCGCGTTGCATCTGACGGCGCGCGGCGCAACGGTCACGCTGCTTTCGCGGCACGGTGCACTCCCACGTCGTATCAGGGCGACGGGCGCTCCCGCGGAGTTGCCGAACCTCGACGGGCTGGCCGGCGAGGTCTCGCTCGAGCAGTTGCGCGGGGCGCTGGCCGCGGACCTCGCGCACGCTGCCGAAGGCGGTGTGGACTGGCGCCGAGTGATCGACGCGGTGCGGCCGCGCACCGCCCGACTGTGGCAGTCGCTGGGGTGGGAAGACCAGCGCCGGTTTCTGCGCGAGGACCTGCGGCAATGGGAGGTCCTCCGGCACCGGATGCCGCCCACCATCGCCGACGCTATCTACGCGGCGATCGACAGCGGTCAGCTCGTCATCGAGGCCGGCGAGGTCGCCGATGTGTCGCTGCGCCGCAAAAGCGTCGAATTGGTGGTGACCACCAGCGACGGATCCGTGCGTCGACGCGGTGACGCCGTGGTCGTCGCCGCCGGCGCCGCCTGGGACCGGCGGTCGCTGCAACGCTCGGCGCTGTGGGCGAACCTGCTCGCCGCCGACGTCGCGTCGCTGCACCCGAGCGGCGTGGGAGTGCGACTGACACCGGAGGGCTTTCTCGTCGACGGGGCGGGGGGCGTGGTCCCCGGCATCGTCTGTATCGGCTCGATCCGTCAGGGCGAGGAATGGGAAACCACCGCGATCCCCGAAATCCGCAGCCAGGCCGCGGCGATCGCGACGCTGCTCGCCGACGACACCCGCGACCGACCGATGCGGGCACCCAGCCTCATCAAGGCTGCACCCGAATTGACCGGTGCCCCTGCGTCATACGCCGAAGGTGTGCGTCGCCTGCTCGCCGTCCAGGACGGCGCCTCGACCGTCTTCGCCGCCGCGGTCGCCGAGGATCCCCACCACGCCCGCGCACACGTCGCGCTGGCGATGATCGCGACGGAACGGCCCGACCGGGCCGGCGGCCCCGACGCCGTGACCGGTCATCTCGCTCGCGCGCGGGCGGCGCTGGCACACGGCAGCGATGAAGACCGAAGCCACGTCGAAGCCATCGCGACCTGGTGTGAGAAGGGCAACGAGGCGGGAACCGACGCGCTCATCGACCATCTCGATCGCGTCCCGGACGACGCGGTCGCGTTGCTTGTGCTCGCACCATCGATCGCGTTCGCGGGGGCCGGCGATGCGTTGCCGGACGCCTGGCAGTACGTCGAGCGGTTCACCGGTGTACACGGCGAGGCGCCGTGGTATCTGGGCTTGCGGGCCTACGGCCGGACCGAGCAGGGCCTGTGGTACGACGCGGCCGACTTGGCTGACGCCGCACTGGAACTCGACCCGGGCAACGGCAACGCCGCGCATGCGCTGACGCACGTGCACTACGAGACCGACGCCCACGGTGCGGGTCTGAAATGGCTGACGGACTGGATCCCCGGCGACGGCAGCACCCAGCGCTACGTACCGCACTTTCAGTGGCATGCCGCGCTACACGAACTGGCGATGGGCGACGCGGCCGCCGCAGCGCGCCGCTACAACGCGTCTCTCGCACCGCCGCATTCGAAGGGCGTGCGCTGTCTTGTCGACGCCGGCTCACTGGCGTGGCGGGCACGCCTGCACCCGGACTGGGTCACGCCGCCGGATCCGATGCGGGTGCTCGGCGAGGTTGGCTCGCTTGCTTTTTCACCGCAGACGCCGTTCATCGCGTTCCATGCTCTGCTGGTCTTGGCGGCGGCGAACGATCCGGCCGCGATCCGCGCGATCAATGTTCCGGGCGCCACCGATGCACAGCTGACGACCCTGCGTCTCATCGGCGAGGGCCTCATCTCGTTGACGGCGGGGGAGCCGCGCGCCGCGCTCGACTACCTCCTCGAATCGCTTGGCGGACTTGCATCGATCGGGGGCAGTCGCGTGCAACAAGAAGTGATTCTCGAAACGGCGTTGGCCGCAATGCTTCAACTGGGTGCGCCGGGCCAGGCTGCCCGCCTGCTGTCGCGACACCGCGCTGCACCCGGGCCGCAAGTGACCCGCGGCGCTGTCAACTGATGACACTCGTCGAATTGCGCTCTAGTCAACGAAATTCGATCGCTATTGATCGGCGCCCACCCTGACGCTCAAACTGTGCCGCTATGTCCCGAATTGAATAGTGACACGGCATCCCGCCTTGGCGGCACATCTGCTTCATCTCAACCCGGGTGACGTCGCGAAAGCCGATGTCACGGCGTCTGCGCTGGACGTCAACGGGTCGGGAAATCCATGCCCTCGCGAGGGCACATTGGTGGTGACCGTGCCCGAAGACTCGGTCGCGCACACACTTCCGGTCGCGCTGCCCATCTGCAATGCCACGATCAGCTCGGTCGGAGGTTTCTAGCGGCGTTACTCGAAGAGTTGCATCAACTGTTCGACGGCGTCCTCGGGTGCGCGCCCGCGCTGACGCAGTTCGATGAGGCAGAACACGGCTAAGTCGACTGACCCGTAGATGTGAAACGCGATCATCGCCAGATGCGCGAGCTGATCGCTGGTCATCTGTTCCGGGTGCGCGATGTCGCGAACGTAGACGATGTCGGCCTCGAGCAGTTGATTGCCCGGGTTGTAGATGTTGTCGCCGAACGTCGTTGGCGCGATCGCCCACTGCTTCAGGTCGGGCATCGAGTGTGGCACGAACCCTTGCGCCCGCAACTCGACGTCCACTTCACCGAACGTCGGCTGACCCAGATACAGCGGCACGAACGATACTTCGGTGTGGACCGCAACAGCGTCGCGCAGCCGTTCCCGGCCATGCTGGAACACCATCAGCTCGGCGCCCTGGACGTCGATCTTGAGTAGGTCGAACTCGTCGATGTCCAGGTCGTCGAGACGATGGGTCTGCACGTCAACTTCGTCTATGACCGAGCCCCAGACCGGGAATCCGTTGAACAGCCGGAGCTGGTTCTCATCGGGCGTGAGCAGGCTCGTCATACCTTCGCCGTAGGTAATCTTCAAGCGATGGTCGCGACCATCGGCCACGACATACGGACTGTATCGCTCCAGCGGCCCCTTGCGTTGCTCCAGTTTTTCCAGAGCGTCCGGCCGAGGTTCGAACCCAGTTACCGTGCACAATCCGTAGTCGAGCATCTCCTTGTACGGGGGAAGGCCATCGATGGGAGCGGCACCTATGTCGATAATGCTAGACGGGCGAGAACAGCGCACCAGGTCGCGAAGTAGCAGCGGGGAGGTCATATGCGCATCGTCGCACGGGTGGGGCGCGCCGACACGGTGTGTCGAAATAGGATGCCGAGCATGAAGCACGTGATGACCGCGGCGCTGATCGCCGCCGCCATGCTTACCGCTCCGCTGGGGCACGCAGACCCTGACCCGCACAAGCCGGACCCTGGTAAACACTTCTGCCCAGGTGGCGGCACGGTAGACCAGATGTCACCCCTCGAGCCGTCTTGCGACGGCGTGCCCTACGACGACGGCGCCTACTGGCGCGCGATAAACCGCGGCGCCCCGGGGACGGCCTCCCTGGTGGTGGTCCAATGCGTGAAGCCGCCACCACCGCCAGGGATCTTCGGAGGGCCGCCGATGACCATGCCGGTACCGGCGCCGCCCGGCAGCTGCCAGTAGGCGTTGCTGCTGGTCAGGCTGGTGCCCCCGGCAGGATTCGAACCTGCGGCCTTCTGCTCCGGAGGCAGACGCTCTATCCCCTGAGCTACGGGGGCGCACGCGAGAAACGCTGCGCCTACGGGCCACGACAGATTAGCGCATCTCGGCGGCAAGCTGAGCACCGGAATGGATTCGGGTCCAGGCCACCGCAGCCCATAGGATGGCCTGCGTGAATCCCGCCGACCTGGCCGAGCTGCTTACGGCCACCGCGACCGCGGTGCTGTCCGAGCATGCGCTCGACACCGCCGCTCTGCCGGCGACGGTCACGCTTGAGCGGCCCCGCAATCCCGAGCATGGCGACTATGCCAGCAACCTGGCGTTGCAGCTCGGTAAAAAGGTCGGCGTCAACCCGCGTGACCTTGCCGGATGGCTGGCCGAGGCGCTGGCCGCGGCCGACGGCATCGCCTCGGCG
>Ga0302326_10031997_pt1 | contig 10494 bp, 9 predicted proteins | sample Palsa_T0_3_FD_202264 | JGI IMG/M metagenome (GOLD analysis project Ga0302326, IMG submission 202264) | Peat permafrost microbial communities from Stordalen Mire near Abisko, Sweden - Palsa_T0_3 | ecosystem: Environmental > Terrestrial > Soil > Palsa > Peat permafrost | place: Sweden: Abisko... | reverse complement strand
GCTTGGTGCCGAGCAGGCGCTCGGCGGAGCCGCACTCGTCCGTGTTGATGTGCGCCGACTCAGCGCAGATGACGGCCTCATGCCGGCGAAGCAGCAGGCTCAGGCCGAGGACGTTGGCGCCGCTGCCGTTCAGTACCAGGAAGACATCGTCGGCGCGGAACGCCGCCCGCAGCCGGGAGGTGGCTCGCTGCGTCCAGTCATCGAAGCCGTACGCCACCGCGTCGCCTGCGTTGGCCGCCATCATCGCGCGCAGCACGGCCGGGTGCGCCCCCGCGTGGTTGTCGCTACCGAAGCTCTTACGCCGTGCCTGAGGAAGCTGTGTCATGAACACGAGCCTAGGGGAGCTAGCCGCCGCGGGCGGCGGCTAGTTCGAGCAGGCCGGCGCAGGTGCTGCTGAACGGGTGGCCGGAGGATTCCAGGGCCAGTGGCAGGGTGCTCGTCTCGGTCATGCCAGGTGAGACGTTCACCTCGAGGAAGTACGGGGTGCCGTCGGCGTCCACGATGAGGTCGGTCCGGGACAGGTCACGCAGGCCGAGCGCCGTATGCGCGGTGACCGCGATGCTGGCGACCTCGCTGGCGACCTCAGCGGACAGCCGGGCGGGTACGTAGAACTCGGTCTTGCCCGCGGTGTACCTGGCCGAGTAGTCGTAGCCGCCCTCACCTGGGACGATCTCGACCGCGGGCAGGGCTTGCGGGCCCTGGCCCAGGTCGATGACCCCGACAGCCACCTCGGTGCCGGCGACGAACCGCTCGATGAGCGCGGTGTCGCCGTAGGCGAAGCAACTCAGCACGGCGGCGGGCAACTCGGCCGCGGTGCGGACCGGGCCGGCACCGAGCGCGGAACCGCCGCGAGAGGGTTTGACGTACAGCGGGAGCCCGAGCCTGGCCACGATGAGGTCGATGACGGCGGAAGCGCCGAGGTCATGGAACGTTTCCCTTGGCAGCGTCACGGACAGCGGCGTCACCAGCCCGGCCGCCGTGACCAGGGCCTTGGCGGTGGGCTTGTCGAACGCCAGCCGGCAGGCGCTGGCCACCGAGCCGACGTACGGCACGCCGAGCAGACCGAGCACCTCCCTGATCGCGCCGTCCTCGCCGCAGGCGCCGTGGATGGCGGGGAAAACCACGTCCGGCGGATCGGCGCGCAGGTGCGACAGCAAGCCGGAATCAGCGTCCGCGACGGTCGCGTCGATACCTTCCTTGGCCAGTGCGTCCCGGACCCGGTACCCGGAGTGCAGCGAGACTTCCCGCTCGGGAGACAGCCCTCCGGCGAGTATGACGACATGTTCGAGATCGCGCATGTTTTCTAAATTAGCTCTCGGCTAGGGATGATTGGCCGACATTGTTCGACGCTGAGAACCGGTGTCAGGCGCCGGGTGCGGTCGGCCCGAAGTCGTCCCGCAGCTGGACCTCGTTCTCGATCACCGAGGCCAGCCTGCGTACTCCTTCGTAGATCCGGTCCGGGGCCGGGAACGAGTAGCACAGCCGGGCGAACTGGCCACCAGAGCCGTCAGCGTAGAAACCGGTGCCCGGCACGTAGGCGACCCGCGAGGAGATCGCCCGCGGCAACATGGCCTTGGCGTTGATCCCGTCCGGGAGCCTGAGCCAGACGTAGAAACCTCCGGCGGGCCTGGTCCAGCTGCAGCCCGGCGGCATCATCCCGGAAAGCGCGCTCAGCGTCGCGTCCCGGCGCTCCCGGTACAGTTCGCGGAAGTCCTTGATCTGCTCCTGCCAGGGCTGGGTGTTCAGGTACTCGCGCACGGTCAGCTGCGAGAAGCTCGAATGGCACAGCACCGCGGACTCCGCGGCCAGGATCAGCTTGTCCCGGATCGCAGGCGGTGCCACCGCCCAGCCCACCCGGACGCCCGCGGCGAACGTCTTGGAGAAAGTCCCCAGGTAGACGACCCCTTCGGCGTCATCGGCACGCAGCGCCCGCATCGGGTCGCCGTCGAAGCCGAGCAGGCCGTACGGGTTATCCTCGACGACCAGCAGGCCAGCCCGGCGGCAGATGTCGAGGATGCGGTGCCGCCGCCCGGCGGCCAGGGTAACGCCGGCCGGATTCTGGAAGTTCGGCACGGTGTACAGGAACTTGGCCCGCTTGCCGGCCGCTGCGGTGCGCCGGATGGCCTCTTCGAGGGCCTCGGGAATCAGCCCGCCGGAGTCCATCGCCACGTGCACCACGTCGGCCTGATAGGCGGCGAAGGCGCCCAGCGCGCCCACGTAGGAGGGCGCCTCGACCAGCACCACGTCACCAGGGTCGACGAAGATCCTGGTCAGCAGGTCAAGGGCCTGCTGGGAGCCGACGGTGACGACGATCTCGTCCGGGTGGGCACGGATCTCCTCGAGCGCCATGACGTCACAGATCCGCTCGCGGAGCCCGGCGTCTCCCTGCGCGGTGCAGTACTGCAACGCGGTGGCGCCCTGGCTGGCGATCAGCCGGCCGATCATCTCGCCGACCACGTCGAGCGGGAGCGCGGCCACGTACGGCGAGCCGCCGGCCAGCGACACGATCTCGGGCCGGGCGGCGACGGCGAACAGGGCCCGGATCTCCGAAGCCACCATGTCAACCGCACGTGCGGCGTACTGGCCTACATAGCGGTCGGTACGTTGCGGTTGCGTCGCCGGTTGTTGTTCGCCAGTCACGGACTCTCCCCAAGGTGTCGAGTATCATGCCAGGATAAGGGGTATCTCCCGGGGACGCTTGTCAATTTCAGCCGGGGAAACTCAGCCGGGGAACAGGGATGTCGCGCCGTATCGTCAACATTACGCTGGATAATCTCGGCGACTTGCCGCCAAAGTGCCGCAAATGCGTTTTCTGGGAGCTTGGCCCGGTCAGCCGGGCGCGGGCCGAAGAAAACGGTGACCCGGAACTCGAAAAGGAGTCGTGGGTTTCTTCGGTGCTGCTCGAGTGGGGAAGCTGCGGCAAGATCGCTTATGTCGATGGCGTACCCGCCGGGTACATGCTTTTCGCGCCACCGCAGTACGTGCCGCGTTCAATAGCCTTTCCGACCAGCCCGGTAAGCGCCGATGCGGTGTTGTTCATGAGTGCTCACCTGCTCAGCGAATTCGCTGGCGGGGGAATCGGCCGGATGCTGGTCCAGGCCATGGCCAAGGACCTGACCCGCCGCGGGGTCCGCGCGATCGAGGCCTTCGGCGACCGGCGGTGGGAGTCACCCGCCTGCATGCTGCCGGTGGATTACCTGCTCGCAGTGGGGTTCAAGACCATCCGGCCGCATCATCACTACCCACGGCTCCGTATGGAGCTCAGAACCGTCCTGACCTGGCGTGAGGACGTCGAGGTGGCGCTGGAACGGCTGCTCGGCTCCATGACCCCAGCCGCCCCCCAGGGCGCCCTGCGGCCGGTGTAATCCGGTCCCGCGCCAGGCGCGGGACCGTAAACCCTGAGGGGCCGTTTTCGCGGTGACTCAGATATAGTCAGCGAGCTCGCGGAGCAGCGCTGACTTCGGCTTGGCACCGACGATCTGCTTAACGACCTGGCCACCGGAGAACACGCTCATGGTCGGAATGGCCATGATTCCGTAACGCTGCGACACGCCCGGGTTCTCGTCGATGTTGAGCTTTACTACATCGATCTTGTCGCCGTACTCGTTCGCGATCTCCTCGAGGACCGGGGCGACCATGCGGCATGGGCCACACCATTCGGCCCAGTAATCGACGATGACCGGTTTGTCGCTCTTCAGGACCTCTACATCAAAGGTCGCGTCTGTCACGACTTTGGTCGCGCCCACATGGATCACATCCCTTAACTTGCTTTGGGTATTTCTCGTGACGCCCGGACGCCCGGGACGTCAGTTTTCGTGGCTGGCCAGCCAGCGCTCCGCGTCGAGCGAAGCCTCACAGCCGGACCCGGCCGCGGTGACGGCCTGCCGGTACGTGCGGTCAACGACGTCACCGCAGGCGAAGACGCCCTCGATCTCGGTGCGCGTGGACGGCTGGTCGACCAGCAGGTAGCCGTCCGGGTCGGTGGCGAGCTGATCGGAGAACAGCTCCGAGCGGGGGTCGTGGCCGATGGCGACGAATACTCCCGTCACCGGCAGCACGTGCTCCGTGCCGTCCTTGGTGCTCTTGATCCGCAGGCCGCTGACCTTGTCGGGGCCAAGCACCTCAGCGACCTCGCTGTCCCACAAGAAATCGATCTTGGGGTTGGCGAACGCCCGCTCCTGCATGATCTTCGAGGCCCGCAGCGTGTCACGCCGGTGGACTACCGTCACGGACTTGCCGAACCTGGTGAGGAACATGGCCTCTTCCAGGGCCGAGTCGCCGCCGCCGATGACCGCGATATCGTGACCACGGAAGAAGAACCCGTCACAGGTCGCACACCAGGACACGCCGTGCCCGCCGAGTTCCTTCTCGCCTGGCACCCCGAGCTCCTTGTACCTGGAGCCGCTGGCGATGATCACGGCCTTGGCGAGATAGGTCTCGCTGTCGGTCTTGACCACCTTGGGGTCCGCGGTCAGGTCGACCGCTACGACGTCGTCCGGGACCAGCTCAGCCCCGAATCGCTCGGCCTGCTTGCGCATGGAGTCCATCAACTCAGGACCCATGATCCCATCAGAGAAACCGGGAAAGTTCTCAACATCGGTCGTCTGCATGAGCGCGCCGCCCGCCGTGACCGAGCCCTCGAAAACCAGGGGCTTCAGCTCGGCGCGAGCCGCGTAAAGTGCCGCCGTATAACCGGCCGGGCCGGATCCGACGACTATGACGTTCCGGACTTCAGTCACCTCTGGCAACTGTTATCAACCCCTCAACTGACTGGCACTCCAGTGAACCGATACTAGGGCCCGGAGATTCCCGACGGCACCGTTGTCCGGTCGAGCACGTCATGGTCAGCCGCTGAGCAGCGCGAACCTGCCACCCACGCCGTGTCGCCCGAACCAGTCCGCAGCACGACGAGGGTGGCCGGCTGTCCCTGGTAGCGAGCGCTCTCGACCAGGACCGGGCTAGCGGCGCTCCCGGCCAGCGCCTGGACGCACGCCCGGATGGTTGTCGTTGAGGTCTGCGTCTGGCGTTCGTTCGCCGGCACCCGCAGCGCGGCCTCGACCTGCTGCTTGAACGAGCCAGGCGCGAAATTGACGGTGCTGGTCACGACCGGGAAGGCCGCCGGGGACCTCCGGCTTGCGCTGGCTGTCGGCGTGGTCTTCAGCGGTGCCGCCGCCTGCCTGTTGGCACCGATGGCGCCGCTGGCGGCGCTCGAGCTCCGGGCTGCGGCAGGGCCGCCCGCCGCTGACCGATTGGCCGGGGAAGCCGCGGAGGAGGAAGCCTGTGAGGAGGTGCTGCCCTTCGGGGTCAACTCCAATGCGCCCGCCACGATCAGCGCGATGACAGCGACGGGGGCGAGCACGCGCAGGGCCAGCGGGCGCAGGTTGCGGTGCCAGGAAGGCCGCGGACGGCGCTCGCGGTCCCGCGAACCGTCCCCGTCGGGCCGCGTTCCGTTCCCGCCAAGCTGCGCTGCGGCGCTTTCTGGCTGGTCCCGGCGGGCTATCTCGGCGGCCAGCGCGGTGTCCAGCCGCTCCGCTAGGCGGTCCGGCATGGTGGTGGCGGGGACCGCCATGAGCAGGGCGGAAACCCCGGCGAGCTGCTCGCCGAGTGCCGTGCACTGCTGGCAGGCCGCCAGGTGCGCGCCGATCTGGGCACCGCGGCGCCCGGTGATGAGCCCGGCGTCGAACTCGGCCAGGATCTCGGGGTCCAGGTGGGCCATCTGCCCCCTCATGCGCTGTCCGTTCGCCTGCGGGACGCCGTCAGGCGCCGCCTTCCTTCGTCGCTCGTGCCTCGCTCCTCAGTCCAGGCGACGCCGCGTCCCTCCGGCTCGCTCATGTGCTGTCGCCTCCCTGCGCAGGTGAGACGCTTCCGGTGGCCGATCGGTTCCCCTGCTTGGCCAATCCGGGTGAATCGCCGCCCCGCAGATGTGACAGGTAAGGCAGCAGCCGGGCCCGGGCGCGGGCGCAGCGGCTCTTGACCGTGCCCTGGGAGATGTCCAGGATCACCGCGGCGTCGGCGACGGAGAAGCCGAGCATGTCGACCACCACCAGGGCAGCCCGCTGCTCAGGCGACAGGGTCCGCAGCGCGGCGTCGACGTCAAGCCGGGTCTCGGTAGCGCGGGCGTGATCGCCGTCCTGCGGCGCCAGGGCCTCGAGCGCCTGGCCGCCGCCGGCTGGCACGGCGGGCCGGGCCGCCCGGCGGCGGAGCCGGTCCAGGCAGGCGTTCACCACGATCCGGTGCAGCCAGGTGGTGACAGCCGATTCGCCGCGGAAGTCCCCGGCGCGGCGGAACGCGGACACCATCGCGTCCTGCAGGGCGTCGGCCGCCTCCTCCGGGTCGCAGACGGTGCGCAGCGCGACCGCCCACAACCGGTCCCGGTGCCTGCGGAAAAGCTCGCCGAACGCCTCGTTGTCGCCAGCGGCATGCCGGCGGAGCAGGTCGAGGTCAGATGGCCAGTTCCCGTCGGCATCCGGCATCTGCCATCAGCCTGACTGGCTCACGGCAGATCCGCGCACGATGATGTTGTAGATGAAGGCCTCGTACTGGCCGCCGGAGCCGGTCATGGGCGGCAGGTTGGTGAGCCAGATCAGTACGTACCGGCCGCTGGCCTTGCTGGTCACGTTGAACATCGTGGTGCCCTGCGCGGTGGTCGTGCGTTGGACCACGGTGAAGCTGTTCAGCTCCGAGGGTGACGTGCTGTTGCCGATCTCGATATCGGCAGCGGTGCAGCAACTGGTGCCGAACTGGACGGACACCTGGCTCAGCCGTACCTGCTTGCCCATGTCGAGCAGCAGCCCGGTGCCCTTCTTCAGGTTCCCGAAGGCGGACTCGCCGTAGTAGTAGTCAGTGTGCCAGGCCGTACTGGTACTGCCGTCGATCGCGAGCGGGGCCCCGCCGGGGTCGTCGGTGCCGCTGAGCTCAAAGCTGCTGGCGCTGACGGGCCTGAGCAGGACGGAGCTGGCCGCGGGCGATGTTCCGGCGGATGAGCTGCCACTGGCCTGCGGCGTGGCTGCCGAGTGGTGCATGCTGCGGCTGATCGACCAGCCGACCAGGCCGATCGCCGCGAGAACGAGCACGATGACCAGGCTGACGATGGCGCGCATGGCGGTGGAACGCTCGCTGGGCGGCGGCCTGCGGTTGCCGTTCCTGGCGCCGTGCGCTCCGGTCGCCGCAGCGGCCGGGTAGGGGTTGGTCGACCCGCCCGGCTGATAGCTGTCTGTCTCGTAACGCGGTACCGCTCGCTGGGCGGCGGTGGCCGCGACCGGAATCGCGAACGGGACGGGCGGGGCGACCTGCGTCAGGGCGTCCGCGAACGCCGCGGGCGTGCTGAGGGCCGGCCCGTGCCTGCTGGCCCGCTGGAACACCGCCTGGCAGGTCACGGCGTCCATGCCCGCAGGTACCCCGGCGGACACCTGACGCGGTGTGCACAGCGTCCCGTCGGTCTCCGGGGCCGGCGGCAGCGGCCCTGGCCCGGAGCCCGGCTCGCCTGGCCAGTAGCCAGTCAGCGCGGCGTAGAGCAGCCGGCCGAGGTCACGGGTGTCGGTGAGATCCGGGTCCTCGGCTTCGGATTCCTCGGTCACCGCCGGGCCGGACAGCGCCGCGTCGATGCCGAGGCCGGTGATCTTCACCCCGCCGCCCGGCGTCCAGTGCAGGCACGCCGGGTTCAGTCGCAGGTGCGAGAGGCCGGCCGCGTGCGCCGACGCGACCGCCTGCGCCGTCTCCACCAGCAGGGCCGCCGCCCGCGGCGGGTCGAGGGGCCCCTCGGCGAGCATGTCGAGCAGCGATGCGCCGACCACCCACTCCAGCACGACGTAGGCTCCGTCGTCGGCATCCTCCACGTCGAAGACCTGGGTGAAGCGCGGGTCGTTGAGTCGGCTCGCGGCCCGCGCCGCGGTGATGGCCTCTGCTACCCGGGGGAAGCCCGTCGCGAAAGTGAGCACGGTGACGGAGCGGGCGAGCGTCTCGTCAGTGGCTTTCCACAGCGTCCAGCCGGCGCCCATGCTGAACTGGTCAACGAGGCGGTAGCGCCCCGCCAGCCGCGTTCCCGGTTCCGACGTGTATGTGCTCATAGGTTGCCACCCATGCTAATGCCGCCCGCTCTGCCCGCCGAATTTCGCGGCTACGTTCTTGGCCAGGAATCCGAACTCGGTTACCCGTAGTGCCCGGGCACAGAACGCGTAAAGCGCGACCGCGCCACTGCCGCCGACGATGGTCACCACCAGGCCGTACGCCGCACTCGGGTTGTGCAAGATGTGCCCGGCGCCGATCATGACCACGACGGCGAAGATCAGGCCGGGCACGGTGGCCAGGTGCATCCTGGCCAGGCTCCGGGCGATGGCCCAGCCGTCCAGGCTGCCGACCCTGCGCAGCAGCAGCGCCCACCCGGCCACCGCCCCGGTCAGGTTCGCGACCCCGTACGCGACGGCCAGCCCGGCCACCACATTCAGGTGCGGCAGCACCGAGAGCGCGATGTAGGCACCCGCGATGCTGACGGCCATCGTGAGCAGGCCCACGAAGGCGGCGGTGCGGCTGTCCTGGAACGAGTAGAACACCCGCAGATGCAGCTGGGTCAGCATGTAAGGCACCAGGCCGAGAGAGAACAGCCCGAACACCTCGCCGATGTACCTGGCCTGGGTGATCGTGGTGCTGCCGTGCGCGATCAGGAACTCGGCGAGCGGTCCGCCGAGCACGCCGAGGTAGACCGCCGCGGGCACCACGATCACGCCAGCCAGCCGGACGCCGATCGAGAAGTCGTCCCGGACCAGCGAGTACCGCCGGGTGCTCGCGTGCTCGCTCATCCGGGGCAGCAGCGCCGTGATCACCGAGATGCCGACGATCGCCCAGGGCAGCTGGAACAGCTGCCAGGCGATGGCATAAGCGGAATAGCCGTTCACGCCAGAAGAGGCCCGGTTCGCGACTCGCTGGGCGATCAGGTTCCCGGCCGACTGGGAGATCACGTAGATCAGCATCCAGCTGGCCATCCGGCCCATCTCGGAAACCTCGGCCCGCCGGAACCCCAGCGTGAACCGCCACCTGAACCCGACCGCGCGCAGCGAGGGAAACAGCGCGACGGTCTGCGCGACGACGCCGAGCGTGGTGCCGATCCCGAGCAGCTGTACCCCGAACGCCGAGATGTTCGACGGGTCCTTGTGCGTGCCCACCGTGACGAAGTAGAGGGCGCCGACGACGATCACGATCAGGTTGTTGATGACCGGGGTCCACATCGGCGCCGCGAACCGGCCGCGGGTGTTCAGGATCGCCCCGATGAGCGAGCTCATCCCGTAGAAGAAGATCTGCGGGATGAAGAAGTAGGCCCACACCACCATCAGGTGGTGCTCGGACCCGCGGATGCCGGGCGCGGACAGGTCGACCAGCGGACCCGCCGCCAGCGTGGCCAGCACGGTCACCGCCAGCAGGGCCACGGCGCCCAGCATGAACATCCGCTGCGCGTACGCCTCGCCACGGTCAGGATCGCGCTGCGCCGCCCGGACCAGCAGCGGCACGACCACGCTGGTGAAGATGCCGCCGAGCATCAGGTAGTAGACCATGTTCGGCAGCGTGTTGGCGTTGTTGTACGCGTTGCCGAGGTAGCTGGTTCCGACCGCGTAGATCAGCACGAAGGTGCGCAGGAAGCCGGTGCCCCTGGAGACCAGGGTGCCGACGGCCATGCCGGCCCCTGATCGCAACAGGCTGGAACGCTCGGTCGGCGCCTGGCCGCCCGCGGCCGGCGGCCTCGGACCAGGACCCCGAGATCCTCCCGGTCCTCCTGGTCCCCGGGATCCGGCGGGCCTGCCGCGCGTGCCTGCGCCTGGCGTACCGGGCGGCCGGTACCCGGACTGCGGGGAGCCGGGCTGGAAGGTTCCCGGGGCTGGGCGATCGCCCGGCCGGGGCACCCGGCGCCATCCGGGCGGCGCGGCCGGCGCGGTCCGGGCGTCCGGCCCGCTCGCCTGCCCTGGCCCGGCCCCATGGCCCGGCCGGACTGGCCGGTGTACCCGAGGGGGCGGGGCCGGCCACCGCAGCGCTAGCGGCAGTGTGGTCTCGGCAGGGCTGGGCCCGCCGCCCGGCATCGGGCCCTCCAGCGGCGGCAGCGGATCGGGACCGGGCGCGGCGTGCCGTCCCCGGCGCCCCGCGCCATCTTCCTCCGGCGAGTCGTCTTCCGGCCAGTTCCCGCCAGGCGAGCCGTCTGGGGCCCTGACCCCGTCAGGCGGGCCCTCTCCGGTCCAGCCTGTGTCGGGCGACCCGTCCTTGGTCCAGCTTGAGCCTGGCTCGTCGGGCCACGGCTGGGCGCTTGCGGGCCCGTCCGGCCCGGGGTCAGGCGTCGTCGGCCCAGCGTCGTGCATCGGCCAGGTCATCCGGTGCCTCCGTCCGCTGTCGCGCGCTGGTGCCAGTCACGACGCTACCTGGTAGGTCGGCGTCGGTGTGAACAACCTGTGCGTCGTCGCGCAGCCGCCGGCGGACGCCGCGGTAGAGAGAGCTGAGGACAAAGACGCCGATCGC
>Ga0302326_10031996_pt1 | contig 10494 bp, 11 predicted proteins | sample Palsa_T0_3_FD_202264 | JGI IMG/M metagenome (GOLD analysis project Ga0302326, IMG submission 202264) | Peat permafrost microbial communities from Stordalen Mire near Abisko, Sweden - Palsa_T0_3 | ecosystem: Environmental > Terrestrial > Soil > Palsa > Peat permafrost | place: Sweden: Abisko... | reverse complement strand
CCGCGTTCAGCGCATGAAGGGCGGCGATTTTCTGCTCCGCAGAGAGCTTGGTGAAGTCGACGCCGGGCAGTTCCGTAGCGCGGTCCGCATGCTTCAAGAAAATCTCGCCGGTGTCTTCGAATTTCTCCACGCGGAATGGAATAGGCAGATTTAATAGTGCCCGCGTCTCGATCTCGTACAAGCGCGGATCGGATAGGCCAATGTGCTTCTGCACGATGCGGCCTTGGGTATCCAAAACGAAGACGGTGGGCAGCGCGCTGATCCCGCCGTAGGCGATGCGCACTTGCGGCGTGGCTACGGCTACGGGATAGTTGAAGCCGCTATCCTGCACAAATTTTTTCGCGTCTTCCACATCATCGACGTCAACCAACAGGCCGATGATCTGCAGTTGGTCTTTATAATGGTTCTGGAGCTCGATCAAATCCGGGATCTCCAGGCGGCAGGGACCGCACCACGTGGCCCAGAAATTCAGCAACACTACTTTTCCGGTAGCGCTGGCCAGCGAAAGCGGTTTACCGCCGAGGGTTTGCAACGCAAATTCCGGCGCCGCCTCGGGATTGTTTACGAATCGAATGGCGGGTGCGCGGTCTTCGGACGCCACACTTTGCGCGAAGCTCCCGGAGACGCCAGCCGCATGCCAAGCAATCATCGCGCACCCGAGGGCGATGCGCGCTAAAGGCGCCGTGAATCGATCAAGCAGCAGAAGTCGAAGGTTCACATTTCTAGCAGAACATATTGCGGCCGCGATTCCAAGACGGCGAGCGATTCCAGGTAACGCCATAAGTCACCCGCGAGAAGGTCAGCAAATTCATCCGACTAACGAGCTTCACAGCGCCTCCGGCAGGATCTTCTTAACGCGTGCGGCCAGTGCCATGGCGTCCACGGGCGCTTTTACCTTCAAATCGTTATCGAAATAAACGAAGACGTCGCGGACGGCGTTCCTTGCTCCTGCGTCCGGTTCCAAAACACGCTCCGCGTCCTCCGGTTCGTCTCCGCGGGCCCAGTCCGTGACCCGACTGGCCCAGGCATCCAGGGATTTGTCGTCGTAGCCGTCCTCATACAGCTTTTCCGAACCATGCAGCCGGCAATACATGAAATCTGAAGTCACATCCATCAGCCGCGGCCACTCGACGGTATCCGCGCACACTAATGCCACCTGGTATTTGCGCAGCAGCTCAACAAACTCCGGCAGCACAAAACTCTTGTTGCGAACCTCGATCGCGTGGCGCAGCGCAAAGCGTTCGGTGATCTCCAGGCCTTCCTCCGTTTTGATGCGCAGGTCGTGGCCTTGTCCCAGTTTCAGTGCGGAAATGCTGTCGGCCGGCAGTTGCTTGAAGAAATTCTCCAGCAGGTCGTGCTGATACTTGAAATTCGGTGGAAACTGCCACAGAAATGCCCCCAGCTTCTTCCGCAGCAGCAACACTCCAGAGGCCATGAAATTCGCCAGCGGACCTTGCACCTCTCGCAACCGCCGGATATCGGTGATAAAGCGCGGCCCTTTTACCGAAAATACAAAGTCCTCGGGTGTCTCCGCGGCCCAGCGGGCGAAACTGGAAGGGCGCTGGAGCGAGTAGAACGTGCCGTTGATTTCGATGGAATTCAGCTTGCTGGCCGCGAACGCCAGTTCCGATTTTTGCGGCAGCTTCTCCGGATAGAACACTCCGCGCCATGGCTCATAGCGCCAACCTGAAATGCCGATTCGTATCTTTCCACTGCGTGTCACAGCCATCAAAATCTCGCTTGTTTGCGCCTCAGCGGCTTCCGCCTGCTACAGCAACCGACAATTCTCCATACAGTATCAGTTGTATGGACCGTAGTCGCTCCCCTTGCAAGTATGGCGATGCGGTGCTTACCCTCCGCACAATGGAAGAGCGGAGAGGAAGGGCGTGAAACCTCGAGAAATCGAGGTCCTAGGGCTGGGGCGCCTTTTCTCTTCCTCTTCGAGGTAGCAGAGCGCCAATCGGATTTGCCCGGCCGATTCTCAAATCAGCAGCAAATTACACTTCAAGGAATATTCTATGACCAGCCATTCCACCAGCACATCGGGCACCACGGGCGAACCGCGCGGCTTAGGTTTTTGCTGGATCGTTTATGGGCTAGCACGCATCTTGTTGGCCATTTGGCTGCTGAGTTTCGAGGTCACCGCCACATTGATGTTCGGCTCCACGCTGTCACGCGTGCCCAATCCATATTCCCTGATGGACGCGTTCCACCTGTTTTATGCGGGGCTCATCCTCTTGTCGGTCGTCTGCGGTCTGCTGGGAATTTTGGCCGGGCTCGCGTTACTTTCCAATTGGTCTTCGGCGCGATCGCTAGCACTCGTGGCGGGATTTCTTTCATTGCCGGAGGCGCCACTCGGTCTAATCTTGGGCGTCTACACCATCGCGAGACTACTACCGCGAGCCGTGGTTGCTGAAACGCTGGTGGCTCGCGAGCGGCTCGCGGCGCATGAAACCGTCACAGCTTAAGGGCTGCCGAGGGGAAACCGATTCATCAGGCACGCAGCCATCAGGCACGCAACTTCTCAAGCGCGCAACTGGGCGCCGACACCACTCGCCAGCGCCGTTACAATCTTTGCCGCGTAGTCGCCAATCTGCGCGTCGGTGAGGGTGGCCTCGTGACTCTGAAATCGCACCCGCACCAGCAGCGAATACTTTCCTGCCGGCACATTTTTCCCGTGAAACAGATCAGCAGCCTCGATGGAGGCAAGTTCGTCGATCCCCAGTGAGCGGATGAGGCCAGCGACGTCAGCGAAACGTGTTCCTTCTGGCAGCAATAAAGAAAAGTCGCGCTCGACGGCCGGAAAGCGGGGCAACGGCTCATACCGCCGCTCTTGTTTCGCCACTGAATATCTACGATAAAAAGGCACCAACCGCATCTCGGCGAGAAAAACGTCTTGCCGAATCTTCAAGCGCTCCGCAGTGCGCCGCGCAAGTTGTCCCACGACGCCAAGCTGCTCTTTATCCAGCAGAATTCGCGCGCGTCGCGTCGCATTCAACCAATCCGCGCTGTCACCGCCAGCCACGCGATCCGCATTCCAGCTCCATGCAAACCCGCCCGCAAGTAAACCAATCGCGTCCACATCGCCCTTCAGATCCGCAAACGAAAACTGCCTTGCACTGTCATAGATCCCCTGCTCGCGTGCAAAGCCGGTCGCGCCCAGCGTCAACACCGGCGCCTCCACCGCAACATCTCCATCGAACCGGTAATGCCGCGCGATCTCAAAGAGCCGCGCGTTCCGCTGCCCGTGGTTCAAATTCCACTCGAGCGCTCCAACCATACTGACCGCGCCCGTCCCGCGCAGCACGCCCGCCTCTTCCGACAGCGGATTCGCCAGGCGCGCCGGCGTAACGTCGGGGGGGCGAAACAATTCGTCGCGTTCTTCGGCGACGTGGGGAATAGTTACAATCTCCGCGTAGCCCAAACCCATCAGACGCTCGCGCAGACGCGTTTCCGCTTCAAAGTGCGGCAAACGCGCCGCGCCGATGCGCGCCACGGGGAGTCGCGGAGGAAAATTGTCCAGCCCGTGCACTCGCGCCACCTCTTCAATCAAATCGATCTCACGCTCGACGTCGCCGCGCCACGAAGGTTGCGTGCATTCCCAGGTGGCCAGCAGCGATTCCGCGGCGCGATGCTCGTCCACGCGCACCGGGGCGAATCCCAACAGTCCCAGCGTCGACTCTACTTCCCTGTCCGCCACATCCGCGCCCATCACACGAAGAAACTCCGTCCGCCGCAGCCGTATTTTCTTCGGTGCGTGTTTTCCCGGATAGACATCCACCGCGGTGGTCAGTTCGCCGCCGGCCAATTTCAAGATCAATTCCGCGCAGCGCCGCGAAGCCGTCGCCGCCATCTCCGGGTCCGCGCCGCGTGCGAAGCGGGTGGAAGCTTCGCTGTGCAGTCGCAAAGAGCGAGCCGCGCGGCGTATGGACCCTGCGTCAAAGTGCGCGCACTCCAACAAAACGTCCTTGGTCGCAAACGAAATCTCGGTGTCCCGTCCGCCCATTACGCCGCTGCCAATGGCCCGCGTACCATCACCGTCGCAGACCACCGGCATGTTGGGGTCGAGTTCGCGCTCCACGCCGTCCAAAGTGGTCATTTTTTCGCCGGCGCGCGCCTGGCGCACCACAATCCTGTGGTCGCGCACCTTGTCGTAGTCGAACGCGTGCAGTGGATTGCCCAGCTCGAACATCACGTAGTTCGTGGCGTCCACTACATTGTTGATGGACGCAACGCCCATCGCCTCGAGCCGCTCACGCAGCCATGCGGGAGACGGCTGCACTTTAATCCCACGCAAAATACGCGCCGTGTAGCGCCGGCAAAGCTCCGGCGAGCGAATCTCCACCAGCACTTGCTCGTTCCCGCCCGTCACCAAAACGGTGTTCTGCGGTGACGCGGCCGGCACAGATTTCAACGGCAACTTGTAGCTCGCTGAAACTTCCCGCGCAATGCCCAGGTATCCCAAACAGTCCGGCCGGTTCGACGTCACCTCCGCATCAATCACTGGTCCCAGCTTGCCGTTTTCCACGCCGCCAATGTTCGTGCCGCTCTGCGCCAGTCGCGAGGCCAACTCCCCGGCGCTGACCGGCACATCTACGAACTCTTTGAGCCAGTTATAAACGACCTTCATGCCTTTGTTCCCGCCCGCAAATGCCCAAAATAAACGTGCGTCACATATTCCATGCGCACCGTTCCGCCCTGCGCGTTGTCATGAAAAAGCTTTTCCAGTTCCGCCATCAGCGGCGCGAAATTCGCATGACCTTCCGTCGGTGCGTAGGAACTGCTGCGTAGTCGCCCGCGTAGTCCTTCCAAATCAAACAGTTGAAAATTCGGGAAATCCCGTGCGGCAAAATCCGGCGACGCAAAAAACTCCTGAATTGTGCTCATCTCCGGGTAGGCATCTTTGACGTTTTCGTAGTCCGTGCCATAACGCTGCAGCAATCGTTCATAGTCCCGCGCGAAAGGCGTGCCCTCGAGCCGGTCATTCCAAACGATCGTCACCCAGCCGTGGGGCTTGAGAATGCGCAAAAATTCGCGGCGCGCGGCATCCGGAACAAACCAGTGAAAGGCTTGGCCCGCGGTCACGAAATCGACGCTCGCCGTGTCCAGCGTTGTCGTCTCCGCGGAACCTGCAACGCTGCGAAAAGTCGCGTACGGCCTCAGATATTCGTCGCCCCCCGCACGCATCTCGGTATTTGGCTCCACGCCGATGACGTCGTTACCATTTTTCAAGAAATGCTCGGCCAGCAATCCTGTGCCGGAGCCGATATCCGCAATGACGTGCTCCGGCCGCAAGGCACATTCCTCGCGCAATAGAGCCACGATGGCCGCGGGATACCCGGGGCGGTACCGCGCATAATCCGCCACGCGGTTCGCAAATCGTTCTTTGGAGTCCGCAAATACCATCTTTGCCCCGCCGCCGCTCACGGAAACTGCCGCAGAAAGCGCACGTCGCTCTGGAAAAAGACTTGAATATCATCGATGCCATATTTCAACATAGCCAGGCGGTCGATGCCGATGCCGAACGCGAAGCCGCTCACCTTCGTGGCGTCGTAATTCACAAAGCCGTATACCGCCGGATCCACCATCCCCGCGCCGAAGAGTTCGATCCAACCTGCGCCCTTACATTTCGAGCAGGTGCCGCCGCTTGCGGCCGTGCCGCTACCACCACAGAACGGGCAGGAGACGTCAAATTCCACCGAGGGCTCGGTGAAGGGAAAATAACTCGGGCGGAAGCGCGTCTTCACGCTTGCGCCAAAAAATTGCTTTACGAAATAGTCGATGGTGCCGGTGAAGTCGCAGAAGGTGATGTCGGTGTCGACCGCCAGCCCTTCAATCTGATGAAAGGCGAAGGAGTGCGTCGCGTCCGGATTGTCGCGCCGGTAGACCTTACCCGGCACAATTACGCGCACCGGAGGCTCGTGTTTCTCCATCGTGCGGATCTGCACCGGTGAGGTGTGGGTGCGCAGCAGTAGCGGCGTGGCCGCGCCGTTGGGAAGCTCCAGGTAAAAGGTGTCCATGTCGTCGCGCACCGGGTGGTGCTCGGGAATGTTCAATGCCTCGAAGTTGTAGTACGGCGTTTCGATCTCGGGACCCTCTACCACGGAAAATCCGATGGACACGAAGATATCTTCGATCTCCTGAAATACCTGGCGGAGCAAATGCCGCGAACCGATCGGCCGCGTGACTCCCGGCAACGAAAGGTCCACGGCGTCCCGTGCTGCCGTCGCACTCCCCGCTCCGCTTTCGATGGCCAACCGCCGCCCCTCGATCCTTGCTTCTACGTGCGCGCGCAATTCATTCAACGCTGCGCCCACCGCGCGCTTCAGTTCCGGGGCTGCCGGCTTAAGCCAATTGTCGGTGATCCGCGCCAGCACGCCGTTCTTGCGCCCCAGCCAGGCGTCGCGAAATGCCTTCCAGGCGAACTCGTCCGTCGCGACCGCTGCGTCGGCGTCGAATCGCGCACGCACTTCGGCAAACAACGGTGCGAGACCTGCCGCTTCGCTGACGCCCAGTTCCGCAAGTTTCTTGTCGATCGTTGAGTTCATCAAGAATTCATTGGGGCGCGAACTATCGTGCCCGCCTGTGGGAATATTCCGGATGCGTTAAAATTTTGCGCATCGTCATGCCGATAAAACTCGGGGCACGAACTGCGTGCCCCGGCAGCAAATCACGCCCTGCGCACTGCCTTCTTTACCGGTGGCTTCGCAGTGCGGGCCGTTTCTGCCAGCAGCGCAAAACCCTGCGCGTCCTTCACCGCGATGTCTGCCAGGACCTTGCGGTCCAGCGTCACACCCGCGGCCTTTAAGCCGTGAATCAACTGCCCGTACGTCAAGCCGTTCAAGCGGGCGGCTGCGCCGACGCGCTGGATCCACAGCCGACGGTACTGCCGCTTCTTAACGCGACGGTCGCGGAACGCGTAACGATCCGCGCGGTTGGCCGCTTCTTGTGCCGATTGATACAGCTTGCTCTTGGTTAGAAAAAAGCCTTTCGTGCGCTTCAAATACTTCTTGCGCTTCGCACGACGCTTTGTGCCGCGTTTGACGCGAGCCATAGGGGTTTCTCCTTTTTTCAAACGGAGACAAAACCGATGCGCGCACACCCTCACTCGGCGTGTGCGGCAACGGGTTTGTCTCGTGGGTACCGCGTGCCGCGACCATTTCAAATGAATGAAAAGGCGCCCGCCTTCGGCAGGCTTTCTAATCCGCGGCGAATCGGCCGGCAGGCACCCGTGAAGCGCTGCCTGGCGCGATGTTGTTCCGCGACGCTCTCGCTCCGCGGAACTTATGTTGCGAGGCTTGCGCCCCGCACTTCCTATCGAAATCGCGCGTTGCTCCGAGCGTTAGCTCAGATCAAACCGTGCGCTTACGACGAAACTTTTTCGAGGAGCAAAGCCCCTCATCCGTACGGCAACATCTGGCGCAGCGTCCGCACATCGGCCTCGCTCACCAGCGTCAGCTTTTTGAGCTTGCGCATGCGGCCCGGCTTCTTGGTCCCCAGCAGGTGACGCTTGCCAGAGTGCATGCGCTTGATCTTGCCGGTCGCGGTGATCTTGAAGCGTTTGCGCGCTCCGCGATGCGTCTTGAGCTTCTTTTTAGGATTTGTCGAATTCCTCGGCATTCCGTTAACTTCCTCTCGTCAATTTCCATCAGCGCTGTCCGCGCGCTGCTGCTCTTGCGAAAAAATGTTTTCGCCCACTGATGGGGGACTCTAGGAGGCGTGGGTCGCGGTCGTCTGCGGCGCCGCAGGCTTCACCGCACCGGCACCCTTTTTGGGTGCCAAGAGCGCCACCAGAACGTTGCCTTCCATGCGCGCTGGTGTTTCGATCAGACAGCTTTCGCCGATCTCTCCCAGCAGCCGCGTCATCTTCGCGCGCCCCACTTCCTGGTGCGCCATTTCGCGCCCGCGATGGAAAATCATCGCGCGCACTTTGTGCCCTTCACCAAGAAACCGCAAAATCTGGTTCTTGCGCACCTGGTAGTCGTGTTCCGCGGTGTTCGGGCGGAATTTCACTTCTTTCAGTTGCGAGCCCCGGCTGCTCTTGCGCTGCTCATGGGCCTTTTTGTTCGCCTGATAGAGATACTTGCCATAGTCCGTAATCTTACAGACTGGCGGGTCGGCTGTGGGCGAAATTTCCACCAAATCCAAGCCCTTCTCCCGCGCCATGCGAACCGCTTCAAACGGCTGCATCACCCCAAGCTGGCCACCCTCTTCATCAATGACCCTGACCTCCCGCGCGCGAATCCGTTCATTGATGCGAATGCGGTCGGCCTGTCGAAAATTCCTCTCAGCGATAACTCCCCCTCATGGACCAAAAGTCGACCACGCGTCGACTCAAGTCGCTTCCCTCTGTCTGACGTTTCTGGTAGGAAGGCGGGTCCGGCTCATACATGCTGCATAAGCGGCCCGATTTCACCACACACCCTGGTCCGCAGTGGAGAAAAACACCGGGGACGGGCTTCAAAGTATAGCACGCCCACGCGGCCGCTCAGCAAGTAGCAAAACGGTAGCCCCTGCTCCCTTCGCCGTCCTCGTCCTGCGGCCTAAGATGCCGATTAGCGAGGAGCGAACATCTGCCCCGGAATGAGCCGTACCACTAACGCCAATCCCGCCAGCAGCCCGATGAAGTACGCCGCAATCCGCGTACTTCCCAGGGGAGGTAAATCCTTCGTTGTGAGCCGATACAGCATCCCTGCCGCTACAATGAGCAGCACCAGGTTGTGCACATAGAGCCACAACAGCAGGCACACCACTAACACGGCAAACCTCTCGGCGCGGTTCAGCGCGTGGGCCGCTTGGCCGCCGTCGAAGATCAGCACCGGAGTTAAGTTCAGAATATTCAGCCATCCGCTGGTGCGTGCTAGCGCCGCCCAGACGCTGCCGCCCCCGGTCTTCCACATTACCGCGCACAACACCGCGCCGAGCAGTCCGGCCAGCGGACCTGCCAGGCTCACTTCCGCGCGCGTCTGGCGCGTGACCCCCATCGCCTGCCAGCGGACGTAAGCTCCGAGGCCCGGCAGGAACACCGGCATGTCCGCAGGCAAGCCGCGGCGGCGAATATCGATGTAGTGTCCCATCTCGTGCAACAGGATCAGCAGCACAAAGCCGATCCCAAACTTGGCCCCGAAAAGCTGCCAGTAAATGGCCATGAACGCGACCAGGCTAAACAGGAATTTCAGTTTGAAGATCGCCAACAGAAACGCCTGGCTCTTGGCCAGCAAGATGGCGATGGGTGCCAGGGGCCCTAGGCGTTTGGCCCACTGGTATTTCGGCGCGGCGGGTACGGCGTTCTTGGCCCAGATCTCCAGTTTGTACGCGTGACCACGAATCCATTCCGCTTGCGTGGATTCGGGCGGCAGCAGCGGCAGCGCCGAAAGCCACAAATCCCGCGCCTTGGCGAAGTCGCTCTGCTCCTCCGCGGCTTTCGCCGCGCCTGTGACGCGCACCAACTCTTCGCTGTGCACCAGCGCATGACATTGCGGGCACACCACGGCGCCTAGCGACAGCGGCCCGCCGCAGTCATGGCAATTGCGAATCGGTTCAATTGGGAAGGAGTTCGCGCTCACCACTACGAAGCATGCCCTAGCCCGCAGCGGTTGGCAAAGCGCTCCCAGCTTTGTCCTGGAACGGACCGATAATCTCCAGTTTCGGCCCAGCAGTCATTTTCCAAGCGATGTTAATACCCAACGCGAGTATAAACAGACCAATGACTCCGTTGAGTGGACTCGAAAGCTCGAGAAACGGCGAAGCCAACCCCAGAAGTGCCAGCCAACCGACGATGCCTAAGACGTTTCTTTGTGACTTGGGTTCCTCCACCGGCTCCGATGGCGGCGGATTGTCAACCAGATCAGGTGGCGCATGCTTCCGTGGGTTGGCCGCGGAATCGGGCTGCGATTCGGGTTGTGTACCTTGCGCCGGAGAATCGTGTGGTGCTGGGTGCTGCGCGAAGTGTGCGGGGTGTTCCGTCCTGTTCTGGCGGGAATAGTGAATGGCTATGGGAATCGCGGCCATCGACACCGCTGCATACGTCAGTGCCGCCGCGGCGATCTGGTAGCGCCTCCCGCCGATGCCTCCCGATCCCATCTTCATACCCTTGCCGATTAGCCAGCCCACAGCGAGGGAGATATAGCCCATTGAAATACCGGTGATGATCACAAAGCCGGCAAACAAAACGAAGCCGAGAATCGCCGCGCCGATGCCGAATAAGACGGCGCGGACGTATGCGGCATGAGTATCCTTGGGCATTTGCTGCTGCACTTGCCGCACGCAACTCTCGCAGGCCAGCAAGCCATTGATGCGGTAGTAGTTTCCGGAAATCGGTTGTTTACAGGATTTGCAGGTTTCTCCGGTCAATGCGTACTCTGCGATGCCGAACTGTGGGGTGGGGCCGGTGGGCGACATGCGCGGCAAAGTACCACAGCGCACACTTGGCGACTAGCGAATTCGCGTCAAACACTTCGTGGAAAATCAAGGAAAAGGATTCGCCGATTTTCA
>Ga0302326_10031994_pt1 | contig 10494 bp, 9 predicted proteins | sample Palsa_T0_3_FD_202264 | JGI IMG/M metagenome (GOLD analysis project Ga0302326, IMG submission 202264) | Peat permafrost microbial communities from Stordalen Mire near Abisko, Sweden - Palsa_T0_3 | ecosystem: Environmental > Terrestrial > Soil > Palsa > Peat permafrost | place: Sweden: Abisko... | reverse complement strand
GCAGCAGAATCGCCGGCCGCAGTACTCCGAGTGTCACCGGAACAGAAAGCAGTTCGGACTCAGCCAGCCGCGGCAAGCGCTTAATTCCCAGAGAGCGTGCGCGCGATGAAAGCAGCTCCAGCGCCCGCGGATCGTGGACGCGCTGCGCCGCACGTTCCAGCCGCACACTCAAAATCAACCCGAGCGCAAAACGAAGCAGAAATCCCAGCGTCACCAAAAGATATGTTGTCGCAGCGATCGCAGTCCACGGCATCGCGGCAAGCTCCGCCTTGGTCCACGTCACAGCTCGCCCTAGCAAAACGCTTTTATTGTTGCGCGACAAATCCAATCCGGCTTCCTTGGGAGCCGCAGCTTCCGGTCCGCTAGGGGTCCCGCGGCTCTCCGGAACGGTGTTGGCGAAAGAATGCGAGACGTGACGCTCGCGGGAATTTCGTGCAATTTCCGCAGGTCGCGCCGCCTCGCTCTCAGCGTTGTTCGTCACAGCATTTACCGCGCGATACGCAAAGCGAAACTCGTCGACCCGCTGGCTCAATTGCGCCGGCAGTCTAAACGTAAGCGGCGGCAAAAGTAGCCCCAAAAACGGCATGATCAGCGCCACGCACAGCACCGCTCTCCACACATTGAGCCGCAGCGAAACGCTCTTCACGCGCGAAACATTGAGCGCGAGACCGGCAATGCAACCCAGCACAAACGAACGAGCCGCGGCGTCAGCGAGGTGGGTTAGAAAGCTCGCTGGAGCATGAGGTATCGAAGAAAGGATCATGGCTTGGCTTCCTTCCGCTGGCTGATCTTGCGCGCCAGTCGCTCGAGTTGCTTGCGGTCCAGTACCGCGTTATCAACCATTCCAATCACCAGCTCTTCGGCGGAGCCTCCGCAAAAGCGGTCGATGATGCTCTTCACCGCGCGGACGGCGACATTGTTCCGCAGCTCCGCAGCACGATAGATGAAAGTGCGCCCGCTGATTTCGTGCGTCACGTAGCCCTTTTGTTCCAGCCGCCGCAGAACCGTGCGAATGGTCGATTCCTTCATGGGTCTCCGCGCCGCCAGGGCTTCCCGGCAGGCCTCCGCAGATACCGGCCCGTTCGACCAAACGTAATCCATCACCATCTGTTCGACTTCCCCGATGTTCTTGGGACGCGGATTGTGTGTGTTCTTCATTGTAGCGTTACAACTTGTAACGTATGTAAGACGCCCTGTCAACAAAAAAGTGAGCACCCACGGAATTTGACGCTAGAGGAGTAAAACAGTCACCTGCGAAAACCGACCAGCCCGCCGCGGAGAACCCGACCCTCGCGCCAAGTTTTAACCCCTGAGGCCGTCAGAAACCCGAAGCGGTCGCTCGAGGCTGGATGACCGTGTCCGCAAACCTTTCCATCTCTTCCATCTGCGGACTGAACTGAAGAAGTAGCAGGTCCACCCCGGCGTCCTCGAATTCCCCGACGCGATCCGCAACCTGTTGCGGCGTCCCGACCAATCCCGAGCGCAATCCACGATTCGAAACCGAATAATCCTCCAGCGACACACGCTGTTCGAGCTGCGTATTCGCCAACCAATCCTGATAATTCTGATACCCCGCGGCGTTCTGCTTCACGTCCGTAATCCGCGCAAGTTCCTGCTGCGCCTCGCGCTCCGTTTCACGCACGATCGAGTACCCCGCCACGCCGAATATCATTCGCGGCAATCCTTTGCGCTCGCGCCGCTCCGACAGGTCCCGGATCTTTACCGCCACTCGCTCCGGCGAATCTCCGTGCATCACGTACGCATCGCATTTCTGCGAGATCAGGTCCTTGGCAGTTTCAGATTCCCCGCCCGCATAAATCGTCGGACGCGGCTTGGAAACCGGCTTCGGCTGCAGCACGAGATCTTGCACCGAATAGTATTTCCCGGAATAGGAGAAGTGGTCCTCCTTCCAGGCTTTGTCCACCACATCCAGCCATTCCGAAGTCCGCGCATACCGATCGTCGTGTTGATCGAAATGCACGCCATATTTTTTCGCTTCCTCCGCCCACCATGAAGAAACCACGTTCAACGACACTCTCCCACCGCTAATCTGATCGATATTAGCTGCCTGCTTGGCCAACAACGCCGGTATATGAAACGTCGGCCGCACCGCCACCATCAGCTCAAGCGTCTCGGTGACGGCAGCGAGCGCCGCAGCCGTTGACCACGCGTCCAGCGACGGAGCGTCAACTCCCTTGATGTCGTTCAGGTTCAGTTCCGCGATCAGCGTAATATCAAACCCAATTTTTTCGCTCCGCCGCGCCAGCCTCGACACGTAGTCCCACGTGGGCTGCATTTTTTCGTCTTCCACATTGCGCAGCCACCCGCCGAAAATCGGAAGCCAATACCCGTAGCGCATCAGCGCCTCTCCTGAACTAAGTAGTCAACCAGCCGCTCAAAGGGATCGAATCCGATCACACGAGGCCCGTCGGAAACGAAATTCGAAAGCGCGTTGATGTCGTAGTAATAAAGTTGCCCGTCGCGATCGTCAATAATGTACTCAGCCCCGCCAACTTCAATCGCAGTTTCACGAAAAATCCGCTCCACGTCCGCAATCACCTGCGCGGGCGGCGTATAGGCCTCCAGCCGCAAGCCCGTTTTCGGCCCTTCCACCACGCAGACTGTCTTAATATCCGCGCCGTCGTTGGTCTTGCAGATATCCATCGGGCAAAGGTCAAACGTCTCGCCCGATGTGAACACTTTAATTCCGTAGAGATATTTGTACCCGATAGTCTCCACGCGTGTAATGTGCCCGCCGCGCGCCGGAATAAATTCTTGAACGATCCCCGTCGAATCGAGCCCCAGCGCGATTCCATTCTTCGCCGCCGCTTCCAATTGTTCCGGCGTGTCGAATCGAACGATCCCCACCCCGCTTCCTCCAATATTGGGCTTGATAATTACAGGAAACCGCATGCCTCGCGCAGCCTCCGGAGCTTGACTCGCATGATTGATCACCACCGAGCGCGGATACGGCAGCCCGAACGATTGCAGCAACGAAAGCTGAAGCGCCTTGGAAGTCTCGTTGCGAAACGCCTGGCTGCCATTCACCACACGCGTTCCGAGCCGTTCGAGATGCGCCAGGTAATTAAGCGTGTAAAAAATCGCGTGCGCATTTCCGCGCGTCCATGCCGACGGGCTCATGCGATTGAAGATCAGCCCGTAGCGCTGGTTCCCATTCGGCCGCAAGTCGAAATGGCTTCGAGCCGCGTCCAACCGCACGTACGGAATGCCGCGGCGGTCCAGTTCTGCAAATACCGGCACAAACCATCGCGGATGCTCGTAATAAATCCCTATCGGGTTCACAGGCGACGACACTTTTACCTCCGCAGAATCTTCGAGGCGGGCTTGGGGCCATTGGCCCCCTATCGCTGCCCTTATAATAGACCATCCCAAGTCGAAATGTGCTTGGATGCTAAAGTGTCTGAATAGTTTCTGATTTACTCGAACTGTATCGATTCATCCGGGCGGCGTCGCTTGTGGCCAGGAGTGAGCGGGTGTTAAACTAGGGCGCAATTATTCGAGCAGGCCTAAGGACACGCCTTGGCGGACCACAAAAAAGAAGAAACCTTTAAAGTCATAGATCGGCGCCACTTCACCGAAGAAGGCAATTTGCGCCCCGAAGTCGTCGAGCTGGAACGTCGCGAAGAAGAGGCCGCAGCCAAAGAGGCCGCCGCGAAGAAGGCCGCGAATCCTCCAACCAAACCCGCTGCGACCGCTCCCAATCCTACGACCAAATCCGGCGCGAATCCCACCGCAAAAGCTTCTGCAGCCGCCGTCTCGGAGTACGACCTCGGCAACGCAGAACACCGCTCTGCCGCCAAGGATAATTCCGGCTCGGGTCTAATAGCTCCTGGCGCGTCGGGAGATTTGTTATCGTCAGATTCTGGCGAAGCGCTGCCCGCAGAGCAAAGCCACTCATCGCGCAGTTTTCAAATGCTGGTGGACTTCCTCACGCGCAACGCCGCCGCCATGCTCGGTGGCATGGCTGACCCCCAAACCGGTCGCCCTTTCGTAGACCTCGAAGGCGCGCGCGAAGTGATCGACATGCTCGACGCTCTGCGCGAAAAGACGCGCGGCAATTTGTCCAAAGAAGACGACCAACTTCTCATCGAGGTTTTGGGAAGTTTGAAACTGACGTTCATGGAAATCTCGAAAGCAGCCGCCGAGGCCATGGCAAAAAAGGCCAAAGCGAAATAAACAATATCGTGTACCGCCGTTCGTGTTTACCGGCTACAAGAAGCACCCGGAATGCAATATTTTTCAGTGACGAATCGAAACCGGTTTTTGCCATTCACTCCGAAATGCCCATTTTGCAACTCACTGTTCTAGGATCCGGCACCTCCATGGGCGTCCCTACGCTCGCCTGCCACTGCGCCGTGTGCGAATCGGCTGACCCGCGCGACAAGCGCACCCGCCCCTCGGTGCTTCTCGCGTACAACGGCCGCAACGTCGTCATCGACACCACGCCCGACTTCCGTTTTCAAGCCATGCGCGAAAAGCTCGATAGACTGGACGCCGTCCTCTACACCCACGGCCACGCCGACCACATTCTTGGCCTCGACGACATACGCCCTTATAACCTGAAGCAGCGCAGCCTGGTTCCGCTTTACTCCTCGATGGAAACGCAAGCCACGTTGCGCAAGCAATTCGCTTACATCTTCGACGACGCTCCAACAGTCAGTTCCATGCCCGGAGTGGAAATGCACACGATCGGCGGCCCCTTTGAACTCTTCGGCCTGAAAATAACTCCCGTCCCGGCGAATCATGGCCCCACATCCGTTCTCGGCTTTCGCTTTGGCAATGCTGCATACCTCACCGATTTCAGTTCCGTGCCGGAAGAGTCGAAAGACCTCCTGCGCGGACTCGACGATTTTATTCTGGACGCTTTGCGCTACACTCCGCATCCCATGCATTCCAACGTGGAGCAATCGCTGGCCCTTGTAAATGAGCTGGAGCCAAAGCGCGCCTGGTTCACGCATATCTGTCACGATCTCGGCCACGAACAAGCCAATGCGAAATTGCCAAAGGGAGTGCAATTGTCCTACGACGGCCTGAAGTTTGAGGTGCAAGTCTGATGCTTCCCGATGAACTGAAGCACCGCATGCGCCTCGCACCAACTCTGCGCCTGGATATCGCATACTCGGCCGAAGGATGGATCGAGCGCTTCGGCAACTCGCGCAAGCGCACCGTCGTGACCATCGGTAATTTTGACGGCGTCCACCTGGGGCACCAAAAGATTCTCGGCGGCGTAGTGGAACGTGCTCACGCGAACGATCTTCAGAGCGCGGTTCTCACGTTTTATCCCCACCCGGCGCGCGTCCTACGGCCCGATGCCGCTCCTACTCTGCTCATGACTCTCGAACAGCGCCTCGCCGCGTTCGACGCGATGGGGATCAACGCTGCTTTGGTACTGCAATTCGACGCCGAACTCGCCAAAATCAGCGCCGAAGATTTCGCCAAGACATTGCTAGTGGACGCCTTGCGGGCCAAAGCAGTATTGGTCGGCGAAAACTTTCGTTTCGGAAACCGCCAAGGTGGCGACGTAAAGCTGCTCCAGGAAATTGGCAAACGCTACGACTTTGAGGTCCAGATCGTGCCGCCGGTCTTCGTTAGCGGCGTGCTCGCGTCGAGCACCGCCGTCCGGGAAGCCTTGCGCGACGGCCGTGTTGCAGACGCCGAAGCTTTACTCGGAAGGCCCTTCTCGCTCAAGGGTGAGATTCGCCCCGGCACCGGAAAGGGACGAGAACTCGTGGTTCCCACTTTGAACCTGGCCACCGAGCAAGAAACTTTGCCCAAGAATGGCGTGTACGCAACCGCCACCGTAGTCGGACCGAAAATCTATTGGTCCGTGACCAACATCGGCGTCCGTCCTACATTCAATGGCCAGAACCTAGCAATCGAATCGCACCTCTTCGATTTCGCGGAGCAATTGACCTCCGGCAAAATGGAAGTAATATTCCTCAAGCGCCTCCGTGATGAGCGGAAGTTTTCGGATCCGGAAGCCTTGCGCGAACAAGTTCTTAAAGACATCGAGCAAGCAAGAAGCGTGGTAACCAGCAACCAATAGGAACGGCAATGGAAAACAAAGAAGTCGCCAGAATTCTGCGTGAGACGGCGCAATTGCTGGAAATCGACGGCGCCATCATCGGCCGCTACCGCAGCTACGAAAAAGTGGCCGAGCTTCTCTACAGCCTGCACGAACGCATTGAGGACATATGCAAGGACCCCAAGAAGCTCCGCGAGCTTCCGGGCGTCGGCGAAAACATGGCCGAGCACATCTGCGAAATCCTCCAGACTGGAGATTACAAGCTCCGCCAAAAGCTTCTAAAAAAATACCCCGCGTCTCTCCTGGAACTTTTGCGTCTGCAATCGCTGGGCCCGAAAAAAGTGCTGTTCCTGTGGGAGACTTTTCAAGTTTCCACAATTGAAGGCGTCGAAAAGCTCGCCCGTGAAGGCAAGCTCCGCGAGCTTCCGGGCTTCGGCGAAAAAAGCGAACAAAATATTCTAAAGGCCACCGAATCGGCGAAGCGCTCGACTGGCCGTTTCAAACTCAACGCAGCGGAAGACGAGGCCGAGAAGTTCGCTGCCTATATTAAGAATGCGGAGTTGTCCAAGTCCGCCGCGGCGGTTGAATCCGTCACTCCCGCCGGCTCCCTGCGCCGCGGACGCGAAACCATAGGCGACATCGACCTCCTGGTCACCATGCGTCCCGGACACGACAAGCAGAAAAACGTGGATGCCGTTGCCGAGCACATCCTGAAATATCCGGGAATCGACCAAACCCTCGCGCACGGCGAAAACAAAGTCAGCGTCCTGCTCGGAAGCGGATTCCAGGTAGATGTCCGCATGCTCGCAAAAGAAAACTTCGGCGCCGCGTTGCTGTATTTCACCGGCTCCAAGTCTCACAACGTCGCCCTCCGCGGCCGCGCGCTGGACATGGGTTGGACGCTGAATGAATACGCGCTCACCGCTCTGAAAGGCGGCAAGGTAGTCGCCGGCAAGTCCGAAGAAGAAATCTACACCAAGCTCGGCCTCGATTATATCGAGCCTGAACTGCGCGAAATGACCGGCGAGATCGAAGCCGCTGAAAATAAAAAAATGCCGCGGCTCATCAAGCTTCAGGACATTCGCGGAGACCTCCAAATGCACACCACCGCCTCCGACGGACGCAACTCCATTGAAGAAATGGGCGAAGCCGCCAAAGCCCTGGGCTATGAATACATCGCTCTCACCGACCATTCCAAAGCCGTCACCGTCGCAAATGGCATGGACGAAAAGCGCACTCTCGCCCAAATCAAGAAAATCCGCGCCGCACAGGAACGCGTCCCCGGAATCCGCCTCCTAGCCGGCATCGAAGTCGATATTCTGAAAAATGGCACGCTGGACCTGAATAACGACGTCCTGGCCCAACTCGACGTAGTCGTCGCGTCGATCCACTCCTTCATGAATCTCGATCGCGCGGCCATGACTGACCGCATCCTCGCGGCCATCGAAAATCCTTACGTTCAAATCATCGCGCATCCCACCGGACGCTTGGTCTTGCGCCGCGATGCCTTCGATTACGATATGGAAAAAATCCTCGATGCCGCAAAGAAAAACGGCGTCGCCGTCGAGTGCAACGCCTACCCCGACCGCCTCGATCTGAAAGACATTCACCTTCGCATGGCCAAACAGCGTGGCATGAAAGTCGTGATATCCACCGACGCCCACAACACCACTCACTTTCGATTCATGAAATACGGCGTAATCACCGCCCGTCGCGGCTGGCTAGAAAAGAAAGACGTCATCAACACGCTTCCGCTCGCCGAATTCCTAGCCGCGCTAAGGCCCAAGCCCAGCGCCGCCGTGCCAAAGTCCAAGGCGGCCAAAAGCAAATCCGCCTAGTTTTCGGGCCCTGCCGGAGCACTGTGTCCTGAAACGCTCAGGATCAACGGAGCGGCAGGTTTGGTAGCGCCGGCGTCCCGCCGGCTCTTTTGATTTTTTGGCTTGGCGAAGGGCTAGTACGGAACATTTAGAGCTGGAACACCGTATCTCATTGTGACGCACAAACGGAGACACCCATGAACCGAACAGTCCTGGCAGGCGCTTTCCTCGCGGTGATGACAATGGCAGCGGGCGCTGCTACCCCCGCGCGCGCTGACGACTGGTCCAAGACCTACCAGATCAGCAATCGCGCTGACCTCCGCGTCTCCACCGACGATGGCGACGTGACAGTCGTAGGCACCGATCAAAAGCAAATTGACGTGCGCGTTACCACCGAAGGCTACAAGATCGGCTCAAACGATGTGCGTATCGAAGAAAGCCAAAACGGTGACCACGTCGTCATCAGCGTGAAGATGCCCCACTTTAATTTCTCCTTCTTTGGCGGTAAGCACAAATCCGTGAAGGTCGAGCTGCGCGTCCCGCGCGAACTGGAGCTCGACGTGGAAACCAGCGATGGAGACGTCGTCGCTCAGAATGTTGCCGGCCGCGTGCACTTCAGCACCGGAGACGGCAACGTCACCGCCACTGCAGTCCACGGCGACATTCGCCTGCACACCGGCGACGGGCACATCTCTGGAACGAATTTCGACGGCACTCTCGATGCCGATACCGGCGACGGCAACCTTCAAATCAGCGGCCGCTTCGATTCCCTCTCGCTGAAGACGGGTGACGGCAACATTGAAGCTCAAGTCGGCGGCGGTTCGAAAGTGGCAAACGCCTGGACGGTTCGGTCCGGCGACGGCCACATTACGATGCGTCTCCCCGCAGATTTGAACGCGAACGTGGACGCCCACACCGGCGATGGCTCGATCACCTGTGATATTCCGATCATGGTGTCAGGCACTTTGAGTCATACCGTTCGCGGGAAATTGAATGCCGGTGGCGGCACGCTCTCCATCACTTCAGGAGACGGCTCCATCCACCTGGAAAAGCTCTAACCACGCCTCGACGGGCGGCAAATAGTTTCCGATGTGTGGAAAACTCGGGGAATCGCGTCGAGCCTGACACAAGAAATGAGAACCAAGCGGCGTTTACTTCCTTAGAATCAGCGCAATTTCCTCCATTGAAATATGGCACCCGGCGTGCCTTACTTGTTTAGGTACTAGGTTCGATTCTGTAAGTGAGGCCGCCATGCTCGCATACATAATGATCGCTGTTCTCGCCATCCTCGCATTCCTCTGTATTTCGCATGCCATCCCTGCCATGGCTCGCCGCAGGACGCCGCCGAATTCGCCTCCCCAAGTTAATAGTGCAGCCACCGCGCTGCAGTACACCCATCCCCACGCCCAGCCTCTTTTTGTGGCGAAACATCCCAAGTAGTCCGTTGAGCTGCGTCAACAACTTTCCCGCCTGAAGACTGATTCGATTTGCAAAACTCACAGCCTTGCCGCATCATAAGTTGTTTTGTTTCGAAGATTCATCCCGTTAAGTACGCATCCATCGCAAGACAATTTCGCTTTCGCGAATCGCCTTGGTGAGCACGGGCAAGATAAGCTTTCCATTCGTACGGGGGAAACCGAATGCGCAGGCCAGTAAGTGTTGCTCCGCCAAAAGGAAAATTGGGCGTTCTGACGCCGGGAATGGGCGCTGTGAGCACCACCTTCATGGCGGGCGTTGAGTTGGTGCGCCGCGGCGAATCTGTGCCGGTCGGCTCGCTGACGCAGCTCGGCACCATCCGCCTGGGCAAACGCACCGAAGCCCGCACGCCCAAAATCAAAGATTTTGTTCCGCTCGCCAAGCTGGACGACATCGTCTTCGGCGGCTGGGACGTCTTCAAAGACGACGCCTACCAGGCCGCCTCAAAGGCCGGAGTGCTCGACGCCAAAGACCTCTCGAAAGCGCAGAAGTTTCTTAAGACCATCAAGCCCATGAAGGCCGCGTTCGACCAGCATTACGTGAAGAATTTGCACGGACCCAACGTCAAGAAGGCCAAAAATAAATTCGACCTTGCCGAGCAACTCCGCGAAGACATCCGCAACTTCAAGAAAAACAACAAGTGCGACCGGCTGGTCATGGTCTGGTGCGGCTCCACGGAGATATTTTTAAAGGCGCAAGATGTCCATAAGGACCTGAAGTCCTTTGAAAAAGGCATGCGCACGAACGATCCCGCAATCGCGCCTTCGATGTTGTACGCCTACGCCGCCATCAGCGAAGGCGTCCCTTTCGCCAACGGCGCGCCGAACCTCACCGTGGACATTCCCGCCCTCGAGGAGTTCGCAAAAACAAAAGGCGTTCCTATTGGCGGCAAGGATTTCAAGACCGGCCAAACCTTGATGAAAACAATCCTCGCTCCTGGATTTAAGGCCAGAATGCTCGGTTTGAGCGGATGGTTTTCCACCAACATTCTGGGCAACCGCGACGGCGAAGTTCTGGACGATCCCGGCTCCTTCAAGACCAAGGAAGAATCAAAGCTCGGCGCTCTCGAATATATTTTGCAGCCGAAACTTTATCCCGAGCTTTACGAAAAGGTTTATCACAAGGTCCGCATCAACTACTATCCGCCGCGCGGTG
>Ga0302326_10031993_pt1 | contig 10495 bp, 10 predicted proteins | sample Palsa_T0_3_FD_202264 | JGI IMG/M metagenome (GOLD analysis project Ga0302326, IMG submission 202264) | Peat permafrost microbial communities from Stordalen Mire near Abisko, Sweden - Palsa_T0_3 | ecosystem: Environmental > Terrestrial > Soil > Palsa > Peat permafrost | place: Sweden: Abisko... | reverse complement strand
AGCGTCCGTCTCATGAGTCTCAAACTTGTGGTGCTTTACACCCAGCCAGCCGACCCGGACGCCTTCGACGAGCACTATCTCGGCACCCACATGCCGCTGGCGAGCAAAATCCCCGGGCTTCAGCGGTCCGAGACCGGCCGCTTGGTGGCCGCCCTCGACGGCGGTGACCAGACCTACTTCCGGATCGCCGAGTTGTACTTCGCCGATCAAGCCGCCCTCGATGCCGGCTTCGCGTCGGCCGAGGGCGCGGCGACCGTGGCCGACTTCCAGAACATCGCGCCCCCGGGAACGAGGATGTTCGTCGAGGTCCTCGACGACTGACCGGTGGCCGCGAGCAAACGCACTTCCCCGGTCATGACCGGTTGACTAGGCGGCTGACCAGTTACTGGCGGGCGAGGTTGGGCGCGCCGGTCCGCAGGACGAACTTCTGGATCTTGCCGGTCGCAGTCTTCGGCAGTTCCTCGACGAACGTCACCCCGTGCGGGGCCTTGAAGTGCGCGAGGCGGTCGCGGGCGAACACGATGATCTCATCCTCGGTCGCGGTGGCGCCCGAGCGCAGCACGACGAAGGCGAAGGGCGCCTCACCCCACTTCTCGTGCGGCAGGCCGACGATCGCGGCCTCCTGCACGCTGGGGTGACGCAGCAGCGTGGCCTCAACCTCGACCGTGGAGATATTCTCCCCGCCGCTGATGATCACGTCTTTCAGCCGGTCCCGGATCTCCACGTAGCCGTCGGGGTGGACCACGGCCGCGTCCCCGGTGTGGAACCAGCCATCCCCCATCGCGCGCTCGGTCGCGTCCGGATCCCGGTAGTAGCCGTCCATCACGACGTTCCCGCGGACCACGATCTCGCCGAGAGCCACAGCGTCGGCCGGCACCTCGCGACCGTCGGTGTCGACCACCTGCAGCTCACCCGAGGTGAGCAGTTCCACTCCCTGCCGCGCCTTGACCACGGCCCGGTCTCCGGGGACCAGGTCCTCGTGCTCCGGCAGCGGGGCGCAGACCAGGATGAAGGGGGCGGTCTCGGTGAGCCCGTAGACGTGCGTGACCTCCCAGCCGAAGTCCCCCTCGAGCCGCTCGATGGTGGCCGCGGCGGGCGGCGCCCCGGCCGTCACCACGCGCACGCCGGCCGGGACCTCGCCGCGCACCTCCGCCGGGGCGTTGGCGAGTGAGATCAGCACGGTGGGCGCCGCGCTCAGCAAGTTGATCTTCTCGTCACGGATCAGCCTGAAGACCGCGGCCGGCTCGACCTTCGGCAGGCAGACGTGGGTACCCCCGGCCGCGGTCACAGTCCAGGTGTAGGTCCAGCCGTTGGCATGGAACATCGGCAGGGTCCACAGGTACCGCTCGCCCACCCCGATGGGCAGGTGCAGCAGGGTCCCGATCGTGTTCATCGCCGCGTTCCGGTGCGTGATCATCACGCCCTTCGGCCGCGCCGTCGTCCCGCTGGTGTAGTTGATCGTGAGCAGGTCCCGCTCGTCGATCACCGGCCGCTCGAAATCCGGGTCGGCCGCGGCGATCGCGGCCTCGTAATCCAGCCAGCCGTCCCGGGCGCCCTCCAACGACACAAAGTGCACGACCTGCGGCATCTGGTCGCGGACGCCGTCCACCGCATCGAGGTAGTCGCGGGCGGCACAGACCACCGTGGCGCCCGAGTGGTTCACGATGTAGACGAAATCTTCCGGCGTCAGCCGGTAATTGATCGGCACCAGCACGGCGCCGATCGCGGGCACCGCGTAGAAGGACTCGAGCTGCGCGTGGGTATTGGGCGCGATCGTCGCCACCCGGTCGCCGCGCCCGGTGCCCAGGCCCTGCAGCGCTGACGACCACCGGTCGCAGCGGGCGAAGAACTCTTCATAGGACAGGCGCAGGTCACCGTCGACGACCGCCTCGCGGGACCCGTGCAGGCGGCGGGTCCGGCGGGCGAACTCCATCGGCGTGAGGGGTGTTTCCATGACGTGCCTCCACCCTGGTGCCCGGGTCGCCACTGCGCGCCGCGGGCCGTTAGGACCGAACGCTAGTACGGGTGCACCGTTCTGGCGAAGGGCCAGAGGTCACATTCGGGGCGATCCGGCACCGCCGCCCCCCGGCCACCTGCGCCGACTGCCAGCCCGCCAGCCCGCCGCTCAGCCCCGCACAGCGCAGAGAATACGGTTGTCGCCGCGCTGCCAGATGGTCCCGATCTCGGCGAAGCCGGCCGCGCGCAGTGCGTCGACATGCGTGCCGAGCAGCACCGACTCGGAGCCGTGATGGTCTTCGCTCAGCCGCCGCCGCTCCCGCTCCGCCGCCGGCCCGGCCACTGCGGGATCGGCGGTGACTGCGTCCCACCAGCCGGTCCAGGTCTCAGTGGGCCCGGCCGGAAGGCGCCGCTGTTCCTCGCGCTCGATGAGCGCCCGGCCGAGCCGGGCCAGGGTCGGGCTGGCCGCCTCGTCCTCCATGAGGTGATCGCCGTCGAGCAGCAGGCCACCGGGCCGCAGCACGCCGACCAGCTCGGCGTACATGGCGCGCAGCGCCGCCGGGCTCAGCCAGTGCAGCGCGGTCGTGCTCACCGCCGCGTCGGCCGCCCGGTCGAGCCCGAGCGAGCCGGCCCATCCCGGACGGCGCAGGTCGAGGTCCGTGAAGCGCAGCCCGGCGCGCCCCCCGTAGGTGGTGCGGCCGAGGGTCAGCAGCAGCGGATCGGCGTCGATGGCGATCACGGTGGCGTCCGGGATCCGGTCCAGCAGCCGCACGGCGAGCGAACCGGGCCCGCAGCCGAGGTCGAGCACCAGCGGGTCCGGACGGCCGGCGGCCGCCTCGACGGCGTCGATGAGCGCCGCGAACCGGTCCTCCCGGTCCGGGAGGTAGTGCGTCTGCTGCTCGTCCCAGCGATCGATCCAGCCTTGCGCGGCAGCGGCGTTCAGGTCCGGCACGCCCGCCTCCTTGTCACTGACGACTATGATTTCGGCAGTCACAAACCTAGAACGCGAGGTAGTAACCGGTCAAGTGAACTTCAACAGTCACATGGATGCCGTCGTGGCGATGGCGGTCCGCCTCGTCAACCTGCTCACCGCGGGTGAGGCCCGGGGCCATGACTACGACCCGCCCGCCGGGCCCGAGCTGGCCCGCGTGGCCACCTCGGCGCTCCGGGTGGCCAGCCCGCGCACCCCGGATCTTTCCGAACGAGAGGCGGCCCAGCTGGCCGAGTTCGCCCAGGCGTTCCGGGCCGTGTTCGCCGGCGTCGCATCCGGTGATGTGGACGGGGCCGCCCACCAGGTCAACCGGCTGCTCGGGGTGACCCGGGCGCACCCGTGGCTCGACAGCCATGACGGCGAGCCGTGGCACCTGCACTTCCACGGGGCGCAGGACTCGGCCGTCATCGGGTGGGCGGCGGGCTGCGCCACGGGCCTGGCCATCGTCCTGGGCAGCGACCTGCGGGGCCGGCTCGGGGTCTGCACGGCACCGCATTGCGATCAGGCGTACGTCGACACCTCACGCAACGGGACCCGCCGGTTCTGCTCCACGTCCTGCCAGAACCGGGTCAAGACCGCCGCGTTCCGCGCTCGCCGAGGCTGACCGCCCGTGCACCGGGCTCCGGGCCGCCGCCAGCCAGCGCCAGCCGACGCTGAAACTGATGTGCTGGGGGCGGGGACGCGGTCAGCCGAAGAAGACCTCAGCTTCGGCGTAGCGCTCGGGGGGGACGGTCTTCAGCTCACGGGTCGCGTCGGCCAGCGGCACGCGGACGATGTCCGTGCCGCGCAGCGCCACCATCACGCCGAACGCGCCGTCGTGGACCGCGCCGATGGCGTCCACGCCGAAGCGTGTGGCCAGCACTCGGTCGAACGCGGTCGGAGTGCCGCCGCGCTGGATGTGACCCAGCACCGTGCAGCGGGCCTCCTTGCCGGTGCGCTTCTCTATCTCGTCAGCGAGCATCTGGCCGACGCCACCGAGCCGGACATGACCGAACGCATCCAGTCGCTGATCCAGCAGTGCGACGTCATCCTCGGCGGGCCGCGCGCCTTCGGCGACCACCACGATCGGCGCGTACCTGGTCCGGAAGCGGTGCTCCACGTAGGCGCAGACCTCTTCGATGCTGAACGGCTTCTCCGGGATGAGGATCACGTTGGCGCCACCGGCCAGGCCGGAATGCAGCGCGATCCACCCGGCGTGCCGGCCCATCACCTCGACGATCAGCGCCCGGTGATGGCTCTCCGCGGTCGTGTGCAGCCGGTCGATCGCCTCCATGGCGATGTTCACGGCGGTGTCGAAGCCGAACGTGTAGTCGGTGGCGCCCAGGTCATTGTCGATGGTCTTGGGCACGCCGATGACCCGCACGCCCTGCTCGTGCAGGCGGGTCGCTACCCCCAGGGTGTCCTCGCCGCCGATAGCGACCAGCGCGTCCACACCCAGGCCGGCCAGGTTGTCCTTGATCCGGTCCACGCCGGACCGCCCGGAGCCGCCGGCGTCATCGGCCAGCGGGTTCGTCCTCGACGAGCCGAGGATCGTCCCGCCCCGGGGCAGGATCCCCCGCACCGCCTGCACATCGAGGGGAATGGTGTCCCCTTCGAGGGGACCGCGCCATCCATCGCGGAACCCTACGAATTCGTACCCGAACTCCTGGGACCCGCGGCGGACCAGCGCACGAATAACCGCGTTCAACCCTGGGCAGTCGCCGCCGCCCGTCAGTACTCCGACTCGCATAGCCGCAACATTAGCGCCGGGAGCGGGTGGCTGGGCCGGTTACGCCCCCGCCGGCGGGGTCCGTGGTTTGGCGGCCGCGACGCTGGGCAGCCCAGCGGTCAGCCGGGGACTAGACAGGCGGTCATCACGGATGAACCCGATCGAGCGGACAATCCGCCGGGTGGATGCGGCCCAGCAGCGCCACACGGTGTCCGCGTTCGTGTTCGGGATCATCAAGAAGTACGGAGATGACAACGGGGGGGTGCTGACGGCCAACCTCGCCCACTCAGGCTTCGTGTCCCTGTTCCCGCTGCTCCTCGTCCTCGTCACCATCCTGGGACTGGTCTCCTCCAGCGATCCCGCGCTGCGTCAGCAAGCGCTCAACGCGGTAGCCGGGCAGGTCCCGCTCATCGGCCAGCAGCTGGCCAGTAACGTTCACGAACTCCGCCGCTCGAGCCTCATTGGCCTGGTCATCGGGTTCATCGCGCTGATCTGGGGCACGACTGGGCTCGCCCAGGCGGGCCTGTTCACGATGTCGCAGGTATGGAACCTGCCCGGCCCGAAGCGACCCGGCTACGTGCAGCGCCTGGGGCGGGCCGCGATGTTCCTGGGCGTGCTCGGGCTCGGCGTCATCGTCACGACCCTCCTCACCGCCCTGGCCAGCTACGGCCACCACGGGTTCTGGTTCACCGTTCTCAGCGAGGCGCTCGCGGCCGCGGCCAACATCGGGATGTATTTCATCGGCTTCCGCGTCCTGACCCCGAAGAGCGTTCCGACCCGCAAGCTCGTGCCCGGCGTGATCGCCGGAGGCATCGCCTGGACGGTGCTGGAGGCGCTGGGCACCCTGCTGGTGCATCACTATCTGCACGACGACTCGGTGTACGGCGTGTTCGGCACGGTGCTCGGGCTGCTGGCCTGGATCTACCTGGGCGTTGAGATCAGCGTGTACGCCGCCGAGATCAATGTGGTGCTGGCCCGGCGGCTCTGGCCACGTTCCATCGTGCAGCCCCCGCTGACCGTGGCCGACCGGGCCTCGCTTTCGAGTCAGGCGCTCCAGAACCAGCGGCGAGACGATCAGCACGTCGAAGTGTCGTTCGATGGCCACCCAGCTGATGACCAGCCAGCCGCTGACGGCCCGGCTGATGACCAATCAGCCGCTGGCGGCCCGGCGGCCGACCGCCCGCCCGCAGCGGAGGAGACGGAGCCGCCCGCGCGGTCCCAGGCCGGATCGGTGGACCCTGCGTAACGAGCAGCCCAACCCGGGATGTACAACGGGTCTGGCGCTGTTACCAAGACGCAGACGGCCGGCCCGGGGATGAGGTGATCGCCGCATGGTGGACCTGGAACTGTCCTGGCCGGACGCCGCTATCGCGGCGGCCTGCCTGGCCGGCGCCGCAGCGGGGGCCAGGCTCAGCGGCCGCCCCCGGCTGGTGACAGCGGCCGCGTTTGCCGGGGAGACCGCGCTGGTCCTGGGGCTGTTCGCGCTCTGGCAACTGGCCGGGAGCTTCGCCGTCGCCGGGACCGGGGACGCACTGAAGCGGGCCCGCTGGATCTGGCATCTGGAACGCGCGGTCCACTTGCCCAGCGAGGCGGTCGTGCAGCGGGCGTTCCTGCCCCATCCGATAGTTGTCCAGGGGCTGGATCTCTATTACGCCGCACTCCATTTCCCGGTGCTGATCGCCTGCCTGATCTGGCTCTTCGTCCGGTATCGCCGGCAGTACCGGCACGTCCGGACGACGCTGGTGCTGTTCACCGCGAGTTGCCTGCTCGTGCAGTTCATCCCGGTCGCGCCCCCGCGCATGCTGGCCGGCGATGGCATGGTGGATACGGCCATGCGATACGGCCAGTCGGTTTACGGCTCGGTGGCCGGGTTCAACGCTGACCAGCTGTCGGCCATGCCCTCGGTCCACGTCGGCTGGGCGCTGCTGGTCGCCCTCGTGGTGGTGCAGGTGTCACGGAGTCCCTGGCGCTGGCTCGCGCTCGGCTACCCGGCGCTGACGGTGCTGGCCGTCGTGGTCACCGCCAACCACTACTGGCTGGACGGAATCGCCGCGGCGCTGATCCTCGCGCTGGTCCTGCTCGTCCAGCGGGCCTCACGGGTGGCGGCGGGCAGGCTGATGGCCGGCCGGCGGCGCGGTGGCCCGCGGCCCAGTGGCGGGCAGCCCAGTAACCGGCAGCCCCGCGCCGGGGAACCCGTGGAGCCGTCCTACGTGCCGGAGAGGCCGGCGGTGGACGCGTGAGCCTTCCGCTCCGCCTTCATCTCGGCCTTGGCCCGCTGGGCGTCCTCGTCCACGTACTCCTGCCCGGAGAGTTCCATCAGCGCGTACATGATCTCGTCGGTCACCGCCCGCAGCACGAAGCGGTCTGACTCAAGGCCGGCGTAGCGCGAGAAATCCAGCGGCTTGCCGAACCGCACGCCCGGGTGGATATGGAAATTTGGCCTGATCTTGCCGGGGGGCTGGAACTCGAAAGTGCCGACCATCGCGCACGGGATCACCGGCGCGCCGGACTCGAGGGCCAGTTTCGCCACGCCGGTCTTGCCCCGGTACAGCCGGCCATCCGGGGTCCGGGTGCCTTCCGGGTAGATGCCCAGCAGCCTGCCCTCCGACAGGACGCGCAACCCGGTGCGCAGCGCGCGTTCGCTCGCCTGGCCGCCCGCCCGGTCCACTGGGATCTGCCCCACCCCGCGGAAGAACGCTTTGCTGAGCAGGCCTTTCACTCCGCGGCCAGTGAAATATTCCGCCTTGGCCAGGTACGCGACCCGGCGCGGGAGCGGCAGCGGGCCGAAGAAATGATCAGAGAATGACAGGTGATTGCTGGCGATGATGGCCGGGCCTTCACGGGGCACGTTCTCGGTGCCCTCAGCCCACGGCCGGAACAGCAGTGTGAGGAACGGACCCAAGATCGCTTTGACCACCCAGTAGAACACGCCGCCATCGTCCCACGGGATCGGCGTCTCGTCTCCTGTTGTTTACCTGGCTGCGCGAGCGGACGAACATCGTGCTCCGGCAAGGTCAGCGCGCGACACGGATGCGGGAGCACCGGCCGGCGTGCGACGATGCGAGAGCGTAGCGAAGGCCGGGCCAGGTAGCGTCAGGCGCAGTGGCGCCACGCCAGGGTGCGTCGGGCCGAAAGGACAGCGAGCCGATGCCAGTGATCGCAGGCGCGGAACCTTACTCCCACGAGGGAGGCAGCATTGGAGTCCTGCTCTGCCACGGCTTTACCGGCAGCCCGCACTCGCTGCGGCCCTGGGCGGAATACCTGGCCGCGGCCGGCCTGAGCGTGTCGGTGCCCCGGCTGCCCGGGCACGGCACCACCTGGCAGGAGATGTCCCGGACCCGGTGGGAGGACTGGTACGCCGAGGTGGATCGCGGCTACGAGGACCTGCGCGGGCGCTCGGGGGAGATCTTCGTGATGGGCCTGTCGCTGGGCGGCTGCCTCGCGCTGCGGATGGCGGAACTACGCGGCAGCGCGGTCAGCGGGCTGGTGCTCGTCAACCCGTCGCTGGCCCCTGACACCAAGATCTTCATGCTGGCACCGTTGCTGAAGCTGGTCGTGCCCTCCCTCAAGGGAGTCGGCAGCGACATCAAGAAAGCTGACGTCCGTGAACTGGCCTATGACCGGGTGCCGGTCCGGGCGGCCGCGACGCTGCCCGCGCTGTGGCGGCTGACGCAGTCGCGGCTCAGCGAGGTGACGCAGCCGGTTCTCGTCTACCGGAGCACGGTCGATCATGTGGTCGGCCCCGCCAGCTTGCGGGTGCTGCGCGCAGCACTGCCCGCCGACCAGCTCACTGTGCGTGATCTCCCGGATAGTTACCACGTGGCCACTCTCGACAACGACGCCCAGACGATCTTTGCCGGGAGCCTCGAGTTCGTGCGCTCGCACAGTCATGCGGGGAGGGAGTAGGGGTTGGGCGGAAAGAACGTAGCCGGCGGCGCGAGCGGCGAAGAGGCCGCCTGGCGCGAGCTGATCGCGCATTACACCGCGCCGGCAACGCAGGATGAAGAGCAAACCCCATGGCCAGAACGCGAGAACCTGGTTACTCCCGGGCCTAACGGATCGGTGCCGGATCCTGGGCCCGACACCGACCCGACCCTGGGCGCCGCGCTGGCCGCTGACCTGGCCGATGACACCGATCCCGGTCTTGGCCTCGACTTCGGTCCTGATCTAGGCGCCCGTATCGTCCGGCCGGCCCGGGCGGCTCCCCCGCCCGCGGAGGACGACGGAGACCATTTCATTCCGCCGCCTCCCCCGCCGCTGCCGAAACTCGACCCGGTGGCCAAGGGGGCCTGGCTTGCGCTGTTCGGCGGCCCGGGCTACCTGTTCATCGCCATCATGCTCGGCTGGGACGTGGCCGGCTGGGCCGCGTTCTGCGCCGTGGCCGCGTTCGTCGGTGGTTTCGCCACGCTGGTCGTGCGGATGGGCGACCGGCCGCCTCGCGACTCCGGCCCGGACAACGGGGCCGTGCTGTGACCGCCTGCCCGGCCTCCCGGTAACCGCCTGCGGGCCAGGTCCGCGGCGCCGACCAGGCCGCAGTCGGCACCGAGCGCGGCTCGCCTGATCTCGGCCTGCGGCCGATGATGGCCGCCCGTCAGTCCTTTCCTGAACGCCGCCCGGGCCGGGGCGAGCAGCAGCTCGCCCGCCTCGGACACGCCGCCGGCGATCACGAAGCATCCGGGGTCCAGGATGGCCGCCAGGTCGGCCAGGCCCTGGCCGAGCCAGCCGCCCACGATGTCGAAGCAGCGCAGGGCGCCGGGATCGCCCTCCTGCGCGGCCTGCGTGATCTGCTGACCACCGATGCCCTCGAGGCTCCCGCCGCCCAGCTGCAGCAGGCGCACCGCGCCACCGGGCGTGCGCAGCGCGAAGTCGCGCGCCTCGTACTCGAGGGCGCTGCCGCTGGCGTACTGCTCCCAGCAGCCGCGATTGCCGCAGCCACACAGGCGGCCGTCGGGCACGACGCGGTAATGCCCCGGCTCGCCCGCGATGCCGAACCGGCCACGGTACAACTCGCCGCCCAGGACGAGCCCGGCACCGATGCCGGTGCCCACGGAGACGAGCACCACGTGCTGCTCGCCGCGGGCCGCGCCGAACTTCAGCTCGGCCCAGACGCTCGCGTTGGCGTCGTTTTCGACCACCACCGGGAGGCCGACGAGATCAGCGATCTTCTTGCGCACCGGCTCATCGCGCCAGGCCAGGTTCGGCGAGAACAGCACGGTGCCCCGGTCCTCGTCCACGAATCCCGCCGCCCCCAGGCCGACCGCCTCGACCCGGTGCCGGGCCTGCAACTCGGCCACCACTTCCACGATCACCTGGGCGGTACGCGCCGGGCTGGCCGACGGCGTGGGCCGTTTCAGCTTCTCGATGATCCGCCCATCGGGGTCGACGACCCCGCCCGCCACCTTGGTCCCCCCGATATCAACCCCGATCGTCAGGCTCACGCGGGGATCCTTCTGCCGCGGATGAGACCGCCTCGTCCCATACCCCGCGACCAGTGGCCGCAGAAGGGGGAGGAGGAGCCGCCTCGTCTCGCGCCCCACGCTCGGCGGCGGATGCCCCGGCGGCCCGGGATGCCGGCCCGGGCGGGGATGTCCCGGCGGGCCGTGATGTCCCGGCCGGCCGGGCCCCGCTGGCCGGAGGGCGCGCTGCGTCCTTCACCACCGGGCGGGCGGCGGCCATGGCCGCCTCGAACATCGACATGGCGTCCTGGGCCACGGTAGCGAAGGCGTCCGTCGCCGCCGCCATCTGCGACGACAAGCCGGGGCCCGACTCGTTGAGGCGACGGGCGGCCCGGCATACCGGGCACCAGGCGCACTCCGGTGCCTCATCCTGCGGCAGCGTGG
>Ga0302326_10031992_pt1 | contig 10495 bp, 15 predicted proteins | sample Palsa_T0_3_FD_202264 | JGI IMG/M metagenome (GOLD analysis project Ga0302326, IMG submission 202264) | Peat permafrost microbial communities from Stordalen Mire near Abisko, Sweden - Palsa_T0_3 | ecosystem: Environmental > Terrestrial > Soil > Palsa > Peat permafrost | place: Sweden: Abisko... | reverse complement strand
GTCCGGCTCCCGCCGTGGACACCGCCGCAATCTTTCGGTCGGCAAGGAGTCTCAGCAGTTGAGCCCCCGATTCGTCGCTGCCGAAATGGCCCGCGACCATGCAGGTCGCGCCCAGCGAGGCCAGGTTCAGGGCCACATTGGCGGCCCCTCCAGCGGTCCACGACTCACGGCCGATCTCGACCACCGGAACCGGGGCCTCGGGCGAGATCCGCGTCGCATCACCCCAGATGTAATGGTCCAGCATGACGTCGCCGACGACCAGCACGCGCCTTTTTGCGATGGCGCCTAGAAGAACCTTGGCCTCTTCAACGGAAATCGACATGTCAGCGCAGCTCCCAGTTGTAGTGGAAATCCGACAGCATTCGCGGCGCACGGCGTGTCACCTGCACCACGTCCTCAATCCGGCACCCACCGACTCCGGGGTAGTAAAGACCGGGCTCGACCGTCACGACCGATCCCTCCTTCAATAGATATTCCACAGTTGCGTTCATGCGCGGCGGTTCGTGGATGTCGAGGCCGAGGCCATGGCCGGTTCCGTGAAAGAATCCCACCGAGCCCTTCGCCGTGCGTCGTGTGACGAATCCGCGGGTCTCAAATACGCGGACCGCCTGCTTGTGCACCTCGCGTCCGTCCACACCCGCCCGCACCGTTTTGAGCGCGGCTGTTTGCGCTTCGCGGACCGCCGCAACAAGGGCCTTCTGCGCGTCGTTTGCCCGTCCGCGCAGGAACGTGCGTGTCATATCGCCATAATAGCCGGTGTCCGACACCCGGGGAAACACGTCGACGACGATCAGTTCGTTCACTCGGAGCGGTCCCGAACCGCGGTGATGCGGATCGCACCCCTGGTTGCCGCCCGCGGCGATCGTTTCCGCGGAGAGGGCTCCGGCTTCGATGCACGCCGTTTCGATGGCGACTTTCAGCCGCTCGCTGGTGAGGACGGAGCCGGAGTGATGGAGGAGTCCTTTGCGGAGCCGTGCGCCCCGCAGCATGCGCTCCGCAGCCGCGATTCCGAGGGCGCTGCACCGGTTTCCTTCCCGAACGGCCGCCGCCTCGCGGGCCGACTTGATTTCTCGTTCCGGAAAGAGCGGTCCATCGGCAATCCGGACCTTGACTCCGGATTCGGATAGCCGGCGGTACAGCCCGGCGGGAAAATCCTGCGGTACAGTGAACGCCGGCACGCCGAAGTCGCGGGCCGCCAGGCGGACGACCTCGGCAATTCCGATCTTCCGGCGCGGCCACAGCTTGCGAGCCCGCGCCAAATAGGACTCCAGAGCGAGCACCCGATCGAAAGCGGACTCGCGCTTCACGCGGCCAAATTCGAGAGCGTTCACGATCGCCACCTTCCGACCCTTTGCGCCAAAGGCGACGAACGGGTCCGGCACCGATACGCCCCCAAAATAGAGCGCGTCCGCGCTTCGGCGCGTGTCGTCGTAGAGCAGGGGATTGACGTGATTTGAGGCGGACACGATGGTCCGATTACCCACTGACTTGATGAAAAATGCAAACGCGTTCCCTTGGGTCGCGGCCGCGATAGCGATCGCCGGCCTTTGCGGGTGCCCCCAAGGGCCCGGGTCCTCGCGCGAGACGGACAGGGCAGGCGCCGCGGCTGGCGCTGTGACGGAGGGGGCGGCGAGACTTCCGTTCGAGTCATTTTTTGAGATTCCGATCGGCAGCCACCGCGCGCGCCTGCGATGCGCGGTGACGCACGCGGAGCTGGAGCGCGGCCTTATGGAAGTGACGAAATTGGGGCGGGACGATGGCATGATCTTTGTCTTTGGCTCGCCCCAGCCCCTGGCTTTTTGGATGCACGATACGCCCTCGCCGCTCGATGTCGGATATTTCTTCCCGGACGGCTCGCTGGCGGAGATCCACCCGCTCATGCCATTCGACGAGCGCTCAGTCAGGTCCCGGTCGCAGCGTCTTCAGTTTGCCGTGGAAATGAACCAGGGATGGTACGCGCACAGCGGCGTTCATCCGGGGGAGCGCCTGGACATGACGGCGCTCAAGGCGGCACTCCAGGCTCGGGGCACGGATCCGGCCCAATTCGGTCTGCGCTGAATCGCCGAGAGCGCCGGACGCTCACTCCTTTGGAATCTCGTTGTCGGTCTTCAAGACCTGCACAGGTGTCTTCGTGCGGATCCACAGATCGGCTTCCTTGAAGAATTTGGCCGGGACATTCTCGAGGGTTTCGCCGACGGTCTTGGTCGGATACAGGCGGCCTTTCTTCGAAGCGTTGTAATCGTAGGCCCCGCGGTAGATGCGATCCTGAACTGTGGCGGGACTCTCGGAATCGGGGATTTGCAGCACCCAGCCCACAAAATCCGACTTTGGCAGACGCCCGTCTGGGTCGCTGATGAGGATCACCGATTGCTTCTTCACTGGCGGCGGCTTGTCGTCATCGCCGGGGTCCGGCTGCACGGCGAGATTCATCTCCTCGACGACGCGGCGCAGCACAGCGGGCTCGATGTGATTTTTCTTCAGAATTTCAGCGACCTTGTTGACCTCAATCTTCGGCATCCGACCATGGAGGGTGATTGTCGGAAGAGCGTCAACGAAAGCATTGCGGGTTTAATCCCGGCACGCGTCCGTTGGGGGCGGACCGCGGCGATAAATTTCGGAACCGGCGATCAGCTGGGACGCAGCTGGCGAATCGCTTCGAACTGTTTGGGCGAAATAAGGCGCCGAGGCACGCGGCTTTCCGCTTCGACCAGGAAGCGGTCCCAGTCGGCCTCCGACGGAACGTGGGTGAGCCAGGAGGTATGATGGCCCTGTTTTCGGTGCCAGGCGATGTTGCCGCCGTGGACGGTTGCGCACACTTGGTATTTGCCCGCTTCCGGGTCCTTGTTCCACCAGCTAATTTCCATGGCAATGTTTCGACGGGTTTGCGTCAGGCGCCGGACAGCCGAAATTCGGCAACCGTGGGGCCCAGACGAAAAGCGTCAGGCTTGGGGAGTATCTTTCGGACGCGGACAAGGGACGGTTCTATATCGACGGCCATGCCGCCCAGCGGCGGGCAGAACGAACCGGTATTGATCACAGTGAGGGGACCCCGTCTCCAAACTCCAGGACGGTGGGTATGCCCCACCAGCATAAACTGCGCTCCAGGCCGGTCAATCGACGCGAGTCGCGCCGCCCTGCTGGGAAGCTCACGCCAGGCGTTCAGGATGATCCAGGCGCGGTGAGGCGGCCAGATCGTGTCCAGGGCTAGCCTCCCGAAATACCGCAGGAAATTACGTTCGCTCTGGTGGCGCTGGTGAATCGAGGCGGCGACCGTTCGCAGGGCAGCCAGTCGGTCCTCCAGCCGGCGTCCGCCGTCGGGAAGCGAGGCGAAGGCGCTTGTGATCCGTTCGCGGCTCACGCGCGCATCGCGCCCCCAGGGAACGATGCTTTCATAGAGAATATCACCATGGGTGAGAAATATTTTTCCTCCCGCAAGGTCCATCGAGTGATGCTCGCTCAGATGCGGATCGTGGTTGCCTGTGAGGAAGGTCGAGGGCGGCGCTTCCGCTGCAAAAAAGGCGCGCACCTCGGCTTCAGCAGCGGCAGTCCCGGAAGGGTCTGGTCCCGGCCGCGTGTCGAGCGTATCGCCATTGAGGATCAGGGCGGATGCCCCGTCCATGAGGGGCTTGATCTGAGAGAGCGACCGAACGGCGCTTAAGCGATCGCCGTAATGCAGGTCGGAAAGGACGCGGATCCGCTCGTCGCCCACTTGGATCTTATCGAAGGATAAGCTCTTAATGCATTCCAGGGAAGCCCATGCTGCCCATATCGAACTTTTTCCAACCGTCGGGGGGCTGGAACTGGGAGTCGGAAACACTTCCCTTGTCGACCGCCGTCGTTTCCATGCGGAATTTCTCTTTGCCACCCGCGATCGAAACGATCCGCAACGGAAAGAAATTTTTGCCCTTGAGCAGGGCTTCCAAACCGGAAGGAACGGTGCTTTGACCGCCTCGGCGCCCGCCGGCGGCGTTTGGACCGAATCCAAAGAAGGTGCCCAGTTCGTCCGTGAGCCACATTTCGGTCGTGGTCCCGTTGGCGTTCGTCGTGTATTTGGTGGCCGTATAACCAAGAATTGTCGTCTTCTCGCCGGTATCGACCAAGTTCTTCGCCGACTCCTCCGCCTTCGCTTTAGCGGCGGCTGTCCTGGCCGTATCCGGCAGGTCGGCGGGCGTCGGCAGTTGGGAGGTCATATACATCGAATTCTTGTAGATCAGGGTCGTCATCTCCCGTTTCTCCGTATCCATGATTATGGTGACCTTCTGGGGGACAGCCATATCCATGCGAAGCATGTGGCCCTTGACGTTGTAGGTGATCTCTATCGGGGCCTTCATATCGGCTCCCGTCATCGTCATGTTCACCTTGCCTTCGAACGAGTCGGCCGAGGCGATTGCGGGTGTCAGGACGGCCAATAGAAGGAGGAGGGGGCGTAAGCTGAGTCCAGCAAGGGCGTGGGATAGGAAGGCGCGGCTATTCATGAGTTGTGGGTTGCGAAATGATTATCGGTTTGCCGTGCGCTGGCGCAATGCAAGAAGGCTACAGCCTTGAATTATCGCCATCAGTTCCATGCCGGCAACTTTGCCGATGCGCTTAAGCACGCCATTCTGATCCGGCTGATCCGCTCCCTCCAGAAGAAGGAGGGTGGTTACCTATTTGTGGATACCCACGCGGGCCGAGGCAGCTACGATCTGTCCCTCGCTCGCGTGGGCGATACGCGGGCGCGCGAGCCGGAATGGCCTGGAGGAATTGGAAAGCTCTGGAATCGAGCGGATCTGGGACCGGAGCTTTCCGACTACTTGGCGCAAGTCAGGGCATTTGACCGGGCATCGGGTAATTTGGCCCATGAACCTCGGTATTATCCGGGATCCCCGGAATTGGCGCGCCTTTTGGCGCGCCCGCAGGATCGGATCGATTTGTGGGAGCAACACGAGGGGGAATGCGCGGCTTTACGGGCTGAATTCAAGTCCGTACGCAGGATATCCGTGCACGAGGACGATGGATACCGGGCGCCCCGGGCGGCGCTTCCACCTCCCGAGCGTAGGGCGCTGGTCCTGGTGGATCCGCCCTTCGAGGACCGGGAGGAACCTTCCCGCATTTTGGCGGCGCTGGCAGAAGGGTTGGCCCGCATGCCCGCTGCGGTGATTGCGGTGTGGTATCCTTTGACAGAAAGAGCAGACGGCGAAGGTGTTGAGGATGGTTTCGCGCGTCTGGGCCGCCCCGTAAACACTGCGGAACTGCGGCTTCGGCCGGCGGGGCCGCCGCCGCGAAAGGATTCGCCGGGCGCCGCGGTGAGTCCAGTGGGGCGGCTGGCGGGCTGCGGGGTCGCCGTGGTCAATCCTCCCTGGAAATTCGAGTTGGAATTGACCGCGATCGCCGAGGGGCTCGCCGAGATCCTGGGAGAGGAAGGAAGCCGCGGAACGGTGCGTCAGATTTCCGGCGACGCGACACCCCGGGAACGCTCAAGGCCCTCGGAGAGGGCCTGAGGCGCAGGCTGGTGCCGATCAGCGAGCGCTGTCGCGCCCGCGGGATCCCGCTGTAAATTCCGCAAATTCCGGTATCGGCACTTGAATATCCAGGGGAGGCGGCCGGAAGACCGGCTTGTCCCACAGGACGGATTCGCGCGTGACCGTGCGGATAATGGCTGGCACTTCGTCCCGGTTATAGGCCTTTGAAAGGTGGGTGGGCGGTGTCATGATCTGTAGTCTCTGGTTGCTTAGGTAGACTCCCAGACGCTTCGCGGGCGCCGAAGTTCCCAATTTCTGTCTTTGACTTGCGAATGTCACCCGACTTCCCGGCGCCGGCGGTTGGCGATCGGCGGATGAGGCGCGCAGGATTGCGCACGCTCAGTCCGCCGGGGCCGTCCGCCGGCGCAGGGGTTGTCGGCTCAGGCGACGTTTCGTAACCGTGTCTCGGCCAGGACCGCCTGGCTCTTGGGCACGGTGACGGTCAGTACGCCGTCGTGAATATCGGCCTGCATCTCCGAGTAATCGAAGTTCAGGCCGAGCCGCAGGCGCAACCGGTAGTCGCGCTGCGATCCCTCGAGGTGGAGGGCCTGCCAGTTCACGCGCACAAAGTGAGCCTTGTGCGCGGTGACGAGCAGGTCCGGACCGCGTGCCTCGATTTCCACGCCGGTAGCCTCCACTCCCGGGACATAGACGACGACTCTAACGGCGTCCGGGAGTTCACGGCAGTCGTAGCTCGGCTTTCGAAAGGCATCAATGGATGGCCTGCCGGTGGCGCGCTGGCGACTGGGAGAACTCGGGGAATGGACTAGCGGATGCATGGTGGGAAAGGAAAAAGGAATTTAGGAATGGAAGAGGGAAAAGCGGCAGCGGCCTCGGGGGCTTTTGGCCGCCGGGCTTCAGGATTCTAAACGTCTCCGGGTGGGGGTGGGACGTTCAGGCCTCGAAGCCCGAGCCGGTCGTTTTGCTCCAATTGGAAATGACGACCGAGCACATCACGGCGCAGCCAAGGCGGACGGCCTTCGTAAACGAAGTGCCGGCGCGGCGGGCGTGATGATAAGGACGGACGCTCATTGGAACGATAGTGCGTTAAACATACCGCAGGACTCGTGCCAAGACTAAAATAAATTGGGATGTGCACGTCGCAGTGAAAACCTCCTTCGAAAAGCGCGCGGGGCGGCTTCTGAAAGAGAGTAACCGCCTCCTTTGACGACCCCGTGACTATCGCGGGCCGCTTGGGTGAAAGCGGCGGGGGGCATTGCGGCTAGGAGATTGCGTTCCCGCTGGCCGGCCGGCACTTTTTGGGGATGACCGCCTTGACCGACGCCTCCACGTCCGTCTCCGAACTCAAGGAACGTGTGCTCGCCTTTGCTCGCGAACGCGACTGGGAGCAGTTCCATTCTCCCAAAAACCTGAGCATGGCCCTAGCCGCCGAGGCTGGGGAGCTTATGGAGCACTTTCTGTGGGCGACGCCCGAAGAATCTCACGCCGTCGCGCGCGGCGAAGCCAAGCGAGGTCGGATCGCTGAGGAGCTTGCCGACGTGGTGATCTACGCGCTCGAGTTTGCCAACGCCACCGGCCTCGACGTGGCCGCGGCGATCGACGCCAAAATGGCCGCGAACGCGCGCAAATACCCCGTCGACAAGGCACGGGGCCGTTCGCTGAAGTACGACGAACTCTGATCTCGGGCGGTAAGGGACTTTGCCCGACGGAATATTTTCCCGGCTCAGCCCTTGCCGCCAAACGAAACGTAGTCGTCGAGGTCGAGAAGGTCCGCGAAGCTGCGGATGTCGTCATGGTCGACGCCGAGCGTCTTGATCATGTCCGCGAACCAGGCATGGCCCTCATTGCCGCCCGGACCATGAAGGTCGATCCAGTGGGACCACGTGGCGATTTCGAAGGGCAACCGCTTCGAACGGGCACGCACCCACTCGAGCATCGCCGAATCCGACTTTCCCGACTTGGCGGCAGCCAGCAAAGCCTTGTCGCTGATGCCGGTGAAGTCGAAGAACTGGCGGTCCAATGGACAATTGTAGTGGTATTCGCCGCTCTTTCCCGCGCCGGTGGCTCGGGCCTTGTCGAGAAGCCGCGGCAGGTGCGAATAGCCGCCAAGGCGGACGCGGACGCTGCGCGGTGGAAATTGCGTGAGATCGGGAGCGGACAGATTGATCATAGTGGGCGGATGCGCGGTTTGGGCTGTTGTTGAGAGCCGGGAAGCTTGGCAGGAATCGCGCCGAGGCGCAAGCCGGCCAAGACGAAGACCTGACTCACCCCTTGGGCCTGAAGGCGGCCGGAGCCCCTTCACTGGTTTCGAGCCGGGGGCCGCCGATCAGGTCGATGCAATACGGGATGGCCGGGAAAACCGCCTCCAAGTTCTCGCGGATTGCCTTGGGGCGCCCGGGAAGGTTGACGATGAGGGCGCGTCCGCGAATGCCCGCTGTTTGGCGCGAAAGGATCGCGGTGGGGACGAACCTGAGGGAGGCCGCGCGCATCCGTTCGCCGAACCCGGGAAGGAGGCGGGTGCAGACGGCCGCTGTGGCTTCCGGGGTCACGTCTCGGGGCGCCGGGCCGGTGCCCCCGGTGGTCACAATGAGGCAGCATCCGGACTCATCGGCCAGGCGCCGAAGCTCGGATTCAATCCGGTCGCGCTCATCTGGAATCACTTTGTAATCGAGTTCGAAGGGGGTGGACAGCCATTCGCGCAGGAGGGCCACGCACGCCTGTCCCGGAATGTCCTCGTAGACGCCCGCGCTGGCGCGGTCCGAGATATTGAGAACGCCGATACGGGCCATCATTTGAAGCCGATCCTGGTCTCTTCGGCCCATTTGGAGCAAAGATATTCCGGGGAGGCGCCCTGGCTCCTCAGCGTACGCAGGCTCAGCGCATCGTGCCGTTTGGCGAGGCGCTTGCCCGAGGCATCGTTCATGAGAGCGACGTGGCAGAAGGCTGGAGGCTCATGGCCAAGCGCTCGGTAAAGGACGATCTGCCGAAACGTCGAGGTCACCAAATCTTCCCCGCGGACCACTTCGGTGATACCCATGGCGGCGTCGTCCGCGACGCAGGCGAGCTGGTAGCTGGGCACGTCGTCCTTGCGCCACACCAGGAAGTCGCCGAAGTCCCTTCCTGCGACCGCGCTGCGCCCCCCAAGATTCGCATCTTCGAAGGCGACTGTCTCCATGTCGGGGACACGGAAGCGCCAGTTGACGTTCGCCTCCCTGCCCAACGGTGGGATTGGAGCGCCCGCCTTCGGACGGAATTCAGGGGGATAGACCGGTTCTTCTTCGCCGGCGCCTTCGTGGGGAGCGCCGACCGCGTCGAGCACATCCTTGCGTGTGCGGGAGCAGGGAAAGATGAGTCCGCGGGCGTGAAGCTGTTCCAAGGCTGCCCGGTAGACAGGGCGCCGCTCGCTCTGGCAATACGGCGCATGGGGTCCGCCGACATCGGGCCCTTCGTCCCAGCGCAAGCCAAGCCACCGGAGGTCCTCGAACATCGCGTCAACGTAATCCAGCCGGAAACGGGCCGCGTCGAGGTCGTCGTTGCGGAGGACCAGCTGCCCTCCGGCTGCGCGGGCGCGCTCAGAGGCGACCCAGAAGGTCCGTGCGTGCCCGAGGTGCAGCAGTCCCGTCGGCGAGGGCGCCAAACGCCCGCGATAGGGTGGGGAGCGCACGGCGAATGGCGCGGCTGTCAAAGGACGGGTTCCGGTTATGAAGGACCACGAGGCGCGAATGGGGAGGTCGTATCCGAGGACGGCTGCGGAAGCTCCTTTCTCAATACGGCAATGGATTGCCCGAATTCCACGACCCCCTCCGCGCGGCGTCCGTCGGCATAGGTAAAAGGTTCGGTCAGCGTGATCCATGGCTGCGGGCCGTCATGAATGGATTCCACGCTTAGCTCGAGGGCCCGGGCCCAACGGCGAATCGCGCCCTTCGAGATGAATTTGTTGAGCACCCGGCGGGGATTCGAGTCGGCGATGGTGGATTCAAAGACCGGCCAATGTGAATCGCACTCAAAGTCCAGAAAGGAGAAAACGATCGTTCCTTCGGGTTTGGTCACGCGCTTCGCCTCCGTGAGAAACCGGAAAATGTCTTCATCGAGGAGGTGCGTGAACACCGAAAAGAAACAGACGAAGTCCGCCGCTGAATCGTCGGCAGGAATGGTCGGTTCATGGTTGGGAACGAACTGCCAATCAGAGCGGCCGCATTTGTCGCGCGCGTAGTCCAGCGCGTCCTCAAGGATATCCGTTCCGAGAAACGCTCCGGCCAGGTATTCCCTCAGCGTGTACGGCAGGCGGCCGCTGCCACATCCGATATCGATCAGCATGTGGTGCCGCTGCAAACCGAGCGTGATGAGGGCGCTGCTCTCAAGGATGCCAATTTCCGCATACTGACCGCCGACGATGAGCGCCATGGCCTTTTCGCGGCCATGCGTTTCGACCAGGCTTGCGAGGAGCGATTTGTACGACAGGACGTAATCGGGGACTTGCATGAGAGTCCTTTGAGCATCGATGAGGGCGCTTCGAAAATCGAGGATTTGCGCAGACTGGGCTTGCTTCGCGGCTTGTGCTGGCCAAGCCCCGGAGCGCTGCCATACCGGACACCCATCGGCCGCCGGAAAGGGTCCGCTCCGCGGCCTGAGCTGCCCAAGGCAGACGGATCGGGAGCCGAACCAGCGGCAGCCGGTACGCGGCCGGGACAGGGTTACGGGCCCGGGTTTACACTTTTTGAATTTCGCGGCCCTCCTCCTTCGGGGGCCACGGCGCCGCCCCGAGGCTCCCGAAAGGCGGGCAGCAATGGCCGCTTCGGGACCCTTCCCGTCGACCTCAATCTTTGGAGGCGCCGCCCTAATCAAGAGGGCTCGACCAGCGCCCGTCCTCTCCATATGGGGTGAACGATGCCCAAGTTTCTTTGTGTTTTCTGCGGGTCGTCGGCCAAGGTCGATGCTGCGTATTTCGAGGTGGCGGATGCGCTGGGGCGGCAGATGGTCGCCCGGGGGTGGGGGCTCGTCTACGGCGGGGGAAATGCCGGGCTGATGGGTGC
>Ga0302326_10031988_pt1 | contig 10496 bp, 10 predicted proteins | sample Palsa_T0_3_FD_202264 | JGI IMG/M metagenome (GOLD analysis project Ga0302326, IMG submission 202264) | Peat permafrost microbial communities from Stordalen Mire near Abisko, Sweden - Palsa_T0_3 | ecosystem: Environmental > Terrestrial > Soil > Palsa > Peat permafrost | place: Sweden: Abisko... | reverse complement strand
AGTCCTCGTCGTCGGCGGCGGCCCGGGAGGCTATGTCGCCGCAATCCGTGCCGGGCAGTTGGGCCTGGAGACGACGATCGTCGAAGGCGATACGCTGGGCGGCACCTGTCTCATCCGCGGCTGCATCCCGTCGAAGGCGATGATCCATGTCGCCGGCGAATTCGAAGTGATGACGCAGGCGGCGTCAAAGGGTCTGAACGGCATCAAACTCGCGACATCGCCCGCGCTCGACATGGCGCAAACCGTACGCTGGAAAAACGGCATAACGGCAAAGCTCAACAGCGGCGTCGCCGCCCTTCTCAAGCGAGCCAAGGTGCGCGTCGTGCAGGGCTGGGCGCATTTTTCCGATGCGAAGACCTGCACCGTGTCGGGAGAGGAGCCTGTCGCCATCACGGCCGAGCATGTCATTCTGGCCAACGGTTCCGTGCCGGTCGAGTTGCCGCATCTGCCTTTCGGCGGGCCGGTGATTTCTTCGACCGAGGCGCTGTCCCTGGATGCGCTGCCGAAAAAGCTAATCGTCGTCGGCGCCGGCTATATCGGCCTCGAACTCGGCATCGCCTTCCGGAAGATGGGCGCGGAGGTTTGTGTCGTCGAAGCGCTCGACCGCATTCTGCCGCTCTACGATGCGCCGCTCGTCGAGCCCGTGCACAAATGGCTGACGAAGCATGGCGTGGTGCTCCATCTGGGCGCGAAAGCAAAGTCGCTTGGCGGTTCCAAATCCGCACCGGCGCTCGCCGTCGAAACGAAGGACGGCAAAACGATCGAATTGCCGGCCGACCGCATTCTCGTCACCGTCGGGCGCAAACCGAAAACCGAAGGCTGGGGCCTCGAGAATATGGGCATCGATATGGCGGGCCGCTTCGTCAGAGTCGACGATCAGTGCCGCACCGCGATGAAGAACGTGTGGGCCATCGGCGATCTCGTAGGCGAGCCGATGCTGGCGCACAAAGCAAGCGCGCAGGGCGAGATGGTAGCGGAAATCATTGCCGGCCATAAGCGCCGCTTCAATCCGGCGACCATCGCCGCGGTTTGCTTTACCGAGCCCGAGATCGTCAGCGCCGGTCTCATGCCCGGCGATGAAGCGGCGCGCGGCATCGATGTGATCACCGCGCAATTTCCGTTTTCCGCCAACGGACGGGCGCTCAGCATGGATGCGGGCGACGGCTTCGTGCGCGTTCTGGCGCGCGCCGACGATCATCGCATTCTGGGAATTCAGGCCGTGGGCTCGCACGTCTCGGAATTGTCGGGCGAGTTTGCGCATGCGATGGAGATGGGTGCTACGCTCGAAGATATCGCCGGAACTATCCATGTGCATCCGACGCTGAGCGAAGCGTTTCACGAATCCGCTTTGCGTGCGCTCGGGCACGCCATACACGTTTGATTGTGCGCGTCGTCAGAAGCGGTAGCGGACGCCAAGACCGAACGTTGTGCCTTCGTCGTCGGAGTGACTGAAGACCCCGAACATTCCCGAGCGGTGATAGAGGCGGATAACGCCGTCCCATTTTCCGTCGCGTGTGAGTGCAATGGCATCCTCGATGACCATATAGTTGAGGAACCGCACTCCCTGACCGCCATAGACCTTCTCGTTGTATCCGATGATCAGATGGGGCGGGTCGGTGCCCCAGGACGGTCCGTCTTCGAGCGTCAAAGTGGAATGCCTGAAGCCGAAAGGGCCGTTGATCTGTAAACCCAAGCCGCCACTATAGATCGTGTCGTGATGGCCGAACCAGGTCTGGCCCAGCTCGGCGTCGGCGATGAGGAAAGTGCCCCACCCCAGATAGAGCAGGTGACGGTCGACAGCCGCTCCGGCGTACAGCGCCGTAGGGTGCATGTTGGCCGACATGACGATCGCGCCCAGATATTTCGTCGAAAAGGGCCCGGTAAAGAAGCGGACCGTCCAGGGATCGTCGTACCCGTAATCGCCCTCCGCCTGGGCAGCGACAGGCGCGAAGATTGCGGCCATACACAACGCCACCACCGGCGCCCAATAACGCATGTGCTCCGCCCAGTTCGAAAAACCCGCACCCGAGCTAACGTTAGCAAACTGCCTGCCAATTGCGAGGCGATGTCGCGAATAATTTTTCCGCGAGTTGTCCCGAGACCGCGCGCAAATCGCGCTTTTCTGCCCGAACGTCAGTTGGCGCACGCCGGGTCGACATATTTGTCGCAACTGTGACAAATTCTCTGCGGATTCCGCTACGTCGGCGCGGACCCGGCGCGGATTCAGGAGACGGGCGCCGGTGCAGATTTCCGCTCGGGGTCGGGAAAGACGATTTCGACGATCGTGCCGTTTCCGGCGTTGGCGCGAATGGCGGAAACCCCGCCGATCTGCTGCCCGAATGTCATGACGAGCCGCGCGCCGATGCTCGCGTGAGTTTCGGAATCGTCGAAGCCGACGCCGTCGTCCACGATTGCCAGCCGAAGCATCGAATCTCCGTTTTCTTGAAGGGTGACCCCGATCGTGCCCGCGCGGCCGCCGGGAAAAGCGTGCTTGAAGGCGTTGGTCAGCGCCTCCACGGTGAAGAGCGAGAGCGGCACCGCCATGTCGCTCGGCAATTCGCGGTGAACGATATCGACGATCACACGGATGTCGCGCCGCTCGCCGGCAAAGCCCTCTTTCGTCTGGTCGGCCAGAAGTCCAAGCAGCCGCCTGACATCGACGGTGCGTTGATCGTCGATTTCGTAGAGCACGCGATGCACGAGGGCGAGCGCGTTAATTCGGGTTCGCGTCTCCTTGAGAGCTGCCTGTGCTGCGGGATCTTTCAACCTTTTTGCCTGCAGGCTCAGCAGACTCATGACGATCTGCAGGTTGTTCTTGACGCGGTGATGGATCTCCTTGACCAGGAGCGATTTCTGCGCGAGGGCCTCCCGGAGCGAGCGGTCGCGTTCGTAAATACCGCCGGCCATTTCCGTCATCGCATCACCCAGCGATCGCAATTCGCTCGGTGCGCCGGCAAGCGTGGGTCGAAACGCGTAGTGCCCGCTCCTGTAGGCGGCCGAAATCCGGCGCAGATAGATGACCCATCGCGTGAGTTGCCGATCGGTAACGATCCATATCGCGACCCAGGTCAGCAGGATCATCACAACGGGCAAAACGATATCGACGATTGCATTGCGGTTTGCGGCTCCGAACAGCTTGTTTTCGGGCATGGCGAAACCGACAAAGACGTTGGGATCGAGAAGCGGTGCGGTCGCAAACGTCCATGCGGCGCCGGCTTTGTCTTGTCCCTTGCCAACGACGGCGTAATTGGGGCCGCCGAGCCGAGCACCCGCAAAAACCGCGCGCGCAATGTCGGGTTTGGTCGCCGCAATCATGTGACGATTGCGGTCGAACACGGCCATCACGGATCCCGCCGGAAGCGGGCTTGCCATCATAAGCTTGTTGAGCCAATGCACGTCGACAGCGACGTTCAGCGTTCCTTCGAAACGTCCGGCTGCGTCGTGCAGGGGAAGGAGACCGACAATGACGGGACGATGGTTAAGCCGACTGACGGTTACGCCGCTGGCGACGAAATCGGTTTGTGCGGCCATCGCGCGCCAGATGGGAAGATAGCGCGTGTCCATTCCGATACTTTGCGGATGTGCAGCGCAGATGACGCGGCCCGCGGAATCCACGCGCGCCATGTTGCTGAGAAAATCGACGCCGCGCATGGCACTGGCAAGATCGCTGCTGCAAGCGGCCTTGCCGTCGCGGATATCGGGCAGTGCCGCCAGCGCGCGCGCGATGTCTCTCGCCGATGCCAACACATTTTGTGTCGGAGTCGCAGCCGCATATGTGGTGGAGATCAGGCGCTCACGCAGATCCGCGGCGTCGCGTCGCGCATTCGCCATCCCCTGCATGATGCCGAGCAATGCAGGCGGCAACAGCACGAGACCAACCGAAAGCAGCAGTCTCAGCCTGAGCGACCAGCCGCTACTCCGAGGCACTTTTCTTGAATTTTCCCCCGGCGACTCCGGGGGCGTTTGGAGCCAGGCGATCCAATTGCGCCATGATGTCATTCGTGGCGTTCCCGTTCTCTGCGGCGGTCGTCGCCGGGAGCGGATCGGACCCTTCGAGAATTCCCATCAATGTCTTGCGGGCGCGGGCAACGCGACTCTTCACCGTGCCGACCGCACAATTGCAGATTTGCGCTGCAGCTTCATAGGAGAATCCTCCGGCTCCCACCAGGATCAAAGCTTCCCTCTGTTCGTCCGAGAGCGTGGTCAGCGCCCGTGCCGTATCGGATAGTTCTGCCGCCCAGGACTGTTCTTCCGACGCGCCGGGTATGCGCTCAGCCGCATCCTGATCCCAGGGCGCCTGGCGCCAGGCGCGCCTGCGGTCGGAATAAAACTGATTGCGCAAAATCGTGAAGAGCCACGCCTTCAGGTTGGTACCGGGCGAAAAGGTGTTTCGCGATTGCCAGGCTTTGACGAGCGTCTCCTGCGCCAGATCGTCGGCGATGTCGGGATTGCCGCACAGGGATCGTGCGAAAGCCCGCAAGAACGGGACCAGCTCGAGGAGCCCCGACTTGAATTCATGATCCGGGTCGGCCTCGGGACGAGGCGGCCTGGCTGGTCCAGGTTGCGCCGTAGTCACTGTTCCTCCAGCTTATTTTCGTCCTCGTCCTCGTCCTCGTCCTCGTCCTCGTCCTCGTCGCGCTCGTCCATCTTCTGCAAGAGGCTCAGGAAATCCTCCGGGACCGGCTCCTTGACCACGTTGTCGAAAATCCGGCGCAGCTCGCGGCCGATCGCTCGCTGGCGTACGCGAATGGTCCGGTTTTTCTCCCGGTCGCCTTTTGGTTCGTTGCTCACGGAATTCAATTCCCAGCCCTGCCTCTGTGCACCCTAACTCCGATTCGCCGGGCGATTGACCCCGGCAGACGGCGGCTTGCAGCCCAGCGCTCTTCTGGGCACCGTGCTAGGGCAAACGTGAGTCCGTGGGGAAAGTTCCGGGGTCGGGAACTTTTTTGGCCAGGCCGTGTTGTTTCACCAGAGTTCATCGCGGTGTCGAAGGAGCCCTCCATGAGCATGTCGCGTGCGCTTGCACCGCATCTGCCTTATCTGCGGCGGTACGCCAGAGCCCTGACGGGCTCCCAGGAGAGCGGCGACGCTTATGTCCGGGCGGCCCTGACGGCGCTGCTGGCGGGCGAGCAGGCGCTGGGTGAGGATGTCCCTCCGCGCGTGTCGCTCTACAGGCTTTTTCACAAGATCTGGTCGAGCGCTGGTGGGGGTCTGGAAGCCACGGGCGGCCTTGCCGAGCCATCCAAGGGGCCGGAAAGCCGACTGCTCGCCCTTTCGGCCGATCAGCGCGCGGCGCTCCTGCTGACGGCTGTCGAGTCCTTCAGCCTCGAAGAAGCCGGACAGGTACTGGGTGAGCCGGCGGAGCGCATCGAACGGGCCATCATTGAGGCCCAGCGCTCGATTGAAAGCGAACTGGCCTCTCGCGTGCTGATCATCGAAGACGAACCGATCATCGCTCTCGACCTGGAGAACCTCATCACGGAACTCGGCCACGAGGTCGTCGCCACGGCCTCGACAAGCGAGCAGGCCGTCGAACTCGCGCTCAAGAAGCGCCCCGGTCTCATTCTTGCCGACATCAACCTGGGTGAGGGCGGCTCCGGCCTCGAGGCCGTCACCAAGATATTGGAAGGCTTCGATATCCCCGTCATTTTCGTGACCGCCTACCCGGAAAAGCTCCTCACCGGCGAGCGTCCCGAGCCGACATATCTGATCGCGAAGCCTTTCCTTCCGGAAGCCGTGCAGGCGACCGTCGGCCAGGCCCTGTTCTTCCATCCGTTGAGCCGCAAGTCGGTGGTTGAGTAGAGCACGCGCTTGGATTGCGGCTCAGGTTTTCCACTACTTGGCGACTTTTTTGTTTCGAAGTCGAAAATGTTGGAACCCCACTGAGACTGTCGCGTTGTTTTAACCGAGCGGATGTCCGGTCCGGTACGCCCCAGCCCCTTCGACACCCCGTACTGGGTGTCCGCTCAACCTCTCTCCCAAACCCGAGAATATCAGCGGAGCACCTCATCGGGGGCGACAAGGCAAAGTTATGGCTATGGAACATCAGACGAATTCCCCCTATCCGCCCATCGATGCGCGCAAGGGACCGCAGGATCTCGATACGAACAGGGCACGGCAGGGTGAAGCACCCGGGCACGTCCGCTACGTGCTCTCAGTCGGAATCGTGCTCGTCATTGCGGCCTTCGCCGTCATCTATTTTGTCGGCGTGTAAATCGCGTCAGTCCTTGACGCTTCAGTCCTTGGCTCGCTCGACGTAGGAGCCGTCTTCGGTCAGAACGACGATCCGCGTGCCGACAACGATGTGCGCCGGGACCATGGTGCGCACCCCATTGGACAATTTGGCCGGCTTGAACGACCCCGAGGCTGTCTGGCCCTTCATCGCGGGTTCGGTATCCACCACGTCCAGGGTCACGCGCGCGGGCAACTCAATCGAAATCGGGACGCCGTTGTGGGTGGAAAGCCTCACTTCCATGTTTTCCTGGAGATAGGGCGCCATGTCGCCGATGACGCTTTCCGGCACGGAGATCTGCTCGAAATTTTCCGGGTCCATGAAGATATAATGATCGCCGTCGTGATAGAGATAGTTGAACGGCTTCTCGTCGATGAAAGCCTTCTCCAGCGATTCCGTGGTCTTGTAGCGCTCGTTGATCTTCACGCCGTCGCTGATGCGCCGCAGTTCGAGCTGGGTGACGGGCGTTCCCTTGCCGGGATGAATGTTCTCGGCCGTCAGAACGACATAGAGCTTGCCATTCATTTCGATCACATTGCCCTTGCGGACGCTGCTGGCCATAACGGAAACCATGGGACACCTCGGATAAATCGGCCGGGGTCATAGCAGCGCCACCATGTCCGGCCAAGGGGCAGGCTAGGGTGAGGTGCAATCGGGCGGAGAATCTGCCGATGACGGCGAGCATGCGATGACCAAGGCCTCTCCCTGGCGGGCGGCGCATATCCATGCCGACAGGCGCGCCGGCCTTCTCGCGCGCGGACGCATCAAACGGGCGCTCAGGGCCTGGTTCGACGCCCGCGATTTCGTGGAAGTCGAATGTGGAGCCTTGCAACTGTCCCCCGGCAACGAAGCCCATCTGCACGCCTTCAGGACGGAGTGGATTGCGACGGCGGGCGAAAGACTGCCGCTCTATCTTCACACCTCGCCCGAATTCGCGGCCAAGAAGCTTCTTGCGGCCGGAGAGCGCCGCATCTTCGAATTCGCGCGGGTCTTTCGCAATCGCGAGCGGGGGGCACTGCACGCGCCGGAATTCACGATGCTCGAATGGTATCGCGCGCAGGAGACCTACGAGACCGTCATCGCCGATACCCTGGCGCTTCTGCGTCTCGCTGCTGAGACGACCGGCGTAATGACATTTTCGTTCCGCGGAAAGGCGTGCGAACCGTGCGCGGACGCCGAGCGTCTGAGCGTCGCGGAGGCGTTCCGACATTTTGCCGGCATCGACCTCCTGGCAACCCTCGACTCCCAAGGCCGCGGTTCGCGCGAGGCGCTCGCGCGAGCGGCCCGGGCGGCAGGGCATCCGGTCGCCGGCGACGACAATTGGGCGGATATCTTCAGCAAGGTTCTGGTTGCGGCCGTCGAACCGCGGCTGGGCGTCGGCAGACCGACCGTCCTGTTCGAATATCCGCGCTGCGAAGCGGCACTTGCCCGCGCAAGCGCGCGCGACGCCAGAGTCGCCGAACGGTTCGAGCTTTACGTATGCGGCGTCGAACTTGCCAACGGATTCGGCGAACTGACGGACCCCGCCGAACAGCGCCGCCGCTTCGAATCCGAGATGACGGAGAAAGAGCGCGTCTACGGCGAACGTTATCCCATCGACGAGGATTTTCTCGAGGCCCTTTCGCATATGCCCGATGCCAGTGGCGTCGCACTCGGCTTCGACCGGCTTGCGATGCTGGCAACGGGGTCGCGCAAAATCGACGACGTGATCTGGACGCCGGCACCGGGCGGGAATGGACCATGATCGGCGCGTTGCTGCCGGCAGTTCCGATTTTGCCGAAAAAATATGCGGCCGGCGACCGGCCGCATCAAGTTGGGGGTACTCGGAGAAGCAATTTCGAGAACGAACAACCCGGTGCGAAAGAAATCCCCGATCCCGCTTTCAGCGCACGCCCAGAATTTCGCGGACGCCCAGGACTTCGCGGATCGCCGCGCGCAACGCCGCCGCCCGCTTCCTGAAGGCCGGCGCCTCACCGCCCATTCCGCCGGTCTCCCGCGCCCCGGCAATGGACCGCGCGGTGCTCATCGCACGCTTGCGATACTTCGCGGTCGTCCGATCGATGGACGTCCGCAGATTGCCGTTGCGCGTTTCGAATTTGGCGATCGGGCCGTCTATCGGACCCGCTCCGAACCAGGTGCGCTGCCACCACTGCCCTGTCGCCGGGACGAACCAGGTTAGATAACCTCCCTTCGCCACCTGACGCGGCTGCGTGAGCGAGTTGTTGAAGCTGTAGCGCACGCCCGCGGCGGTCACCGGATCGAAGAAATTCGGTGTGTAGAAATCGGAAACGGTCACGCCGTTGATGGAATAGGCGAAACTCCCCGCTTCGCACGGGTCGCACACCTCGACCAGGTACAGCACGCGTCCCTGGTTTTCTACCACCGAATCGCCGGCAACGAGCCTGCGGCCGAACGGGTCCGCCAGCATTTCGAGCGCTTCATGACTCGCCATCAGCGGCCAGCTGTCGTCATATTTTACCAGCGCGAATGGCTGCCCCTGCGCATCCTCATGGACCCCTTCGGCATCAATGGCGATGTCGTCCCGAACGATGATCGGCCAGTAGTCGAGCGGCATCTTTTCCAGGGCGGGAAAGGTCGTCACGTCGCAAACCACCCCCCAGATCGGAGCAAAATCGCGTGTCACCTGCTTCTGCAGCGCAGCCGCCACTTCGACGAGTTCTCCGGTCGTGATCTTCGACTCCTCGGCGACAAGCGCGACATGAATGGGCAACATCGTCGTATATCCTTTCGTCGGACGGCGTAGCGATCGACAATCGACCGCAATTGCCGGGCTGACGTCCGCAGGCGCCTGCGCGCCTGCAGCGTCCGGGCTGCGAGTCCTTCGTGATGACGAGCTAAGTCTCTTCGGGCGGAGCCGTCCGTGACGGTCGTCACGCGGGCCAGAATTGGCATGGACGTTGTGAATAGTTTCCGGCTCTGCCAGACTTGCCAGTCGCTCTCGGGGGGATGAACGATGGCGGCAACGGACGCTGATCGGGGCGGGCGTTATTGGGCCTTTGTCAGCTACAGTCACAAGGACACAGCGTTCGGACGCCGCCTGCATCGGCGTCTGGAAAGCTACGCCCTGCCCAGCCGACTTGTCGGGCGTAAGACTGCGGAAGGCGCCGTTCCCAGGCGGCTGCACCCCATATTTCGCGACCGCGAGGAATTCGCCGCTGCCGGCGATCTGAGCGCCGAAGTGCGCACTGCGCTCGCCGCGTCGCGCAGTCTCATCGTCGTTTGCTCGCCTGCCGCCGCGGCATCGCTATGGGTGAAGCGCGAAGTCGAATTGTTCCGTGTGCTGCACCCCGACCGGCCCGTACTTGCCGCGATCTGCGAGGGCGAGCCGGGCCAGTCCCTGCCGGATGCGCTTCGCCGGACGGGCGCGGACGGCATTGCAATCGAGCCGCTCGCAGCCGACTTCCGGCGCGGCCGCGACGGCGCGCAGCTCGGTCTTCTCAAGCTCGTCGCCGGCGTCGTCGGAGTCGGCCTCGACGAACTCGTGCAGCGCGATTCGCATCGCCGTCTGCAGCGCGTGACGGCCGTCACGGCGGTGGCCGTCGTTGCGGCGCTAGGAATGGGTGCGTTGACGTTGTTCGCGCTGAATGCCCAGGCCGAACGGCAGCGCAGCAAGGCGGAAGGGCTTGTCAGGTTCATGTATACGGATTTGCGCGATGGGCTGAGAGGCGTGGGACGTCTGGACCTTATGGCCGCCGTCAATACCCGCGCGCTGCAATATTACGATCGCGAAATCGGCAAGCTGCCGCCGACTTCGCTGGCGCAGCGGGCTCACGTTCTGCAGGCGATCGGCGAGGACGAAGAAACGCGCGATCATCCGGACGTCGCGCTGCGCGAATTCGAGGAAGCGTGGCGTACGACGAGCGCACTACTCACGGCAACGCCCGACGATCCGGATCGCATCTTCGACCACGCGCAAAGCGAATACTGGCTAGGCTTCGATGAATACGGTCGCGGACATTTTGCGGCGGCAAGACAGAAGTTCGAGGCCTACAGACGGCTCGCAGAGCGGCTGGTCGCCATCGATCCGAAAAACCCACGCTATACGCGCGAGGTGGCTTACGCGGAAGGCGATCTTTGTTCGGTGGCCCTGAAGCCACCGAAAGACCCGGACAAGGCGCTCAATCTGTGTTGGTCCGCCCTGACGCATATGGAAAAGGCGGCAAAGGGGCTGCCCCGATCCAGCGCGCCCGGCGCCGATCTCGCAAACAGGCAATCCTAGCTGGCAAGCGCCTATCGTGCCAAA
>Ga0302326_10031984_pt1 | contig 10497 bp, 8 predicted proteins | sample Palsa_T0_3_FD_202264 | JGI IMG/M metagenome (GOLD analysis project Ga0302326, IMG submission 202264) | Peat permafrost microbial communities from Stordalen Mire near Abisko, Sweden - Palsa_T0_3 | ecosystem: Environmental > Terrestrial > Soil > Palsa > Peat permafrost | place: Sweden: Abisko... | reverse complement strand
GACTGAGAGAGGTAATGGGTTTGTAGACGATCGCCGCGTGCCAGGAAGGCATGAGGTCGAGATGGTTATAGGCAGCGGCAGGCGCGACGGATTGAGTGTAGTGGGTGTTGAAGCGATCAAGGCGCATCGAGCCGGAGAGTTGCCAGTGGCTCCCCAGCTTCATGGTGTCCGTCAGATAACCGGCGACGGTGTTGGAACGGGCGTGGACGTTACTGCTGGGATTGGCAATGCCGGAAAAGGGCTGAGTGGGATCGGGATCGAGCAGGCTGGTAGTGGGAACGTTGGTGTATTTAGGGCGGATGGGGTCGGAGTCTTCGCGGTCAAATTCTAAGCCTCCCACGGCGTCGTGCCGGATAAAACCCGTCTGGAAACGCGCGGTGAGATCGGTCTGGTTGGCGAGGAAGTCCTCGATGCTATTGGACGTCAGTTCATTGCGATTGACGACGATATTAGTCAGGGGCGTAGAAAGAGTGGGAGCAACGCCGGCTGTGGTGGTCAAGGTCGCCTGCGGCTCGGTGATGCGGACGTCGCGGTCGTAGCGGGCGTAGCGGCTCTGGTTGCGGAGCGTGAAATGAGAACCGAAGTCGTGCTCGGCGCGAACTGTGCCTATATTATCGCGCGTGCGTAGATTGTTGCCGCCGTTTTCAAAGCCGTAATAGTTGTAGCGCGAGATTGGGGCGGGGTTGTTGAAGAGCCACGGTATGCCGTAGTCGGGAATGTCGTCGGCTTGCTGGTTGAGGCCGCTAATGATGACGCGGGTGGGGGTGCCGAGGCCGAAGGAAAGAGACGGCGCGACGCCGTAGCGGCGGTTGCTAACCATGGGGCGTCCGGCGACGCCGCCCTCATCGCCCATGAGGTTGAGGCGGACAGCGGAGGGGGCGCCGAATGCCTGGAAGGGCACATTGAAATCCGTAGTGAGGCGGCGGGTGGCGTCGGTGCCGACGTCGAAGGTTCCCGAGAACAAGCGATTCATGGTGGGAAATTTGCTTGCCTGGTTCACGATGCCGCCGGTGGAACCACGGCCGAAGTTAGTGGAATCGGGGCCCTGGATGACTTCGACTTCTTCGATGTTGAACGGATCGCGGTAGTAGCTGCCAAAGTCGCGCATACCATCGATGTAGAGATCGTTGCGGGCGGTGAAGCCGCGGACCGTAAGGTTGTCTCCCTGCGAACCGCCCTCACCGGCAGCGATACTAATGCCGGCGACATTGCGGAGGGCATCTCGCAGAGTGGTGACGCCCTGCTCCTGCATGGTTTTCTGCGAAACAATATCGATGGTCTGCGGGGTGTCGTGCAAAGGCTCGGTGAATTTGGCGCTGGAGGTGAGGAGGGCTTCGACGCTGGTGGTCACTTCGACCGAGTCCGCGACGGTCTTCAGGTCCAACGAGACCGCGGTCGCCGAAGTGAAACGAAAGGTCACGCCGGTGTCAGCCAATAGCTTTTGCAGCGCCTCTTCGGGCGTGTAGAGACCGGTTCCTCCTGGAGAAGTAAGAAGGCGAATCCCGTCCTTCGACAGGGCGACGCTGATTCCTGTTACCTGCTCGAAAGTGGCCACTACGGCATCGAGCGATCCGGCCGGTATGTCAAATCGCCGGACGGGCTGCGCGGCTTGCATCCGCGACATCGTACCTTTCGTCGAGCCACTGCCGGGTACGTCTTGCGCGCGGGCAACATTGAAGGTCCTGCTGCCGGCCGCGGAATAAGCCACCAATGTCCCCATTGCCGCCCAGCGGTAGGCAACAGGCCAGCGGTTCTTATTCTTCTTGCGGGGTGTTTTGATCTTGATCCTCATTACGACGGTTCTCCTGAGCGAACTTAATACGTCGAGGCAGCGGCCTTATAATGAGGTGGTCGCCAGCCTCAGGGTTGTCGATGCGCGGGTCCCTGCGGTGCTTCGCAAAAGTTTTCCGTTGGGACCCGTTTGGTTTTTTTGAGTGGTGCAACGCAGTATTGGCTTCCGTCTCCTCCTGCACGTTTGCGGCATCCGCAGCGCAAGCCGTTACAGATGCTTGGGGAACATCTTCATCAATACTACGAAATGAGGTTTTAGAAGTCAATGAAAATCTGCAACTCAGTTGCAACTAGGTTCAGGCTATGACAGATCTAAAGGGAGTTGATTGGAAATATTAGTAACTTGGATTGCGAGTAGCAGCCGTTATGCACCCGGGCTGGGCCGCCTTCTGGAGGAGATTAGGAGGAATGCCCTGCCTTCTGGACTTTGGTTGCCCGAACGATAAACCGCTGGGGCGCGTTCCCGATGTAACGGAACGGATAGCAGGTAACCAGCGTCAGCGTCGCGCCATCGTTTGGTCCCACAACATCGGTCTGATCGGGCATGACGATCATCGTAGAATCAACCCGATACTGAGAGTTTCCCGCGGGCGCTTCTATCATCACCACGTCGCCACGCCGAATGCCGCGCAGTTCGCGAAAGAAGGTGTCGCGATGCCCTGCCAGCACTACATTGCCACGCTCGCCGGGAGCCGCCGAGCCTTTGAGGTGGCCAACTCCGCGAGCCAACGTATCATCGCTGGTTCCCTCGAAGACTACCGCCGAGAGCTCCAACCGCGGGATCTCAATGCGACCCACGAGGCTGCCTTCGGGGCTGCCAGCGGGCGCAGGACTTGTCCTGGCGAGGTGACCTAGTTCCCAGTTACCTTGTGCTTGGTCGTAGTTTGCGCGTCCCCACAGAAACGCGCAGTATCCCAATACGATGGAGCCTGCTATCCACAAGCAGCGTTCGATCCATGCCGAGGCCTTCGGGACATGCATGATCGGTTCCTACGAGCGCCGGAGTCTTCGTGCGGCAAAGGCGCCCCCTTTCTGGTCAAAACGCATTCTGTCGCTCACAGATTGCACCTGGCTTGCCATAACTCGACGGCCAATCATAAATCATCGTCTTAAAGCGTATTTTCGCCCAGGATGCCGGGCGTTAGGCGGAACTATTTTCCGAGAACCTGTTAAAGTTGCCAGCAAACAGAGGGTTTTGTATCTTGATCTTATTTATTGACGGTCTGCGCCACGGCCTTCTGAAGCACTACCTGACCCTGTTTCTGCACGAACGTGGGAATTGAAATTTCCCTTCCCAATTTTCGTGATGCACGAAGGATCGCTCCCCCAGTGCTCAAAATGGAAATCTTGGATAAAATCGAGGTTACCGCGCCGAAACAAAGCGGTTCCTCTATGAATCAACCAAGATCGAATCGGATTCCATTGTTTTCCGTGGCAGTCGTCCTCACGATGCTCGCAACTCATCCCGTCCGGGCGGAGCTGTTAGAAAAGACTAAGAAGGTGGCGGGTGCTACGGTTCAATATAAAGTCGTTCTTCCCAGTGAATATGATCCAGCGAAGGCTTATCCCGCGATCCTAGCCTTTGGCGGGGGTCCGCAAACAATGAACACGGTAGATAGCGTTCTCAATCGCAACTTTCGCGCGGAGGCCGAAAAACGAGGCTACATCGTGGTCGCTCCAGCGGCACCAAACGGCGAGTTGTTCTTCGAGGACGGGGCTCGCATTTTCCCCGAATTTCTAAAGATGATCTTGGCGGATTACAAGATACAAGACAACAAGTTCCATATCGCTGGCCCATCCAACGGCGGGATCGCGGCACTCCACGTCGCGGCCAGGAATCCTGAGTACTTTTTGTCCGTTACCGCCTTCCCTGGATATATGTGGGAGCCCAGCTCGATGAAGCTCCAGGCCATTTCGAAGATGTGCGTCTTCATGTACGTTGGCGAGAATGATGAATACATGTGGCACTCGGAGATGAAGAAGGAAGCCGAGTTGCTGCGTTCTAAAGGGACCGTCGCTCGTTATACCGTCGAGAAGGGTCAACCCCACCGGCTGGAGACACTGGCAGGCGCTAATGCCGGGCGCTTGTTCGATGGATTTGAGGAAACCAAGAAAGGTTGCAGTAAGTGAGAATGAGCAGTCCGCTCCGTAGATGACCCTGAAAACGCTGCTCGCCAAAGCCAGCCCCGCGCGTTCCGGCGATGAGCTGGCAGGCATCGCAGCCGGCTCGGCCGAAGAGCGTATTGGGGCGCAGATAAAACTCGCCGACGTGCCGCTTAAACGCTTCGTCAACGAGCCGGTCATCCCATATGAGACCGATGACGTCACGCGGCTGATTCTCGATTCGCACGTCGCCGAGGCGTTTTCTCCCATCTCGCATTTGACAGTGGGCGAGCTCCGCGAATGGCTGCTTGATGAAGACACTCAGGATTCGGCGCTTGGCGCGGTGTCGCCTGGACTTACTCCGGAAATGGTGTCTGCCGTCTCGAAGATCATGCGGATACAGGACCTGGTGACGGTGTCGGCGAAGCGCCGGGTTGTAACGCGCTTCCGGGACACCATCGGGCTTTCTGGACGCATGGCTACACGTCTGCAGCCGAATCATCCCACCGACGATCCGCGGGGCATCGCCGCCAGCGTGGTGGATGGCTTGATGTATGCCAATGGCGACGCGGTGATCGGTGTCAATCCCGCCTCCGATGATGCCGGTAGCGTGGAAACACTCCTGCGAATGCTCGATCATATTCGTCAAACACTGGAAGTCCCGACCCAGATCTGCGTCCTCGCGCATGTGACCACGCAGATGGAAGCTCTTCGCCGCGGCGCGCCCGTGGATTTGATATTTCAATCCATCGCGGGAACGGAGGCCGCCAATCGCGCCTTCGGTATCAGTCTCGGCATGCTCGACGAGGCGCGCCAGGCTGCAAGCGAGCTGGGTCGCGGCGCCAACGTAATGTATTTTGAAACGGGACAGGGGAGTGCCCTTTCCGCCAACGCGCATGATGGCGTGGATCAGCAGACCTGCGAAGCGCGGGCGTACGCCGTGGCACGCAGATATGACCCGCTTTTGGTAAATACGGTTGTCGGGTTCATTGGGCCCGAATATCTTTTTGACGGCAAACAAATCCTGCGCGCCGGTCTGGAGGATCACTTCTGCGGAAAACTATTGGGACTCCCGATGGGCTGCGACGTTTGTTACACCAACCACGCTGAAGCCGATCAAGACGACATGGATGTGCTGCTCACCATGCTCGGCGTGGCCGGCTGCAATTACATCATGGGAGTCCCGGGCTCCGACGACATCATGCTGCATTACCAAAGCACGTCGTTTCACGATGCGTTGTATTTGCGCTCGCTGCTGAAGCTGCGCCCAGCGCCGGAATTCGAGGCATGGCTTGAGCGTATGGGGATTCTCGAAGACGGCCCTCGCCTGAGGACTGCCCGGGCGCTCCCTCCGGCGTTTGAGAGAGCGCTCACTTGGTAATCGAGAATCCATGGACGGGACTCAGAGAGCTGACGGCGGCTCGCATCGCGTTGGGCCGTTGCGGGCACAGCCTACCGACCCGCGAGTTGCTGGCATTTCAGCTCGCGCACGCCCAGGCGCGTGACGCGGTGCATCGGGCGCTGGACGTTTCGTCGCTTGCACTCGGCCCAGCGCACCTGCTCCAAAGCGCGGCGCCCGATCGGGCGACTTATTTGCGACGCCCGGACCTCGGCCGGCGGCTCGCTCCGGAATCGGCGCAGCAATTGGCAAGGGGCGATTGGGATGCCGTGCTGGTGGTGGCTGATGGGCTGTCGGCAACCGCGGTGCACCGTCATTCAGCCGCGGTGATTAATGCGCTGAAGCCGCGTCTCGAAGGTTGGCGTATTGCTCCGATCTGTATCGTCGAGCAAGGCCGCGTAGCCATCGGCGACGAAATCGGCGGGAAAATAGGAGCCCGTCTGGCCATCGTGCTGATAGGCGAGCGCCCGGGTCTCAGCTCGCCCGATAGCCTCGGTGCCTACCTCACTTGGGCCCCGCGCATCGGCCGCACCGACGCAGAGCGGAATTGCGTCTCCAACATACGCAACGGTGGACTGGAACCCGCTCAGGCCGCGCACCGAATCGCCACCCTCATGTGCGCCGCCCACGATCAAAAACTGACCGGTGTCAATTTAAAGATCTTGAGCCTATTGAGTTGAACCTCAGCCCGCTTCCCTTACTCCAGCGGCTGGATTCGAACGATCATCTGCGTCAGGAAGTCCGCGTATCAAATGGTCGGCGGACTTGTCGAGTTGTCGATCCACTGGTAGCGGTTGAGCGCGCTTGGCTCCGGATTCTCATACACAATCCACCGTTCCGTCTTGGGATTGAAGCGCACAAATCCCCGGCCATGCAGCAGGCCGCCCCACACTTCGCCATTCTTGTCCACCGTCGCCGTATAGAAATCGCTGTAGGGGAACGGAGGCGTCGGCGGGTAAAACAACTTGGTATAGATTCCCTTCCCCTTGTCGATCTCGTTCACGACTTCCACCAGCGGGCCATCGTGGCCGCCAAACCAGGCGTTGCCGTAGGGATCGAACCCTCCTCGCGCCGCTCCGTGGTCGATATCGCTCCGGACGTTTTCATACAATTTCCCTTTCGCCACGTCGAGCATCCAGGTGGTGTTGCCTCCAACGCCTACGGGCGAACTTCCCGCCACAAACCGTCCATCGTCCGAAACGGAGGTTTGGTACGAGAACGGGGTCGTGCGCGGATAAGCATTTATCACATTACCCGTTGTAGGATCGACATGCACAATCTCGTGGACGCCCCCCGCGGCTGTCCGATCGCCCCACAAAGTACCGTCGGGCGCTAAGCCGAAATTGATCGTAATCGCAGTGCGTGGGAATGTCTTGACCTCTCCGGTTTCCATATTCACCCGGAACAGCGCATACGGGCCGGGCGTCTGCGGAGGCCCCTGCGAGAACCAGGCGACGCCGTTCTTGGCATCCACTCGGCACGCGTGGTTATCGATTGTTGGGCGGCCCTCCACCGGAGGCAGCTTGAATTCCTTGACGATACCAGTCCGCGGGTCCAGGTAACCGACATACGGCGAATGGTGACTGGTGTACCAAATATTTCCGTTGGCATCCCCGCAGACATCATGCAGGTTTAAGAGCCGGCGGTTCGGTTCAAACTCGGTAATGACCACACGCGTAGCCGCGCCGCGGGGCCGCGACGGGAACAGCCGCACCGGCGGGTCCTTGGAGTCCGGCCCGCGTACCAGAGCCAGCCACTTGGCGACCGCCTCGATCTCGCCCTTTACCGTCGTCCCGGCTTCGCTCTCCGGATCGAACGCCCGGCCAGCGCCCCCTTGCGCGCCCGTCTTCATGCGTTCGACGATGAGCCGCCAGCTGCGTTCGTCATACCGATTGCGCAGTATCAGCTCGTAACTATGACACCCAATGGCGCACGATTTCGCAAAGGTGGCCTTCTGCTCAGCGGTACCAGGCAAATTCCAGAGCCATTCCGCTCCGCTCATTTGCGCCAGCACCTCGGGGGTGGCCGCCAAGGAGCCGCTTAAGATCGACGTTTCTGGGCTCGGGATTCGCTCGACGACAATGTCGTCCAGCTTAGACGCCCCTTTAATCTCCACGCCGTCGCGCACGTACGCCTTGTAGGGCGCCGGTGTCGCGATCCGCAGCGTGTAGGGACCGGTCTGCAACGTCGGGAACTCATACCGCCCGTCGGCGTCGGTGAACACCGTGGTCCGCACCGCATTCGGCGCAATCAACTGCACTTTGATCCCTTCGAGCGGCTGGCCGTTGACCATGCGGACAACGCCCCGGGCTCCGCCCTTTAATGCGCTGGATACGGGCCACCGGTGGGTCTCCGCCTGGTAGTGCGGACTCTTCGGCGGCTCCTGATTTTCATAGCAGCACGTCGGGGTGCGCAGATAGCTGACCAGGTCGGCCACATCGGCGCTGGTGAACGTGGTCCCGAAGGCCGGCATCCGCGGACCACCGTTCTTGATCTTCGCCGCGACCGCATCGTCCGTCGTCAGGTGCTTGAATACATCTTTGAGCGGCGGTCCGACCAGCCCGCTCTTGTCGCCTTTGCTGGCGGCCTCTTGGTGGCACATCCAGCACTTGTAGAAATAGATGGTCTCGCCCCGCGCTACCCCGCTCGGGGCTACCTCATTGTTGCCGAGCACTTCATAGGTGCGCTGAAATCGGTCCACGATGTCGTTTGCTGGGCTGCCGCCGGTCGCCTGCTGCGCGAGGAGCTGCACAAGTCCCACGCCGAGCAAGCCACAAGTCAGAACGGTTGTCGTGACCAGCCACCTGAACTTAGTCATCTTCATGCCTCCAGGATCTGCGCATTCCAAGCCGTCGAGCGCATGGACAGATACGGGTGCCAGTATATCGCGCATAGCGGAACCGCACAACCCCCATTTGCCAAGTTTGTCGGCTGTTATCAGATAGTTGTCGCCGGCCCGGAGGCGCAACGCTGCCCTGTGTAAGGGTGTATACTCACCGAAACCTGTCATGCCAAAATGCAGGTCTGGGTGAGAAAGGATTTATTTATGAATGAGCAAGACAATACCGCGTTGGTTCAGAAACTCTACGCCGCGTTCGTTAAAGGAGACGTGCAGACGATCCTCGATAACTGCACCGACGATGTCGCATGGACTTTGGAAGCCCCGGAAATCGTTCCGTTTGGCGGAAAACGGCGAGGGCTCGCGGAAGTGAAGAGGTTTTTCGAAGCGCCGGCGACAACGCAAGCGAATCAAAAGCTTACGATCGAGACTTTCGTGGCGCAGGGCGATCACGTCGCAACGCTTGGCCGCTATGCCGGTATGGTCCCGGCGACTGGCAAGTCCTTCGATACCGCCGTAGCGCATTTTTTCACCATCCATAACGGGAAGGTTTCGCGCTTTGTGGACGTGGGCGATACTGCGGCAAAGGCCGATGCCTACACCAACGCCTCAGCAGCGGGACGATAGTACCTTCTCGGGCCGCGTCTGCTCACCCTAGGGATGTGGAGACGCGGCACCGCTCAACCCGCAACAACGCTATTTCGTGCCGATGGTTTTTGCGTCTTTCGCGTCTTCGGCCCGCGCTCCCCCAAGAATACCCTCCAGGCCGTAATTGCCTTCGTGGCAGGCGTACTCGTAAATGGGATCCTTGGAGCGCCGCATCGGGATCATCACGGTCCAGGGTTTGGTCCAGGTCGTCGAGTCATCGATGGTGACCTGATATTGCAGAACGTCCGGAGCCGTGCGCGTAAAGCGTTCGATGACGTGAAGCTTGTCGCTCGCGTTCATGAAGGCTCCCGCCTTAAAGTTAGACGTATCGACGACCAGCGTGTCGCCTACCCAGTGGCCGCGCGAATCGCCCAGCCAAGTCTGGACTGTGGATGGAAGATGCGGACGCCCGTCGAGCGGTATGACGCGGACGTCGTGGGCCATCTCCATTTGGAAGGACACCGCTTCTGGTGTCTGCACGATCTGATAGTAGCTGTTGTAGCCCGCTAGAAACCGGGGCGACCCGAAGGTGATGCAGCGCACTCCCAAGGATATGTCTTCGTAGCTGTCGGGGCGCTTTCCGTCCTTGGATTCCTCGTCATACGACTTGCGGTTAGCGAGTGCCATTTTCCCCGCCGCGGTCATCTCCGGCAGGCGACCGTTAGGCGGGTCGATGAGCAGCGAAGTTCTGTTATCCCAATCCCGGCTGACCAGCCACGCCGAGTTGTAGTCGCCCGTGCCGGCGTCGAATCCCTTTACTGGGTCCTGGCCATTGCGCCCCTTTTTATGGACGCCGGTTTCACCGTTCTTCACCGCAATCCATACGGTTTCATAGTAGACGTCGCCGAACTCGGTGTCGCCCGCGCCGTTATAAAGCTCTGCGGCCTTCTTTTTCAATGCAGTCACTTCGGCGTCCGTGAGAGACGTGCGGCCTTCTAAGAACTTCGGCCGTTCGAGCGGCGTGGCATTGTTATTGGACCAGACTCCTTGAAGATCCGCGTGGCCATCGGGAGCGCGCGGCGCCGTCCACGTCTGGCCTGCGACTCTTCCCTGTGACAGCGATAAAACCACCGCCACCGCACCTGCAAAGATAAGATTTCGAATAAGCATCATGCCTCCATTTTGTTCAATTATACAGAGATCGGACCTGATTTTGGTAGCGATCGCAGGTGCCGGTCAGAATTGTAATGATCTCTCTCAAGTCGGCGGAGCCACAGGACGATAGACAATCGTGGACGCACAATTCATGACAGCTGCTTGCTTCGTGCTCGCGATCGTAGTCGGATACTTCACGGGACGCATCACTGGCGTCTGAAGTCAGGTGATTCCGCACTGGGGCAGCGCCGGCTCGCCCGGCGCGTAGTCAAATGCCTAAGCCGCGCGTCGAATCGCGTGGTACACCACCAGCACCACAATGGCGCCGACGACAGCCACCATAAGACTGTAGAGATTTAGGCCGGTGACTCCGGTGGCGCCGAACGTGTTGAACAGCCACCCTCCGGCGAGAGCTCCAACGATTCCGAGAACGAGGTCCAGGACCAGACCTTCACCTCGCTTGTTGACAATCTTGCTGCCAATAAAACCGGCAATCAACCCTAAAACGATCCAGGCAAAAATCGACATTGCGTTCCTCCACTGGTCTACTGTCGCCGAAACGCGTTAAATCTCACATCCGGCGCCTGCCAGTATACATGAGGCGCGACCCACAAGGTTCCGC
>Ga0302326_10031983_pt1 | contig 10497 bp, 7 predicted proteins | sample Palsa_T0_3_FD_202264 | JGI IMG/M metagenome (GOLD analysis project Ga0302326, IMG submission 202264) | Peat permafrost microbial communities from Stordalen Mire near Abisko, Sweden - Palsa_T0_3 | ecosystem: Environmental > Terrestrial > Soil > Palsa > Peat permafrost | place: Sweden: Abisko... | reverse complement strand
CGCCCGCGCACTTGAACTGCTCGAGCATCACGGCGCGTACGAGTCATTCAGGCGTGCGACCGCAATCGGCCGAGTATTAGGAGTGGCGTAACTGCGTGGAACACCTTCACGCGGCTTGGGTACTATCAAGCGCCAGTTCCACGATGCGTGAGACGAGCGGATCGCCGGGATCGTTCAGCCGTTCCAGCAACGTGAAATGGTTGTCGTTCGAACTGTCGGCGTACGATGTCTCGCAGCCGTGTGCGCGCCAAGCGCGCGCGAGCTCAGCGCCTTGCCATTTGAACGCGTCGGACTCCCGTTCGCCGGCGACCGCGATGACGGTCGTCGGTGCGGCGGGTGCGTGCATCGCTGGGCTCATCGCCGCGGCGCGCGTGTCGTCGAGCTGCAGAAATTCCTGAGTGAACGACGTGATGAGCGGGCGCAGGTCATGGAGTCCGCTCAGCGTCACCATGCCCGCGACCGGCGCGTCGACGGCGCACATCCCGGCCAGCTGCCCGCCGGCGGAGTGTCCGGTGACGACGATGCGCGACGGATCGGCGCCGTACTCGGCCGCGTGTGCGCGCAGCCACGCGACGGATCGGCGCGCCTGATCGGTGATCTCTTCGAGCGGCACAGCCGGCACGAGCGCGTAGTTCACCACGGCGCAGGCGACGCCGCGCGACGCGAGCGAGCGCGCGACGAAGGTGTGATCGTCCTTGTGCAGCCGGCGCCAGTAGCCGCCGTGGAAGAAGACGGCCAGCGGCGCACCGTCGTGCGGAACGAGGAGGTCGAGCGTCTCAGCGTCGGTCGGACCGTAGCGCAGGTCGCGCGCGAGATCCGCGCGCGTCCGCGTCTCGTCGCTCCACGTTCGCCAGCGGCGAAAAAAGATGGTCGGGTCGTCGACCGTCGCCGACGCTTCGTACGGGTCGACCGCCGCGCTCACCGAGCCGGCGCGAACTGGAGGAAGGCGACCTTTCCGGCGCTGTCCCAGCCGATCGCCTGTTCGATCGTGCCGCCGTTGACGAAATCGATCCGGAACACGTAGAGGGTGCGATTGCCCTGCGTGATCTTGCGGACCTGATTGAAGCTCTTGACGTCACCCAGACTGCCGAGCTGCACCGCTGCCGCCGCGAGCGACTTGTCGTCGATGCGGCCGTTCATCTGCTCGGTGTACTGCGAGCGGTCGATCTTCCCAACGCGGTTCGCGTCGAACACCGCGCGAGCGCGCGCCGCGATCTCGGGCGACGGGAGCGACGCGACGGGCGCCGTCGACGGGGCCGTCGGGTCGGCTTCGTCGGCTGAGTCCGCCCGTGCCAGCGCGCGGCTGCCCATCGTCGGCAATTGCACGAGCTCGGCCGGGCGCGCAGCTCGTGGGCGCGGCCCCGACGCGAGCGCCGTCGCGCCGAGCGCTCCCGTACCGAGCCCCGCCGAGAGCAGCCCCGCGATCAGGCGCCGCACGATCATCGGGCGCCCTTCAACGCAAAATCGGAGAGCCCCCGCAAGTTATGGGTGGGTCATGTTGGCCGGCACGACCGACGCGTCGAAGTCGTCCGAACCGATGTAGCCCAGCGCGAGCGCGGCCTCTTTGAGCGTCGTGCCCTCGTGATGCGCTCTCTTGGCGATCTCGGCCGCCTTGTCGTAGCCGATCTTCGGAGTCAGCGCGGTGACGGTCATCAGCGACTCGGCGAGATACTTCGCGATCACCGGTTCGTTGGCTTGGAGTCCGTCGACAGCGTGCTCGCGGAACATCGTGCAGGCATCCTGCAGCAGCCGGCAAGAGTGCAAGAAATTGTAGATCATCACCGGGTTGAACACGTTGAGCTCGAAGTTGCCCTGCGCGCCGCCGAACCCGATCGCGACGTCGTTGCCGAACACCTGAACGCAGACCATCGTCATCGCCTCGGACTGCGTCGGGTTGACCTTGCCGGGCATGATCGACGAGCCCGGTTCGTTCTCGGGCAGGATCAGCTCGCCGATCCCGGCCCGCGGGCCGGACGCCAGCCACCGGATGTCGTTGGCGATCTTCATCAGCGAGGCGGCCAGCGTCTTGAGCGCGCCCGACGCGGCGACGACCTCGTCGTGCGACGCCAGCGCCGCGAACTTGTTGGGATGCGAGCGGAACGGAAGCCTGGTCAGCTCGGCGATCTTGCGCGCGGCGCGCTCGGCGAACTCGGGATGCGCGTTGAGGCCCGTGCCGACGGCCGTTCCGCCGATGGCCAGATCGTACAGATCGTCGAGCGACTGGCGCAGCCGCTTGAGATCGCGGTCGAGCTGGCTCACGTAGCCGGAGAACTCCTGGCCGAGGGTGAGCGGCGTCGCGTCCTGCAAGTGCGTGCGGCCCACCTTGACGATGGAGTTCCACTGCTTCGCCTTGGCGTCGAGCGCGTCGCGCAGCTTCTCGACCGCCGGCAGCATCTTGACCATCGCCTCGGCGGCAGCCATGTGCATCGCGGTCGGGAACGTGTCGTTCGACGACTGCGACATGTTGACGTGATCGTTCGGATGGATCGGCTTCTTCGAACCCATCTCGCCGCCGGCCAGCTCGATCGCGCGGTTCGAGATCACCTCGTTGACGTTCATGTTCGTCTGCGTCCCCGAGCCGGTCTGCCAGACGCGCAGCGGGAAGTGGTCGTACAGCTTGCCGGCGATCACCTCGTCGGCGGCTTGCACGATCAGCTTGGTCTTCTCGTCGTCGAGCTTGCCGAGATCGCGGTTGACCAGCGCCGCGGCCTTTTTGAGCACCGCCATCGCGCGGATGATCTCGCGCGGCATCACGTCGCGCGGCGTCGCGTCGTCGCCGATGTCGAAGTGGATCAGCGAGCGCGCGGACTGGGCGCCGTAATACTTGTCGGCCGGGACGTCGATCTTGCCCATCGAGTCGCTCTCGCTCCGCGAGCGGTCCTGAGCTTGTCGAAGGGCCGAGCCGTTCGTTTGCATGTTGGCCATAGCGTGCCTGGCTTCGGCGGGCCCGCCCCCCAGCACTTCGCGAGAAAGGTCGCACGCTTCGGCTCCCGACGAAATGTACGCTTCGGGCCTAGGCTGCGCGGCCCGTCTCTCGTATACTGGTGGCATCCGTTCCCCCGGAGGAGCGTTGCCGATGCGTGTCTCGCACGTCCTTGCCCTAGCTGCCGCTCTCGTCGTGGTCCAGACCGGGCCGGCCTTCGGCGCGGCACCGCCGTCACCGCCCGCCGGTGCCGACGCGACCCAAGGCGGATCGGGCGTCGTCGACGCGGCCCGAGCCAAGGTCGCCGCCGGCGACACGAAGGGCGCGATCGAGGGGTTGGCCCCGTACGTCGCGGCGCATCCGACCGACGCGACCGCCGGGCGGCTGCTGGGCGATCTGTACTTCCGCGTCCCCGACTATGCCAAGGCCGAGAAGATCTGGAAAGCGCTGGTCGCGGCGACGCCGGAGGACCGTGAGACGCACAGCCGCCTCGGCTCGCTCTATGCGGTCGAGGATCGGGTCGGTGAAGCGCTCGGCGAGTTCCAGCTCAGCTTGCCGAACCACACCGGATACGTCGGCTTGGTCATGATGCACAAGCGCAACGGCGATCTCGGGCAGTATCTCCAGCAGCTCCAATCCGACACCGACCTGCATCCCTTCGACGTGGCGCGGTGGGCCGAGCTCGGCGAAGCCGAGCGCGCGCTGCGCCACTTCGATCTCGCCTACGCCGCCTTCAACCACGTGGTGGGCATCCGGCCCTCGTCGTGCTCCGCCCGCGTCGACATCGCCAACGCGCTGGTCGATCTGGGCCGCATCGACCAGGCCATCACCCATCTCCGAGCGTGTCTGGCGATCGACGCCAACCACTACCCGGCGGTCGTGAACCTGGGCGAAGCCTACCTCGAGAAGTACGAATACGACACCGCGAAGCCGTATCTCGAGCGCGCCTTGACGCTGCGGCCCGAGGGACCCGAGGCCTTGGTCGACATGGGCTACCTCTACGACGCGCACGGCGACTGGAAGACCGCGATCACCTATTACAACCGCGCGATCCGGTCGGACCCGATGAAGCCCGAGGCGTACATCGATCTCGGCTTCGACTACAACCAGCACCGTCTGTTCCCGCTCGCCGAGGCCGCGTACCTCAACGGAATCAGCGTCGCGTCCGAGGACGGGCGCCTCCATTACATGCTGGCGGTAACCTACAACCTCCAGGGCAAGATCGCGCTGGCGCGCGACCAGTACCAGCATGCGCTGACCTCGGAGGAGCCGCTGGTCGTTCGTCTCGCCAAGGCTGAGCTGGCGCTGCTGCCGTCGCAATGAGCGTGTAAAGGCTTCCTTGCTGACGGCGCCGGCCGGCGCCGCAAAACAGCTGGATTGTAAACGGCGCGTCAGGGCGCCGTTTACTTTACGTCGAGCGCCCGCTTGATTCGGGCGGTCCGATCGCGCCCGCTGCTATCGTGGCGTGGCCGCTGCCCGTACGGGCCAGCAGCGTTCCGCACGTCACGAGGAGTCCACCTTGAAGCGCAGCATCGCGGCCTCGGCGCTCGTCGTCTTCGCCTTCGTTCTGCCGGGGATCGCGTCGGCCAAGCCCAGCGTCACGCTCAAGCTCACCGGCGCGGTCGTATCGAAGACCGCCGACGGTCACACCACGCTGACCCCCGTCGACCAAGTGCCGCCGAAATCGGGCGACGAGATCGAGTACGACATTGCGGCCAGCAACGCCGGCACGTCGCCGGCGCTGCACCTCGTGCCGGTCGGCCGGGTTCCCGCCGGAACCGCCTACGTCGCGGGATCGGCGAAAGCTGCCGGGGCGCACGCCGAGTTCTCGCTCGACGGCGGCAAGACGTGGTCGGCGTCGCCGACCGTGACGGTCAAGGACCCCAGCGGCGTCGTGGTGGTGAAGAAGGCGGACCCCGCGCTCTACACCATGGTGCGGTTCGTCAGCGCCGGCGCGCTCGCGCCGCACGGGAGCGCTGTCTACAGCTATGAGGTGCGCGTCAAATGATCCGCACCGCGATTCGCGTCTGCGCGGCGGTCGCGCCGCTGGCCGTGGTCATCGGCCTGGCGGCGACGGTGCCGGCGTTCGCCGCCACCGCGGCGGGCACCGCGATCTCCAACACGGCGACCGCGACGTACTCCGACGGCACGAACACCTACAATTCGCAGTCGAACACCGTCACCACCACGGTGCAGAACGCGCCGGCGATGACGATCTCGCCGCCGCAAAGCACGCCCGGCGCGAATACCGTCAGCCCGGGCGGAACGATCACCGACACCTACACGCTGACCAACACCGGTAACGGCTCGGGCTACTTCCAGATGGCCGGCACGTTGGGCACCAACGACGGCGTCACGGCCGGCCAGGGTACGTTCACCACCTTTGTCGTCAACGCCGGCAGCGGCAACCAGAGCTTCGCGACCGTCGCGGCGGTCAACAACTACCTGAGCACGGGCAACTCGGGCGGACCGTTCCTCACCGCGATCAACGGGACGATCACGATCGGCGTGACCTACGCCGCGAACAGCGGCGCGTCGGGGACGATCACGACCAACGTGACGGCCAACATCACGCAGCCGGCCGGCTCGGGCACCACGCTCGAAACGTCGACGCCGAACACCGTCGGCCAGTACAACGACAACGTCGTCGCCGACGCGCGGATGGATCAGCAGAAGCTCGCGACGGTCGGCGGCACGGTCTCCGCACCGACGGTGCAGTACACGGTGCGCGCCAATAACGGCGGCAGCCGCGCGATGGTCGCCGTCTACAAGAGCGGTCTGCCGACCGGCTCGTACGGCAGCGCGTGCGCGACCAACATCCCTTGCGGCATCGTCGTCACCGACAAGATTCCGTCGTACAACTCGACGCAGCTCACCCTCAACGGTACCCCGTCGTGGGTGACGCAGCCGACCGGCGCGGCGTTCATCTACTCGACCGACGGCGTCAACTGGACGAGCACGTCGACCGGTGCCGTCTACGTCGGCGTCTTCATCCCGGCGTCGGCGATCACCGGCAGCTTCGGTGCCTCTAACCCCGGTTCATCGCAAGGCAGCGTCACCGCGGGGCAGGCGCAGGTCGCGTTCAGCTACACGATCAACGGCTCGACCGCCAGCGGCGCGGCCAATGCGACCGCGATCACCAACGTGACCAACTCGATCTACGCCGACCAGAGCGGCTTCATCGAAGGTCCGGGCATCACGTATCAGAGCGTGACCAACGGCACGTCGGCGACGACGACGCAGACGGCGCCGGCCATCTCCAACACGACCGGAACGCTGACCGGCGCTGCCTCGATCACGTCGGCGGCTTCGCCGACGTCCAACTCGGTGCTCAACGGTCCGAACGGCTTCCCGGGTGCGATCGGTCCCGACTCGACGACCAACACCGACTACACCGCGGTCTCGTACACCAACGGCGGGACGGTTCTCGCGGCGGTGAACGGTTCGACGGTCTCGGTGCCGGCCGGCGCGGCCGCGCTCACCATCACCAACTCGCTGCAGAACACCGGCAACAAGGACGACACCTACAACCTCACCGCGGCGACCGGCTCGGGCCTGACCGCGCTACCGTCGGGTTGGACGGTCACCTTCCAGAGCGCCGGAGAGACTGCTAGCGGCAGCTGCGCGGCGGTTTCGGCCGGCACGGTGATCACCTCGGTCTGCGTGCCGTCGGGCGCGACGCAGAACTACCGCACGATCTACACCCCGCCGGCGGGCGCCACGACGTTCAACGCGTTCGCTGGATACGGCGACGCCGTCACGGCGACGTCGACCAACGACAACACGAAGACCAACATCACGATCGACGAGGTCTTCGTGGGCGGCTACGTGAAGCTCACCAAGACGTTCTCGGTGGCGCTGCTGCAGCCGTGCGCTACGGCGAGCACGTGGACGGCCAGCTCGGCGAACGTGGATCCCGGCGACTGCGTGCAGTACACGGTCACCTACCTCAACGTCGCGCCTTCGGGCGGCACCAACAACATCACGCTCGGCGCGAGCTCGTTCGTGATCACCGAGAACGGCACGGCTTCGGGCGGCAGCGGCGGCACGGCGTACGCGAACAACTGGTCGACGTACTCGAACGGCCTGTACGCCGCGCCGGTCGACTCCAACGGCGGAACGCTCGGCGGCTACAACCCCGGCCCCGGTGCCGCCGGTTCGTCGCAGTTCACCGATACGGTCGGTTCGCTGGCGGCCGGCGCGTCAGGAACGTGTACGTTTAAAGTCCAGGTCAAGTAACACCTCATGCGTGGAGTCTTCGCGCGCCTCGTGCGCACGATGGGCTTCGCCGTCGCTCTGCTCGCAACCGCGGCCGAGGGCGGCGAAGCCGCTCCCGCTGCGGGCGTGGTCATCAGCAACACGGTGACCGCGCAGTACACCGACGCGCGCGGACTGACCTACGGGACGCAATCCAACACGATCAACGTCACCGTCGCGGCGGTCGCGGCGATCGTCGTCTCACCGAAGGAGACCGCGGTCGATGCGGCCACCGAAGGCTATCCGGTCGGTTCGCCGATCACGCGAACGTTCACCATCACCAACACCGGCAACACCGCCGACACCTACACGATCGCGTCGGTCGTGCCCGGTGCGGGCACCGTCACCTCGGTCGCGTTCGTCACCGCTTCCGGTAACGTTCCGGTGACGCTCGGCTCGACCGCCTCACCGCCGCTGCAGCCGGGCGATGCGATCCGCGTGCAGGTCGTCATCTCGACCGTCGGCATCGCCGTCGGCGCCGCGTTTCCGATCAGCCTGGTCGCGCGCTCGACGAACACGTCGGTCGCCAACGGGCTGGTGAGCGACAGCGGCAAGGAATGGGCGATCGCGCAGGCCACGGCGGCGATCGCCGGGCCGCTGGGTCCCAACACCGCGATCGACAAGCTCGTCGACCAAACGCGAACGCACACCGCGAATCCCGGCGAGACCGTCACCTACTCGGTCGCGTTCAAGAACTACGGCGGATCGCCGGCGACCAACGTCACGGTCGTCGACGACATCCCGGTCGGGATCACGGCGCTGCCCGCCACGGTCGCCGTCAACGGCGTGAACGCCTCCGCGGCGGCGACGCTCGCCGGGCAGCGCCTGACGGTGAAGATCGGCACGCTTGGGGTAGGGGCCTCGGGGACGCTCAGCTTCGACGCGGTCGTGCAGAGCGGTACGATCGCCGGCGCGTCGTTCGTCAACGTGGCGTCGCTGGGCGCCGACGGTTTGGCGCCGGTGACGACGACGCCGGCCAGCGTCCTGGTCGGTCTCGCCGACGTGGTGTACGACGGCTTCGCCGGCGGGGCGTCACCGGTCAGCGGCGCGGTGCTGACGCTGCGCGACTTCCACACCAAGGCGATCGTCGCGCTGCCGTCCGTCACGTCGCAGACGCAATCGTCGCTGCTGCGCTCGCCGCTCGACACGCTGATCGGCGTGCCGCCGGGCGGTCTGCCGCCGAACAATGCCAACGCCAACCCGTTCACCACCGGCAGCGACGGCGCGTACAGCTTCGTCTTCGCGTCGAACCAGCTCGGCTCGCAGTCGCTCCCGGCGCTGTACGAGCTCGACATCTCCGCGCCGGGATACCGCGACCGCCGAATCGAGGTCTCGATCAGCCCGGATGCCAGCGGGCTGCTCTACGACGCGACGCTGCAGGATCTCGACGCGATGCAGCTGGCTGCGCCCGGCGGCTTCTCACTGGTCTCCAAAAATACCGTGTTGCTGTCCGAGGTATTCGGTCTGCTCGGGAACTTGCCGATGTTTGAACCTCATCCGCTGACCGTTTCAAAGACGGTCGACCGCGACGTCGCCTCGGGCGGCGACCGGCTCCTCTACACGCTCCAGGTCGGCAACAGCGCCGACCCGCTTGGCTCGACGCGCATCGTCGACACCTTGCCGGCCGGGGTCGTCTACGCGCCCGGCACGGCGCGGGTCGACGGCGTTCACGTCGAGCCCCAGCGCAGCGGCCGCGTCCTGACCTGGACGTTTCCCGCACTCAACGCGCAGCACACGATCGTCTACGCGTGCGTCGTCATGCCGTTCACCGCCGAAGGGACGACGCTGATCAACGTGGTCGACGTCGTCGCGCAGTCGAGCGGCGGCGCATCGACGCGCGCTTCGGCGAGCGCCGACACGCTCGTCGTCGCCGGCGCACTCGGCAGCCGCATCGTCATCACCGGTCGCGTCTTCGTGGACACGGCGCGCACGGGCCGCTTTCGTGACGGAGATCGCGGCCTGGCCGGCGTGCGCGTGTACCTCGAGGACGGCGAGTCGGTGACGACCGACAGCTACGGGCGCTTCACCTTCCCGTCGGTGCATGCCGGCCAGCACGTGCTGCGCGTCGATGCGACGACGCTGCCCAGCGGCGTGCGGCCCTACGACGACCGCCGCTACGACAGCCCGCGCAGCCTCCAGCGGCTGCTGCACGGCCTGTACGACGCGGGGTTGATGCACGACGTGAACTTCGCGGTCGAACCCGCGGCATGACTTGGCGCGCTCGCCTGCGCCGCACCGGCACGGCGCTCGTGATCATGGGCTTCGTCCTCTCGACCGTCGACATCAATCCGGCGGGCGAGATCCCCGGTGCGTTCGCCGACGAGACGCCGACGGCGGCGACGGCGACCGTCGCCGCCTCGAACGAAGCGGTTGCGGCACCGGGGCCCGACAGCGTCGGCGTCGCCGCGAAGGCTCCCGAAGGCGGCGATCTCACCCACTTGGTGTTCACCGCGACGACCGGATTGACGGCGTCGCTGGTCGATCCGGTCGACGACGACGTCGCGTCGTCGGTCTCCGCCAGCGTCGAGGTCGAAACCATCAAGGGCGCGGGCGTCGAACTGCGGGTCGGCAGCTTCGTCGTGCCGTTCACGCGGATCGGCAAACGCACCGTCGACGTCAAGACGGGGGTGACGCGCTACACGTATTACGGCGTGATCCTGCAGCCCGGCCCGAACACCGTCACGCTCACGCCGCTCGGTGCGAGCGGCTTGCGCGGCGCCTCGACCGTGCACCGCATCTACGCGCCGGGGCCGCCCGTCAAGCTGACGGTCACTTCCAGCGGCGCGTTTCGCGCCGACGGCACCAGCGTCGACCGGCTGCAGATCGAAGGCCGTGACGCGTGGGGTCATCGGGCCGCGCCCGGCAATACCGTGCACGTCACGCTGATGCAAGGCGACGCGCATCTCGAACGCGCGGCAGGACCGAACGCGGGAACGCCGGTCGCGCCGACGCCGGTCGCGCCGACGCCGGTGCCGCTGGCGTCCTCGTCGCCCGGCATCTCGGGCGCGACGGTGATTCGCCAAGCGGTCGACGTCGTGCTCGACGCCGACGGCGACGCGATGGTGCGGCTCGTCCCCGGGATCACTCCCGGCCCCGTGGTGCTGCGCGCGGAGTGCGGCGACGTCAGCCGCGAGATCCGCTACTTTCTGGCGCCCCACTTGCGCAAGCCGTTCGTGAGCGGCTTGGTGACGGCGGGCGCCGGCGCGGTGCCGGGCATCCCCGGCGAAGATCCGGGCGAACCCGACGGCACGAACTCGCGGCGCGGCCGCATCGCGGTGTTCGGCTCCGGCGCGGTCGGCAACTCGCTCGCAACGTTC
>Ga0302326_10031982_pt1 | contig 10497 bp, 9 predicted proteins | sample Palsa_T0_3_FD_202264 | JGI IMG/M metagenome (GOLD analysis project Ga0302326, IMG submission 202264) | Peat permafrost microbial communities from Stordalen Mire near Abisko, Sweden - Palsa_T0_3 | ecosystem: Environmental > Terrestrial > Soil > Palsa > Peat permafrost | place: Sweden: Abisko... | reverse complement strand
AATCAGTTCGACCCGGCTCGAAACTCCCAGTTTTTCGAAAATCCGATAGAGATAATTCCGGACGGAATGCTCTTTTACTCTCAGCTTCAGAGCGATCTCGCGGTTCTTCAGGCCGTCGGCGACCAGGCGAACCACATCTTCCTCGCGGCGCGTCAACAGCGGCATTCCATCTGAGTTATTAATTTGAATAGGTTTCAGATAGGTAAGCGCGCTGATGAGATGCTCGAGATCCTCGTTGCTGGCCCAGATTTGGCCGCGGTACACCGTCTGGATGCACTTCGACAGCGATTTCAGGGAGTGGCTGCGGTAGAAAATTCCCCGCGCGCCGTCCCGAAAAGCGCTCACCACGCGTTCGGGTTTGGAACTCTGTAGAAGCATGACGGCGGAAGTGCGATGGGAGTCCCGCGTCTTCTGGAGCACTTTGATGCCTGCCTGGGGGCCGTCCTGAAGCTCTTCCGTGATCAGCGCAACATCCGGATTGTAGGCTCCCAGCTCGCCAATGATTTTGTGAGAGCTGCCGGTCAATGTTTCGACCGTGAAGCCTTTTCGGCCATTGGCGAACGCACTCTTCAGCAACTCGCTCGTCATGTTGTCCGCCGTGACGACGAGCACGGAGATCCGATCTTTGGGCCGCCGAAGAGACTGGGACACTCGACTGACTCCAACCATTTTAAAAGGTATGTTCGGGGGGACGCCGAACGAGATTTAGCTTGCCGGCCAAACTAAAAACAGCGCCAGACTTTCTTTAGGCAGATCGCCAAATCAACCGCTCGACGATCTCTCTGCAAAGCCCATGGATCGCGCGATCCACTTCGGGAAAACCTGAAATTCGGCGGAACCGATCGATGACTCCGGCGTTCAGCTACTCTGAATTGCAGCAACTGAAACCCTATCGAGTGCTAAAGGTAACTGGCCAACCTCGCGCTGTCAAGAATTAAGTTTCACGGAAAATGGCGCCTAACTTCTCCGGTGGATCGCACTGCTGTTTGCGCTGCGCAGGCGCGAGGCTCTGAAGTTTGCGGCGGGGCGGCCCACGACCGCTGCACAGCGCCAAGCTGAAAAAATAACTCGTGTGAAGTCAGCCGCTTACGCGAAGGGATGGGGAGCGTTCCTAGCCGTTCCGCAGGCCGAATTCTTGCATGCAAACGTGCCCGAGACGGTCCTCTGCCATGGACATTTGTCCTCTCTGGCAGTCCACTGATTTACACCATCCGCTGCCTTCCTGACACCTATCTAGGCACATCAACGGGCAGATGGAATTCTCTCGATAGTGAGATTGCCCAAGCACCGAAAATGGAAGGGTGGCCGCAGGCAAGACGCCTCAATCCTGGCGAGACGGAAGGCCACTTGTGGACATTGCATGGGTTTCCTATTGTTGGCGATGCTGGAGAAGTGGCATTCGAGCAGGGAATTGTGGGGGCACTGCCATCGCACACAGATCCGAGAGCTCGGTCGAGCGAAGGAGGGGCATTCGATATCGAATGAATGCCTCCGTGATCTTTCGTTGGGACGGGCCTGACAACGGACACTTTCAGGGCGAAGGCGTCACGCGAGATATGAGCGTGGCGGGATCCTTTGTCTTGACTCCCACATGCCCTCCGCCGAATGCGGTGGTCCGCATGGAGATTTTTCTGCCCCTATCGGACGGCGGATCGAAGGCTCTGATGAAAGCGGACATGATGGTTTTGCGAGTGGAGCACGACCTCGGGGGCCACAAGCGAAGCGGGTTTTCAGCGGTCGGCAAGGGATTCCTGGTCCACACGTTTTCGGACCGAGCGACTCGAATCGTGGACGGCTTGATCAAAGAGTCGGAAGACACCGCGGAGGAAAAAAAATGAGCGGCGCGGATCGAATCGCCGGTAACGCCGGGGAGCCTTGCCCGCTCGTTCCCGGATCTCGGCGCCGCACGGATACGAATTTGTTGGCAGGGGGAATCGCCGGCAAGAATCAATTGGTGTTGGATATTCGCGTTCAAAGCCGTCTAGGGCTTGCAGGATGGCAATCCATTTCGGTCCAGGAACGATTAATGAAACCTAAGATATTACTTCCTAAGCAAATGACACACAAAGGAATCAAGCGCGACCGAGAAGTGTGCAATATTGGACAGTTTCATTTTGGAATCTTTAATATTTTTAATGTGGGTATGAACCTTCGAGCCTTGCGGCTTTTTTGATTTCGTGGCTGGTGCATGGATGGGGCAGTAACCAAAGTTGGTCCATTCTGAAACGCAGGTATGGGACTGAGAGGGCGGAGCTGTGCAAGGCCAACAGACACACGCCGAACCTGACGCGGCATTTCGCGCGCCCGGTTTGACAGGACAAGAGCTTCACTGGTACGCGATTCACACGGTGTCGCGGCACGAGAAACGCGTTGCCCAGCAGCTCCAAGAAGGCGGAGTGCATACCTTTTTGCCGCTGATGCAACAAATACGGCAATGGAGCGACCGGCGGGCCAAGGTGGAAGTCCCGTTATTCAGCTGCTATGCATTTGTGCGTACGGTCCAGATTGCTCCCATGCGCCTGAAAGTGCTGCAGACCCCCGGCGTGCTCGGTTTCGTGGGCAGCGAGCGGGTAGGGACTCCGATTCCCAACGCAGAGATCGAGAATCTGCAAAAGGCCATTCGCGAAAAGATTCCGCTCGCGGTCCATCCGTACCTCACGGCCGGAAAGCGCGTGCGCATCCGCGGCGGGTCGCTGGACGGCGTGGAAGGAATTTTGGTGGGCCAGGGCGGAAGCAAGAGCCTGGTCGTCTCGGTGGAATTGCTGCAGCGGTCGGTTTCCATTCGTGTCGAGGGATACAATGTGGAATTGGCTTAATGTTACCGTTTTAAAAGGGAAATCTTCAGTTCGCGTTAACCGATCGCAAAATACTGGAATTTCATGTTTTCCCATACAGTGTTGCACTTATGGAGATTTTATTTTTATCGGACATAATGCCGCCAATTTGGGTATGGGTCCACGGTTCACTGTTAGAGAGATGCCAAAGGGATCGTCCGTAATGGGACTCACAGGACGGAGGTGTATTCCTTTGGCAGTTCCGCTTCGATCCCGTGCCGCCATTTTCAAAGATGCGCGGCGACACGGTTGGTTTGGCCTTCGCGATTCGCCGGGTTCTTTCCCTAATTATGGCTCTTTAGAAATCTTGCAATCGATATGCAGCACCCAAAAGTTATACAATCCTCGCCGGCGAATTTCGAGCTTGGCTCCGGCAGGTTCGGAGCCAGCATGCGGGAGCTTCTCTCTATGAATGAACCCGAAATCCGGAAAACACGAAATGAAGAGAGCGTAATGCCGCCCCGCCCGGGGCCGGATTCCGAACGCCCGTTGGGCCTGGTAGCCAGGCGCGGAGTGGACCAACTTTTCCTGGACTACTTCGGGATGAACGAACAGCCCTTTGGGGTCACGCCTGACCTGCGGTTCCTTTACCTTGGGGTGAAACACCGGGAAGCCCTGGATGCGCTCAACTACGGCACGGAACTCAATCGCGGTTTTCTCACTTTGATCGCCAAGCCGGGAATGGGAAAGACTTCGCTGCTGTTCCATTATCTCGAAGGCCTGCGCGACAAGGCGCGCACTGTTTTTCTTTGTCAGACCGACGGCAATTCCACGGGACTCATGCGCAGCTTGCTCGCCGAGCTTGGCCTCGACGGAAAAGGGATGGATCTGGTGGAGATGCGCGCGCTGCTCTGCCAAGTCTTGATGGGTGAAATGCAAGCCAACCGGCGTCTTATTCTGGTGATCGACGAGGCGCAGAACTTAAGCGAAAAGGCGCTCGAGTCCGTCCGGCTGCTTTCCAATTTCGAGACGCCCTGGATGAAGCTCATGCACATCGTTCTGTCGGGCCAGCCCCAACTGTCCGAGCGGCTGGCAAAACCGTCGATGGCCCAGCTCCGGCAACGAGTTTCGTTTGCGGTTCGGCTCGAGCCCTTTACCCGCGAAGAGGTCGAACTGTACATTAATCATCGCATGTGGGTCGCCGGTTACAAGGGTTCGTCGATGTTCAGCATCGGGGCGCGGGCCTTGATCGCGGAGCGCAGCGAGGGCATTCCCCGCGTGATCAACAACATGTGCTTTTGCGCCATGTCCTACACCTGGGCCATGAAGCGCAAAACGGTCGATCGGGACACCATGAGCGAAGTACTCGCCGATCTCGATCCCGACTATCCAGTCGAACCGGTCGAAAAGAAAATTGAAAAGGAAACGCTCGCGCAGACGCTCCCGGAGGAACCCCGATCCGTGCTTTTGCAACCTACGCAACCGGTTGGGCTGACGCTCAAGACTCCTGCGGAGCGGTCAGGGATTTTAAAATTTGTGCTGGGGTGCCTGGTGTTTTTGGGCCTGTGCTGGTTTGGGTTTCAGCCCGATGTCCAGAAACGGCTGGCGTCCACTTACAGTTCTATTTCCGCCGCCGTGACGAATTTCCTGGTCCCGGGCTCCGCGACATCGTCTCCCAGCCCGGATTCCAGCGCCGGTGCCGATCCTTTACCGGCGAGCCAAAGGCCGAAAGGGCTCCCCGGCGATATGGAAATGAAAACTCCGCAGCAGGATGGGGTCATTTCCACGTCCTCAACCGGCGGTCAAAACTGAAATGCTTCCGGGGGGATTCGGTTCGAGGGTAACGCGCGATTTTATGGTCCTAAGTCATTGTGGTTTGGCAGGCTGGGGGATTTAGTGGCCGAAGAGTTAGACGAGCCTGTATTTCTGAGTTGGGATGAGTACTGGGCGATCGCCGTCCGGCGGCGTTGGTGGATTTTGCTGCCTCTATTCCTGGTGTGGGCGGCCGTTTGGGGTGTGAGCTGGCTTCTGCCGGTGAGCTACCAGTCGGAATCGCTTATCCTCGTGGAACAGCAAAAAGTCCCTGACCAATACGTCGTCCCCAACGTGACCAGCGATCTGCAGCAGCGCCTGCAGAGTTTGACGGAACAGATTCTCAGCCGCACGCGCTTGCAAGCGACGATCGACCGCCTCGGCCTTTACTCCCGGAACGGCGGCTCGCTAAATTCCGGCGATCCGGTCGAGCAAATGCGCAGCGACATCAAAATCGAGTTGGTATCGGCTCCCGACCACCCGGGAGAATACACGGCCTTTAAAATGCGCTATTCCGCCGGATCGCCGGAGCTTGCGCAGCGGGTGAACGGGGAACTGAGTTCGCTCTTCATCGCCGAAAACGTGAATACGCAGCGGCAGCTTTCGGAAAACACGACGGCCTTCCTCGAAAGCCAGTTGGCCGAGGCCCGGGTCCGCATGGCGGAGCAGGAAGCCAAGGTGGCGGGCTTCAAGGAGAAACACCTCGGAGAACTCCCGAGCCAGCTGGAAAGCAACATGCAAATCCTGGCGGGCCTGCAATCCCAGCTGCAGAGTGCCCAGCAAACGATGGATGCCGCCCGGCAACAGAAACTTTATCTCGAGTCCTTGGTGCAACAATATCAAGCGGTGCAAGCGAGCCAGGTAAACAGCGCGGATTCCGGGACGGCGCCGCCGCAGACCTTGGAGACAGAGCTGGCAGACATGCGCCTCAAGCTCCAGGATTTGAGGTCTCGCTATACCGACGGGCATCCCGACGTGGTCTCGCTCAAAGAAAAGATCGCGCAGACGGAACGGCTGCAGAAGCAAACGGCAAGCGAGATGGCCGCCCGGCAGAAAGATGCCAAGACGGCGAGTGCGGCCGATCCCGCGCCGCTGCCGGGAGCGTCGGCCGGATCGCCCAGTCCCATCATGCAGGTGCAAAGCCAGCTCAAAGCCAATCAGCTCGAGATTTCGAACATCGAGCAACACGAAAAGGATCTCGAATCGCAAATTACCGGATATCAGGCGCGCCTCAATCTGACGCCAGAGACTGAGCAGGAACTGACCGCCATCTCCCGCGGTTATGAGGAATCCAAGACCAATTACAACTCGCTCCTGCAGAAGCAAATGCAGTCGCAACTGGCCACCAGCCTGGAACAGCGGCAGCAAGGCGAGCAGTTCCGCATTGTCGATCCGCCGAGCTTGCCGAAGAAGCCCTCGGCGCCCAATCATCTCTGGTTTAGCTTGGGTGGATTGTTCGCGGGCATCTGTCTCGGGCTCGGTCTGACCGCGGTCCTGGAAATGACCAACGTTCGTATTCGCAAGGAAAAGGACCTCTTGGGAATTGTTCCGGCGAGTGTGCTGGTTGGCATTCCCCACCTGAATACGCCGGGCGAAACTCGCTCGAGCTTGCTCCGGTGGTGGACGGAGATTGGCGCGGCGACAGCACTGGTGATTCTGATCGTCCTGGGCAACCTCTATGCCCTCTACAAAGGGTAAGCCGCATCTTGGCTCCCGTTGGGATCGAAGTGAAGCGTGGGGAATGAATGAGCCGATTGTTTAAGGCATTGAGCGAATTGAACAGCGAGCTGGTTTCGCCGAAGGTTCCAGCGCCGATCGAGGCGGCCGCGCCCGCAGCGGTGGCGCCGGCGCCCAAGCAGGTGGTGAAAGCCGAGCCCCATTCGCTGAAGGTTGTCCAGCCAACGATGGGTCAGCTCGCTTTGGCTCCGCCGGAAGCCGTGGGCGAAGGGGAAGCAACGAAAGAGGCCACACGGAAGCCGGCCGAGACCGTGGAGATTCCCTCGGTTCTGGTGAACGCTTCGCCCGAGTCGCGCCTGGTCACTTTGACGGATCCGAACAGTTTGGGGGCGGAAAAGTTTCGCGCTTTGGTCACGCGGTTCGATCACCTGCGCAATCAGCGCGAATTCAAATCTTTTCAAGTCACCAGCAGCGTGATCGGCGAGGGCAAAACCCTGGTGGCGGCAAATGTGGCCGTCACGCTCGCCAGGTACTCCGGCGCGAAGACGCTGCTCGTCGAAGGGGATTTGCACCGGCCGACTTTGGCGAATTTGTTTGGCCTCGGTGAATTGCGCGGGCTGAATCATTGGTGGGCGGGCCAGGATGCGGACCTCGGCAAGTTCGTTTACCGGATAAAGGGAATGCCGCTGTGGTTTCTCCCGGCAGGAAAATCCTTCGATCAGCCCTCGGACATGTTGCGTTCGTCCCGGTTTGTAAAAGCCTTCACGCAGTTGGCCGGCCAGTTCGAATGGACCGTCGTGGATTCGACTCCGATGCTGCCGATTGTGGACGTCAACCTGTGGTCCAGATTGCTGCACGGAACGCTTCTGGTGGTCCGGGAGGGCGTGGCCCCGGTGCAGGCCCTGAAGAGGGGCTTGCAGGCGCTGGACCACCCGAAGTTGATTGGCGTGGTGGTCAACGAGGCGACCGAGTTTGACCGGGGCGCCTACGCGGGCCGGTATTACGGCAACGCCGCACCCGGCCACTGACCGGCCGAGAAAGCATGATTGGCGCGCGCAGGTTTCGCTCTCAGACCTTGCTGGCAGAATATTTTGACGATGTCTCCTCCTAACGGGCCGTCCCGATTGATCCGCAAAAATCATTTTCGCGTGCGAGAAGGAATGGAAGGCGCAGCCGACGTGGAAAGCGACGAGTGCGCCCTGGCCAGTTGGGACGGAGGCGCAGTGGAGGGCGTTTTCCCGGCCGCCTTCGGGAACAGTGCCGTGTGGTCCCTGCTCTTGATGTCGGCGCTGATCGTGATCCTGTACGCGAGGGTGCTGGCAGGCATGGCGCAGCAATGGTGGAGCGATCCGAATTACGGGCACGGTTTTCTCGTGCCCGTGTTTGCGGCCTACCTCTTATGGCGTGAGCGGGGACGGATGCGCGAGGCGCCCCGGCAGGCAAGCATCTGGGGAATGGCGATCATGCTTTCGGCCATCGGATTGTTGCTCCTCGGAACCTTGGGTTCGGAACACTTCACGGCTCGAGCGTCCTTGCTCCTCCTGATCGCGGGAATCATCGTATTTTTGGCCGGCTGGCGGGTGCTTCGCTCGGTCGCCTTTCCGATCGGCTATTTGATCTTCATGATTCCGCTGCCGGCCATCGTTTATTATCAACTGACGTTCCCTTTGCAATTGCTTGCGTCGCGGCTGGGGGCGAGCGGCCTCGTGGCGCTCGGCGTGCCTACCGTCCGGGAAGGGAATCTGCTCATCCTCCCCAACTGCACGCTCGAAGTCGTGGAAGCGTGCAGCGGGGTGCGCTCTCTGCTCTCCCTGCTGGCCGTGGCGGTGGCTTACGTCTACCTGTCCGAACCGAGTTTTTGGAAACGCTGCGTATTGATCGCTTCGACGATCCCCATCGTAATCGCCAGCAACGGATTGCGATTGACCGCCACCGGCGTGCTGAGTTATTTCTTTGGGCCGGAGGCGGATTCGGGCCTTCCGCACGTCGCGCTTGGCTTGCTATTTTTCGCGGCCGCTTGCGTTGCCCTTTTGCTCGTTCATCGCCTGCTGCGCCGTTTTCCGGACCAGTCCGCCGCGCTTGCGGCTCTCTAAATGTCACTACCAAGAACATTTGCCGCGTGCTTCGTTCTCGCCGGAGGAATTTTCGCGACGCACAGCATAAAGCCTGTGCCGGTGTCCGTGGGGCACAGCCCGTTGCGTGATTTCCCTTCGGCCATCGACTCGTGGCGCAGTGAGGACCTCCCGTTCGATCCCGACGTCGTAAAAGAAATCGGAGTGGACGACTACACCAACCGGGAATATTTTTCCGGCGGGAGCCAATCCATCGAACTCTACATCGGCTATTACAAGGATCAGCGTTCCGGCGACGCCATCCATTCCCCGAAAAATTGTCTGCCGGGCGAGGGCTGGGAACCCGTGCATTCCTCCCGCGTCCAGATCGGTTTCCCCGGCCACCCCGCGGTGGTGAACGAATACCTGGTCGAAAAAGGCACAGAGCGGGATTTGGTTCTGTATTGGTATCAGACGCATGGACGCATCGTCGCCAGCGAGTACTGGGCAAAATTTTTGCTCGTCGCGGACGGGGTGCGAGGCAGAAGCACCGACGGAGCCATGATACGGCTCTGGACCACGGCGGAGGATGGAGAAGAGAACGCCCAGGCGCGGGCCATGGAATTTGCCCGCCGGGTTTACCCGGAAGTCTCCGATTTCCTGCCGAATGACAAGCCGCAGACAGCCCCTACGGCGCCACTTACGATCTCTCAGAGACAAGAATTGCCAACGGAATTCCGGCCCCAGCCCTTCCTTGGAAATTAAACCACCTGTGAATGGAGAACACAGAAATGGAGAAAGCAATGACTAGATCAATCGTTTGGAGCGCTGCTTTGTTATTTGCTGTCTTGTTGATGAGTTCCGCCTATGCGGTAGCAGGAGCCAGCGGGCCTCTTGCTATAGGCTCCGCTGGAGCGTCGGCCCATAGGAACGCGGTCAACTTGGCCGTCCATCCCGCCCAGATTCCGGCGACCTTGACCGGCGTACTCTATAACGGTTGGTGGGACGGTTATCAATACGATAAATACAAAGACAAAGATCACAAGCACGACCATCATGAGCCCACCCCGGAGCCGTCCACCCTCCTCTCGTTTGGGGTCGCGCTGTTGATTGGTGGCGCTGTGCTCTACTCTCGGCGGCTGCGCAGAAACAGAAAGTAATTACGCAATTTTGACCAGTTGCGACGCACGGTTCTGACCATACCACTCAGAGCTAAGGGCTATATTTGCTTTCTCCCTGCCAGGAAAGACTTGAATTTAAGCTCACCAATTCACTTGCCATCGCTGATCACTAGGTCGGTGAGGCGCACCTCTCGGAGGCGATAGTTATGCATTGTTTAATCACAGGTGGGGCGGGCTTCATCGGGTCGCACCTGGCTGACGCGCTGCTCGAAGAAATGAACGTGGTTACCGTTCTTGATGATTTGTCGACCGGCGCGATCGAAAACATCCAGCACTTGCGTGGCAACCCGGACTTTCATCAAGTAACCGATACGATGATGAACCGCCAACTGCTGGCCGAATTGGTGGATCAGGCCGACGTGATCTTTCACCTCGCCGCAGCTGTCGGTGTCCGGCTGATCATCGAATCGCCCGTCAGAACCATTGAGACGAATGTTCGGCCCACAGAATTGTTGCTCGAACTTGCGACCAAGAAACGAAAGACAGTATTGATCGCTTCGACCTCAGAGGTTTATGGAAAAAGCCGGAAATTTCCGTTCAGCGAAGATGATGATTTGGTAATCGGCTCCCCCGACAAGGGACGCTGGAGCTACGCATGTTCGAAAGCGCTGGATGAGTTTTTGGCCCTCGCCTATTGGCGAGAAAAGAAACTACCGGCGATAATCGTTCGACTCTTTAACACTATCGGCCCGCGCCAAACAGGCCAGTACGGCATGGTTGTACCCACATTCATCCGCCAGGCCATGGCGGGCGAGACTCTTACCGTTTTCGGAAACGGCCATCAAAGCCGGTGCTTTGGCTGGGTTGGAGACGTTGTCCAAGCCATGATCACGCTCGTAAAGAATCCAAATGCTCCCGGCAAGGTCTTCAACGTGGGGAACGATGAAGAGGTCAGTATCCTCGAACTGGCCGAGCGGGTGAAGCGCGTTACGCTCTCCGAATCGCGAATCCGGCTCATCCCCTATCACGAGGCCTACGAATCGGGTTTCGAGGACATGCCCC
>Ga0302326_10031980_pt1 | contig 10497 bp, 4 predicted proteins | sample Palsa_T0_3_FD_202264 | JGI IMG/M metagenome (GOLD analysis project Ga0302326, IMG submission 202264) | Peat permafrost microbial communities from Stordalen Mire near Abisko, Sweden - Palsa_T0_3 | ecosystem: Environmental > Terrestrial > Soil > Palsa > Peat permafrost | place: Sweden: Abisko... | reverse complement strand
CGTTGAAGCTGGTCGCCGCGACCGTGCCGAACGCCACTGCGGTGGCGTCAGTGAAGCCGCTACCGGTGATAGTGACGGCAGTTCCGCCGCTGATGGGGCCGGCGGCAGGGGTGATCTCTGATACCCCGGGCTGGGGGGCCAGCTGTGTCACCGAGAGCAGCTGACCGATCTGGTCGTAGCTGTAGTCGGTTGCTGTCCCGGACAGGTCGGTGACGCTGGTCAGGTCCCCGATTGGGTCGTAGTCGTAGGCGATAGTCACGGCGCCCGTGATGCTGCTGGTCAGCTGGTCGGCCGAGTTGAATGCTTGGGTCGTGGACCCCTTGGTTATGAGGTCGCCTCCCGGGTCATACTGGTAGGTGTTCGCGCTGGCGGACGTGAGCTGGTCCTGCGCGCTATAGGTGTAGGTGGTGGTGCCGGTCAGCGCCGCCGAATCGGACTCCTGGGTGATCAACCCGTCCGGGTTCCTGACATAAGCGATGCCCGCTAGCGGTGCCGTCATGGAGGAGACGCTCGTGGCCATCAGAGCGTCCGTCGAGTCGTAGCTAGAGTTGACCGTGTCGCCGTTAGGGTAGCTGGTGCTGATCAGGTTGCCGTCGGGGTCGTACGCGAAGCTGGTGGTCTGGCCGTTCCAGTCCGTCACCGACACCAGTCGGTCAGCCCCGTCATACACCCGGGTGACCGTCTCGCCGTTCGGATAGGTCAGGCTGGTCGCATCCCCTTCGCCGTCGTAGGCGTAGGCGACGGTCGCGCCCGCGCCGTTGGAGACCGAGGTGAGCCGACCGTCGCTGTCATAGCCGTAGGAGGTGGTGCCGGTCCCGTCGACCATTGACGTGCGGTGACCATCGTTGTCGTAGGCATAAGACACATCCGGGGTGACACCGTCGGAGTAGGAAATTGAAGTCACCCGGTCATCGGCGTCATAGCCGTAACTGGTGACCTGCCCGGCCGCGTTAGTCTCGCCCGTCTTGTTCCCCGCCGCGTCGTAGCCGTACTCGGTGGCCTGCCCGTCCGGCAGGGTCTCCTCGATCAGCTCGTCCCGAGCGTTGAAATAATCGACCGTCACCCCACCATTAGGGTTCGTCGTAGAAGTGCAATACGTCGCCCCCGAAATCGCCTGACAGGCACCGCTGCCCGGGACCAGGTCATAGGCGTCGGTCGTCGTAGAAGGCGCCGAGCCGTTCGCCCCCGCCGTAGTCGACACAACCCGACTGTCGGCGTCATAGACGGTGGTCGTGACATTCCCGCTCGGCGCCGTCACCTGCACCCGGTTGCCATCCCTATCATATTGATAGGAGGTGGTATGCCCATCCGGATCGGTCACCGAACTCGCCTCCCCATCCGCGTCAAACACCGTCGAGGTCGTATCAGCCACCCTCGCGCTACCCACCGCCGGGCAGACCACGCCGATAGCGGTGGCATCGGCCGACGCCTCACACACCTGCTCCCCATCCACGTCAAACACGTACATGGTCGTATCACTCACCCCGCTCGACGGCGACACCGACTTCGACACCACATCCCCATCCCCGTCATAGCCGAAAGACGTCACCCGACCATCCGGATCAGAAACCGACGTCACATCACCCGGATAGCCGTCGGTATAGGCATAAGTAGTGGTGTGCCCGAGAGCGTCGGTGGCTGTCAGGAGGTTGCCGTCTGGGTCGTAGGTCTCGTGTGAGGTTTCGTTAAGGGGTGTCTGAGTGGAGGTGAGCTCCTCGAGGGCGTTGTAGGTGTAGGTGGTAGTCGCCCCAGTGGCGTCCGTGGTGGTCAGGACCCGCCCGTCGCTGTCGTAGGTGTTAAGTGTCACGTTGCCGTTCGGGTCGGTGATTTGGGTGCGTCCGTAGGTGTTCGGGTCGTACTGGTAGGTCCATGTTGCCTGGGCCGCGGTGCCGTAGCCCTGCGTCGCCTGTGTCAGGAACCCGTTGGCGTACTGTTCAACGCTTACGCTGCCGTGCGGGTCGGTGATCGTCGTTGTCCCGCCGAGGGAGCTGAAGTTGTCGCCCGCGTAGGAGAATGTTGTTGCGAGGCTGGCAGCGTCAACCTGCTCGGTTACGCGCCCGTCGCTTTGGTAGGTGTTGGTGACGACGCCACCGCTCGGGTCGGTCATGGTCAGCATGCGGTTGTTGGAGTCGTACGTGAACTTCCAGGTGCTACCAAGCGGGTCTGTAGTCGAGAGCAGGTTGTTGTTGGCGTCGTAGGCGTAGGTGGTTGTTCGTCCGAGAGGATCAGTGATGCTGGAGACCAGGCCGTTGGCACCGACAGTCACCGTCACTGTGCGCCCGGAGGCGTCTGTTATCGCTGACAGCTGGCCAGACGCATCGTAGGTAAGTGTCGTTTTGTAGCCGTTGAGATCCCCGATGGATAGGAGCTGGCCGGCCGCCGAGAAGGTCTCGAGGAGGGTCTGGTGGCGGGTGAGGGTATAGGTGCCGTCAGGGTTGGCGACGAAGGTGGTGTCGGTTGCCGCGGGGGTGGAGTAGCCGGTGCCGTTGGGGGCGGCGGTGATCTGCGAGCCGTCGTCGAGGTTGATGACGATCGACCCGTCCCCGGCGCGGGTGGGGCTGTCGGTGTTTAGGGACTGGTCGTAAGTGGAGCTCCATCCGTTACCGAAGAGCCCACCGGAGGTGGGGTTGAGGCTGTTGTAGGTGCGGGTGAGGTCGATGCCGGGGCCTCGGCCCGCGATTGATACGTCGGTGAAGGAGTGCGAGAAGTTGCCGCTGGCGCAGTTGACCGGGTCGGCGGCGCCGCAACTCGTAGTGTGCGTGACCGCTTGGCCCGAGCCGTAACTCGTCCCGTACAGCGGGGCTTCGGAGTTGTTCTGGCAGATCGGGACACTGGAGTCGTAGAACGGTGTGCCGGCCAAGGATCCCGACGTCGCGCCGTTGTTGTAGAACGCGTCCGCTGACACATACCACACGTTGTTCCACGGCGAAGAAGCGATGAGGTACCACCAGGTGTTCCCGTCGGCGACGCGGAAGCCTTGCGCTCGGCAGGTGACCTGGATGGTCGCGCCCCCGGGAACTTGGTTGGGGCCCGGGTCGCCAGCGTGCGAATAGTTAGCGAAGGTGTCGGACGGACCGCCGGCGGTCTCTCCGCTGGGGTGGCCCGTACTCGGGCTACTGCCGCCTCCGGTTTCGGTGGCGCAGTCGGGCACCGAATAGTCGACGAACGGGGTTCCGACCAGGCTGCCGGAAGTGGCCCCGTTGTTGTAGAAGGAGTCGGCGGAGACGTAGTAGTTGCCGTTCCAGGGGCTGCCGCCAACCTGATACCACCAGGTGTTGCCGTCTGCGACCTGGAACCCTGTGAGCTTGCAGGCGATGAGGACTGTTTGGCCGCCGGACACGTCTGGCCCCTCGGTCCCGCCGGCGTTGCTGTAGTCGGTCCAGGTGTGGGCGACGCCTCCGCTGGTCTCGTTGACTCCGCCCGCAGGGGTGGTGGACGGATCAGGAGTCCCAGATGAGTTCGTGGTGCAATCGGGGACGGCCGGGTCGAAGAACGGCGTGCCGACGAGGCTCCCAGACGTTTGGCCATTGTTATAGAACGCGTCGGCCGACGCGTAGTCCGCCCCGTTCCATGGGGTCTGGGCAATCCGATACCAGTAGGTGTTCCCGTCTGGGACCCGGAAGCCCTGGATCTTGCAGGCGATGACAACAGTAGTGCCGCCGTTGATCGTCTGGCCCTGGGTGCCACCGGCATTGGCGTAGTTGGTCCACGTGCTGGTTGCGCCCCCGGCGGTCTCATTGGTGCCCGGGGTGTTAATGGGGCCAGTGGTCCCGGTGGAGCAGTCGGGGACGTTAGGGTCAACGAACGGAGTGCCGACGAGGCTCCCAGACGTTTGGCCATTGTTGTAGAACGCGTCGGCCGAGACATAAAACGCACCGTTCCAGGGACTCGACGCGATCTTGTACCACCAGGTGTTACCGTCCGTCACCTTGAAGCCCGGAAGCGTACACGCGATCGATACGGTCTGACCCGCTGCGATCGTCTGGCCCTGCGTGCCCCCTGCATTGGCGTAGTTGGTCCAGGTGCTGGCCGCACTGCCAGCCGTCTCGTTGATACCTGGCGGGCTGGACTCGTTCGGCTGGCAATCAGGAACGCTGGGGTCGACGAACGGAGTGCCGGCCAGGCTCCCAGACGTCTGGCCGTTATTGTAGAACGCGTCCGCGGAAACGTAATACTGATTGCTCCACGGGCTCTGCGCAATCCGATACCACCACGTGTTGCCGTCAGCGACCTTGAACCCAGCGAGCTTGCAGGACATGTCAACCGTCGAGCCGCCACCAATGCTCGGCCCCTGCGACCCTCCGGCGTCGGAATAGTCGGTCCACGTGCTGGCCTCACTGCCAGCCGTTTCGGGATAACCCCCACCGCACGCAGGTACGTGCGGATCTACCCTGGGTGTCCCGGATATGGGCCCGGAAGTTGCGCCGTTGTTGTAAAACGGATCAGCAGACACGTAAAAGGCGAAGTTCCACGGAGCCTGCGCAATCTGATACCAGTTCGTATTGCCGTCTTGAACCTTCAAGCCTTGGACGACACATTCGACCTCGATAGTCTGACCATCGGCAACGTCCGTTCCTTGGGTGCCCCCCGCATCCGTATAGTTGGTCCACGTGTGGGCTGGACCGCCAGTCCACTCCGTCTCTGAGTAGGTTCCATCCGGGTTTGGATTGCCCCACGAGTCTGGTGCAAACGCACTTTGGCGCTTCGGGTCGAGCTTCGTCGTCATTCGAGTCTGGGCCTGGGCTGTGTGACTCAAGGGTGAGGCCGTGAAACCTCCAGCCTTGGCGGCCGGTGCACTGATCCGCAACTCGTGCGTTTGCGACGCAGAGGCCGGAGGTGCCGAGGCGACCACCGTGACAAACAGGGCGAGCATCGACTGGACGGCGATCAGCCCTACGATACGCCGCAAACGGCCCGGCCTCTGGACGATTCGGCTCAAAGAGATCAACGTAGCTCCTGATGTTGAACGCCAAGGTTCGGCCTCGGCGTTAAGTTAAGCGCGGGACACATCACGGTCATAGATACTGGTTGCCGGGTCGGAACTTGACCTTGTCGATCGCCAAGCTGTAATTCTCCGGCGCCTCCCAGACAGCACAAATAGCAAGGCTCCTGTTGCACGCTCATCGTTATATCTCTCTCTCATCATCAGGGCTTGATAGTCAGCTTGAGAGTCTTTGACCCGATCAGGCCGGGGGTCGATGAGTCGGTTGCAGCGACAGTGAAACGCCAAGTCCCGGCTTGGGTCGGCGTACCCAATATCTTGCCGGTCTTGGACAGCTGTAGTCCGGGGGCGAGGCTTCCCGAGGTGAGCGACCACGTGTATGGCAGCTCACCTCCCGTGGCCGAAAGGATCTTTGAATACGGTGTGCCGTTGGTCGCTGACAGCGCCGAAGGAGTTGTAATTTTGACGGGACAAACCGGTACACCGGGATCATAAAATGGCGTCCCGACCAGGCTACCGGTCGTCTGACCGTTGTTATAGAACGCGTCGGCAGAAGCCCAATACGCGTTGTCCCAAGGAGCGGAGGCGATCTTGTACCACCACGTATTCCCATCTGCCACCCGGAAACCGGCAGCGCGGCAGGTTACGCCGACGGTCTGATTCAGGGCGATCTCCTGGCCAGGTGCACCGCCGGCGGTCTTGTAGTTCTTCCAGGTGCGTGTCACGTCACCGGTCGTCTCAGAGAAGGGAGATATCCTGTTCACACAGATAGGAACATTCGGGTCATAGAACGGGGTCCCCTGCAAGCTCCCCGTCGTCTGACCGTTGTTGTAGAACGCGTCAGCCGACGCGTAATAACCGTCGTCCCACGGCGACGACGCGATCTGATACCACCACGTGTTCCCATCCGCCACAGCGAACCCGTTCACCCGGCAAGTCACATCCACCGTCTGATTCGACGCGATCTGCGGACCCTTACTGCCGCCCGCATCGGCATAATCGGTCCACGTGTTCGCCGTGCTACCAGTCGTTTCCGCGTAGGTCTGCGCCGCCCATGCCGGAGAGGACTGCGAGGTGGCCTGAATACCGATCACCGCTAACAGTGACACGACGGCGGTCAGCGTGCCCATAATCCGATACACCGACATCTTCTGCCGCGAGTACAGACGTTCGCGGCCGCTCGGGTTGTGCTTCATAGGCGACACGGCTAAGAATCCTTCCTCGGTTACTCAATCGTGGTCGTGAACGAAGCAGAGTTCATTTACCCCAAAAACTCAGTCGACGAACCGGCATGTAACGGGCGTGCCGATACCCCTCTCAAGAGAAAAAATGGACCGTAGACCCCTTCCCCCGGCTATTCAACCTGGCCCATCGCTGCGAGTACCAATACGCGTTGACACCGCGATTCGACTGGGCCGGGACGGTAGCAGAGGCGGACGAGTTCTGCAATAAGCGTGAGCAAACTGCCCAACACCTCCTCGACGCGATCGGGTCGTATGTGCCATCGCGCCGGAATCTAATCAGGGCCTTGTCGCAGTCATGTCGCAACCAAAGCGCAGAAGGGACCGCAGCGCCCGCAGTTTCAGGCTTCCCATGCCCAGGCGAAGCCGACGATGGCTGCCTCGACACCGTCGAGGTACCGGTGTACCGCAAACTCCGAGTCTAACTGAGTGGTCTCTCGATCGGCCATGGGTCCGTCAAGGGTGTCCCATGATCCCCACCACACCTTGGCCGGAAGTCGGGCGGGATGGAACTGGACCCGGATTTCGAGGTTGTCGATGCGGCGGATAACCCCGCGGCGGAACTCGGGCGGGGGAGGCTCGGAATAGCGGAATGTAGTCAGGTACTCCAAAGAGGCAGTCATGCCGGATTGCAGGGGGGCGTTGAAGGTGATCTCGACGGCGTACATACCCCCACCCAAGTCGGTGATCGGCCCGGCTTGCCCGCCACGAGCGACCTCGACGTCCAGAGCGTTGGTGTCGAAACGGTAGAGATAGCCCTTCAGCCAATCAGTGGTCGCCTGTATCACCTGGACCGTCCGATGCGAAGCCGGGCAGCCGTCAGCTCCCAGGCTGTGTAACTCGTGCAACGACACGGTCCGCAATCCTTGGTCCTTAAGGGATGCTGTGGGCGGCGGCCATCCGCCAGCGACGAAACCGGCGACCTTGGCCCCCTCGAAGAGCTCCCACAACCTTCGGGCGTCGTCGTCGGCCATGCCGAACGCCGCGATGAACCAGCCAAGGGTCTCGGCGCTCACCCTTTCCGGTCCGAAGAGCCGGGCGACACGATCCTTTATCTGCCGGTGCAGACCATAGGTGTCGGAGCGCTCGCCGGAGTCAACCAGGTAGTCGGCGACCACTCGGGCGACCGCCGCTTGGCTTGGCGCCCCGAACGTCCGCTGAACAGCCCGACGCTCCCACTGGGAGCGGTACCGCCTTCGATGGGTGAGCAACTCGATGAGGTGGCGGCCGGTCTGGGTCGTATCTTTTTGGGGCGTGGCCACATTCGCTCCCCGCGAAACTGCTGGCGGAAACAATGTTAGTCAACCCGTAGCGCGACCTACCTAGAAGATGACGGCGCTGGATGCTTGCACGCCAACGACCCGTTGTTCGCCTGCCGTACATCGGTCGGCATTCGGACACCAGCCCTTCCCTCTTCGGCCGGATGTCCGTCGCGAGCACCTCCTCGGAGCTCACTCAGAAGGCTCCTGTCCCCTCCGGAGTGCCGAGGCCGGTGGGGCCGTTATAGCCTGGACCGGCCGTGCACAGGTATTTTGGGCTGCATGTTCCGTCGCTTCCCGACGTGATGTTATTTAGAGCCCTTGGGTCGGCATACGCAATATTGGCGCCATGTACGACACTCGAGTTGCCGGCCAATCCGTAAATCGCGGCAATGGCGGGCGCGCCGACGCTGGTCCCTCCCGCAATGCCCCAACCCTGGAAACAGATGCCTTCGAACTCGTTCTCCAGGCTGCAGTCGCTATCATATGCGGCGACTCCGGTCGACAGGTTCGCATCGAAACTGACGTCCGCAACGGTGCGCTGAGAACAACCGGAGTCCTTCTGCCAAGTCGGCTTCGGTTCCTCCACCGAGCAGCCTGCGCCCGAACCCTTCCACGCGGTCTCAGTCCAGCCACGCGCCGAGGAGGAGCGTTTGAGCGTGGTCCCGCCGACCGCGGTGACGTACGGAGACGCGGCAGGGTACTCAACTTCATACCCATTGTCTCCGCTGCCCGCTGTAACTGCGACCCCTGGATGATCGAAATACGACTTGTTGAACTTAAGATCTGATTTGGACTCAGGGCTGGCGAAACTGTTCGAGATCGCATTGGCACCAAGACTGGCTGCCGTGTCGACGGCCTCGCCGAGGTTCGCGTCCGCCTCACTATTCGCCTCGACTACCAGTATTTTGCAGTTCGGGCATATCGCCGAGACCATGTCCACGTCGAGCGATTCCTCGCTGGCCCATCCCTGATTGTTCTTGGGGTACGGGCCCGCCGCTCCGGCCTGGTTCACGACGGTGAAACATCCCGTGCCGCACGGCGGAAGACCGAACTGAGATCGGTAGACCGCCAAGTCCGCTTCCGCACTCGGATCGTTATACGCCTCGATAACTGCAATCGTCTGGCCCGCACCCTCACTTGCGCTTGCGGCGGTCAAGCCGTAGGCGGCCTGCAGATCGGCGGGCCCGTAACCGGACTCACCCGAGTTCACTGTGGGCCGTCTCGCATCATCGGCGAGGATCCGCTCGTTACACGTGGCCCGGCCAGGTCGCACAGGTGCCCGGGCGCAGCCAGGCAGACCAGACTGAATAGCCGACCCCGAAGGAGATGCCTCTGCGGTGCCACCCATACCAACAATCATCACGGCAAGGCCCACACACGCGACGACTAACGAGAGAGGCCTAGACAGGGAACGCACCGATTCCTCCGTTTCGTAGACGCCATCCTCGCACAGGCGGCGAAGGGAGGCTCGCACGCCGCAGGATCTCCGCGTGTCGCCCAAGGTAGATTGTCGTCGTGCTCGGGTTCGATCGGAAGGCGCTCCGGTGGACGGGATATCGGATGCTGCTCGGCTTGGCGGTTGCGTTGGTCGGTGTGGCGGCCGGTTTGGCGCCGGCTGGGGCCGTGGTGTTTCGACCTATCCCGACGGGAACGACAGGAGCCGACATCTCGTGGCCGCAGTGCACAGGGACCACTATGGGAGGTCAGCCTTCGGGCGCGTCCTTCGGCATCGTCGGAGTCAACGACGGACTAGCGGGTACTGAGAATCCGTGTCTGTCGGCGGAGTTGGCTTGGGCTGCGACGCTCAGCTACCACTCACCGGTGAAGGTCTATGTGAACACCGCGGACCCCGGCAACGGTGTGGCTGACTGGCCGACCACGAACCCTTCGGGGACAAAGAACCCATACGGGGCTTGCAAAGATGTCACTCGCCAGGGAGCGTCTGTAGGTGCTGACAGCCAGGCGTGCGCCTGGGCGTACGGGTATAACAAGGCGGTGCAGGACGTCGGGTGGGTTCCGTCACCGTCGTCGGATCACTGGTGGCTGGACGTGGAAACGGACAACTCCTGGCAGAGTGGGAAGAGGCTAGACCTCAACGAGGCGGTCCTCGACGGAATGCTCGCCGAGCTCCCGGCCCATCAAGTTGGCGTGTACTCGACCAGCTACCAATGGAATGAGATCGTCGGCTCCACCCTCGACTCGCACTCGCGTGCCCTTGGAGCTTTGGCGCAGTGGATACCGACCGGGGCGAGCAGCGCCAGCACGAGTGACTGCTCCTCCCTCACGAAGTTTACGACCGGAAGCATCGAGTACGTGCAGTACACGACGGACTACGACTACGACATCGCGTGTACCTGACTGGTCCTGCCTCGGTATGTCCGAGCCGAGTCCCGACCCCAGCCAGTAGCGCTTCAGATCAGCCGGACGCTCTCGTCGGCGAATCTCGGCACACCGGCTTTGGCGAGGCGGGCGATCAGGTCAACCGCTGTGAGGGGAGGATTACGAGTGCAGGCCGCTTGCTCACGCGGATGTCGAGCACGACGGGCGGGGCGCGGGCGAGCTGGTCGAGCAGAAAGTACTCGGGGGTGGACGACCTCGATGCCGGACAGCCGCCAGCTCGAAGACCATGGTGGCCTCGGCCTGACGAAGTCGGGCCAGCGCCCCTGAGGGGTCAGAGTCGGCCAGACGGGTAACCGCAGCCGCCACCGCTACCTGCCGTTGCCTGAGCCATGGGAAGCCGGGCGCATCCTCATCGCCTCTGGGCGACCTCGCCGCCAGCAGCCGAGGCGGAACGGTCTCCGCGGCGAAGGCCAGCGACCAACAGTCTGACGGGTCCAACCTCGCTCATCTCGTTCATCTCGTTCCCGGTGGCTACTGCGTGGCTACTGCCGCCCCCGATGCCACCATTACGAGGCGCCCCGGCAACGCTCTGACACGAAATAATCCCTGGTGGGAGAGGGTGTGGCGCGCGTCAGTGGTCGGGGCGGAGCCCCGAAGCTGGAGGCTTGCGAGAGGGCTGATTTAACTATGCAGCTGAGGTCAAGGTGACTTG
>Ga0302326_10031974_pt1 | contig 10498 bp, 7 predicted proteins | sample Palsa_T0_3_FD_202264 | JGI IMG/M metagenome (GOLD analysis project Ga0302326, IMG submission 202264) | Peat permafrost microbial communities from Stordalen Mire near Abisko, Sweden - Palsa_T0_3 | ecosystem: Environmental > Terrestrial > Soil > Palsa > Peat permafrost | place: Sweden: Abisko... | reverse complement strand
TTTCCTGCCGCCCTACCTGGTTCAGATCGAGAGCGACGTCTACTCGCAAATCGGATTGGTCATGCTGATCGGCTTGGCCGCGAAAAACGCGATTTTGATCGTCGAATTTGCCAAGGATGAGTACGAGAAAGGCAAGCCTTTGGCTGACGCCGCGCTTGAAGGAGCGAGACTCCGTCTGCGGCCGATTCTGATGACCTCTTTCGCATTCATTCTCGGCTGTGTGCCGCTGTGGACAGCGAGCGGAGCCGGCGCGGTTGCCCGCCAGATCATGGGCACGACGGTGATCGGAGGCATGATGGCCGCCAGCCTGATCGGAATCTTCTTCGTGCCTGCAATCTTCTATCTGGTCGAGAAATGGTCGGGCGCCGGTGCGCAGAGCGTTGCCACCACGCTACCGGGAACTCCTGCGCCTGCGGCAGGAGATTGAAATGCTCCACGTGCCGGAATCGCAAGACGGACGAGCAGCGGAGATAGTCATGAAAAAGTTGGCGCCATTAACGCCGGTGATCCTGTTTGCAATCGCGGCATCGCTTTTAATGCCTGGGTGCATGGTCGGTCCGAATTATCACCGGCCCGTCGTTCAGACTCCGGGCGTATACCGTGATCCCGGCGCAGACCCGCAGACGCAGGCTCAGGCCGCGTCCTTCGCCGACCTTCCCTGGTGGCAGGTTTTTCAGGACCCGCAACTGCAGGCCCTCATCCGCACAGCTCTGAAAGAGAATTACGATCTGCAACTGGCAACGGAGCGCATCAGCGCTGCGCGCGCTCAGGTCACCATCACACGTTCGAGTTTATTTCCGCAGGTGCAGGGGGATGCTAACTTCGCCGGCGGAAAAGACCCAACCACGCAGGCCAAATACAACATTCTTGCTCTTACGGCTGATGCAACATTTCAGTTGGACCTTTTCGGCCGCCTGCGGCGCGCCACTCAGGCCTCGCGCGCCCAACTGCTGGCCACCGAAGATGCGCGGCAGACCGTCATACTCACCCTCGTCAGCGATGTGGCAAGCGACTACTTCACGCTCCTGCAACTGGATCTCGAGTTGCAAATCGACCGCGATACGGTGCAGACCCAACAAGATTCCGTCAAGCTGACACGGTTGCGGCTCGACCACGGCGTTGCCACCAAACTGGATGTGCTGCAAGCCGAGCAGGTGCTCGATACCGCCAATGCGCAGATTCCCGACCTTGAAAGACAAATCGGCCAGGAGGAAGACGCGATCAGTATTCTCCTCGGACATTATCCTGATGGCGTGCGCCGTGGGCTGCCGTTGGCCGGGCAGCCGCTGCCTCCGGAAGTGCCGCCGGGCATGCCATCAACGCTGCTTGAGCGGCGTCCGGATATTCGCCAAGTCGAACAAAATCTGATCGCCGCCAACGCCGAGATCGGCGTAGCCAGAGCTGCGTTCTTTCCCCAGATTTCCCTCACCGGCAGCGGAGGAGGCGCATTCGGTCGCAGCAGCCTCCTCACCAGCCTCCAGCCTTCGCAGACCGGAGTCTGGTCCTACGGCGCCCAGATCAGTCAGCCTATTTTTACCGGAGGCGCCCTGCGTGGCAATTTGAAACTAGCTGAGTCGCAACATCGCCAAGAGTTGATCGCTTATCAGCAGGTTATCCAGTTGGCCTTCCGCGATGTTTCCGATGCTCTGATCGGTTATCAGAAACTTCATCAAGTCCGCGTCGCGCAAGAAATAACGGTCAAAGATTTGCAGGATACGGTTGACACCTCCCTCGTGCGCTATCGCGGGGGCATCACCACTTACCTCGAAGTCCTCGACGGGCAACGCTCGCTCTTCGAAGCCGAGCTCAGTCTTGCCCAGGCCCGCGGCAACGAGTACCAGAGCCTGGTGCAACTTTACAAAGCGCTCGGCGGAGGCTGGCAGCAAGGTCCGGGCTCCCAGAGCCCCCACAGCCCTCCGCTTCAGTCACAGAACCTTACCCCTCATTAGCGGCAGGTTCCTGACGGAACGTCCCGGATGGCCTTCCCCCGTCATTCGCAAAGCCTTGCCCTTGAATCAACTCTTTGACAAATGTCAAACCATGAGCGGGCAAAGTCCCTGGGGTTATCCCGGCCTCCTTGTTTGCCCAACTTAGCGGTGCTGACGTTGCCACATAACTTGCCTTCTTTTTTTGAAGAAGAAGGTTTGAGGAAACGTAACCTCTGGGCGACTTGCGTCATCCAAGAAAAAACGGCAGTAAAACCGCTTCAACGACAGTCGCTATAGGAGCAGACGCTTATGGCTACAGCTGCAAGATTCCGTATTGATGTTGCCATCCACGACCTTCTGATGAACTCTACTCAACGCCCGCCGGCGCCGGCGGAGGCCAGGGGAATGACCCTCCCTAAGCCCGTCTTTCCTCAGTTCCCGGATCGCCTTAACGATCCCGGGCCCGAGATTCCACCGGAGAAGCGCCAGTGGGGAGCTAAAGATGTTTATCGCTACTCGCGCGGATGGCTGTTTCCCTACGTGCGGTCGCGAGTTCTCCCGGTCAGTTCCATCCCATCACCGCATACTTGTTTGTGGAGTACAAATGCAATCTCGATTGCTGGTATTGCTGGTCCTACAACAACAAGGTCAAAGGCATGACCGACGACGTAGCTCGTCGTTCGATCGACTGGCTGCACGACAATGGCTGCCGGGTACTCGCGCTGATGGGTGGCGAGCCTCTGCTGCGGCCGGATTTCATCCACAAGGTTGTCTACTATGCGGCGAAGAAAGGCTTCTGGGTTTATATCGCCACCAACGGTCGTTTGCTGCGGCCGGAGGTGGCGGACCGTCTTGGCGATGCCGGCGTGGCCGTGTTCAACTTCGCGCTCGACTCCTGGGATCTGCAGCCCAGCCTGCCCAAAGCTCTGGTTCCCGCGCAGAACAATCTCGAGTACATTCTGCGCAAGCAATATGCGCGCCGTTATCTGGTCTTTTTCAATATCAACATCTGCCGCAACAACATGGAAGACGTCCGCAAGCTGACCGAATACGCGCACGACCACCGCATCGCTACGGACTATCACATCAATGAAACCCCCATGCTTGAACAGGACGAGCACTTTAAGCACCTTTACGACAATCCCACGTACATCCGGCCTGACGATTGGCGCGAGATCGACTCTCTGGCCGACTGGCTGATCGAAAAAAATCAAGTTGGCTACCAGATGGTGAACTCCGTGCCACGGCTCCAGGAGATCAAAGCCTTTGTGCGCATGTCCTCCGGCCTTGATCTGACGGAGTATGGGTGGAACGGCGATGGCACGAAGGGAAACGGGCACCAGGCGGAACTGCTCGCCTCTTTGCCGGGAATTCAGCAGGATGCAAATGGCGAGTTGCATTTTGCGGAATGGAACTGCCGCGCCGGTCAGAACAACGTCATCATTCGCACGGACGGCACCGTGGCTCCGTGTTTCCCGATGTACGGGGCAACCTACGACTGGGGAAACATCGATGAGCCAAAATTCGATCAGACCGAACTGTCGAACATGAAGTCAACCTGCCAGCGCCACTGTTTCTCGACGCTGAACCACAACCTGGCGTATTGCTACAACGACGCTCGAGTGATCAAGTGGCTGTGGGCCAACGCCAAGAACAGATTTCACGGCGGCGTGCGCAGCTTCGAGGAGAGATTCGGAAGAAACGCGGAAGTATTACGGAGACCACTCATCCCAAACCAAGGGAAGAACTGCGCGCACATAACGTGCCCTTGCACCGTACCGGATGGAGAACAGTACTGTTGTCGGGACGCGGGACGCGGAGACGTGGAGATCGCCTGTCAATGCAACCATCCACCGTGTCCCCTCACGACATAGTCAGGGTGCGCAGTGTGGGTACGCAGCCTCTGAGGACCGAAAGTGAGATTGCATGAGCGAAGCACTTCCAGAGGTCTATCTGGCAAGGCACGGTAACACTGCCTGGACTGTGACTGGCCAGCATACCGGGCTTACCGACTTGCCTCTGACTCCGAACGGTGAGAGCAACGCCCGGCGGCTCGGAGAACGGCTGAAGGGCATGGTGTTTGCCACGGTGTTTACCAGTCCGTTGCAGCGTGCCGCACGCACCTGCGAATTGGCTGGCTTCGGATCCGTGGCTCAAACGGATCCCGACCTGGTGGAATGGAATTATGGTGCATACGAGGGCCTGCGCCGGGATGAGATTCTTCGCCAACGCCCGGACTGGCAACTGTTCCGGGACGGCGCTCCCGGAGGCGAATCGCCGGCCCAGATCAGTGAGCGGGCGGACCGTGTCGTCAGTCGTGTCCGCGCGGTTGCGGGAAACGTGTTGCTTTTTTCCAGTGGGCATTTCATTCGGGTTCTTACCGCCCGCTGGCTGGCGCTCGGCCTGGAATCTGCAGGCAGGCATTTTCTATTAAGCCCCGCCAGCCTCAGCGCACTCAGCTATGAACACGATCTTTCCCAGCCTGTGATCCGGCTGTGGAATGACGATCACCACGTGGCCGCGTGAATCGGCCGCCGCTTCAGGTAGAAAGATGTCCGCTCGCATATCTTTAACAATAAACATTTCAGATAACTATTTCGCGCAGACCAGAAGACAAGGATTATCCAATGAGTACAAAGAGTGTGGTTCGGCCCAGCTCCGCGAAAGTCGTTTCCATGACCAGCTCAGCCAAAGTCTCAGACCTTCTTCAACAATATGGAACTGGCTCCATTCCGTTTGCCGGCACCGACAGCGCCCTCTACGAACGCCATTTGATTTTCGACCGGGCGATCGACCCGAAGGTGGCCAGCGCGCGGGAACGTTTCGAGGCTTTTTCGCATTCCGTCCGCGACATCCTCGCGCAGCGCTGGGTGCAAACAAAAACAACTTACGAACAAAACAATGCCAAGCGCATTTACTACCTTTCCATGGAGTTTCTCATCGGTCGCTCCTTGGCCAACAACGTTTCCAATCTCCTTCTCGATCCCATGGCGCAACTTGTGGTTCGAGAAAAAAGCATCGACTGGCTCGAATTGCTCGAGCAGGAACCCGATGCCGGACTCGGCAACGGCGGTCTGGGCCGCCTTGCCGCGTGCTTTCTTGACTCGATGGCCACCATGCAGCTCCCCGCAACTGGCTACGGTCTGCGCTATGAATACGGCATGTTCAGGCAAACCATCGTCAATGGCTGGCAAAAGGAAAATCCCGACAATTGGCTGCGCGACAGCGATCCCTGGGAAATTGCGCGGCCTCACGAACAAGTCGAAATCAAGCTGAACGTTTCATTCCAGTTACGAGCCGGCAATCTCCACGTCGTTCCCGACCGCCCCTCAAGCCTGATCGGTATTCCGTTCGATCGTCCCGTGGTTGGCTATGGCGGCAAGACGATCAACACGCTCCGCCTCTGGGCTGCGGCGGCGCCGGAATATTTTGATCTCGAAAAGTTTGATGCCGGCGATTTTGTGGGCGCGCTGGGCGAGACCCTCGAAGCCGAGTCGCTTACCCGGGTGTTATATCCGGACGACTCTACAACGCAGGGGCAAGGACTGCGCTTCATGCAGGAATATTTTCTGGTCGCATGTTCCATGGCCGACCTGGTGCGCCGCTTTCAGCGCCACAACACCGATTGGGACAAGTTGCCCGAAAAGGTCGCGATCCAACTCAATGACACGCATCCTTCCATGTCAGTCGCCGAACTGATGCGAATTCTGTTGGACGATGTGCACATGGGGTGGGACCAGGCCTGGGATCTCACGAAGAAAACCCTGGCGTACACCAATCACACCCTGCTGCCTGAAGCTCTCGAAAAATGGCCCGTCGCGTGGTTTGAGGTGCTTCTTCCACGGCATCTTCAGATCATTTACGAAATCAACCAGCGGTTGCTCGATGAAGTTCGACTCCGCTTTCCGGGCGACGAAGGGCGCGTGCAGCGCGTCAGCCTGGTAGAAGAAGGCAGCCAGCGCAAGATTCGAATGGCCAACCTCGCAATCGTCGGCACGCACAGCACCAACGGGGTGGCCGCCATCCATACGAAACTCTTGCGGACAACGACAGTGAAGGACCTCGCCGAAATGTTCCCCGAGCGCTTCAGCAACAAGACCAACGGCGTGACCCCGCGCCGCTGGCTCCTTGAAGCCAATCCTACACTGGCCAACATTATGACTGAAGTCATCGATGATCGCTGGATTACCGACCTGAGCCAGCTCAACAAACTCAAGCCCTATGCCACTGATCACAGTTTTCGCGAGGTCTTCCTCAAGTCCAAACGCGAGGCGAAAACCCAATTTGCCAATTGGCTGAAGTCGACTTCGGGGAAGATCGTAGATCCGAACACGATCTTCGATTGCCAGATCAAGCGTATCCACGAATACAAAAGGCAATTGCTGAACGCTCTGCGCATCGTCGTGGTTTATAACCGGCTGCGGAAAAATCCCGCCATGGATATGGTCCCGCGCACATTCTTCTTCGCCGGTAAGGCGGCGCCGGCTTACAAGTTGGCCAAGCTGATCATAAAATTCATTAACAACCTGGCTGCTACGATTGATGCTGACCCGGCTGCGCGCGGCCGGCTTAACGTCGTCTTTCTCCCCGAGTACAATGTTTCGCTGGCCGAGCGTCTGATTCCCGCCAGCGACGTCTCCAACCAGATTTCGACTGCCGGCTATGAGGCCAGCGGAACGAGTAACATGAAGTTCATGATGAACGGAGCCTTGACCGTGGGCACGCGCGACGGCGCGACCATCGAAATGGCTGAGGAAGCCGGCGAAGAGAATATGTTCCTGTTCGGCCTCACCGTCGAGCAAGTCGAGAACAGCCGACCCTGGTACAACCCGCAGTGGCACTACGATCATGAGCCTGAAACCCGGGCCGCGCTCGATCTCATTTTCTCTGATCACTTCAGCCGCAACGAGCCTGGAATCTTTGCTCCCCTGCACGATACGCTTCTCACCCAGGGCGATCACTACATGAACCTTGCGGATTTGACCTCCTACTGCCAGGCGCAGGATCGTCTTGGCGCACTCTATGCCGATCCCGACGCGTGGGCGGAGAAGGCAATCCTGAACGTCGCCAGTTCCGGCAAGTTTTCGAGCGACCGCACCATCGCGGAATACAATTCCGGCATCTGGAAGGTGGAACCATGCCCGGTACTTTAGAAACCCAATCGACCGCGAGTGACACCGGCGGAATGACTATTTCCCCGCTGGCTGGCAAGCCCGCTCCGAAAGAGTTGTTGATCGACGTTGCTCGCCTGGAGAAAGAGTATTTCGAGCGTCGTCCCGACCTGCATGATCCCACCCAGCTAGTGAGCTTCGGCACCAGCGGACACCGCGGCTCGCCGCTGCGCGGCACCTTTAACGAAGCGCACATCCTCGCGATTACACAGGCGATTTGTGATTACCGCCGCGGGCAGGGAATTGACGGCCCGCTTTACATGGGCAAGGACACGCACGCCGTCTCCGGTCCCGCGCAGAGCACCGCGCTCGAAGTTCTGGCCGCAAACAATGTTGAGACGATCATCCAGGAAAATGACGGCGTGACTCCCACTCCCGTCATCTCCCGCGCCATCTTGGTTTACAACCGTGGCCGGAAAGACCATCTCTCTGATGGCATCGTGGTTACGCCATCGCACAATCCGCCAGAGGATGGAGGCTTCAAATACAACCCGCCCAACGGCGGCCCCGCCGACACCGACGTCACGCGCTGGGTCGAGAATCGCGCCAACGATCTCTTGCGGGCGGGAAACGCCGGCGTGAAGCGGATTTCGATCGCCAAAGCCATGCAGGCTGCAACGACACATCAGGAAGACTTTATCCTGCCCTATGTTCGCGACCTCAAGAACGTCGTCGACATGGATGCGATTCGCGGCGCCCGCCTCAAACTCGGCGTCGACCCGCTTGGCGGGGCGTCGCTGCCCTACTGGGAGCCAATCAACTCCACCTACGGACTCGACATCGTCATCGTAAATCCCATCATCGATCCAACATTTTCGTTTATGACAGTCGATCACGACGGCAAAATTCGCATGGACTGTTCGAGCCCTTATGCGATGGCCCGCCTGGTCGGGCTGAAAGATCAATACCAGGTCGCCTTCGCCAACGATACCGACGCCGACCGGCACGGAATCGTAACTCCGGTTTCAGGGTTGATGAATCCGAACCATTATCTCGCCGTCGCCATTCGATATTTGCTCACGCATCGCCCTCAATGGCGTAAAGAAGTCACTGTGGGAAAGACGCTGGTGAGCAGCAGCATGATTGATCGGGTCGTTGAGAAATTAGGACGCGAGCTTCGCGAGGTGCCGGTAGGCTTCAAGTGGTTTGTGCCCGGCCTGGTCGACGGTTCCTGCTGCTTCGGTGGGGAAGAAAGCGCTGGAGCCAGTTTCCTTCGTCTCGACGGCACGGTGTGGACGACCGACAAAGATGGCCCGATCATGGATCTACTTGCCGCCGAGATCACGGCGCGCACCGGCAAAAGTCCCGGAGAGCATTACTGCGAGCTGACCACGGAGTTCGGCAGCCCGTGCTACACCCGCATCGACGCGCCCGCTACGCCCGAGCAGAAAGCAAAGTTGCAAAAGCTCTCACCCGAAGCAGTAAAGGAGTCAGATCTGGCGGGCGAACCAATCACCGCCAAGCTGACCAAAGCTCCCGGCAACAATGCTCCCATCGGTGGCCTGAAGGTTGTAGCAGAGAGCGGCTGGTTCGCCGCCCGGCCCTCCGGCACGGAGAATATCTATAAGATATACGCCGAGAGCTTCAAGAGCCAGGCGCATCTGAATGCGATTCTGAGCGAAGCCCAGAAGATAGTGAACAACGCGCTCGCTTCCTCCGCATCCATTTCTAAGGACGGAGCGCGGCCGTGAGCGAACAGCCGGGCGTATGGAGCCAGTTGTCGCCTGTTCCGCCATTTCCCCCCGGATATCGCGCTTCGGGTTTGCTGTTGCACGTCACATCTCTGCCTTCGCCCTATGGCATCGGCGATCTGGGAGCGTCTGCCTTCTCGTGGATTGATCGCCTTCACGATGCTGGCCAGTCTTGGTGGCAGTCGCTGCCGCTCGGCCCGACGGGTTACGGAAACTCGCCCTATCAGGCACTATCGTCATTTGCCGGCAACGCCCTGTTGATCAGTCCTGATTCCCTTATCTCTGACGGGTTGCTACAACCGAACGATTCGCACTCGCGCTTCTCCGCCGACGCGGTCGACTACGATTCCGTGATTCCGTTCAAACAGCGCCTGCTCGAAAAATCCTGGGCAAACTTCGAAGCCGAAAAGCTCGCAGCCAAAGAATTGCGTACTGACTACGGAGAGTTCTGCGCCCGCCAGGCCAGTTGGCTCGAGGACTACGCCTTATTCGCAGCCGTGAAAGCAAAGTATCACGGTGCTTATTATCTCGATTGGCCGGCAGATTTGGTTCAGCGCAAACCGGAGGCCCTCACCGAGGCTCGCCGGGAATTGGCAACTCAAATCGATCAGGTTCGCTTTGCGCAGTTTCTGTTGTTTCGCCAGGCCGATCAGCTCAAGGAGTACGCTCACGCTAAAGGCGTGGGCTTGATCGGCGATTTGCCTTTCTTTGTTTCTCCGGATTCCAGCGATGTTTGGGCGAATCCGGAATTCTTCCTGCTCGACGAACGGCGTCGGCCGCGCTTTGTCGCGGGTGTTCCTCCCGACTATTTCAGTGCGCAAGGGCAGTTGTGGGGCAATCCCGTTTACAACTGGGACGCTCTTCGGTCCACCGGTTATCGGTGGTGCATCGATCGCTTGCGCGCTCTGCTGAATCACGTAGACGTAATTCGTCTGGATCACTTCCGCGGCTTCGCCGCCGCGTGGTACGTTCCAGCCGGTGCATCAACGGCTCAATCCGGGCAATGGGTGCCGGGTCCGGGCGCAAGCGTTTTTCAAGCAGTGCAAAAGGAACTTAGCCGTCTGCCTTTTATCGCGGAGGATTTGGGTGTGATTACGCCCGATGTCTCTGCGCTGCGCGACCAATTTCAAGTTCCAGGTACACGGGTCCTGCAATTCGCCTTCGACGGGCACGCCGACAATCCCTACCTTCCGCACAACTTTGTCCCCAACACCGTGGTTTACACTGGCACGCATGACAACGCCACAACTCGTGAATGGTATGGAGAATTGCCCGAGGACCAGCGACGCAATTTATGGAGTTACCTGAACCGCGCTCCCGGCGATAATGCTGAGGCTGCCCCGGAATTGATGCGTCTGGCCTGGTCTTCGATGGCGGCGCTTGCGATTGCTCCGTTGCAGGACCTGCTTAATCTGGGGGGCGAAGCGCGTATGAACGTACCCGGTCGGGCGGACGGAAACTGGTGTTGGCGTGCCCGAGAGGACATGCTGTCGCCGCAAGCTTTTCAATGGCTGCGGGAATTGACGGAGAATTCAAAACGCTCGATGAGCCGTGCCGCATCCGTCGGAATACAACCACGCGCGGAAAGCTCGATGGGCGCAAAAGTCCAGAATGTAACGGCAAGGCCCTGATGATTCAAGCTGCCAAAAGCATTCTTCTGGTTGTAAGCGCACTGTTTCCGATCGTGGATCCGATCGGCGGCAGTCCC
>Ga0302326_10031969_pt1 | contig 10500 bp, 9 predicted proteins | sample Palsa_T0_3_FD_202264 | JGI IMG/M metagenome (GOLD analysis project Ga0302326, IMG submission 202264) | Peat permafrost microbial communities from Stordalen Mire near Abisko, Sweden - Palsa_T0_3 | ecosystem: Environmental > Terrestrial > Soil > Palsa > Peat permafrost | place: Sweden: Abisko... | reverse complement strand
GGCGATTGGGCGACGAAGAATCGACCGTGGCCAGCGTCCTGCGCGGTGGTGGGACGATGCTCGCTGGGACGGACTCCCCGCTGGACATTCCGGCAACCTCCCTGCACCTCAACCTGCGCGCGCAGGTTGAGTTCGGACTGCAACCCTGGCAGGCTCTGGAAACGGCGACCTGGCTTCCGGCCAAGACCTACGCCCTCGACAAGGACCTCGGTACCCTCGAGCCCGGCAAACTGGCTGACCTGATCATTGTCGATGGCGATCCGCTTACCGACATCAGCACTGCCGCGAATGTGCAATGCGTGATGAAAAACGGCGTGATTCATTCAGTGGGCGAAATTATCGATCCCTTTGTTCCCGGCAACTCTATCGGTAAGTCAATATGCGGAACACGGTGATCCTCAAAAAGGAGACAACAACATGAGCATAACCAGGCGTGAGCTGTTAATGCGCGTAGGACAGGCCGGCGGATACGCAGCCGCATTTACCACCATGCAGACGCTCGGGCTTCTGCCATTACCTCATGCCGAGGCCGTCACGTGGGATCCTTCGCCAGTAGTCGGCAAGGGAACCAAAGTTGTGATTTTAGGTGGCGGCATCGCCGGGTTGGTCTCGGCCTACGAGATGGGCAAACTCGGTTACTCATGTACGGTGCTCGAGGCGCGAACGCGCCCGGGCGGCCGCAATTGGACCGTGCGCAATGGCGCCACGATTGAATTCACCGATGGAACGAAGCAGACGGCAGCGTGGCAACCGGACAGCTACTTCAACGCCGGTCCAGCGAGGCTTCCATCGACCCACCGCACCATGCTTGGCTACTGCAAGGAGTTGGGGGTCCCACTGGAAGTGGAAGTGAATAGCTCGCGCAGCGCTCTGATGGTGAACGACAAGGCCTTCGGGGGAAAAGCCATTCAGCAGCGCGAAGCCATCAACGACACCCGCGGTCACGTATCGGAGCTGCTCGCCAAGTGCATCCAGCAAAATGCGTTGAATCAGGAGCTGAGCGCAGAAGACAAGGAGCGCATGCTGACCTTTTTGCGCACCTACGGTGACCTCAAGAGCGACTGCACCTACAAAGGCTCCGATCGCGCAGGCGCGCTGCGCTTGCCCGGCGCCGGCAACGTAACCGAGGAAATAAAGCCGCCGCTCGACATGGACTCCTTACTCGACGCCAACTTCTGGGGCGGCATGATGTTTGAAGAGATGCTGGACATGCAGGCAACCATGATGCAGCCTGTGGGCGGCATGGACCGCATCCCGTACGCATTTGCCGGCAAGCTCGGCAACGTGATTCATTTCGATTCCCAGGTCAAGGAGATCCGCAAGACGGCAAAGGGTGTCCGCGTGAGCTACACACAACACGGTAAACCCGAGGTGATCGAAGGCGACTATTGCATCTGTGCTTTGCCGATCAGCATTCTCAAGACCATCCCCAATGACTTTTCGCCCCGGATCACGCAGGCGATTGCCGACACCAATTACGACCACGCCTACAAGGTCGCATGGGAAGCCGATCGTTTCTGGGAGACCGACTTCAGTATCTACGGAGGCATCTCGTGGGTCTTTAGCGGACCGGTAGCGACCGTGTGGTATCCGAGTGCAAAGCTGTTCAGCGATAAGGGCGTGGTCATCTCCGGCTATGGAGTGGAAAACGGCAGCGATTTTGGCAAGCTGCCCGACATGCAGGCGAAATTCGACGCTTCCCGGGCGGCCATCGAAAGACTTCATCCTGGATACGGCAAGTCGCTCACTCGCCCCATGTACATGAACTGGGGAAGGATTCCCTACAACCTCGGCTCCTGGGTGACCCGTGCCTTCACCGATCCCGCAGACAAGACCCCGGGATACTACGATGGCCCCTACAAGCAATTCATTGAACCCGATGGCCCTATTTTCTTTGCCGGCGATCACTGCAGCCACATTATCGGCTGGCAGGAGGGTGCGGCCCTCTCTGCCCATCGTGCGTTGAAGCTGATTTGCGAAAAGGTGAGCGCCGCAAAAGCATGACCCGGGGGTTGAGCGAACTTGCAAGCGATAGCTGCCATTGGTTATCGTGGTCGCAGCTGGTGAAAGGGTCCGCTCACATGTCTCCATCCCGCCGCGCATTCATAGCATCGCTAACCGCCGCAGGCGCGATGACGCAACTGGGCAAAGCCGCGCAAGCGTTTGCCGGCAGCTGTCCGTTCAAACTTTCCGTCATCAACGATGAGCTAACGCCCGATTTCGGCCGGGCCTGCGAGATTGCCAGCAAAGATTTTGGCCTGCACTGGATCGAGCTGCGCTCCATGTGGAACAAAAATGTCACCGACCTCGACGCCAAAGAGATCGCCGAATCGCAGCGCATTTTGGAAAAATACCAACTCCGCGTAACCGATATAGCCAGCCCGCTCTTTAAAGTCGACTGGCCCGGGGCCCCGCTTTCCAAGGAGAGCCCAAAACGCGACCAGTTCCACGCCGGCTTCGACTTCAAGCAACAGGATCAGTTGCTGGAGCACTGTATCGAGCTGTCAAAGCAATTCAAAACCGATCGCATCCGCTGCTTCGACTTCTGGCGGCTGGAGAATCCGGCCCCCTATCGCGCCGCGATCAACGACAAGTTACGCGCCGCCGCTGAGACCTGCGCCAAGAGCAACCTGATCCTGCTGCTGGAAAATGAAATGGCGTGCAACACGGCCACGGGCGAGGAGTCGGCCGCCGTCCTCAAAGCCATCCCCAACAAGAACCTCATGCTCAACTGGGACCCGGGGAATGCCGCCGCTCTCGACAGTACTCCCTATCCTGACGGGTACCGCCTGCTGCCTTTCGAGCGCATCGGGCATTGCCACGCAAAAGATGTAGTGCGGCCGCCAGGCAAAAAGTATGAGTGGGCGCCGGTGGGAGCGGGCGTCGTCGACTGGGTAGGCCAGTTCCGCGCCTTCGCCAAGGATGGCTATCACTACGCCGTGAGTCTGGAAACCCATTGGCGTGGTGCGGGCACCCCGGAGGCCTCCACCCGGGTCAGCATGAAAGGCCTCAAGGAGACTCTAAGCAAAGCCGGCCTCAACTGCTGAAAAGGGTGAGAAGCCTTGCACGAATCCCTAGCCCCTGGCGATCCAAACCGATTCAACCCTGGAAACGCGACGGGTGCCCCAGGTCTCGCTTTTGAGACCTGGGATCCTCCTAGAAAAGGCCAATCGAGTCCGTCTCAAAGGCCGAAGCACCTGCCCTTCCTGCAGATACCTTTCCCCACGCCGTTCAACTGCCGAAACATCAATCCGTCGACTGCGGATCGCTGACCTCTTTGGCATAAAACATATGCGAAATGCGGGGCGGCTCTTTGCCTCGATGGAAGCTCCACACCCGATCCAGAATCTGCCGATCGGAAGCGGTAAACCGCTCCCTCTGCCGCAAGTATTCCAGCCACGACTCGGTCACAAACGTTTCGTTGATATGTCCGGGGTCCGAGGCATCCTGGTAGACCCCCCAGCGAATCGCCCCGTCGCGCAAGCGCACGTCCCGCAGCCGATGTACCGCCTTGGTGAAGCCTGCATAGTCCCGCGGGTCAATCTGGTAATCGACAGAAACCCGAACCGGGCCTTCGCTGTCGTCGCGCTCCGAGTTCAGTTGGGGTGCCGGCAGTTTGTAGCGGTAGGGGCTGAGGTCGGGCTGCACTCCACGCAGTACATGAAAACGAAGCGAGAAAGGGAGAGTAATCGCCAGCCCGACAGACGCGCACAGTAGCGACTTTGAAGTGGAAACGTGCTCCGCGATAAAGCCCCATATCACCCCGCCCATGGCCATGCCGCCGGCAAAGATCATCTGGTAGGCGCCCAGCGCTCGAGCCTGCACCCATGCTGGAACAGACACCTGCACTGCGAGGTTGAGAGTAGACATGGCGCTGGTCCAGGCAAACCCGCCGGCAATCAGCATAGGAATAATGAACCAGAGACTTTTGACCAGAGCCAGAACAGCCAGGGTAGCTACGAACACACCGCTGGCTGCGGCGATGATGGCGTCCGCCTTCAGGACCCTGCGCACCCGGGGGAGACTGGTGGCGCCAATCACCGCGCCCAGCCCCATGCAGCCATTCAGGATCCCGTACCCCATCGCGCCCTGCCGCATATCGTTACGGGCCACTAAAGCCAGCAGGGCCCAAACGGCGCTCACAAAAAGGGTGAAGATGAGCGTCCGCATGAAGGCCGCTTGCAGCATGGGAGCATACCGGACGTAGCGAATCCCTGCCCGCACCGACCCCTGTATACGCTCGGACGGCAGCGCGCTCTTGAACGCCGGGTTGCGTTGCCAGCGATACAAAACCCAAATGACTCCAACAAAGGAAAGGGAATTGAGCAGAAACACCGAAGCCGCGCCGGTCGTGGCAAGGGCGAAGAGCGCCACCATCAGGCCACCGAAGGCAGGTCCGAGGGCGCGGGCCAGGTTGAACCCGGCGGAGTTGAGCGAGACGGCATCCGGCAACTGCGCCCGCGGAATCACCTCCGGCACAATGGCCTGCCACGCGGGGCTGTTCATGGCCGCGCCGATGTTCAGCAGGAAGGTGAGAATCAGCAGAATCCAGGGCGAGATCACGTCAAAGAACGTGAGCACGCTGAGGATGGCGACCGCGATGAGCATCCACGCCTGCCAGAAAATCAGCAGCCGCCGGCGATCGAAAATATCGGCCGTTGCCCCGGCTAGCAGGCCGAGGATGACCACCGGAAGGCTGGCCGCCGTCTGCATCAGGGCAATCAGCAGCGGGGAGGTGGTGAGCACCGTCATCAGCCACGTGCCCGCCGTGTCCTGCATCCACCCTCCCAGGTTGGAAACGATGGAAGCGAGCCACAAATCCCGAAAAAGCGGCACCCCAAGCGGTTCAAACCCGTGAAGCTTGGGCGGGGTCTCCAACTGATTTGTGTTCAAGGTGGTCATTGGGCTGGCAGGCGGGAAGGTCCCTGCTTTGCATTATCCCAGAGTGCTATAGAACGCCGGCCCGAATGTGCCGATGAATGCAACACTGATTCTCCAAAAAAGACTCGGGAAACTTTCCGCGAATCTTTCGGTCTTAGTCGTCAGGCACAAGGGAGGGAAAGAAATGGCCGCCAATGCATTGCGAAACGGAGCATGGAAGACCGTTACGGCCGTCCTGCTGACCTCCATTCCGTTGGCGGAGCGAATGTTGCTCTATCACTTGGCCATGACCGCCTGTATCCTGCTGCCGGTAAGACCCTTCACCGACCAATAAACCCGGGCTACCGCCTCGACCCCAAACCAACCCCTTTGCTGGAAAAAACTATCGGTAAGACCTTTCACCGACCAATAAACCCTGGGTGCCCCACATCTCGCTCGTTTTTCGCGAGATGTGGGACACCGCCGCCCTCAACCCCAAACCCTAGACTCAGAACCAACCTCTAGGAAACTGGACGGGTGCCCCACGTTCGCCAAAGCGTACGTGGGCCGAAAAAGACGGGGCGAAGCCCCTCCATAGCTTTTTGAAAGGCGTATTCTGAACCTGTTGTGACCCTTCTACTGCGATCAATGGCCCGACGAATTCTACCCACCACCATTGTGGCGCTCTTGCTGGCCCTGCTAGTGACTCAGGCCGCCTCTTCCATTTGCACGGCGCAGTGCCTCCAGCATCAACCAGCATCCGCAATGACCCACTGCCATGCGATGCACCAATCATCGAAGGGCATCACAGCTCAAACCTGCCCACCCAGCGCCACTTCCTCCTGTGTGACGGATCTTCTGGCGAACAGTCAGGAAAAGCTATTAGTCCAGTCGGATTTCCACGCGGACACCCGTCCCACCGCCCTTCTCCCCAGCCTGACTATCGCCGCCCGCACCCGCGTTTTCCCGCAACTCCGAAGTACCATAGGCGACCCGCCTCTCATCACTCCTCTTCGCATCTAATCCCTCCCCGCTCTTCCCTCTGACGGAGATCTGCGTCCCGCCGATCCCACCCCGCCATCCATCCATTCATTCACGAGGAGTCTTTATGAGTACCCGACGTACCTTCCTGGGCCGCGCCTTGGGCGCCAGCTCTGCTTTTTTCGCCGCGCGCACCCTATCCGCCCAAACCATGCAAATGCGGATGCCCATGCCCCCGGCGACCCCGCCTCCGCAAACAGCGCCACCCGCAACCCACGCTATACCCCCTTCAAGACAACAAACACCCGTAGTAACCACCGATATTGGCGACCTCGCCTACACCATGGACGGTTCCACCAAGGTCTACCACCTGGTCGCCGAAGTCCTCCGCCAAAAAATCCACCCCGACAAAACCATCGACGTCTGGGGATTCAACGGCAGCGCTCCGGGCCCGACCATCCAGGTCAACCAGGGCGATCACGTCCGCGTAATCTTCGACAACCACTTGCCTGAGCCAAGCTCCATCCACTGGCATGGCTTTGAAGACATGATCGGCAACGACGGCATGCCCGGCATCAGCCAGGAGCCGGTCAAACCAGGCGGCCGCTTCATCTATGAATTCGACATTCACCAGACAGGCACCTACTTCTACCACTCCCACATGGCCATGCAGGAAATGGCGGGCATGCTCGGCGGGTTCATCATGCATCCCCGCACTCCGTACCACCCCCGCTGCGACAAAGACTTCCTTCTCCACCTGCAGGAGTACGCCATCCTGCCCAACAACACCGTGCCCAACACCATGAACATGGAATACAACTGGCTCCTCCTCAACGGCAAGGCGGGTCCTGCATCCACTCCGCTGATTGTTCGCCAGGGTGACCGCGTCCGCATTCGCTTTGTGAACCTGGGCATGGACCATCACCCCTTGCATATTCACGGATACACGTTTCAGGTCACGGGCACCGAGGGAGGCCGCATCCCAGAAACCGCCTGGTGGCCCGGAACCACCGTCCTGGTAGGCGTGGCGCAAGCGCGGGACATAGAAATCACCGCCGACCGCATCGGCGACTGGATGCTGCATTGCCACCTGCCCCACCACATGATGAATCAAATGTCCTCCAACGTGGGCACCATGACCCGCCGGCCCGGTCAGCCCGCTGGGGTGGATATGAACACCGGCATGGGCATGCTGCAAGGCACCCCGGGCGTGCCCACCGGCGACGACTATGGAACCAGCCTGGGCCGCGGCATGGGTTTCGGAAGCACTGCGGACATGGCTACCGCCAACGAACCACTGGGGCAGGGCATGCCGGGAATGGCCAACATGGCCGTCGATGTCACTCCCAACGCAAACTCAGTGCCTGGTTTCCCGCAAGACGCTTACATGGAAGGTCCCGCCATGGCCATGGACCAGATGGTCGACAAGCCGGAGAACTACGGCCTTCGTCCCGGCTGGAGCGGCTACATGATGGGCATGATGACCTTCCTCCGCGTACTGCCGCCAGACAAATACGAAGAAGTGGTGGCACGCATGAAGCAGGCGCAAAGGCCCAACGATCCCTACGCATCGCTATTGCAGAGCATTTCCTAACTAGCCACGGAGAAGACGATGTACACGAGATTAGCGCCCGTACTATGGTTGTGTGCCGCTCCACTTCTAGCCCAGAACGGGCCGCAGCCGGCAATGCAAATGCCGGGAATGTCGATGGAAAAACCGCTCACGCCCGCACCCCAGCTGCTCCAGGGTGTCTCCTCCCGCCCGCCGCGCAAGCTGGAAGATTTTCTGGCCCTGGCCGACAAAAACAATCCAACTTTGCAGCAAGCCGCGGCCATCGTCCGCCGCTCCGAAGCCCAAGCAAAACAGGCCGCACTCTACCCCAATCCCTCAGTCGGCTATGAAGGCGACCAGATTCGCGGCGGTTCCTACGGGGGCGGGGAACAGGGCGGCTTTGTTGCCCAAACCGTCGTCCTGGGTGGCAAGCTCGGCCTGCGCCGCAACATTTATGAGCAGCAGAAGCAGTCTGATCAAATCGCAGCGGAGGCCCAGCTCGTGCGCGTGCACAACGATATAGCGCAACTGTTTTACGACACCCTGACTGCTCAGCAATTGGTGGTGGTGCGCGGTCGCCTTCTGAGCTTAGCGAGCGATGCTGTTGAAACCGCGCATCAGTTGGCCAATGTGGGCCAGGCGGATTCACCCGACGTCCTGCAGGCGGAAGTCGAGGCGGAGCAGGCAGCCATCGACTATACGATGGCCCAACGTCTCTTCCTGCAAAGGTTCAAGTCATTGGCCACGCTTGCCGGCAGCCCCACAACCGAAGTCGCCCCCTTGGATGCGGACTTGACCGCGCCTCCCGACATAGATCCGGCCCCAATGGTAGACGCGATGGTCCAGCAGGCGCCGACCGTAAAGCAGGCGCAACAGCAGGTCGCCGTCGCAGACGCGAGACTAAAGGACGCCCGTCGCGAAGTCGTGCCCGATCTTCAACTACGTGCAGGGGAGCAACAAAATCTCGAGGCGCTCGCAGAAGCTCCGGGAAAAAAAACGGGAGCGCAGAGCTTCTTGAGCGTTGGCATCGAACTGCCGCTGTGGAACCGCAACCAGGGCAACATGCAGGCTGCGGAAGCGGAGCTGAACCAGGCCCGGCAGGAGATCACGCGTACCCAATTATCTTTGCGCCAACGGGCCGAGACCCTGGCACAAAACTACCTTTCTGCAAAGGAAGAAGCCGACCGCTATCGCACCGCTCTGCTGCCGCGCGCCCGTCGCGCCTACGAACTCTACCTGGATAAGTACCGGAACATGGCACAGGCGTATCCTCAGGTCATCGTGTCGCAGCGCACCCTGTTCGAGCTCGAAGTCCATTACATCGACTCTCTCGATCGCATCTGGCAAAATGCAATTGCGCTCCAGAATTTCACCCTGCAAGGCGGCCTCGAAAAGCCACCGGCAGAGCCAAGATGAAAGGAAAATGAATTGAATCCGCCCAGCGATGAGAATATGAAACTGTGGTTGATACGTCACGGAGAGACCGAATGGAGCCTCTCCGGCGCCCATACCAGCAGAACCAACATCCCGCTGACCGAGCGAGGAAAAGAGCGTGCAGCGAAAATTCGCGACTACCTCGCTCAGCGTAAATTTAGCCTGGTGCTGACCAGCCCGCTGCTGCGTGCTCGGGAAACCTGCCGCATCGCGGGCTACGCCGATGGGGCGCAGATCGAAGAGAACCTGCGGGAATGGGACTACGGTATCTTCGAAGGCCGCACCACCGCTGACATTCGCAAAGACCAACCCGACTGGTCTATTTGGGACTCTCCTGTTCCTGAGGGGGAACCCGTGGAGCATGTCGCTGCTCGAGCACAGAAGGTGATCGACCGGGCCCTGCAGGCCGGCGGCGATGTTGCGTTATTTGCCCACGCCCACATCCTGAGGATTCTGGCCGCCACCTGGTTAGGTCTCGAGCCACGCGGGGGCCGTCTGTTTGCCCTGGGAACAGGATCGGTGAGTACCCTGGGCTACGAACGGGAGAACCAGGTGATCTCCACCTGGAACCGGTCCTTGGAGGAGTAGGGGGAGGAGTAGGGGAGGAGTAAGGGGAGGAGTAAGGAATCAGAACGCAAGCCGCGCCAGCACGACTCCAAGCCACACCGCGAGCAGGCCAAGCAGAACGCTAAGCGACACATAGAGGGCGGCAATCAGGAAATCGCCCGTTTGCAGATGGACGAACGTCTCCCATTCAAAGGTGGAGAACGTGCTATAGGCACCCACGAACCCGATCGGGATCAGAAATCGCCACGCGGGATTGACCTCTGTGCGTTGCCCAACCGCAGCCAGAAAGAAGCCGATGATCAGGCAAGCCGTTAGGTTGATCACAAATGTGCCGTAAGGAAATCGAGTTCCCATTCGGTTGACTACGGTGGACCCGACAAGATACCGGGTCACGGAGCCCAGAGCACCCCCGATTGCGATAAAAAGGTATTTCTGCAAGTTCACCTCCACCAAGGCAACTGCCCGCGAGCGGAATTTTTTTGGACAGGTAACGAGGTCGTCGGACATGACTCCGCGACGGCTTCCCGTCAGGAGTCATCATCTGTCGAGCCAAAGAGGCGAAACAGCGGTTGCAAGCGGTTTTCACCAAACCGCTCAGGGTGAACTCCTTCACCCCCACCAGTTAGATAAATGGGTGCGCCGCTATTGTCAATGTCTTTGTCGGAGGGGAACCCATGGAGTTCGCCAGCGCCAAAAAGGTCTACAGGAAATCCGGGCGAAGCCCTTCGATCGCTTTCCCTGCCTCCCCGGCAGACTCCAGGGGCACCTTGCCAACCCCCACCTATTCGTTGATGATTTGAGAGCCATCCAAATTCATGCGACTTGATTCCCACCAGCACTTCTGGCGCTACAGCCCCACCGAGCACACCTGGATGACAGACCAGATGCAAGCTCTGAAGCAAGACTTCCTCCCCCACGACCTGAAGCCATTGCTGGACAGTATTCAATTCGACGGCTGCGTAGCCGTGCAGGCCCGGCAAAACCTCGAAGAAACCCGCTGGCTCCTGGAACTCGCAGAACAGTACCCCATCATCAAGGGCGTCGTCGGCTGGGTAGATCTGCGCTCGGACAGACTCACCGAACAATTGCAAAGATTTGCCCAGCAC
>Ga0302326_10031966_pt1 | contig 10500 bp, 9 predicted proteins | sample Palsa_T0_3_FD_202264 | JGI IMG/M metagenome (GOLD analysis project Ga0302326, IMG submission 202264) | Peat permafrost microbial communities from Stordalen Mire near Abisko, Sweden - Palsa_T0_3 | ecosystem: Environmental > Terrestrial > Soil > Palsa > Peat permafrost | place: Sweden: Abisko... | reverse complement strand
GCTGTAAGAAGCAGGGCATAATAATCAATACTTTCATGCTGGCCAGTGACTACGGCTTAGTCAACTTTGTGCAGAAAGTGACCGAGCTGTGCCGCGGTAAGGCGTATTTCACTACGCCTTACACCCTGGGGCAATACTTACTCATGGATTACATGAATCGGAAGACTCGTACCATACATTGAAATGAGAATCGGAATCCTGGGATCGGGAAGCGTGGGCCGTGTGCTCGGCGCCGGCTTCCTGAAGCACGGTCATGAGGCGATGTTGGGCACACGCGATCCGACGAAGAAGGACGTGGCAGACTCGGTTCGCGAAACCGCGGGAGCTAGATCCGGCACCTTTCAGGAAGCGGCGCGCTTTGGCGAGATGATTGTGCTGGCAGCGCTCGGCCGCGCCGTGGAAAATATCATCGAACTGGCTGGCGCCGCGAATTTCACGGGCAAACCGTCATCGATGCGACCAATCCGATCGCCGACGGGCCGCCGATTAACGGAGTCCTGAAATACACGACCGGACCGAACGAGTCGCTCGGCGAGTGGATTCAGGCGAAGATCCCTGCGGCGCACGTGGTGAAGGCCTTCAACAGCGTCGGTAATGGCCTAATGGTCAACCCTCATTTCTGGCAGGGTGTACCCACCATGTTTCTGTGCGGCGACAGCGACGAGGCCAAAACTCAGGTTTCGGCCATCGTCAAACAGTTTGGGTGGGAGCCCTATGACTGTGGAGGTATCATGGCGGCGCGAGCCATCGAGCCGCTGTGCATCCTCCGGTGCCTTCCCGGATTCTTAAGAGACGATTGGCAGCATGCCTTCACGATTCTGACCGACTGATAGTGTCTGGATGATAGTCCCGGGTGTATTCTAAAGATATGGACAAGAGACTTGCCAAGCGCCATAAGCGCCAGGTTTCCCGCGCAAAAGAAAAGGTTAAACTGTCGGAGCCCGACGTCAGGACGCCGGAACAGATTGCAGCCGCCAGGAAGGCGAGCCGCCCCGATCGCGGCGACGACGGCAAGCTCATGGTGGCTGCCTCCGAACGGTGATTTTTGAAAGGCCCAAGAAAAACGGACGCCTCGGTCTGAATTGCGGTACTGTAGGATGTGCCCTCCCCTCACTGTCCCCATTGCGCGTCTGTTGATTTCAGAGGCGTAGGTGTCCGAAACATCTTCGAGAAGGCTCTCCATTGGATTTATCTGCCCTATCGGTGCTGTCTCTGTGGGCACCATTTCTTCCTGCTTCGATGGCTGGCTCCCGAGGGGGGTACCGCCTAAGCGGTATCTGTAGCGTCTAACCGAATTTGTTCACAAGTCGTGCGAGGAAGTATGCGGCGCTTGCCGCCAAACTGCCCACCAAAGCTGTCTGCAGCGCGGACTTGAGCATGCGAACTCCGCTGAATCGTCCCTTCACCGCTCCGAAAGCGAGCAGCGCTATCAGCGTCAGCCCGGCGCTCCATCCGAGAGCGGCTGTGAGGCGCAGCCCCAGAGCGTAGGGAGCCAGAGGCAAAATCCCACCGGCGATATAAGACGCCCCAATGGTCAGGGCGCTGTTGCGCGCGCGCGCCGGATCGGGTGTTTCAATGTTCAGCTCGTTACGCAGCATGAAATCCACCCAGCGCTTGGGATTGCCGGTGATTGCCGCGACTACGTTATCCAGCGCTTCGCCCCGAACGCCATAGCCCGCCAGAATTTCGCGGACTTCCTTGCGCTCGGCTTCCGGTATCGCGCGGATATGCCTTTGCTCGCGCGCCCGCTCCGCGTAGTAGTGGTCCTGGTCGCTGCGGGCGGCCAGGTATCCTCCCAGTCCCATGGAGATGGAGCCGGCCGTCAGCTCGGCAATGCCCGCGACCAGCACCAGGAAACTCGAGCTTACAGCGCCCGCCAGACCGGCAGCCAGCGCAAATGGCACGGTCAAGCCGTCCGACATCCCGAGGATGATATCCCGAACGACGGCGCTGCCTTTGAAGTGCGTTTCAGATGGTGGACTCATGATCTTAGGTGGGATAGGCCTCCCGGCCTGTCCTTCACAATATAGCCAGCATTTTGTAACGCGAAGAAGGACTGGCCGGGAGGCCTATCCTACCTAAACGCTTGACGCCCTGCCCTGTGAACGCCAAAACGCAAATACGGAGACACTCAGCAATAGCACCAGCGTCGCCACTCCCGAAGGCGCGTACCAGGTTTTCCAGTCCGTACCCAGGGTGATCCTGTTGGTTGTGTCGATGAAGAACACAGCCGCAATCGTTGCCACCAGCCCAAACCGTAGCAGCACAAATACCAGCACCGTGTACATGCCGACATAAATGGCGAGTTCCACCTTCCAATCGGGCGAGGTAAGCACTGAGCTGTTGGCCACCGATAGCAGCAGGGCGGCCAGGATAGCGGCCGGGATATTTTTTCTGACGATCGCACGCAGCCCGCAAATCGCGAAAAACACAAGTAGACCGAAAAACAGCGAGCTTGCCACTTGATCGGCGTTCGCCGCAAACCACTGGCGGGTCCCCAGCGTGAATTGCAGGCCGCCCAGAGTTCCCAGCGCGTCACTTTGCCAATCGCCGATCCACTCGGCCGCAACCCAGACCGCGGCTCCCACAGCCGCGCCAATCAGGATATGCGCGCCCACCTGCGCATCCAGCCAGCGGCCCGCCAACAGCCGGTTCCACGTTACGATCGAGTGCGGCCACCGCGCCCGCACCAACGGCTCCAGCGCCAGGTAGAGCAACGCCAGGCTAGCTCCCCACATCAGCCACGCCGCGCAGTTGGCAAAGAAGAAAACGATCATGGACTCATCCGGCACGGCGTGTACCGTTCCAACCCACGCCACCATGCCTAGCAGGAATCGCGCGATGCCGATCCGCAGGGCGCCCTTCCGGTCGATCCTCCCCAGCTTCCAATTGCGCCGCGCCAGCAATACCGCGGCGAGCATTCCGAGCGTCCCCAATCCCAGCAGCACGATGCCGCGCATCCTGGATGCCAGCGAGTCCGGCGCCGGCACCGCCGCGGAACTCTTGCCCCAGTCAAAATGGACCGCCGCCTGAGTGACTCGCCCCTTCCAGGACGCCATATCGACCGTCAAGTTCAGTCCCGGGATCTTCGGGTGCGGCCCTTTCCACGAACGCAACTGATCGGAGGCGGTCACTGGCACGAAGCTCGGGGAGACCTCCTTGAACGCCGCCATGTCCAGTCCGGCGGCGCGGAAAACTGCTTCCGGCGGTACGGCGGGAGTGAGCGATTGCGTAGCGTCCTTATACGGGTTCGCCGAAAACTCACGCAGCCGTCCCGCGCCGTCCAGCGCGACATGCAGCATTCCCGGTTCGATAGGCGCGGGGTTGTCGGCGGTCACATCGCCGTATGGGTAGGCGCCCAGCGCGGACTGGCTCTCCCGATAAGTCGCTGTTATGGGCGCCTCCGCCGCGAGCCAGTCATCCCAGTGGTGCGGCTTCGGGAGTTGCTTGAGGTGATTGAGCAAGTCGCTGTTGTCAGCCAGCGAGATACTCGAATCGGCGGGCTTCTTCGTAAATCCAAACGACGACGACGCTTCCCGCGCCAGGTGCGCCAGCACTTCCGGCGGATCGTCGAGCGCGGTATGCATGACGGCGGCGTATCGCGCGCGCAGCCCCACGGCCGCGAACAGGCATAACACGATCAGCACCAGACACGGAACCGAATACTTGCGCGCCAGCCCTTCCTGCTTCCCCGCCGCGGCTACCAATTCCGGCGACGGAGTCTCTCCGGCTGCCAGGGCGGCCGCCAACGGATCGCCGCCCGGCAGCGCCGCCGCAACCGACAGCGCATTCGCCGGCCGCCTGGCTGGATCCGGCTCCAGGCAGCGGCGGATAGCCTTCTCCACCGCCGGATCGATATCCGAGGCGATGGTGGTCATGCTGGTGAGTTGTGCGGATTCCTCCTGGCGCAGCAGATCCTTCGCGCTGTTGGCAGCATAAGGCCGCTTGCCCGTGAACAACTCGTAGAGCACCAGGCCGAGCGCGTAGATGTCGCTCTTTCCGGTGACCTCCGAGCCTTTGAGTTGCTCCGGCGCCATGTACGCCGGCGTGCCGTTGCGCACCTCCGCGCCCGAAAGCTGATCCGCTATGGCGGCCAGGCCGAAGTCCATGATGACGACGTCGCCGCGCTTGTTCATCATGATGTTTTGCGGCTTGAGATCGCGATGGATGATGCCGCGGTCGTGCGCGGCCGCGAGGCCAGCGCAGAGCTTGCGCGCCGTTTCGATGGCCTTATCGCAGGGCAGCCGGCCAATCCGCAGCAACAGCGACGCCAGGTCTTCGCCGTCCACGTACTCCATGGAGATGAACGGCATCCCCTCGGCCTCGCCGATGTCGTAGACCCGGCAGACATTCGGATGCGAGACCTGCCGGGCCACCCGCACTTCCCCGTGGAATCGCTCCAGCAGGCGCTGGTTCTGGGCCGCTTCCTCCGGCAGGAACTTCAACGCCACGGACTGGCCCAACGCAAGATCTGTAGCCCTGTAGACTTCCCCCATGCCGCCCCGGCCCAGCAGCCCTATGATGCGATACCGGCCGCCCAACAGCGTGCCGGAAACAAACCGTCCTTCCTCCGCGATGGACGACGACGAGATGCGCGAAACCGAGCGCTCTAGAGCTATAGTCTCGGCAATCGTGGGATCGGAGCGGCGGTCCATTCTTACGATTCTACGCCCCGCGCGCCACCGATGTCGGACGTCCCTTGGATGCTTTCCACGCGTTTGTGCGGCCGATGATGTACGCCTTGTAATCGCTGCTCGTCTTAAGCACGGGCATCAGGTGGTGCGTACCGCCCTTTCCGTCCGGAACAGGAAGCTGCGAAACCAGCTCTGCCTGCACTTGTTGCAGGTGCGAAGGCTGCTCCTCGTCTGGCCCCTGTCCTGTCGCCACGGGAACAACCACACCCGCAAGCGGATCGTCCGTGCGCGGAGCGGCCAGCGTCAACACGGCGCCCACGTCCCCCGCGGCTGCATCCCGCGCGGTCAGTGACGGCAAGCTCCAGCGCGTCTCGATAGTCTTCAGCACCACGGTATGGTCGAGCGGCATGGCATCCGCGGCCACCCGGAAAACCGTGCCCGCTGCGATCAGCGGCGATACCAGCACGGTGGGAACGCGCGGGCCGAAGCGCTTGAAATCGAAGCCGTACTCTCCGGCGGTGTTGTCCGGTGGCACGGCGTTGGTGGGCGGCGGCACGTGATCGTAGCAGCCTCCATGCTCGTCATAGGTGATGATCAGCAGCGTGTTATTCCACACCGGGCTGTTAAGCAGGGCATAGTAGACGTCGTGAATCAGTTGCTCGCCGAGCGCCACGTTGTAATTCGGATGCTGGCTGTTTCCGGAAGCCCCCCAGCTGGGCTCGAGAAAGGTGAATGGCGCAAGCGTACCGGCGGCGGCGGCCGCCTGGAAGTCGGTGAAAAGACCGAAATGACTTTCGTCGGCGTCCGTAATGTCGGTGAAATCCTGGCGGGTGAGCGGCGGCGTATCGTAGCCGTAAACCACCCAATTCAGGTTATTCGCCGTAAGCAGGCTGAAAATCGTGGGACACGTCCAGGTCTTGGTCTTGTCGTCCATGTGACCCTGCGAAGTGGCTGCCAGCGCAAACGCCCGGTTGGGCAAGGTCTCTGTAGGAACCGAGCCGAACCATTGATCGCAGACCGCAAAGCCGCGCGCCAGGCCGGAAAGCACCGGCAGCATGGCGGGCGTGAAGATCCCCATAATGTCGTCGGCCGCCGTGCCGGGCAGTGTGGACCAGCCCTCTGTTTGCTCCCAGCCGAGTGTATAAGCGAAGTCAGTGACGAAGCCGTTGTTCGTCGCGACAGGCGGCGTGGGGGCCTCCGTCGCGCCGAAAAGCTGAGAGTTAGTCGCATCATAGCCCTCACCGGGATCGGCGCCAGGCATATAATACGGGCTCGCATCGGTTGACTGGATTTGGAAAACGGAAACCGGCGCGCCATTGGAGTCCGGATTGGACTCCTGCCCCGTGAGACCGTCAAAGGGCTGCCCCGCAAGCGAGACATTGCCAGTGTCGGCGTAAAGAAAACCGAGCATGTGATCGAAGGACCGGTTCTCCAACATCAAGACGACGATGTTGTTGATCGAAGAAAGCTGATCGTTGGGCATCGAGCCACCTCCAACAACGTTATACCGCCTTTTTTCAGTTCAAGCGGTGGCCAATGCCTTCACCAACTCATACAAGAATGTCTGACCTTCATAAAACGAAGTGACTCCCAAACGCTCGTCCCGCCCATGCGCGCGTATATCATTGCGATCCATAAAGAAGCCTTGCACGCCGTAAGTCGGAATCCCGGCCGCCCGCAGATACAGACCGTCGGTGGCGGCCATCAGCATGATCGGCACCACCGGCACGCCCGGCCACAGCGTGTCTGTGACCCCGGCGATCGCTTTCATCAAACCAGGATTGACCGGCGAAGCCGGACCCCGCGCCACCTCCCCGGCGATCTTCACGCTCACCTGGTTGTCGGCAAAAACTTTTTCGAGGGTGCTTTGCACATACTCCGGCGAATCATCCGGCAGGACCCGGCAGTTCACATTCGCGGCGGCCAGTTGCGGCAGCGCGTTCATGGCATGGCCACCCTCCAGCTGCGTCGCCACGCAGGTGGTCCGCAGCATAGAGTTCCAGGCGGGAGATAAATTCGCCGCCCGCACCATGGCGTCGGCCGCCCCTTCCGCGACCTGAGCCAGCTCCACCCGCTGCGATCCGCTTTCGAGCTTGGCCAGCTCGCCAAAGTACGCGCGCGTCGCATCGTTGGTCTTGAGCGGGAATCCGAATTTTGACAACCGCTCGAGCGCCCCCGCCAAATGATAAATAGCGTTGTCCGCTACCGGCACGGAACTGTGGCCGCCCTTGTTGTGTACTTCCAGGCGAAAGTTGATGACATACTTTTCGCTGAGCTGGATGTTATGCGCCACTTTGCGGCCGTCGGCCATCTCTCCCCAGCCGCCTTCGTTGAGACAAAGCTCGGCGTCGATCAACTCCCGCTTGTTGCGTATCAGCCACTGGATGCCGTTGTTAGGGCCGCCGCCCTCTTCGTCCGCCGTCAGCGCCACGATGATGTCGCGGTCCGGGCGCCATCCTTCCCGTTTGTAGCGAATCAGGTTGGCAATCCAAATAGCCGCCTGCGCCTTATCGTCCCACGAGCCCCGCCCGTAAAAATAACCGTCGCGCTCGACCAATTGAAATGGATCCGTGCTCCAGTCCTCGCGTTTGGCTTCTACTACGTCAGTGTGCGCCAGCAGCAAAATCGGCCTTTTGGCGCCGCTGCCGTGGTAGCGAACCACCAGGTTCCACTTGGTCGCGATGGCGCCGCCCAGATAGATGTCGGATTGCGGAAATCCCGCGGCCCTCAAACGCGCCGCGACGGCTTCAGCGACCGGCGTAGTGGCCCCGGTCGTGTATCCGGACTTGATCTCGATGATCTGCTTGTAAATATCGCGCGCCAGTTGCTGGTCCGCCGGCGGGGGCAGTGTAGCGGCGTAAGTCCAGGAGGCCAATAGAGCCGGCAAAAGCAGGCATCGGGGCATTTAATCTTTATACACCCCGGCGATGCTATCGCCAAGACCGGGCCGCGACCGTCAGTGAGCGGTTCTTCGTCACGCAACCGCGGTAACGATCAACGTGGCGTCGTCCTGGAAGTTGCCGCCGCTGAATTCGGAGATGGCCGCCATCACCCGCTGTTGCATAGCCTCGGCGTTCAGGTGGCGATGGACCTTCAACACTTCCATCAGCCGCTCTTCTCCGAACTCATCGCCGTCGGCATTGGAGATCTCGGTAATGCCGTCGGTGAAAAGCGCCAGCCGGTCGCCCGGCGCGAGGTCCACGTGCTCTTCCTGGTACGACCAATCCGGAAATACGCCCAGCACCACGCCGCCATGATTTACGCGCATGCACTCGCCATTCTGGCGCACCAGTATCGGCTCGCAGTGTCCGGCGTTGGTGTAGCTGAACCGGCGCGTAGCTCCATCCAGCACGCCGTAGAAAAACGTGATGAATTTGCCGCTGCCCATATTGCCCGCCACGATTCGGTTAATGCGCCCGCAAAGCTCGCCCGTTGGGAGCATCTCGCCGGCCAGCGCATGCACGGCGGCCTGCACGTTGGACATCAGCAGCGCCGCCGGTACGCCTTTGCCGATGACGTCCGCCACGCACAGCGCCAGGTTGTTCGGGTTGAGTTTGAGAACATCCAGATAATCACCGCTCACAGCGCCGGCCGGACGCCAGGCGGCCGAAATGTCGTATCCCGGAAACTGTGGGATCTCGCGCGGCAGCAGCCCGCGCTGCGTGACACTGGCTTCCTCGATCTCTCCGGATGCGCGCGCCGCACCGACCCGCCGGCCGCTGCGCGATTCGATCTGTGCCCGCAGCGTCGAGAGCAGCTGCAAATTGTCCCAGGGTTTCTCGACGAAATCCCGCGCTCCGCGCCGCATGGCTTCGACCGCCAGCGGAATGCTGCCCCAGGCCGTCATCACCACCACCGGCAGCGTATTGTCGAGTTTCTGCACACGCGCCAGCAGGTCAAGGCCTTCCTGTCCGGAGCTGGTGTCGAGCGCATAATTCAGGTCCATCAGCAGCACGTCGTACTCGCGGCTGTGCAACCGTTCCAACACGGCCTTGGGAGAGTTCACCGTTTCAATCTGGTAGCCTTCCCGTTTCAACAACAGGCGCAACGCTTCCAAAACATCGGGCTGGTCGTCCGCGATTAGCGTTCGGGGAGCACTCGACTCGGGGCGGATCATGATGGCCTCATTAGTATGACGGAACTAACTTAGAACAGTTAGCGGGCCAAATCGCAGGGCAGGGTTAAACCGTTTACCCTCAACGTTAATCCGGTGCTCGCAGGGTATGTCCGTGGTCGCCCGCGAACAGGTGGTCCCAAAACCAGACACCTGCTCCGGCAGACAGATATGATGAAGGTTGCCTGACGTTATTGTGATCGGCGGCGGATTGGCGGGCCTCTCGGCGGCCGCGGCGCTTGGTGGCGCCGGCTTCCACGTCGAAGTCTTCGAAGCGCGCCCGTTCCTGGGCGGCCGCGCGACTTCCTTTCCGCTGTCGCCCGCGGACGATGCCTCCGAGCTGATCGATAATTGCCAGCACGTATTGTTGCGCTGCTGCGTCAACCTGCTGGATTTCTACGGGCGACTAGGAGTTAAGGACCTTATTAGCTTTTATCGTGAGTTCGTTTTCATTGAGCCGGGCGGCCGGATCTCCACGCTGCGGCGCGGCGCGCTGCCTGCGCCTCTGCATTTCACCGAATCGTTCCTGCGCCTGCGCTTCCTCAGCACCGGGGACAAGATCTCCATCGCCCGCGGATTGCTGGCGCTGCGGCGCGAGCGCACCCGCCGCCACGACCTCGACCGCATCACCATGCTCGACTGGTTGCGCGAAAAGCGGCAGACGCCCCGCGCCATCGAGCGCTTCTGGCGCCAGGTGCTGGTCAGCGCCATCAATGAGGATGTGGACCGCATCGCCGCGCGCCACGGCTTCCAGGTCTTTTGGCTGGGTTTCCTCGCACGAGCCGATAGCTACGAGATGGGCGTGCCCGCCATCCCGCTGGGCGAGCTCTACCGCGCCGAGCTGTGGCGCGCCGCCGGCGATGTCTCGCTGCGGCTGCGCTGCCTGGTCGAAAGCATAGGCCCGGAGGGCATTCTCTCCGGCGGCCGGCGCCACTCCGCCGATTACTATATTTGCGCGCTGCCCTTCGAACGCCTGACCGCCCTGGGCCTGCCCGCGCCAGCCTTCGAGCACTCCCCGATCACCGGCATTCATCTCTGGTTCGATCGCCCGGTCACCGATCTGCCGCACGCCACTCTGCTCGACCGGACGATTCAATGGATGTTCAACAAGTCCGAAGGCCGCTATCTCCAGCTTGTGGTCAGCGCGTCGCGCTCGCTCGCCGCCATGGGCCGTGCCGAAATCATATCGCTCGCGACCGCGGAGCTGGCCGAATTCCTACCGCGCGTGCGCCAGGCGCGCCTCGAGAAGGCGCACGTGATTAAGGAGCTGCGCGCGACTTTCTCCGCCGCGCCGGGAACCGAGGCCTTGCGTCCGTCAGCCGATACCAGCCGTCCGGATCTTTTCCTGGCCGGCGATTGGACGCGCTCCGGATGGCCAGCGACCATGGAGGGGGCGGTGCGTAGCGGATATCTGGCTGCCGAAGCGGTGGCAAAGGCGAGCGGCCGGCCGGTAAGTTTCCTGTTGCCGGATATCGCCTGACCGATGTGCTACAGTTTAGATCGCTCGGGCGTAGAAACTTGCGTAAGTACTTCGTAAGTTTCACGATCTTATCCGCGGTGTGCCTTTGTTCCCGGCTTCTTGTCTTAGGATCTGCGGATCAAGTGAAGGGAAGCTTGCTGATCATGGTTGCCGATTACTTCGCTGAACATCGATCGGAAACAACTTATTTCATCAAGGATCAATCGCCTGGAGGGCGGACCTACGAGCTCTATTTCACAAGTCAGCCCAAGGGTGGTTTAAGGACCGGGATG
>Ga0302326_10031965_pt1 | contig 10501 bp, 10 predicted proteins | sample Palsa_T0_3_FD_202264 | JGI IMG/M metagenome (GOLD analysis project Ga0302326, IMG submission 202264) | Peat permafrost microbial communities from Stordalen Mire near Abisko, Sweden - Palsa_T0_3 | ecosystem: Environmental > Terrestrial > Soil > Palsa > Peat permafrost | place: Sweden: Abisko... | reverse complement strand
GCCGGTAGGCGACTGCAGGGACGATGAGAGCTGCGGCTACAAAGGCGCTTACGAAGGCCAGGGCAGCGAGGGCCCAAGCGGCCGGCGACGTCCATTGCCCGGCCGATACCACCAATGCCCAGGCTCCCGCCAGGACCAAGACTGGTAACGGAACGAACCAACCGTGGCCCCCGGCATGCAGGCCCAACACGATCACGCCAACCACCGCCGCGACCAGGACGGTGCCCACAATCCAGGGCAGGGCGGCACTTGCAAAGACCGACACGGCAAAGGTGCCGCCGACCACTAGCACGAGCGCCGCCAGGGCCGCGACTACCGAAAGGCGCCTGGCGACCGCGATATGGCGGAGGTCTGGGGCCGTCGCCAGGGTCGCTTTGCCCAGTAGCGCCGAAGCGGCGGACGACGCTCGCTCGCCGAGCTCGCCCACCTGGAGCTGAGACCGCAGGTTCTCGTCGTTCATGCTGACGACCTCTCATTCGTTTCGATGCACAGCCTACTTGCATTGGGCCAGCCAGGGGCAGCGCGAGGCGATATTCCGGTCTCATCCGACTGCTCGCTGGCTAGCTTGGAACTCGTGACGGCAGCGGTTTCGGTGAGGGGTTTAGCCAAGGACTACGGCGAGGTCAAAGCGGTGAAAGGCGTCGAGTTCGAGGTTTCACCAGGGGAGACGTTCGGGTTCCTCGGGCCGAACGGGGCGGGGAAGACCACGACCATCGGGATGCTCTGCACGCTTGTGAGGCCGAGCGCCGGCAGCGCCAGTGTGGCCGGCTACGACGTCGTCCGCCAGCGCGAGGACGTGCGGCGATCTATCGGGCTCGTGTTCCAGGACCCTACGCTCGACAACTACCTGACCGCCGAACAGAACCTGCGGTTCCACGCCGAGCTCTACGGCGTACCCCGTGCCGTCGTGCGCACACGGCTGAGCTGTGTCCTCGAGCTTGTCGGCCTCGCCGACAAGCGCAAGACCGAAGTTCGTACCTTTTCGGGCGGGATGAAGCGGCGCCTCGAGATAGCGCGCGGCCTTTTGCACGCCCCGGTTGTGCTTTTCCTCGACGAGCCGACAATAGGCCTCGACCCCCAGACCCGCAGGTCGATTTGGGAGTACATCAGGAGCCTGAAAGGCTCCGAGGGAACGACGATCTTCATGACGACGCACTACATGGACGAGGCAGAGTACTGCGAGCGGATCGGCATAATCGACAAGGGCCAGATCGTAGCTATGGGCACCCCTGAGGAACTGAAAGCCAGCGTTGGCAAGGACCGCGTCCAGATCCTGATCGATGACTCTCCTCGTGCCATAGCGGAGCTGAAGCAGCATTTTGGCATCGAGGCGGCCGTCCATGAAGGCCACGTAACCTTTTCGGTTGCCGGCGGGGCTGAGTTCGTGCCGAAACTGTTCGCCAAACTTTCTGAGCTTGGGATCCCGGTGCGTTCTGTGAACGTCTCGCGGCCCTCCCTGGACGACGTTTTCCTTTCTTACACGGGAACGACGATCCGGGACGCCGAGGTGAGTGGCGGGAACGAGTTTATGCGGCGCATGGCGGGGGGGAGGGGTTTCCGGTGAGTATAGAAACGACGTTAAGGACGGCGGGGGAGCTCGAGGAGCACGAAGCGTCCGCTCGGCCGGCGCCCTCCCGGGCCACAAGCTTGGCGGGCGGGCCGCTGCACGAGCTCCGCGCTGTCTGGGTCGTAGTGAAACGCGAGTGCATCCGTTTCGCGAGCGACCCGCTGCGTGTGATCGTCGGGGTGCTCCAGCCGGTCCTGTTCTTGTTCGTGCTTGGTTCTGGCCTTGGTTCGCTCGTGAACGGCCACGGCGAGTTTGGGGCTTCCCTCAACTTGAGGACGTTCCTCTACCCGGGCGCTGCGGCGATGTCCGTGCTCTTTACAGCTCTTTTCTCGGCCGGTTCGATCGTGTGGGACCGTGAGTTCGGGTTCCTCCGTGAGATGCTCGTAGCGCCTGTCAGCCGCACCTCGCTGGTCGTAGGCAAGTGCCTCGGCGGGGCTCTCATCGCTTCGGTCCAGGGCGTCCTGATGATCTGTATCGCGGGCCTGGCAGGGGTCCCCTATAACGCGGTGCTCATGATCACCGTGTTGGCCGAGCTCTTCCTCCTGGCACTGACGCTCGTTTCCTTCGGGATGGTCGTGGCTGCGCGCATCAAGCAGTTCCAGTCCTTCATGGCCGTGACCCAGATGCTTGTGATGCCGCTGTTCTTCCTCTCGGGTGCTCTGTACCCTCTGTCCGGCCTGCCGACCTGGCTGAAGCTGCTGACCCGGGTAGACCCACTGACCTACGCGGTCGACCCGCTCCGTAAGGCGGTTTTCGAGCACCTCCACAAGGTGCCCGAGAGCGTTGTCAAGCGCCTCGTGCCGGGGGTTACCTGGGACGGTTGGCATGTCCCGGTCGGCCTCGAGCTCGGGGTGGTGGCGATGATGGCGCTGCTGTTCATCACGATCGCGGCTCTCGAGTTCCGCAAGGTGGACTAGCCGGTGTGAGGCGGGTTAAGTTCCCAAGACAGTACGCGCGCGGCGGCACCGTGCAACAGGGGAGACTTGGCGGGTTACGTCGCTAGGCTCACGCCTGGATAATTGAGCAATTGAACGGCAAAGGAGCCCACATGACCATAGCGATAGGTGACCGTATCCCGGACGTGCAGCTGCGGATGATCACAGACCACGGTGTTGATGTCGTGAGCACGGCCGACGTCCTCGGCAAAGGCCGGGTGGTCCTGTTCGGTATGCCCGCGGCGTTTAGCGGGCCTTGCTCCGATACCCATTTGCCCGGATATCTGGTCCACGCCGACGAGCTGGCTGCTCTCGGGGTGGACCGCATCTTCGGCGTAGCCGTCAACGACCACCACGCAATGGCGGCTTGGGCGCGCTCGCAGGGCCTTGGCGACAAAGTGACGCTGCTCGCCGACGGCAACGGGGAGCTGGCCCGCGCCATGGGCGTCGACCTCGACCTGTCCAAGTTTGGCATGGGTATACGGAACCAGCGCTACGCGGCGGTGCTCCAAGACGGCATAGTCACGCACCTCGCGCTCGAAGGCGGGACCGGCTTGGAGGTCAGCACGGCCGACGCCACACTTGTCGCGCTCAGCTGAGCTTTGGGGGCGGCACGCCTAGGTCTTCCAACTGGCAGCTTCTGCCGATACGCCATCCGCGCCACCTAAACGTAACGGCACGACCACTACGCGTCGCAATCGGGCCGTCTCGGTGGCTGCGTGTTCACGCGCTCTGTATCGTGCCATGTCATGGGCGGTCTCGCCCGGCTAAGCGTAACCGTATAGATCTCCGTGCTAAGAGGGCATCTTCAAGCACGACCTCCGTCGCATGGCCAAGAGGTGCAACCCGTGAACCCATTCGACACCCCAGCAAATAAGGACCAACCAGGGCCCTATGCTGGGCCGTTCTCCTTTGAGGCAAAGCCGTCTGAGAGCGGGGCCGACCAGATGAGCGGGGAAGGAACGGAAGAGACCGGGGGGCCGGTAGAGAACCTGCAAGCGTCCCTGGGAGCACTCAACGTGGGCGGCAGCCAGCCCGATCAACGCCCGGACATCGACGGCGCGCTGGGCGAGCTGCCAAGTCTTCTCGCACGTTCCGCCAGCGGCGTTGAGTTCATTTACGACACATTGGACCTGGTTGCTGCCCGCTACGGGTTGCGTGACCTCTTGGTGGTCATCGAGCAGCCCAACCAGCCCCAACTGTTCCGCCTCCGGAGGGCGCCGCTCGACTTCGGGCAGGGCGTCCCCGCCTACCTGCAAGACGCTCTCGCTGGCCGCGCGGGCCTTTATGCGGATCCCCCCGTTGTCGGGCCGCTCGCTGCCGCCTGCGTCACGAGCCTCGTGGAGCTGGCCCTACGCTTGGACCTGCTTGTGCACGATGCCAGCCACGACGCCTTGACTGGCCTGCTCAACCGGCGCAGTTACGAGTTGTTGCTCGGCCAAGCCGTGAGCCGAGCGAGGCGTTACGGATGGCCCTTTGCGCTGGTCCTGCTGGACCTCGACGACTTCAAGGTTGTCAACGACCGCTACGGCCATGCCGCGGGCGACGCGGCCCTCAGGGCGGTCGGCGCCGAGCTTCGCGCGGCGTTGCGAGGCAGTGACGTAGCTGCCCGTCTCGGTGGCGACGAGTTCGCCCTGTTGGTTGTCGGGGTGGAGAACGTCGAGTCACTCTCCCCGCTCCTCGGGCGGTTGAAGCGAGCGCTGGAGCGGGCGGTGCCTGAGACGACGGTCGGTTTTTCCGTAGGCGTAGCTTGCTTTCCCTCCGACACTGACGACCCGGACGCCTTGACCGGTCTGGCCGACGACCGCCTGTATGCGGCCAAGGCGACGATCGGATGAGCCCGACCGTGGACAGCCGCCGCCTGATGAACCAAGGGCGGACTACGTAGTGAGCACGAAGGATGCACTAGAGCTGGAACTCCGCCAACTTCCCGGGGTTTGGTTCGTCTCGTTCACCGAAGACGAGGGCACCACGTTGATCGAGCTGGCGGTGCGCCCGGGGACAGAACAGGCAAAGGTCCGTGACGAGGCCGCGCGCAGTGCCGTGAACCACCTCGAGGGGCCTGCAGAGATCCGGGTCTTCAACCCGCCCCGGGAGCAGCTTTTGGCGCCGCGCGGCGAAAGAGTGAGGTTGGTCCTGGTCCTCCCGAGTGACGGGGGGGCTTCGATCGAAGTGCAGTTGGCACGAGGTCTTCAGCGTTTCGCCAGCCGGGCTTTGGCCGGCGACACCACATCGGTCGGTCGAGCAGTCATCGAAGCGCTCCGGGGCGTCGGCGCCAATGCCCCGTTCGAGGTCGTTGGCTTCCACGCATTGCCCTCCGACTGGGGAGCCGGCTTGCTGGCGGTCCTGCGGGACACGACCACAGGAGAGCTGCGCCGCGGGGTTGCATCCGGCCGAGCCCCGGCTGATGCCGCTGCTCGCGCTGTGCTGGACGCTGTCAACCGCTCTATTTAGACCCCCGGGCGCGTTTCCCGGGACCTGTTCCCATCTGAGACAATCGACCTGATGTCTAGCGGCTTGGTCCCGTTGTCCCATGCGCTCGCCCTCGAGCTACTAACGGCCTCTGGCGGGGGCGCTGGGGCGCTGGTCGAACATTCTCCGCTCGGCTTCGTCATTGCCTTCGGGGCAGGCATCGCGTCGTTCGTCTCGCCCTGCGTACTACCCCTAGTGCCGTCTTACCTTTCGATGATGTCGGGTGTCGGCGGTGTGGGTGCCCGGGCCGGTGCCGGGGCAGTGGAGGCTGAGGGCGCGGAGCGGGCCGAACGGGCCCGGCTGCTGTGGTCGACGCTCCTGTTCGTCGCCGGCTTCAGCCTCGTCTTTGCGGTGCTGGAGGCCACCGCGAGTGCTCTTTCGCACCCGCTACAAGCTCACAAGCTGGTCCTTAGCGACGTAGCGGGCGCCCTGATCGTCGCCATGGGCGTGCTCATTGCCTTCCAGTTGCCCTGGCTGCAGCGCGAGCACCGTTTCGCGGTACGGCCTTCCCGGCTAGGGCCTTGGGCCGCCCCGGTCATGGGCATGACCTTTGCCTTCGGGTGGACCCCTTGCATTACCCCCGTCCTCGCGGCGGTCCTGGGGCTGGCCTCCAGCGGCGGCACGCTGGCGCGTGGTGAGGAGATGCTGGTCGCGTACTCGTTCGGGCTAGGTGTGCCGTTCGTGTTGACCGGGCTCGCCTTCGGCCGGCTCTCCGGGGCCCTCGGCTTCGCCAGGCGCCACTCCCGGGCCGTCAGCCTCGTCTCGGGGGCTCTCCTGGCGGCCCTGGGGGTGCTCATCATCACGGGCGAAGTAGGCGTCGTCTCCTCCTGGTCGAACAGCTTGCTGGACCACATCGGCCTTGGGGGTCTCGCCTCGGGCTGACCGCACTGGCTAGTCCCTCCCGGGGGTGCGTTGGCAATCCGGCTAGGCGGGTCGCTACAGTTGAACGGCGGCCATGCCCTATGACCTTGCGGTTCGCTTACGTTCCGCCGTTGCGCTCGCCGGACGTTACCCCCTCCTGGCCGGCGCAGATCTTGACGTGCGTGCCGGGGAAATCCTCGCCCTCAAAGGTGCCAACGGGGCCGGGAAGACCAGCCTGCTGCGGGCAATCGCCGGCCTGTTACCCCTGTCGGGAGGGGAGGCCAATGTGCTCGGTCTCGACCCGACGTCCGATGCGAGAGCCTTGCGCCGCAAGGTCGGGCTTCTCGGCCACCGCAACGGCCTCTACGAGGACCTCTCAGCTGAGGAGAACGTGCGGTTTGCCGCCCGGGCTGCCCGGCCGGCAAAGGGAGCCGCCCGGGAGGCTCTCGAACGCCTCGGGATCCGGGACAGGCTCGCGGAATTGCCTACCGGAAAACTATCGGCGGGCCAGCGCCGCCGGGTGGCCCTGGCCGCCCTGCTCGCTCGCCGGCCGCTGCTGTGGCTGCTCGATGAACCTCATGCTTGTCTGGACACCGAACACCGCGAGCTGCTGGACGGGCTCTTGAAAGAGGTGGCAGCGCTCGGCGCGACGGTCGTCCTGGCGTCCCACGAGATCCTTACCAGGGAATTCCTTGCCGACCGGGTCGCTACTGTGTCGGGGGGCATGGTCCTCGACGGCCTGGTCGTCGACAGCCCTGTCGACGACAGCCGGGTCGTCGACAGCCCGCCAGCGGGCAACATTGCGCCAACTGACTTGGAGCAGCCCAGTGTGGCGTGATGCCCTCGTCGTAGCAGGCAAGGATCTGCGGGTAGAGAGCCGGTCCAAGGTCGCCCTCAACCAGGTCGTGCCGTACTCCCTCGTGGTCCTGCTGCTCTTTGGTTTTGCCTTCGACCAGGACCAGCCTTTGCTTGTACAGGCAGCTCCGGGGCTCTTTTGGCTGGCTGTCCTGTTCTCGGGGCTGCTGGCCGTGCAGCGGACCTTCTCGATCGAGTCAGCCGACGGGGCCGCTGACAGCCTGCGCATGTCAGGGCTAGAACCGGCTGGCATTTTTGTCGGCAAAGTCGTAGCCGTAGCGGTACAGCTTCTCTTGCTCGAGGTTTTCCTGGCGGTCGGGATCGTGGTCCTGTTCCACAGCAAGTTGGAGGGTGCTGGTCTGCTGGCAGCCAGCGCAGTTTTGTCGACGATCGGCGTCGCCGCCGCAGGTGTTGCTTACGGGGCGCTGTCGATGGGCACACGTGTGCGCGAGACCTTGTTGCCGCTCCTGCTCGCACCGGTGCTGGCACCTGTAGTGCTGGCTGCTACCGAGGCGTGGCGGGCCGCCCTGGGCTTCTCCTCTGGGGGCGGCTGGCGTTGGCTCGGCCTGCTCGCAGGCTTCACAGCGATCTACCTGGCTGGCGGAGTGCTGAGCTTTGGGGCTTTGATGGAGGAAACGTGAGGTACCCCCAAGCTTCTGGTTCGTCCCGGCTCACCCGTGTGCTCGGTTGGTCTGCTCTTGCCGCCCTCGCGCTGAATACCTGGTGGGGGCTTTGGCTCAGCCCGCCCGACGTGGTCCAGGGCCAGTTCGTCCGGATGCTTTACATCCACCCGGCCGTGGCCACCATGTGTTACGCGGGCTTCGGCGCGTGCGCTCTCGGGAGCATCGCGTGGCTGTGGCCGCGCCTTCGGAGCCCCCGCTGGGACCGTCTGGCGGTCGCCGGCGCCGAGGTGGGCGCGGTGTTCTGCTTCGCAACCCTTGTGACCGGCTCCATCTGGGGACGGGCTTCCTGGGGCGTCTGGTGGACATGGGACGCCCGCCTGACCCTGACGGCGATCCTGTTCGCTCTTTCGCTTGGCTACCTGGCGCTGCGCCGTTCGATCGATAACCCGCACTCGCGTGCTCTGGCGTCGTCGATGGTGGCGGTCCTGATGGCCTTGACCGTCGTGGTCGACCACTACGCCACGGTATGGTTCGTCACCCTCCACCAGAACGAGACTTTGTTCCAACCGGATCCCACAGTGCACGGTTGGCAGCTAGCGACGATGCTCGTCTCGTTCCTGGCGTTTGGGCTGGTTTTTGCCTGGATGATGGTGCACCGCTACCGGCTCGAAGTCCTCGAGGAACGCTTCGAGCGCGAGGGTTTTTCCTCCGCATTGGAAGCACGGCGTTCGGAAGCTGTCGCCGAGAGGCGCGTCGAGGTGCCTGCAAGATGAGCTACGTCGTCGCGGCTTGGCTGTCCTGTGGCGCGATATTGGTGGCGTATTCCGCCCGGACGTTGCGGCGGGAGCGGTCCCTGAGACGTTCCCTGGCACCAAAGGACGGGGCCAGATGGCGCTGACCGCTTCGCCGAGGGCGCGAAACGGTGCCAGCGCGGTCCCGGAGGGCGAGCGCGGCACCGGCATTTCCCAGGCAGAGGTCCCCCTCTACCCGCGTCGGCGGCAGTCCCTCGGGACTAGGCGCCAGCGGATCGTGGCGGCTGTCATCATCGTCGGTGCGCTCGGTTTCCTCATCGAGCGTGGCCTTGCCAACGCCATCGATTACTACCTGACGGCCAACCAGGCGGTCGCGCAGCGAGCCCAGTTGGGCGACAAAGATTTCCGGATCCAGGGCACGGTGCTCCCGGGGGTGCACCAGGTAGGCACGACGTTGCAATTTGCCATTACTTCTCACCATGTTGACGTCAAAGTGGTGAGCACGGGTGCGCCCGGCCAGCTGTTCCGGGTGGGCATGCCGGTGGTCCTCGATGGCCATTGGCAAGGCGACGTCTATTCGAGCTTTCAGATAATGGTCCAGCACGGCTCGACATATGTTGAAGCGCACCCCACGAAGTCCAAGAGCGCATCGGGTAAACCGTGAACATCGCGCTTGGGCAAAGTGCTTTGCTGCTTGGCTTGCTCGGGGCACTGGCGGGCGCCGGCACCTTGGTTTTCGGCCTCAAGAGCGGGCGCCGCTCGCTGTTGCGCGCCGGGCAGAGCTACATCTGGCTCGTTGCACTGGGTGCGGTGCTCGCCACTGTGGCGATGCAAAGAGCGCTCATCACACGCGATTTCACCCTCGTGTACGTAGATAACAACGACAGCACCTTCACCCCGTTGATTTACCGGATAACCGCGATGTGGTCAGACCTGGCGGGCTCGATCCTTCTGTGGGCGCTCGTGCTCTCCGGCTACCTGATGGCAATGTGGATCCGCTTCCGCAAGCGAGCCTATGACCCGGTCGTTGTTTGGGCGAAGGTCACCGGCTACGTGATCGCTGCATTTTTCTTCGGCTTGATGCTGACTTTGTCGGACCCCTTCGACCGTGTCCATGGGGCGGTACCCACCCAGGGGCCTGGCCCCAACCCCTTGTTGCAGGACAGGGTCCTCGTGGCATTTCACCCCCCGCTTTTATACCTCGGCCTTGTCGGCTTCACAGTGCCTTTCTGCTTTGCAGTTGCCAGCCTCGTAACCGGCCAAGTTGGGCAGGGTTGGCTCTTCGAGACCCGCCGTTGGTCCATTTTTGCGTGGACATGCCTTACTGCTGGTGTCGTTCTCGGGGCCTGGTGGAGCTATCAGGTCCTTGGCTGGAGCGGTTACTGGGCCTGGGACCCCGTCGAGAACTCCGCTCTGCTGCCCTGGCTCACAGCGACAGCATTTTTGCACTCCGCGATGGTCCAGCAGCGACGTGCAATGTTGCGTGTATGGAACATCTCGCTGGTCCTTTCAACGTTCAGCCTGACGATCCTGGGGACTTTCTTCACGCGCTCGGGCGTGCTCGAATCGGTGCACTCCTTTACCGACGACGGCGGCGTGGGCCCTGCACTGCTCGTATTTTTCGGGTTGGTCGTCGCCATCTGCATCGGATTGCTGGTATGGCGTGGTGACCAGCTGCGCACGCAGGGCGCCATCGAATCGCCGATGTCGCGCGAAGGTGCTTTCCTGGCCAACAACCTCCTATTCGGCGCATTCGCGTTCGTGGTGTTGCTCGGCACCGTTTTCCCTCTTTTGGCCGAAGCACTGAACGGCTCCTCCATTACCGTGGGCGGCCCGTTCTTCGACACGATGACGATGCCGATCGTGCTGTGCCTCCTGTTCCTCATGGCCGTCGCACCGGTCCTGCCCTGGCGAAGGGCTTCAGGCGAACTGCTCCGCCAACGCCTCCTCTGGCCCGCAGCCGGCGCCGCTGGTGTGCTTGTCGGATGCGTGCTCGCTGGCCTCCGCGGTTTCTGGCCGCTCCTGGTGTTCACCCTCGCCGCATTCGCCGGGGCATCGGCGTTGCGCCAGCTCGTGCTGTTGGTACGGCGCGCGGGCCCACGGTCGATCGCCGGTCGCTCCGGGGGCGGCATGATCGTCCACTTGGGCGTCGTCCTGGTCGCCGTTGGTTTCGCGGCCAGCCATGCCTACCAGCACCAGACGCTGTTGAACATGACCGAAGGTGTGCCGGCCCATTTCGAGGGCCACACTCTTGTGTTCCGGGGGACGAAGACGGTTAATTCATCCGGGCGCAGCTCGCTAATAGCCACGGTCGACGTTGACGGGCATCCTTACTACCCGGCCATCGAGCAGTTTGCCCTTTCCGACCAGGCAGTGGTCAGCCCGGCCGTGCACTCCACGCCGGCGCAGGACATCTACCTCGCGCTTACTAGCGTG
>Ga0302326_10031963_pt1 | contig 10501 bp, 9 predicted proteins | sample Palsa_T0_3_FD_202264 | JGI IMG/M metagenome (GOLD analysis project Ga0302326, IMG submission 202264) | Peat permafrost microbial communities from Stordalen Mire near Abisko, Sweden - Palsa_T0_3 | ecosystem: Environmental > Terrestrial > Soil > Palsa > Peat permafrost | place: Sweden: Abisko... | reverse complement strand
CGTTGACCTGCAGGTCGCCGAGGGCAGTGTCTACGGGCTGATCGGCCCCAACGGCGCCGGCAAGACCTCGATGGTCGACGCCCTGACCGGCTACACCAAGCCTGCCGCCGGGCGCATCACCTTCGCGGGCGGCGATATCGGCGGCCTGCGTCCTTACCGGCGGGCGCGCCTCGGCCTGGCCCGCACGTTCCAGTCGGTCGAGCTGTTCGGCGACCTCACCGTCGAAGAGAACCTGCTGGTGGCCTCCGAGCACGTCACCGTCGCCTCCGCGCTGAGGGACCTGTTCCTGCCACACCGCCCGCCGGACCGGACCGGCGTCGACCGGGCCATCTCGGTGTGCGGTCTGGAAGACGTCGTGGACCGCTACCCCTCGGAGATCTCGCTGGGCAAGCGCAAGCTGGTGGGCATCGGCCGGGCCCTGGCCCGACAGCCCCGGCTGGTCCTGCTCGATGAGCCCGCCGCCGGGCTCGACACCGACGAGAGCCTCGAGCTGGGGAGCCGGCTGCGCGCCCTGCCGCACGAGCACGGCGTGACGGTCTTCCTCATCGACCACGACATGGGGCTCGTCCTGTCCGTGTGCGATCAGCTCATGGTCCTCGACTTCGGACGGCAGATCGCCGCCGGGACCCCGGCGGAGATCCGCGATGACCCGCGCGTGATCGAGGCCTACCTAGGAGGACATCATGCCGGCACCGCCCCCTAGTGCCACTAGCGCACCCGCGTCCGGCCACGCCCTCGTGGTCAGGGACCTCTTCGCCGGCTACCAGCAGGTCCCGGTCGTCCGCGAGCTCAACCTGGAGGTCCGCCCGGGTGAGGTGGTGGCCCTGCTCGGCCCGAACGGCGCCGGGAAGACCACGACCCTGGAGACCATCGCCGGGCTGAACCGCCCGATCTCGGGCACGGTCGAGCTGTCCGGCGAGAACGTCGCCGGCACCCCCGCTCACGTCCTCGCCCACCGGGGTCTGGCCCTCGTGCCCGAGGGCCGGGCGCTGTTTCCCGGGCTCACCGTCCGCGAGCACCTGCGGCTGGCGGGCGGGCGGAGCCGAAAGGCCGCTGGTCACGAGGAGGAACTGCTCGAGATGCTTCCCGAGCTGCGCAAGTGCCTGGGCCGCAAGGCGGGCCTGCTGTCCGGCGGTGAGCAGCAGATGCTGGCCATCGGCCGGGCCCTGGTGACCCGGCCGCGGCTGCTGCTCGTGGACGAGATGAGCCTTGGACTGGCTCCGGTGATCGTCGAGCGCCTGCTCCCGATCCTGCGCCGCGCGGCCAGCGAACTGGGCGCCAGCGTGCTGTTCGTCGAGCAGCACGTCGCGCTCGCGCTGGAGATTTCCGATCGCGCCTACGTCCTGGCGCACGGCCGGATCCGGATGGAGGGCCCCGCCGCCGAACTCCGCGAGCGGCGTGAGCTGCTCGCCGCTAGCTACCTCGGGGAAACGGCCGCCTGAGGCGGCCGCTTGCCCTCAACCATGACGGACAGATAACAACCTTCTCCGAAAGAAGCGCATATGAAACCTCCCAGATGGCTCCTTCCGGCCACAGTCGCCGTCATCGGGCTGGTCGCGGCGGGTTGCAGTTCGAGCGGTTCGAGCAGCTCGGCCAGTTCGGGCAGTTCGGGCGCGACCGCGAGCAGCACGCCGGCCGCGGCCAGCGGTTCGGTGTTCGGCACCCCCAAGAAGGCGACCGGCACCCCGTACACGTTCGGGATGATCAACGACGAGACCGGCGCGGTCACGTTCCCTGAGGCACGCCAGGGGGCGATCGCCGCCGTCGACTACGTCAACAACTACCTCGACGGCATCAACGGGCACCCGATCGTGATCGACAGCTGCATCGGCGACGGCACGCCGGCCACCGCGGCGCGGTGCGCCAACCAGCTCGTGGCCGATCACCCGCTCGCGATCCTCGGCGCGGCCGATGTCGGCGCGCCCGCCTCGATCCCGATCTACGCCCACGCCAACCTGGCCTACCTCGGCGGCATCCCGTTCACCCCGGTACCCGAGACCGCCGCGAACTCCATCCAGTTCTGGTCGGTCAGCGTCGGCGACAACGCCGCGGCCGCCGTATACGCCGCCAAGACGCTGGGCATCAAGAGCGTCGCGATCGTGTACTTCAGCAACGCCCAGGGCGAGTCGCTGCTGCCCCAGATCACGCCGGTGTTCAAGGCGGCCGGGGTGACGACGGTCAAGGACATTCCCCTGTCGCCCACGTCGCCGGACCCGAGCCCGCAGGCGGCTCTGGTCGAGGGCAGCGGTGCCCAGCTCGCCTACGTTGACATCCCGAACGGCTGCGGCAACGTGCTGAAGGCGCTGAAGAGCGTCGGCTACTCCGGCAAGCTGATGGGTATCGACCCGTGCAGCGCGCCGCCGGTGATCGCGGCCGCGGCCGGCGGAGCCGAGGGCATGTACATCGCCTCGCCGTTCATGCTCCAGAGCGGCAGCAGCGCGCAGGCGCAGCTGTTCCAGGCAGCGATGAAGAAGTGGGCCGCGCCCGGCACGCTGATCGACTCGATCTCCACCGCCGGCTTCGCCACCGTGATGAACGTCCAGCAGGTGCTGAGCACGATCAGCGGCACGCCGACCACCGCGTCGATCCTGGCCGCGTTCAAGACGGGTACCCACCCGAACTTCCTGTCGCACCCTTATACCTGCAACGGTGAGGCGCTGAAGGGCGCCGCCGCGATCTGCAACGACTACTACCTCATGAACCAGATCCAGGGCGGAAAGGTGACCCAGCCGGATCCGGCCGGCTGGGTGACCTCGAAGGGCTACTGGCCGGGCCTTATCGGCGGATGACCGCGACCGGGCCCCAGGGGCTCAAGCCCCTGGGGCCCGGTCAGCGCCGCGTATAAACGACGAGACATAACGAGACGCCATGTCCAGCTACATCCTCTTCCTGCTCCTTGGCCTCGGCTCGGGCGCCACCTACGCCATCCTCGGCCAGGGACTGGTCCTGAAGTACCGCAGCGCCGGCGTCGTGGATTTCGCGCACGGCGCCGTGGCGATGTTCATCGCCTACGTCTTTGTCAACCTCCGCAGCTTCGGGCAGCTCGAGCTGCCGGTGGTGCTGATCCCGCACCAGATCTCGCTGAACGGCGGCGCCGGGATCAGCACCGGGCTCGCGATCGTCATCTCGCTCGTCTACGCGGCGATCCTCGGGCTGGTGCTGTACGTCCTCATCTACCGGCCGCTCCGGCATGCCTCGCCGCTGGCCCGCGTCTGCGCGTCGGTCGGCGTCATGCTCGGCCTGCAGGCGATCGCGGTCCTCAACTACAGCACCGAGCCGGTCGCTACCAACCCGATCTTCCCCAGCTCCCCGCTGTCGATCGCCGGGGTCACGTTCCCCGAGGACACCCTGTACTTCGCCGGCCTGGTCGTCCTCATCTCGATTGCGCTCTGGTTCATCTACCGTTTCTCCCGGTTCGGCCTGGCCACCAGGGCCGGGGCCGAGAACGACCGGGGCGCGGCGCTGACCGGCATCTCCGCCAACCGCATCGCGGGCCAGAACTGGGTGATCGCCACCGTCCTGGCGGGTGCGGCCGGTATCCTCATCGCCCCGATCGCCAACCTCGATCCGACCTCCTACACCCTGTTCGTCGTGCCGGCCCTGGCCGCCGCGCTGCTCGGCCGGTTCGAGTCGTTCTGGATCACCGCGCTGGCCGGCCTGCTGATCGGCTGCGCCCAGTCCCTGATCGACAAGCTCATCACCGTCTGGGCGTGGCTGCCCCAGCAGGGCCTGCCCGATGCGCTCCCGTTCGCCGTCATCATCGTGGTGATGGCGCTCCGCTCGCGCGCCGTGCTGGCCCGCGGCGGGGATACGGCCGAGCGCAACCCGTCGGTCGGCCGCCCGCACGCCCCGCTGCGCACGGCGGCCGTCTGCTTCGTGGCCGGGCTGATCCTGCTCGTGGTGCTCAACAGCGTCCTGCGGTTCGCGTTCATCTCCTCGCTGACCGTCACGTGCATCGCCCTGTCGGTGGTCGTGCTGACGGGCTACGTCGGCCAGGTCTCGCTCGCCCAGATGTCGCTGGCCGGAATCGGCGGCTTCCTGCTCGGGCACATCTCCACCGGATGGGGTCTCGGCTTCCCGTGGTCGCTGATCCTGGCCGGCCTGGCCGCGGTGCCCGTCGGCCTGGTCATCGGCCTGCCGGCGCTGCGGCTCCGCGGCGTGAACCTGGCGGTGGTGACGCTCGGGTTCGCCGCGGCCATGGACGCCCTCATCTTCACCAGCCTGAGCTTCACCGGCGGCACCGCCGGCCTGCCCATCCCGGCCCCGCGGCTGCCCGGGCTGAACCTGGCGATCACCCAGGGCAAGGCCTATCCCACCCTGATCTTCGGCGTGCTCGTGCTCGTCGTCGTGATCCTGCTCGGGCTCCTGGTCGCCCGGCTCAGGAGAGGCCCGGCCGGACGCATGCTGCTGGCCATCCGCTCCAACGAGCGCGCCGCCGGCTCGGTCGGGATCAACGTCGCCCAGGGCAAGCTGATGGCGTTCGGGCTCGCTGCGTTCATCGCCGGCATCGGCGGCGCGCTCACCGGCTACATGCAGGGCGAGCTGACGGCCGACAGCTTCGCGGCGTTCACGTCGATCGGACTGCTGGCGATCGTGTTCGTGGCCGGCGTCGGGCGCATCGCCGGAGCCGTCGTGGCGGGCATCATGTTCTCCGCCGCGGGCCTGTTCGTGACGTTCCTCAACATCCACCTCAACGTCGGCAGGTACCAGGCGATCGTGGCCGGCATCGCGCTCGTGCTGACCGCCGTCCAGAACCCGGACGGCCTGACCAGCGCCGCGACCGGCAAGGGCCCGGCGGCGGCGCTCGGCAAACTCCGCGACCGCGCCGCCGGGCAGTACCAGAAGCGAACGGCGGGCCGTGTCGAGGACGACAAGCGCGACGCCCACCATCCGGTTGCCTGAGCCGCCCCGCCCGGACCATCTGCGGGTGGAGCACCTCGCCACGGCGTTCGGGATCGACACGACGCGGCCGCGCCTGTCGTGGTGGCTGCCGGTCGGCGCGGGCCGGCAGTCCGGCTACCGGATCCGCACCGGCAACGGCTGGGACACCGGCCACGTCACCAGCGACGAGAGCGTGCTCGTCGGCTACGACGGTCCGCCGCTGGGGTCCGGCGATCGCGTCAGCTGGCAGGCCAGGGTGTGGACGGAGCAAGGCGAAAGCGAATGGTCCGAGCCGCACTGCTTCGAGCTCGGGCTGCAATCGCTCAACCACTACTCCAAGGGCGCCGTCATCACCTTCTTGCACCGCCACGTGGCCGGGATCCGGCTGCCGGACGGCGCTCCCGGCTACCGGCACTTCCGGATCGAGCCGCAGCCGGGTGGCGGGATCACCTGGGCGCAGGCCCGCCACGACAGCCCGTACGGGCGGATCGAGTCGGCCTGGCGGCTCGACGGCGGGACGTTCGAGCTGTGGCTGACCGTCCCGCCGGGCACGACGGCCGAAGTCGCGCTGCCCGACGGTTCCCGGCACCCGGCCGCCCCGGGCCGGCATACCCTGCGCTGCCCGGCGCCACAGCCGTAGCGAAAAGTCAGGCCGTGCTCGAGACGGTGTCCGCCCCTCCCGACGGCGCTGCCCCGGACGGCGTGACGGCGCCCGCGCTGGCCGCTGCCCTCAGCTCCTGCAGGCGCTGCTTGGACGGGAGCAGGACGATGGCGAGCACCACGCCGAGCCCGAACAGGCCCGCCGACACCGCGAAGGCGACCGTGTAGCCGTGGGTGGCCGCGATGGCCGGGGCGAGACGGCCGGTGTGGTGCGTGACCAGGAAACTCGCCGTGGCGCTCAGCGCGACCGTGCTCAGCGCCGAGGTGCCGATGGACCCGCCGACCTGCTGCATCGTATTGACCATGGCGGACGCGACACCGGAGTCCGCCCGGCTTACGCCGGCCGTGGCCGTGTTGATGGCCGGGGCGATGATCATCCCGAAGCCGAGGCCCATCACGAGCAGCGCGGGCAGCACGCCGCTGGCGTAGCCGGAGGTCACCGTCAGCTGGGCCAGGTAGATCATCGTCCCGCCGCCAAGCACCATCCCGGTGGCGATCAGCACCCGCGGCCCGAACCGGGGCAAGGTCACGATCGAGGAGGTATTGGAGCTGATCAAGATGGTGCCGAACAGGGGCAGGAAAGCCAGGCCGGTCGTGACCGGGCTGTATCCCTTGACCTGCTGGAGGTAGTAGGTCAAGAACAGGAAGACGCTGAAGATCGCGATGCCGGCCACGCCGACGGCCACGTAGGCGCCGCCGCGGGTACGGTCCAGGATCACCCGGAGCGGCAGCAGCGGATGGCTCACCCGCTGCTCAGCGAAGCCGAAGGCGGCCAGCAGCGCCGCGCCGAGGACCAGGGACCCGAGCGTCAGGGGAGCGGTCCAGCCGCCGGTCTCAGCATGCGAGAACCCGAAGACGATGCAGAACAGGCCCGCCGACGCCAGCAGCGTTCCGGCCCAGTCCATCCGCGGGCGGGTAGCCGGCTTGTTGGACTGCATGTAGATCAACGCGCCGCCCACGGCGACCGCGGCGAAGATCAGGTTGACGTACAGCGCCCAGCGCCAGGAGAGGTACTCGGTGAGGACCCCGCCCAGGATCAGGCCCACGGCACCGCCGCCGCCCGCGACGGACCCGAAGACGCCGAACGCCCGGCCTCGTTCGCGGGGGTCCCGGAAAATGCTGATCAGCGTACCCAGCGCGGCCGGGGCGAGGATCGCGCCGAACGCGCCCTGCAGCGTGCGCGCGGCCACCAGCATGCCGAAGGAGGTCGCGGCGCCGCCCAGCGCCGACGATCCGGCGAAGCCGATCAGGCCCGTGATGAAGACTCGCTTGCGGCTGAACATGTCGCCGATCCGGCCGCCGAGCAGCAGCAGGCTGCCGAAGGCCAGCGCGTAAGCGGTGACCACCCACTGCCGTTCGCTGTTGGGGAAGCCGAGCGAATGCTGGGCCGAGGGCAGCGCGATGTTCACGATCGTCGAGTCAAGGATCACCATCAGCTGGGCGATGGCCACGATGACCAGGATCAGCCAGCGATGATCGCTGGCCGGCGGTGACTGGCCCTCAGCGGGCGGTGCGGTCATGGAAACTCATCTCTGCTTGGTGGGCGGCCGTTTCCCCGGTGACGAGCGGCGCCATCGCGTCGTCCAGGGTGTGCAGCAAACGCGCCATCGTGGCCCGGTCGGCTGGGTCGAGCGCGCCGAAGACCTGCTTCATCAGGCGCGCCCGCGCGGTATGTGCGACGGCGAGCGTCGCCTCTCCCTCGCTGGTGAGCCGCACGAGCAGGGCCCGGCGGTCCGTCGGGTCCGCCTGCCGGACCACCAGGCCATCACGCTCCAGCGTGTCGACCAGTTCGGTGATCGTCCGCGGCGCGAACCCGAACTGGGCCGCCAGCACGCTCGGGCGGGCGGGTCCGCCGCGCTGAAGCTCGGTCAGGACCTTGGTCCGCGCCAGGCTCAGCCCGCACTCGCTCATGCCGTCGTCAAAGGCCCGCCGCATCCGGTGATGGACCTCTAGATAGAGGTCGCCAAGCTCCTCCGGTGACGTCATTGCGCGAGAGCCTCCCTATATGCCCCCTCATAGTGAGGTAACTCAACAATATACAGGAAGGTTTCATCCACCGGAGTACGCGGGCCGGGAGCGGCTAGGGCACGATGATGAGCGGCACCGGCGAGTGGCGGGCCAGGCTGACCGCCACCGAACCGACCATGCGGTGCGCGGCATGGGACGAGCTCCCGACCACGATCGCCACGCTGACATAGGCATCGCGGGCGGCGGCGGCCACCGTAATCAGCTCCTCCGCGATCGGGCCCTGGCGGCGCACGAACCCCCAGCGCTCCTCGCGGCCGCGCAGCCGCTCAGCGGCCTCGGCCCGAAGCTCCTGCTCGACCTCGTCAAAGTCCTCTTCCATTTCACCCACGGCCCCCGCAGAAAACATCTCCAGGCTGGACCAGTGGGCGATGTACACCACGTCGATCCGGCCGGTCCGGCCCCGCAGCAGCCTGACCGCCGCGTCAAGCGCCCGGTTGGCGGGGGCAGATCCGTCATACCCGACCACGAGACACAGGTCGCCGGCCGACGGCACGGAAGTGTTCACAACGGAAGGCTAATCCCCGCCCCGGTGCAGCGTCCCCGCGACCCGCCCACTCGTCCTGCGCTTCCGGCAGGATGGTGAGATGAGCTTCACCCGGGCCGAGCTGAAGGCGTTCACCGGCGCGACCCTGCCCGACCTGATCGGCGACGGCGTGCGGCTGCTCTTCGCCGGGATCAATCCCGGTCTGCGCAGTGTCGCGGTCCAGGGCCACTTCGCGCCGCGCGGCAACCGGTTCTACCCCGCGCTGCTGCGGGCCGGCCTCACCGATCACCTGATCGACGCATCGGCCGGGATGTCCGCCGTCGACCGGGCGTACCTTCTTGACCAGGGGATCGGCATTACCAGCCTGGTCGCCCGGGCGACGGCCAGCGCCGATGAGCTCGGCCCGGCCGAGCTCATCGAAGGCGCCCGCGCCCTGGCCGAGCGAGTCCGCCGGTTCCGCCCGCACGTAGTGGCCATCCTGGGCGTGACCGCCTACCGGACGGCCTTCGCCGCGCCCCGCGCCAGCCTCGGGCGGCAGCCGGCTGACCTGGATGGCTCGCAGCTGTGGGTGGTCCCCAACCCGAGCGGCCGGAACGCGCACGCATCCCTGGACGCGCTCGCCGCCGCCTACCGCGAGGTCGCCCTCGCCGCCGGCGTGCCGATCACACCCGTTCCCCAAGTCCTTCAGGTCCCGCAAGCCACACCCCTCCCGGACGAAACGCGTCCTAGGACTTAGGGCCAGGTTTCGCGATGGATCGCTTCCTCCCGTCGCGAACCAAGGGTCTGAAGGGGCCAGTGTGGCCAGTGTGATCCTCTGCGGCCGACCCTATGGAACATCGGGCCGGTTCTATGCGGTCCTATGGAACATAGGGCCGGTTTTTTTTCGAGAAAGAGCCGGCCAGATGCAGGCGAGCACGGTGATGACCGGTCTGCCGGCAGTCCGCGGAAGGATGCGAACGGTTCGCCGAGGACGGGGACCTGCTCGGGAAACTGCGCGACCAGCCTCGACGACCGTCAGGCGTGCCTGGCGCGCGGAGACCGGCGCCACCACCGACGCTGGCGGGCTCGGGTCGCGGTCGCTACCGCTACCGCGCCGAATCCCTCATCCCCGGGTTGTGCCGCCATCGCCTGAGGAGGCCGGGTCGGCGGACGCGGCCGCCTGGGCTCCCGGACTCCGGTGAGCCCGGGCCCGCCGCGCCGACGGGCGAAGGGCAGGTGCTGCCAGACCCAGACCAGCCACCGCTTCACGCCGGTCCTGGGCCGTCGCGGTGTCATACCATCAAGATATACCGCGTTTAGTTCTTCCGCTAGGTGCTGTCCTGCCCTGGCGCCTCGGGGGCAGGACAACCATCGCGCGGCCTCACTCAGTGCAGCCGCAGCCGGCGCACGCAGGGTCATCGCAGTACGTGGAACTCATAGGATCACCTCCCTTCGGGGGGGCGGGGCGGGGGCATGCAGCCACGTCCCCGGGGCCGGATCGGGACAGGCCGGCCCCGGAATGGCGGTCAGCATGCCGGCTAGCTGACCGCGCAGTTCGGTCAGCCGGGTGATCTCCGCGTCGATCTCCTCCTGCCGCCGGCGCAGCAGGCTGGCGGCAGGCTCGCACGGGCACGTTCCGGTGTCGCGCAGCGCGAGCAGATCGCCGATGTCCCCGAGCCGCAGGCCGAGCCGCTTAGCCCCACGGATGAACCGGAGCCGGTCGACGGCGCGTTCGTCGTAGCGGCGGTGATCCCCGGCGGTGCGCGCGGCAGGCGGCAGCAGCCCGGTCCGCTCGTAGTAGCGGATGGTGTCCGGCCCGAATCCCGTCTGGGCCGTGAGCTGGGTGATGGACAGCCCGCCGTGAGTCTGCGTCATGCTCACACCGTAGAACCTGGACCTGACTCCAGAGTCAAGCCCGCAGGCCGGCCAGTAATCGACGAGAGGCCGTCGGCCCGGACCCGGCGGGCTAGCCCGGCGTGCATGCGCCGCGGCCACAGCGGCCCGCCGTAAATGAACCCGGTGTAGGCCTGTACCAGCGTGGCTCCGGCTCGCAGCCGGGCCCAGGCGTCGTCCGGGGTCTCGATCCCGCCCACCGCGATCAGCACCAGCCGGTCGCCGGTCCGGGCCCGCAGCCGGACCAGCACCGCGAGCGCCCGGTCCCGCAGCGGCGGTCCGGACAGGCCCCCCGCGCCCACGGCCGTCACCTCGGACGGCGGGCTGGCCAGCCCGGCCCGGGAGATGGTCGTGTTGGTCGCGATGATCCCGTCGAGCCCGAGCTCGAGCGCCAGGTCCGCGACCGCGTCGATGTCGGTGTCGGCCAGGTCGGGCGCGATCTTCACCAGCAGCGGCACCCGGCGTCCGGGAACGGCGGCATCCAGCGCTTCCCGCACCGCCACCAGCACCGGCCAAAGCCGTCCGGCCGCCTGCAGGTCGCGCAGCCCGGGTGTGTTCGGCGAGCTGACGTTGACC
>Ga0302326_10031962_pt1 | contig 10501 bp, 3 predicted proteins | sample Palsa_T0_3_FD_202264 | JGI IMG/M metagenome (GOLD analysis project Ga0302326, IMG submission 202264) | Peat permafrost microbial communities from Stordalen Mire near Abisko, Sweden - Palsa_T0_3 | ecosystem: Environmental > Terrestrial > Soil > Palsa > Peat permafrost | place: Sweden: Abisko... | reverse complement strand
CGATCGGGTACGGCCCAGTCTGCATTGCGATCTTGTGGCACGGCAGGGCAAGAACGACCGAGTTTCGCGCAGACGAAGGAAGATGATGCACCGAGTACACCTAGGTGTCCTGTGTGCATTGGTTTCTGATCCGAGCGAAACTACTTCCTTCTTGATGCTGCGAGCAGATGGGTACCAACGCACATGCGATGCAGCAGATACGCGAAGCGCCCTCAGTCCCGGAATCGAGCCAGGATCTACCGGCCAAAATCACCGTGCAGCGCTACTATTGGCGCGGCCGCCCGCCGGTCCAACGCAGGATGTACCGATCTCATACGCTGCGAACCGACACCGTGACGCGCAAGGAAACAAACGCGTCGGACGCCCCGATAAAGCTGCCTGAGACGGGAACAACCTGATTGACGTGGCGCGCCATCGCGACCGGGATGAGACTGGCGCCGCCGACGGTCCGATTGGTCGGATCGAACGCGACCCAACCGGCGCCAGGCAGGTAGATCTCCGCCCATGCATGGGTCGAACCGGCTTGCGCGGATCCCACTATGGCGCCCGCTGTCGCGCCGGTATCACATAGATAGCCGGACACGATCCGCGCACCGAACCCTAACCAACGTGCAGCCTCGATCAGCAGCACCGCGATGTCACGACAGGAACCCCAACCGCGCGCGAGTGTATCGAGCGGCCCCTGCGTACCCTCCTCGTCGCGGCTTTGGTAAGAGACCCACGCCGACATCGCGGCATTCAAATCCTTCAACATCGACAAAGTGTCGGTCACCTCGCCACGTACGAAGCCTCTGGCCCAGGTCGCTAGACGCCGATCCGGATCATGATATTGCGGCATCAGCAGCGCCCCGAGATCCAGTCTCTCGTCGTCGTTGTACGTGAAGGGAAAGGAAATCGCCGACGCGGCGATGTCGAATACCGGCCAAGCCTCACCGCTATGATCAAGTGTCACCTGGCTGTCGATGATCAACGTCGATACCGGGTCCACGAACGTCGCGGTGGCGACCGTGTTGCCGAAGACGTCATTTGCCCATGTGAGCGACGGAAGCGGGTCGATCGCGAGTTTCGTCGCGATCAGCTTGACGTCCCGGCTCTCGCGCGGGCGCAGCATCATCCGATGTGGTCCGAGACTGACAGATTGGCGATAAACATAGGTGGTGCGGTGGTCGATCTGCAGAGTGGTCATTCCGCCTGCGTCCTTTCCGGCGGTCGGCGTCCGTCCCGCCATGGGTGGTAAGCCTCTCTGCATGACGTACCGCCGCTCGCCGCGCCCCGTCGGCAGCGCAGCGTTCGAAACCCACGATGCCATGCGCCAATCAACCGAGCCGGACCCGGACATGATGGCTGGCACCGTCGTCCAGCAGGTGCAGATGCAACGGCCGAACCTGTGTCGTGCCCTGGGTGAGTATCGTCCCGCCCGCCTGCGCCGACCCATCAACCAGCGCCACTCCATCGACCTCCGCGGACGCAACGCCTCGGCTGACACCGTCCGGGTTCTCGACCACGATCTCGTAGTGTGCAGACCGGTGGCGCAGCGTGATTTTGAATCGCGGCCACGCCGTGGGAATGCACGGATCAAGATTCAGCACATTGCCCCGCAGGCGCAGCCCGAGGATGCTTTCGACGCCGGCTCGCTGCATCCATCCGCCCGACCCAGTGTACCACGTCCAGCCGCCCCGTCCGACGTGGGGCGCCGTGGAATAGACGTCAGCGGCGATGACATAGGGTTCCACTTTGTAGCGGTGCACATCGGACCGGGTGCGGGCGTGGTTGATGGGATTGAGCAGCGCAAACAGCGCCGCTGCCTTGTCGCCCTCACCAAGCCCTGCAAACGCCATGACCGACCACAGCGCGGCATGGGTGTACTGTCCACCGTTTTCGCGGATGCCCGGCGGATAGCCCTTGATGTAACCAGGCTCCAGCGGTGTCTTGTCAAACGGCGGCGTGAACAGCAGCGCTACTTGATCGCCAGGCCGGATCAGTTCGCGCTCGACCGCCTGCATGGCGCGCACCGTCCGTGCCGGATCGCCGGCGCCGGACAGCACCGCCCACGATTGCGATATTGAATCAATATGACACGCGTCGTTGGTGACCGACCCCAGCGGCGTGCCGTCGTCGAACCAGGCGCGCCGGTACCACTCGCCGTCCCAGGCCTCGCGCTCCAGCGCGGCTTGCAGCATTCCCGCTTGGGTTCGCCATGACGCGGCGCGAACGGTTTCGCCGCGCGCCTCGGCAAGCGGCGCAAAGTCGCTGAGTGCCGCATATAGCAGCCAGCCAAGCCACACACTCTCGCCCTGCCCCAGTTCGCCGACGCGGTTCATGCCGTCGTTCCAGTCGCCGGTGCCCATCAGCGGCAGTCCGCGAAATCCAACCTTCATGCTGGCATCGAGACCGCGTGAACAGTGCTCGAATAGCGTACCCACCTCGTCGGACACAGTCGGGAGAAAGAAACTGTCATGCTCGTCCTCCTGCAGTCGCTGTCCTTCCAGGAACGCAATCACTTCCTCCAGCACCGCCGCATCGCCAGTCGCGCCAATGTAATGCGCAACGGTGTAGGCAAGCCACGCCCGGTCGTCGGAGATCCGCGAGCGCACGCCCTGTCCCGAATGCGGCAGCCACCAGTGCTGCACGTCGCCTTCGATGAATTGCCGGCCCGCCGCTTGCAGCAGGTGCGCGCGCGTCAGCGCCGGCTGCGTCGACACCAACGCCATGCCGTCCTGCAACTGGTCGCGGAACCCATAAGCCCCGCTCGCCTGGTAAAACGCCGAGCGGGCCCACACGCGGCACGCCAACGTCTCATACAGCAGCCAGCCGTTCAGCATGATATCCATCGACCGGTCCGGCGTCTTCACCTGGACCGCACCGAGGACGGTATCCCAATAATGCCCAACTTCGGACAGCACTGCATCGAGATCGGCCGTGCGGTAGCGCGCGATCAACGCCTGTGCCTGTTCTGCGCTGGCCGCCTCGCCGAGGAAGCATACAATCTCGACAACACCGTTCGCCGGAAGCTCGAGCGTCGTCCGTAGCGCGCCGCAGGGATCGCGACCGGCGCCCACGGTGTTGGACAGCGGCGTCGCCGCGCCGAGTGCGATCGGGCTTTCCAGGTTTCCGTTGCGGCCCACAAACGAAATCCGATCGCCGGTCCAATCGGTCTGGCGCCCCGCCAGATCCAGGAACGCGACCCGCGCGCCGAACGCGGCGTTCCAAGGATTGCGCGCGAACATCGCACCGGTCACGCGATCAATCTCGGTCGTAACGAATGGCGCACCCGCGGTGCGCGATGGACCAAGCACCCATTCCGCGTAAGCGGTCACCGACAGGTGGCGTGCGCGGTCCGATGGATTGCGCAACGTCAGGCGTGAGATCTTGATCGGATCAGCCAGCGGCACGTATTGCAGCAGCTCGACGGCGATGCCGTGCGCTGCGTGCTCGAACCGGCTGTAGCCAAAGCCATGCCGCGCCACATAAATCGCGGCGTCGTCGCGGATCGGCCGAGCCGTCGGGCACCACAGGTCGCCGGTATCGTCGTCGCGCAGATAGAACACCTCGCCCGGTCGATCGCTGACCGGATCGTTGGACCACGGCGTTATCTGGTTCTCGCGGCTGTTGACCGACCAGGTGTAGCCGCTACCTTCGGTCGCCACCTGGAAGCCGAATGCCGGATTGGCAATGACATTGATCCACGGCGCCGGCGTCGACAAACCCGGTCCTAGCAGCGTCACATATTCCCGCCCATCGGCGGCGAACCCGCCGAGCCCGTTGAAGAACTCCAGTGCCGGCCGCGCGCCAGCTGCCGCGGCAACCGACAGCGCGATTGATTGTTCCGCATCCGCCGTATCCCATTTGCGCGTGATCCGGACGGCCTCCTTGGGTTCCGGCACACGGTCGAGCTGATCGGCCAGTGAGCCGCGTTGCCCAACCAGAACGACCCGCGCCACCGCCGTGAGCAAGGCGCGGCTCCCCACCGAAAGCAGGTCGGCCCGCAGGACAAAGACCCGGCCTTGCCGTCGCTCCTCGCCGTCCGACGGCGGCTGGTTCGACCGGGCCAGGGTCTCAAGCGCGATCTGCAGGTCCTGGACGTAGGAGGACTGCCGCTCGTTGAGGATCACCAGATCCACCGCAAGCTGCTTCATCCGCCAATATTCCTGTGCCTGCAGAAGTTGGCGGGCAATCTCGAGATGTTCCATGTCGGCGATGCGCAGCAGCGCGATCGGCAGGTCGCCGGAGATGCTCATGGACCACAGTCCCGGCTGTCCGCCGGCGCCGCGCAGGATGGTGTCGGAGGACGGCCGCAGCGTCGGTCCAGCATGCAGCAGATGGCCGGCAAGGCGCTGGAACAGCGCGGCATTGCCCGGCTCGATGCCCAGATGATGGAGCTGCACCTGTGCCTGGGTCCAGGAAAGCGTCCCGGCGCGTTCGAACGCGGCGGCGTCGCGATGCTTGTCGACCAGATCGAGCACCGCCTGGCGGGATGCCGCAACCACCGTCCAGAACGCGATGCGCACGATCGCGCCGGGCGCGATCCGAACGCGGCGGCGCAGGGCGAAGATCGGATCGAGCACGGTGCCGACCGTGTTGGACAGGTTGCGGCCGTCGATCACGGCGATTGGCCGACCGATGCCGTGGCCGCGGCCAAGGAACCGCGCCCTGTCGGTTTCCACCTCTGTTCGTCCCAACACCTCGCCATCGACGATCGCCAGGTGTGCCGCCCAGATTTCCTGCTCGGTCGGCGAACGCCGTCGCCGCGTCGCCAGGATGGTGCCCTGGTCGGCAAGATATTCGGTGGCGACGAACAGCTTCATGAACGCCGGATGCGCAACGTCGTCGGCCTGCGCCGCCAGTGCGAGTTCCGCATATGACGTCACGTCGATCTCGCGCGCCCGGCTGCCGGTATTCTCGATCGATACGCGCCGTACCTCGGCATCGTCCTCGGCCGAAATGAGCACTTCCAGCGTTGTCGTCAGCGGCCCGTCCTGCCGGATGAATTCGGCGCGATCCTCGTGGAAGTCGACGGTATAAGCATCGGGTTCGACGCCGCTGGGCTGGAAGCCGGCCGACCACACATCGCCGCTGTGTACGTCACGAAGAAAGGTGTAGGAGCCCCAGTCGTCGCAAGTGGGGTCCTCGCGCCACCGCGTCACGGCCAACCCCCGCCAGCGGCTGTAACCGGATCCCGCGGCCGTCAGCATCACCGCGTAGCTGCCGTTGGACAGCAGGTGGGTCGCCACCGCCGCGGTGTGCGCGCTGGTCAGCCGCCTGCCGCCTTGCGTTGCAATCAGCCGCACCCTGGCGTCCGACTTCGCCTCCGCAGCCCAGGGACGCACCACGGCGACGTCGCGTGGCATGCCCTCCTGCAACAGCAATTCGGTCGCTTCGATCATCGGCTCGGCATGGAACCGCGTCCGCATCACGCCATCCAGCAACGCATCGGCGATGGCAACGATCGTCATGCCCTGATGGTGGGCCATGTAGGCGCGCACGATCGCGACCGTGGTATCCGCCGGCAGCCGGCTAGCGGTGTAGTCCAGCGCCTCGTAGTAGCCGTAGCGGCCGCGCGCGCCGAGGCTGGCAAGCAGCGTGTAGTTGCGCGCCGCCGCCGTCGGATCGACCATCGTCGCGAGTGCCGTCGCATAAGGTGCGACCACCGCGTTTTCGCCCAGGCCACGTTTCAGCCCGAGGCCCGGGACGCCGAAGTTCGAGTATTGGTAAGTGAACTCCAGGTCGCGCGTGTTGTAGGCCGATTCGGAAACGCCCCAGGGCAGGCCGAGACCGGCACCGTAGGCGATATGGCGCCGCACGATCAGCCGGCTGGTTTGCTCCAGCAGGCTGTCCGCCGGCGCGCGCATGACAAGCGACGGCATCAGGTATTCGAACATCGATCCGGACCACGAGATCAGCGCGGCGCGATGCGCGATCGGCGTTACGGCGCGGCCTAGGCGAAACCAATGACGCGCCGGGACGTCACCCTTGGCGATCGCGATAAAGCTCGCAAGCCGCGCCTCGGAGGCGAGCAGATCGTAACAACTCGGGTCAAGCGCCCCCTCGTGCACCCGATAGCCGATCGACAGCAGGGTGCGGTCGTGGTCGAGCAAAAAGCCATAGCCCATCTCGAGTGCCGTCGATCGCGCAATCGTTTCGAGGTCGGCGAGACGCGTAGCCAGGGTAGCCGCCGCGGCGGGCGACGCCAGCAGGTCACGCTGGTGACTTTCGATCGAGCGGCCTGCCGCCTGCACCCAGAACAGCATGTCCGCGCCGGTATCGTCATCCCGTTCGCTGGCGAAGGCGGCCGCGATGTCGACCCCGGTCTCCGCCTGGGCCGCAAGCTCCGCCAACAACCCAACGATGTTCTCGCTGTCCACGTCCGTCCGCCGTACGCCCGCGGCCAGGTTGCTCAGTGTGTCGTCGAGTTGATGCCAGGTCACCGTCTGGGTGCGCCGCCCATCGCGCAACGCGTCGGTGGCCTCACGCGCAAGGTCGAGCGCATCCGCGATCCCGCTCAGCCGTCGCGCCGGTGTCGTTGCCAAGACGGTCCATTCGCGGCAGGCGTTGGCAAGTGCAATCAGGTGGCCGGCCAGATTCCCACTGTCGACGGTCGAGACATAGGGCGGGTCGAGGGGACGCAGATCCTGCGTGTCGTACCAGTTGTAGAAATGCCCACGGAATCGGGCGAGGCTGCCCATCCTGGCCAGCGTCGCGGCAATACGTTCGGTCGCCTCGGTGGTGCCCAGCCAGGCGAAATCCCGAGCGGTCGCGACCGACAGCAGATAAAGCCCCATATTGGTCGGTGAGGTGCGGTGGGCCAGCGCCGGTGCCGGATCCTCCTGGAAATTGTCCGGTGGCAGCATGTTGTCGCCCGCCGTCACGAAGGTCTCGAAGAACCGCCAGGTCCGCCGGGCGATCAGCCGCAGTGTCCGGGCGTCGGCAGGCGAAATAGCCATCTGACCGGCGTCCCGCGTCGGCTGGCTGGCCCAGCGTGCGATGGCCGGCGAGGCGATCCACAGCACCGCGAGTGGCACGGCCAGCCGCCACGTGCCATGCGTGGACAGCAGGCCGGCCAGCAGCGCGAGACCACCCAGCACGACCCCGCCGCCCATCACGCGATAGAAGTCGACAAGATCGACCCGGCGCCGGATCGTTACCTGGGCCGCGGGAACCCATTCCAGGAGATGCCGGCGGGTGATCAGCAGCCGCACCAGCGTGCGCGCGATCGCATCGCCCATCAGCCATGCCTGATGCGCCAGGAAGGTGACCATGAGCGCCCACTGGGCAACCGCGATGCGCAGATCGGCGCCGAGTGCGCCGAGATGGCTGCGTAGCGTGGTTCCAGCACGGTGTGGCACAACCGCGCTGGCGATCGGTATGAGCGTGGGCAACAAGATCGTCATCAGGACGAAACCGGTCCAAGCCGCGGCGGCAACGAATGGCAATGCCCATCCCACCAGCAAGGACAGCATGCAAGCTGGCGCGGATAATGTTCGCCGCAGATTGTCGAGCATTTTCCAGCGGCCAATTGCCGGGACACCGCCGCGCGCGCGAGCAGCGCCGACGGTCGGGCCGCGGCCGAAGATCCATGGCAGCAATTGCCAATCCCCGCGTGCCCAGCGGTGGTGTCGCGTCGCGTCGACATCGTACCGGGCGGGAAAGTCCTCGACCACCTCGACGTCGGTTGCGAGACCGGCACGGGCGAAGACGCCCTCGAACAGGTCGTGGCTCAGCAATGTCTGCTCCGGCACGCGGTCGGCCAACGCCGCCTCAAAGGCGTCGACCTCATAGATACCCTTGCCGGCATAGGAGCCTTCCGCGAACAGGTCCTGATAGACGTCGGAGACCGCGGCGGCATACGGGTCGATGCCGTTCATGCTGGAAAACACACGCTGAAACAGCGAGCCCTCGCGGCCGACCGGCAATGCTGGCGTGACCCTGGGTTGCAGCACGGCATAGCCCGCCACGACCCGGCGGGTGGCGGGGTCGAAGCGCGGCCGGTTGAGCGGGTGCGCCATTTTGCCGATCAGCCGGTGGACCGTATCGCGCGGCAGCCTGGTATCGGAATCGAGCGTGATAACGTAACGGACGCCGGCGGGCACCTTGGGCGGCTGCCCGCCGAGATCCAGGAAACCGCTGCCGTGGCAACCCGTATCGATTGCGCCTCGCAGTTGCCAGTTCAACTCGTGCAGCTTGCCGCGCTTGCGCTCCCAGCCGATCCATCGCCCTTCGCCAGGGTTCCACATCCGCTTGCGGTGGAGCAGCAGAAAGCGGTCGCCGCCGGGTGCGGGACCGTAGCGCAGGTTGAGCTGCGCGATGCCGGCAATCGCCGCTTCCAGTAGTGCCGCATCGGTGTCCACACATTCGGTCGCGGCGTCGGTCCAATCGGACAGCAGCGCGAAATGCAGTTCCCCCTCTGGGCTGGCGAGGTAGTGGACTTCCAGATGTCCTATCTGCTTTTCGATGCCCGCCAGGTTGGACAGAAGCGTCGGAACCGCAACGATCGTACGCAGGTGCGCGGGCACGCCTCGGTGCAGATCCATGGCCGGCAATAGTGTCGCGCCGAAACCCCGCGTCACGGCACCGTTCACCAGCGCCACCGCCGCATCGATGGCCGGGATCGCACCCAGCACGCCGAGCAAGCTCAGCCACGCCGGGCCGATCCCGTTCGAGTGCAGAATGAACAACGGTATCGCGAGCAGGACCGCGGCAACCGTGCCACCAATGCCCACATAACCGCCGACGCCGACCGCGCGGATCAGGCGTGCGGGCCAGGTGTGCGGCGGTGGCCGGAAACCGATCGCCGCCTCGAACGCCTGGCGGCCGTCTCCGAGCAGGTGATAGCCGGGATCGCCGAGACGATTTTCCTCCACGGTGCCCTCCGCCCCACCGGCATCCGGCCCGCCAGCATCCGGCACACCGCCACGCGCACACGTTGCGTGCCGTGCCGCCAGAACGGCGGCATGAGCGACGTCGAGTTCGCTTCGGTTTGCGCCCCGGGCCAGTTCCTCGATGGCGCTGCGGTAAAGATTGCGCGTCGGGAAATCCATCTCGCGAAACAGGCTGGCGGCCGTAAGTATGCCGTCCACCAGGCTGACGCGCTCGACCAATTCGTTCCAGTCAACGTCGGAAATCAGGCGCAAGCTGGTAATGATGTTGCGCACGGTGACAGAACCGGAGCCCTGTCTTTGGTGTTCGTCGTGGACGATCGCGTCGGCCGTCGTTCCTTGCGCGGTCAGCATGTGATCGAGCCACGTCAGCGCGGGGGTGATCCTCGGATCCTGGTCGCGCAGCCGGTGCACCAATTGGACTGCAAATGCAGCCAGCAGCGGCGTTCCTTCGTGCGCCGCGAGTACCACCGATGCTGGCTCGGCGACGCGGCCGCCCGCTCCAAGCAAGCGGTCGGCGAGTGCATCCGCCGCCTGCCGCGCGGCACCGTTTTGGATGATTTGCTCGGCAAGGCGTCGGAGGTTTTCGATCATCACGATCCGCAGCGTGATTGCGACCGCCCAGAGTTCGCCGATCGTCAGGGGCTGTACCTGCTGATAAGCGCACAAGAAGCGGCACAGCATGTCGGCATCGAAATGGCTGTCGGTGTGGGCGACGAAGGCCCAGGCCAGTCCGAACACCCGTGGATATCCCGCGAACGGCCCGTCGATCAGCTTCGGCAGTTGCCGATAATACCCCGGCGGCAGGGCGGAGCGGATCTCGCGGACCTGCCGCTCGACGACATAGTAGTTGTCAACCAGCCATTCGGCGGCGGGCGTGATGGCGCGGCGCTCGTCGATCGCTCCGGCGATCACGCGGTAGGCATGCAGCAAAACGGCGCCATTGTCGGCGAGCCTGCCCGCCAAGGGGTTGCCTCTGGTCGGCGGCGGTGCAACCGGTTGCGCGGCGGCAAGGCTGCGCGCGTGCGCCTCCAAACGCTCGACGCTGAACAGTTCGTCGCGAACGGGTTCCCGGCTGTCCCACGGCGACGATCGGCTCGCGCGACCAAAGGCACGGCAAAGTGCAGTCTTCAACCTGACCTCGATGTTTGGCCGCTCCCGAATCACTCCGTGACCAACTCGGTTTTATTGATCCGCAGGCGCGGCGATCCGCTCCCGTATCGAAATGTCGCTGACGCGCTCGGACTTGACCGCCCGCTTGCGTTGCCCCGTTCGCATTGGCGCGGAGCCGTCCGATCCGCGGGAACGACCTGGGAAATTCCCTTTCAGGAGACCACCGGGGCGGCGAGTGCGCGCTGAATGACCCGCGCGAGATCGGCTTCGCGGTACGGTTTCTGCAGCAGCACCGCACCAGGCTGAAGGTGCTTCACCTGCGAGATATCACCGCTGACGAACAGGTGGGGCACTAGCCGGGTGCGGCGGATTTCCGCAACCGCGTCGACGCCGTTTCCATCGCCCAACTGCACATCGACGATCATCAGGTCCGGTCTGCACCGCGCCTCGGCGCTCACCGCGCCAGCCTCGGTGAGTTCGACCGCGCACACATCGTGCCCCATCCCGATGAGCAT
>Ga0302326_10031961_pt1 | contig 10502 bp, 9 predicted proteins | sample Palsa_T0_3_FD_202264 | JGI IMG/M metagenome (GOLD analysis project Ga0302326, IMG submission 202264) | Peat permafrost microbial communities from Stordalen Mire near Abisko, Sweden - Palsa_T0_3 | ecosystem: Environmental > Terrestrial > Soil > Palsa > Peat permafrost | place: Sweden: Abisko... | reverse complement strand
CTCCGCACCCCCACGCGCCGCGTAATGCTCGGCTGCGCCCACAGCGTAGCGAGCGATCGGATCGACCTCGAGATGCACGGGGTCGCCGGCCCCCTTCGACCCGAGCGTCGTGCGGGCCGAGGTCTCGGGAATCAGCGCGATCTCGAACGCACCGCGGGTCAACCCGGCGACGGTCAAACTCACGCCGTCGACCGCCACGTAGCCCTTCTCGACGATGAAGCGGGCGAGCGAGCGGGGTAACCCAACGGTCAGCCGATGCCCCTGACCTTCAGGGACCTTCGCGATGATGCGCGCGGTCGCGTCGACGTGGCCGTACACGAGGTGGCCGCCCAGCCGGTCTCCAAGACGCAACGAAAGTTCGACGTTGACGGGCGATCCGGGCACAAGCTCTCCGAGTGCGCTCCGTTCGATGGTTTCCGGGACGACGTCAAACCACATCGACGTTGCATCGTGCGCGACGACGGTCAAGCACACGCCGTTGATCGCAACCGAATCCTTAGGTTCTACACCTTCGGCGACCGCCGCGGGTGCCTCGACCCGCAACCGGAGGCCGCCGCGGGGGTCCGGTTCACTCGCTGCGACCTTGCCGAGATGTGAGATCAGGCCTCCGAACATGCTTTACTCGTTGGGCCCTTTCGTCGCCGGCACCCGTCGCGCGGACAGCAGGACGTCGGCTCCGAGCATCTCGACGCGATCGAAGCACAGGGACGCGGGTCCCACCGCATCCCCGAGCACCGGAACGGCGCCCGGGCGATGGAGCAGCGTGGGGGCGAGGAGCCAATCGAAGCGGTCGACGAGGTCGGCCGAGACGAGCCGCGCGGCGAGCGTCGGGCCGCCTTCGCACAGGACGCTTGCGATACCGCGAGCACGCAAGGTCTCCATCGCGAGCGCAAGGTCGAGCGCCGTCGCGTCGTCCGCGCCGACGTATGCGACGTCCGCGACGTTCTCGAGCGGTGCGAACTGCGCGCGCAATCCGGCCGGCGCGAGCACGATCGTCGGTGCGTACCCGTCGACGGGCGCGAAGATCGCGCGATCCAGCGGCACCGCAGCGTGCTCGCAGGCGACCGCGCGCACGTACGACTTGCGCCTGGCGTGCAGAGGCCGCACCGTCAATTGCGGATCGTCGACGCGCACCGTTCCGGCGCCGACGAGAACCGCGTCGTGCGTCGAGCGCAGTTCGCGTACGTACTCGCGCGCGGCTTCACCCGTGAGCCAGTATCTATTGCCTTCTTTCGGCGCGACGTAGCCGTCGAGCGAAGAGGCGAGCTTCAAGCGCAAAAACGGCCGCGACGTGCCGATCGCGGCGACGAATTCTTCGACCAGCGCGCGAGACCACGCATCGTCTGCAACGACGACCGGAACGGAGCCCTCACGCAAGCGCTCTGCGCCGCCCGCTGCCGGCGGATTCGGATCGCGCGTGCCGACGACCACCCGCGCGATCCCCGCGTCGAGCACGGCCTGCGCGCACGGCCCGGTCAGCCCGGTGTGATTGCACGGTTCGAGCGTGACGTACAGCGTCGCACCCCGAACGTCCGCGCCGCGAGCAGCCGCGTCGCTCAGCGCCTCTATCTCAGCGTGCGGCATACCGCGCATGCGGTGGAAGCCTTCGCCGAGCGTCGTCGAGCCCGACGCGAGCACGGCACCGACGGCCGGATTCGGCGACGTGCTGCCGCGACCGCGCTCCGCCAACTCGCACGCGCGCCGAAGATAGATGCGATCCAGCGGCGACAGCGATCCGGTTGTTACGGCGTAACCTCGACGCCTTTCCAGAAGGCGACGCGATCCTTGATTTGCTTGGCAGCGTCTTTCGGCGTAGGGTAGTACCAAGCGGCATCCGCGTTCTCTTTGCCGCCGGCGACGACGGTATAGTAACTCGCCGTGCCCTTCCACGGACACTCCGTGTGCGTGGCGCTTTCCTTGAAGTGCGTGCGGTCGATCGAATCGGCCGGAAAATAGTGGTTCCCCTCGACGACTTCGGTGGCGTCGCTCTCTGCGAGCGTCACGCCGTTCCAGATGGCTTTCACTGACAAATCTCCTTGGCGCCGGGCGGATGGTCCCACTGCGGCGTTACTGAGAACCCGCACTATGCGCCGCCCGATGCAGTCTGGTCCTATGCGTAAGCCACGACGACGGCTTCGCGCACGACCGCGCCGCACGCGCGCAACGCTGAGGCGCAATCGGCAAGCGTCGCCCCCGTGGTGACCACGTCGTCGACGAGCACGATCCGAGCGCCCTCCACGAGCGCCGGAGCGGTGCACGCGAAGCGGCCGTGGGCGGCCAAACGCGCCGAGCGCGACCGGCCGCGCTGAGCGTCGCCCGAGCAATGCCGCAGCGCCTGCAGCACGGGCACGCGCATCCGGGTGCCGAGCCCTTGCGCCAGCCGGACGCCCTGGTCGAACCCGCGCTCGCGGATGCGTTCGGCCGCGGTCGGAACCGGAACGAAGACGGCGCAGCCGGGCAACGAACCCTCGGCCGCGATCGCGAGCAAGCCGGCCAACGCCTCGCCGGCGTCGCGGCGCCCGCGTTTATAGGCGAGGACGGCGGTCCGCAACGGGCCCTCGTACGGACCGGCCGCGATGACGTCGAGCTCCGCCGGCGCGAGCCGAAGAATGCGCCGGCCGCTCGGCCTGCACGCGGCGCACAACGGTTGCCCGGAGCGTCCGCAGCCGAAACAGGTCGCGGGGAAGAGCGCATCGAGCACGGCTGAAAACCACACGCCGACTCATCGCGACTCCGGATCGCGACGGCAAGCGTTCAGCGGCCGCGATGCGGTCCCACGTACTTGTGCGGATCGCTCGGAACTTCGGGAACGTCTGCAGCGATCGGGTCGGTCTCCACCGTACCGTTCGCGATCTCGGGTTCGGAATCGAACGCGGCGGGCGGTGCGGCGGGCTCCGATGGTTTTGCACGCGGGTGCGACCTCGCGATGCGCGGGCGAGCGCGAGGCGCGGGCTTGGCGTGTATCTTCAAGGGTGCAAGTGTACGTAGCGAAGCGGACCGCATGTCGACTACCGCTACGGGCGCTGTCGCTGTCGCTGCCGCTGCCCGTAGCGCCCGGTGAGATACGACGGTGAGGTTGGCGACCCGCGGCTTGATGGCGGGCGTGGTGGCATGCGGGCGATGAATCGCGAGTGCGGCTCTTGCTGCGGGATTGCGCGATCGCGCAGCTGACGTCGGCAATGCGACTGCCGATGCGCTCGACGCTAGCGGTTGCCGCCACGAACTACCGACGGGCGCGCTTAGCCGGCCGACGGCTGCGCCGAAGAGTAGCGCACCGATCACGGCCGCTCCGATGCTCACGAGGCCGTCGGCGAAACGTTCGTCCATGCACGACGGACAGTGCCCGGCCGGCGTGGTTTTGGGGCGGCTGCGATTCGCTAGCTGACGGGTTCGGGTTCGTTGGCGACGATTGCGCCTTCGACGACGGTGCCGGGCGGAATGACGAAGTTTAGGCCCACGATGCTGTCGCGCACGATCGCGCCGGCGCCGATCGAGGTGCCGTCCCAGACGATCGAGTTTTCGATCGCGGCGCCTGCGCCGATCGTGACGTGGTCGCCGACGACGCTTGGGCCCGTGATGCGCACGCGATCGCCGAGGGTGGTTGCCGAACCGATGCGGACGTCGCCCTCGATTCGGACGTCGTCGCCGAGGGTCGTGTCGGAGGGGTAGCCGCGTACGCGCGCGCCGATCAGGCGCACGTTGCCCTCGAGCACGTCGCGGGTCGCGGCGCGGTACTCGTCGGGGGTTCCGATGTCGCGCCAAAACGCGCCTTGCATCTTGAGGCCGTAGAAGTTCGCTTGGTCGCGCTGCAGTTCCGGGAAGACGTTTTTTCCGAAGTCCCAAAACGTGTCCGCCGGGATGCGCGAGAAGATCGAGGGCTCGAAGACGTAGACGCCCGTGTTCACGAGCTTCGAGCGCTCGGTCCCGGGCGCGGGCTTCTCTTGGAAGTCGACGATGCGGCCGTCCTCATCGACGATGACCACGCCGTAGTGCGAGACGTCGTCCGCCTCGACGAGTGCGATCGTGGCTTCCGCCGCCCGCTTCTTGTGGAAGGCGAGCAACGCGTCCAAACGCATGTCGGTGATCTCATCGCAGCCGATCACGACGAAGGTGTCGCCGGAGAGGAATTCTTCCATCTGCTTGACGCCGCCGGCGCTGCCCATCAACGTCTTCTCGTGCAAATACTCGAGGTTCACGCCGTACTTCGAACCGTCGCCGAACGCCTCGACGATTTTGTCGGCGAGGTAGTGGACGTTGATCGCGATGTCGGTAATACCGAACGACTTCAAATAGCGCATCAGGTGGGCGCTGTTCGGCTCGCCCGCGATCGGCACGAGAGGCTTGGGAACTTCTTTGGTCAGAGGGTAGAGCCGCGTGCTCATGCCGCCGGCCAAAATCATTGCCTTCAAGAAAACCTCCGGGTCAGCGCAGCCCGTTCCAGCAGCGCGAGCCATACGAAGTACGGGAGCGCGAGTTGCCGCCGCCAGCGCTTAGGCTCTTTTACGAGGCGGTACAGCCACTCGAGATTGAGTCGACGAACGAGCGCGGGAGCACGCCGTACGTTACCCGCGAGCACGTCGAACGAACCGCCGACTCCGATTCCGACGGCACAGCCGGTCTCCTCCAGATGTTCGGCGATAAATAATTCTTGACGCGGAGACCCGAGACCGACGAAAATTGCACGCGCTCCGCTCGAGCGGATCGCAGCCGCGACGGCAGGTTCGTCGGCGACCGAGAAGTATCCATCGCGCGCGCCCGCGACGCGCAGCCCCGGATGGCGCGCCTGCAGCGCGGCCGCCGCGCGGGCCGCCGTGTCGCCCTTGGCGCCGAGCAGATAGAGCGGCGTCTCTTGGGTCGCGAGGGCCGCGCAGAGCGGTTCGAGGAGATCGACCCCGCTGACGCGCTCGGCGATGTCGACGCCGTGAAGCCGGGCAGCCGCCTTGACGCCGATCGTGTCGCACAGCGACAGAGCGCTGCCGTTGACGACGGCGCGGAAATGCGCGTCGCGCTGCGCGTGCACGATCATTTCGGTCCCGAGCGTGACGACGAGCGAAGGCCGTTCGCCGCGAGCGAGATCCGCGATCCGCGCGACCGCTTCTTCGGTGCCGATCGCGTCGACCCGGCAACCTAAGATCGTCGCGTTGCGCATCCTATCTCAGCGCGGAGGTCGCGGCCGCACGCTCGCGATACGGTTGGAGTAAGGGCAGCAGGCGGCGCGCGACGTCTTCCGGCATCGCGCCGAGCGGCGAGCGGCAGGTGCCCATCGAGAAGCCGAGCTCGTTCATCGCCCACTTCACCGGAATCGGCGACGTCGTTGCGAACAGCGCTGCGAACAGCGGCGAAAGCTCTTGATGCAGTTGCGCGGCGCGCGCGGGCTCCCCCGCGGTAAACGCCCCAAGCAACTCGCGCAGTTCGCGCGCGCAGATGTGGGCCGCGACGCTGATCACACCGTCGCCGCCGACCGCGAGCGAAGGCAAGAACATGTAGTCGTCGCCGCACCAAAACCCGAACCCGTCGGGCCGCTCGCGCAAGATCGCGGAGAACTGGGCGCAGTCGCCCGTCGATTCCTTCACGCCTGCGAGGTTGCCGTGACGGTGCGCGAGCTCGAGCAAGGTCGTGGGCAGCATGCTCGCCGCGGTGCGGCTCGGGATGTTGTACACGATCACCGGAAGGGACGTGGTCTCGCATACGGCCCCGAAGTGCAGGAGCATTCCGTCTTGGGTCGGTTTGCTGTAGTACGGAACGACGACGAGCGCGGCGTCGGCGCCCGCCGCTTCCGCTTCGCGAGTGAACCGCGCGGTGTGCCGCGTGTTGTAGCTGCCGGTCCCCGCGACCACGCCGGCCCGGTCGCCGACCTCGTCTTTCACCGCTTCGATCAGCGCGAGCTGCTCGTGCTCTTCGAGCGCCGGGGCTTCGCCCGTCGTGCCGCACACGACGAGACCGTGATTGCCTTCGTCGATCAGGAACCGCGCGAGCCGGCGCGCCTCGCGCAGATCGACGGCGCCCGCCGCATCGAACGGTGTCAGCATGGCGGTCATCAGCGGCCCGAGCTTCGGCGCTCGAGAAAAATTCGTCATCGTTGTGCCCCTGCGGCCATTTCGGGCGGCGTCGCTTCCTGGCCGCGCCCGAGACGGAAATAGTCGTGAATCGATTGTTCTGCGCGGGCGACGTCTTCTTCCGGCACCAGCACCGAGATCGTGATGTTCGAGTCGGTCGAGTGGATGATCTCGATCCCCGCTTCCGATAACGCCTGGACGATGCGATACATGACGCCCGAGGTGCCGCGCATTCCGGCGCCCACGATCGAGATCTTCGCGCAGTGCGGACGGACGCGTACCGCCATGTTCAAGCCGGTCAATTCGGTGCGCACGGTCTCGAGCTTGTCGCTGTCGATGATGAAGAAAATGCCGGCGTTGTTGATGTTGATCATGTCGACCGACACGTCGCGCTCCGCGACCCGGCGGAACAGCTCGAGTTCGAGCGCGCGACGGCCGCTGAGGTCGTCGATCTCACCTTGAATGACGCGAATGAAGATCACGTCGCGCAGTGACGTAATGCCCGTGACGGGGCGATTGCGCGCCGGTTTGTTGCCTTCGTCGATCGTCGTGCCGAAGTTGGAGCGCAAGCCTTTGATGACGTACGGCGTTTCGGTAACGCGCGCCAACTCCGCAGCCTTCGCGTGCATCACCTTCGCGCCGTCGGCGGCGAGCTCGACCATCTCGGCATAGCCGACGCGGTCGATCGTGTGCGCGCCTGCGATCCGGCGCGGGTCGCCGGTCATCACGCCGCTCACGTCGGTAAAGATCTCGACCGCCTCGGATCCCAATACGTCGCCGAACGCGATCGCCGAGAGATCGCTGCCGCCGCGACCGAGCGTCGTCACGGCGCCGGATTCGGTGACCCCCTGGTAGCCCGTGATGACGGGAATGATGCCGCGCTCGAGCGCCGCGACCACGTTACCGGGCTCGATGCGCAGGATCTGTGCGTCGCCGAACGTCGTGTCGGTAATGACGCCCGCCTGACCGCCGGTCATCGCTTGCGCGTCGGCGCCCCAGGACGTGAGCAGTTCCGCAAAGACCGCGCAGGCGATCGCTTCTCCGCACGAGAGCAGCAAGTCGCGATTCGCACCGCCGCGCGAAGGGCCGAGCAACCCGAGGAGCGAGTCCGTCGCATACGGCTCGGGTGCGCGGCCGAGCGCGGAACACACGACGACCGGCGACACGCCGCGGGCGCGCGCTTCGAGGACGCGCGACGCTGCAAACTCGCGCAGTTCCGGCGTCGCAAGCGACGAGCCGCCGAACTTTTGAACGATGGTTTTAATGTTGATTGCCGGCATGAACTTCGGCGCGGCCGATATGCCCGCGCTCGATCAGTAGTTCGAGAATCTGGACGGCGTTGGTGGCGGCGCCCTTGCGGACTTGATCGCCGACCACCCAGAGCTGGAAGCAGCGCTTCGAATCGCCTTCGGCGCGCAGGCGGGAGACGTGCACGAGGTCTTGGCCCTCGACGTCGCGCGGCGTCACGTTGCCGTCGGGATGGAACACGACGCCGGGCGCCGCCGCGATCGCCTCGCCGAGCTCGACGGGATCGGTGTCGCGCTCGGTTTCGAGAAACGCCGCTGCGCTGTGTGCGTAGCGCACCGGCACGCGGACGGCCGTTGCCGCGACGTGCAGATGCTGCAAGCCGAGCATTTTTCGGGTTTCCTCGGCGATCTTCTTCTCTTCGGTACTGTCGCCCAGATGGTCGATCGAGCCGACCTGCGGAATGACGTTGCGGAAAATCTGTCGCACGAACGGCGACGATTCGAGGTTCTCATCGAGCCCGAAGGCGGCTTTCTCTTCCGCTTCGAGGGCGCTCAAGCCGGCACGCCCGGCTCCACTTACGGCTTGATAGGTCGCGACGCGCACGCTGCGCAGGCCCGCGACGCGTGCGATCGGCGCGATGCCGACGCACAGCACGATCGCCGTGCAGTTTGCCACCGGGAAGATCCGATGGTGTGCGGCGACGACGTGCGGGTTTACTTCGGGAATGACGAGCGGCACGCCGTCACCCATCCGGTACGTCGAGGAGTTGTCGATCACGATCGCGCCGCCCGCGACCGCGTGCTCGGCCAGCTCCGCGCTCGCGTCGTCGCTCGAGGCGAACAGGACGGCGTCGAACCCGCCGGCGCGCAGGGCCTCGGAGGTCGCGGCCTCGATCGGCCACTTCCGTCCACGCCAGAGCAACGGCTCGGGCCGTTCGCGCGATGCAAACGCGCCGAAGTCGTCGACCGCAACGCCGCGCTCGTCGAGCACGCGCAGGATCATTTCGCCGACGACGCCGGTCACTCCAACGACCGCAATCTTCACGGTACGGCTTCTCCTAAAAACGCGTCGAGCCCGACGACTAATTTCTTGCGTTCCCGGACGCCGCGCACGGCGAGCAGCAGACCGGGCATGAACGACGAGCGACTCAGCGAGTCGTGCCGGATCGTCAAGACTTCGCCTTCGCCACCGAACAAGATCTCTTCGTGTGCGACCAGCCCGCGCAACCGGACGCTATGGATGGGAACCACATCGCGTCCGCTCGCGGTTGCGATACGTTCCGCCGTGAGCTTCGCCGTGCCGCTGGGTTTGTCGAGCTTGCGGTCGTGATGCAGCTCGATGATTTCCGCGGTGGGAAAATACGGCGCAGCTTGCGCCGCAAAGCGCATCGCGAGCACCGCGCCGAGCGCAAAGTTCGGCACGATCGCGGCGCCGACGCCGTACTCGTCGCACATCGATTCGAAGCTGACGCGGTCCTCGTCGGTCCAGCCGGTCGCGCCGATGACGGGCGAAATCCGGCGCTCGACCGCCTCGCGCGCGACGACGAGGGTCGCCGGGTAGACGGTGAAATCGACGACGACGTCGGGTTTGGCGGCGTCGTAGAGATCGGTCACGTCATCGAAGAGGCGCCCGGTCCCGAGCGCCTCTCCGGCCCGCGCACGTGCGAAGCCTCCGACGAGTTCGAGATCGTCCGAGCCCTCGATAGCCGCGCAGGCCTCTTGCCCCATTTTTCCAAGCGCGCCCGCCACCGCGACGCGCAACCGAGTTATCCCCATGCGGGAGGCATCATCGAGCCCCGCTAGATGACCTTTTCCAAAGGCGCGTATTTGAGCATGACCATCTTCTCCCCGACATTCGGGAACATGATCGTGAGCAAACCGTCGCCGCCAGCACCCGCCGTCGCTGCGACCACTCCCTCGCCCCACTTCGGGTGACGGACGCGGTCGCCGACTTGCAGGTCGAGCCCGACGCCGGCGCCGGCCGTTTCGTGGATCGCGACCTCGCGCCACCGGCCGCCGGCCGGACGCGTCATCGGAACCACGTTGCCGATCACCTCGACGCTCGGCATCTCTTCCAAGAAGCGCGACTTCGGGTGCGCGAAGGTGTTGCCGAACAAGGTCCGGCGCATCGCGTACGAGAGGAACAGGCGATCCATCGCGCGGGTGATCCCGACGTAGGCGAGCCGCCGCTCTTCTTCGAGTTCGGTCAAGTCGGTCAGCGCGCGGTTGTGCGGGAAGACGCCTTCCTCGAGACCGGTCAGGAAGACGACCGGGAACTCGAGGCCCTTCGCGGCGTGGAGCGTCATCAAGGTGACGAACGACGACGTGGGGTCGAGGGTGTCGAGGTCGCTGACGAGCGCGACGTTCGCGAGGAAGTCGTCGAGCGAGCCCGCGTTCTCTTGGCCTTCGAACTCTTTGGCGACGCCGACGAGTTCTTGCAGATTCTCGAGGCGCGCCCGCGCATCCGAGGTATCTTCGCTCTGCAGCTCCCGGATGTAGCCGGATTCTTCCATCACCGCGACGAGCAGGTCGCTGATCGAGAGGCCGGCGGCGCGTTCGCGCAGCGACGTGATCAGATCGGCGAACCGTTCGAGTTCTTTTTGCTTCTTCGGAACGGCACGGCGCAGCATCTCGCGATCGAAGACCGTTTGACCGACCGAAACGCCGGCAGCCGCAGCCGCGTCGACGAGGCTTGCGAGGGTTTGCTGCCCGATCGAGCGGCGCGGGACGTTCACGATGCGCCGGAACGCGACCGCATCCGAGGGATTCACGATGTAGCGCAGGTACGCCATCATGTCTTTTATCTCGGAGCGCGCGTAGAATCCGACGCCGCCGACGACCCGGTAAGGAATTCCCTCGCCGAGGAAGCCTTCTTCAAAGACCCGCGACTGGGCGTTCGTGCGATAGAGCACGAGGAAGTCGCGATAGGCTGCGCCCTCGCGAACGAGTTCCTTGATCTTCTCGATCGCATAGCGCGCTTCGGCGCGCTCGGTCTCGGCGCCGTACACCGTGACCGGTTCGCCGGCGGCGCGATTGGTGAAGAGCTTCTTCTCGGCGCGCGTCTGGTTCTGGCCGATCACTTCGCTCGCGGTCGTCAGGATGGTCTGCGTCGAGCGGAAGTTTTCCTCGAGCTTGAAGACCTTGGCGCCCGGGAAGTCTTTCTCGAAGCGCAGGATGTTCTTGTAGTCGCTCCCGCGCC
>Ga0302326_10031960_pt1 | contig 10502 bp, 7 predicted proteins | sample Palsa_T0_3_FD_202264 | JGI IMG/M metagenome (GOLD analysis project Ga0302326, IMG submission 202264) | Peat permafrost microbial communities from Stordalen Mire near Abisko, Sweden - Palsa_T0_3 | ecosystem: Environmental > Terrestrial > Soil > Palsa > Peat permafrost | place: Sweden: Abisko... | reverse complement strand
TGGCCAAGGGGCCAGCCGCGGACCAGGGGGTCCGCCCCACTTTTGAGGGTTTTCGACCGTTGCACCACGATTACGCCGCCGAACGCGTGGGCCGCTGTTGGCTGCTGGCAGCGCCCCCATCCGCTTGCGACAGTTTGGCCAACTGGCGGTTGGCGCGGATCTCCAGAAACCTCGATAGCTTCATCGGCGGACCGGGGCCGCGCTCCATCTGCTTGTTAACCGCGCGTTGGTATTGCCGCAGAATGTCCAGCCGCCGGCGCTTGTCCAATTGGCAATCGTCCATATCCAAGAGGATTTCAAACTCCCACGGCTGGAACGAATTACGCGTGCTGCTCCCGCGCATCACGTCGCCAAGGAGTTTATTGAAGCGATGAAGTTGAATTTCGATCTGGTTCAGGTCTTCCGCCGGCATCCATAAAGGTTATCGACGAAAAACCAGAAAAGCTTAATCCGCAGCGGCCTTCCGGACTGACCGCCTATTTTTGTGTTTTGTATTTCTCGTAAAGCTGCTTCTGCCGGGTCTCCACGCTGGTGGCTTTTCCGTCGATGAATACCATGTTGATGTGAGTGGCCGGTTCCAGCGGATCTCCATCGGCTACCACCAAGTCGGCGGTTTTGCCCTCCGTGATGGAGCCTAGCTTGCTGCCCACTCCGAAGATCTCGGCGGCGTTCAATGAAACCGCCTTATATGCTTCGTCTTTCGGAAGTCCGAAGGGCACGCCCGCTGCGGCCTGATAGGGCAGGTTGCGCGTTTGCTTGGCTGAGAAGGTACCAATGCAAAACTTGATTCCCGCCTGATACAACGCCGCCGGGATGTCGAAAGACTGGTCATAGGCGTCATCGCGGTCAAGGGGCAGAGAGAGGACCGGTCCCAGGACCACGGAAATATTGTGCGATTTAATCTCCGGCAGAACCTTATAGGATTCGTAGGCATCGGCGAGAATGATTTTGATGTTTTGCTTATCCGCGAACTCGATGGCTTCGCGGATCTCGCGTTCGCGAACGGCGGTCACGAACATGGGCGTCGTACCCGCGAGTACGGGGAGCATGGCTTCGAATCGCAGATCCGTTTGGAAACCGGGGGACTTGGCAAGCTTCGCCACCAGGTAATGGCGGGCATCGTCGAAGAACCGGTTGAGCTGCTCCATCTTCTCGTCGTGATCTACTTTGGCTTCGGAAAAGGATAGCGGCACCAGTTCCGCGGCCGTTCCGGGTTCGTCATCGTCGGCGTCCGGCTCGTGCGGTTTCAGCGGTAAGGTCACGATGGCCGGAAACTGCAGATGAATGGCAGTGGTAGGAACCACGGTCATGCCGTCATTATCCGACCCGTCCAGATGGATCAGCGACATCTGCCCCGCAATCAGGTCGCCCTCGGGCATTTCGACCACGCTGGTGACGCCGTTGGCCCGCGACCGCTCGATTTCTTCGCTCGACGGATTGACCGCGGTTTCCGCACGCAGTTGCGGATTGAATAGCCCCATCTCCCTGGCATCCCCGGGTTCGGTCGACGCCACATTCTCCATGCCGATCTTAGAAGCGGCGTCAATCATTCCGGGATAGACCTGCTGGCCGTGAATATCGATGACTTTGTATCCCGGCGGCGCGGTCAGATTCTTGCCGACGCCCACGATTTTTCCGTTGTGCACCAGCACCGAACCGTTTTCGATCACGGGTCCGTCGATGGTGTGCACCGTGCCGCCTTGCAGGATAAAGCCGTTATCGGCAACCGGAGTTTGCGCCCGGGCCGCGCTCAAGCCAAGCATGCAGTAGCAAACTATAAGGCCCTTATTCATGTAATCGACCGCCGTTCTTCTATGTTAACAGCAGGTGGCCCCCATCCAGAAAATAGGCTTTCTGCCGCGCCGCGCGTAACCACGCGCGGGATGAGATATAGTAAACCAATCTGGAGTATTTCGCATGCTGAACCGAACGCGTTTTTTCGCCCTCTCCGGTGGCTTGTTGTCGTTGATAGCTGCCTCCATTCCCGCCTTGGCAGCGGATAATCCCGCGCCTGTCAAGCAGACCAAGGCCAATTACGAATTGGCCGCGCAATGGACCCCCGCCAAGATGGGCAAGCTGGTGCTGGAATCGAGCGTCACCCCGCACTGGCTCGATCAGGGCGACCGCTTCTGGTACACGTTCGAAAACAGTAAAGGGCGCAAGTTCTATATTGTCGACCCGGTCAAGAAGACGCGCACCTTCGTCTTCGACCCGGTCAAGCTCGCGGCGCAACTTACCGCCGCCACGGGGATGCCATACGACTCGCAGCATTTGCCCATCACCACGATCAAATTCGTCAAGAACGATACCACCATCCAGTTCGATCTGGTCGTGCCCAAGGACGCCGTGATTCCGGGCGAGAAAAAGACCACCGCCACGCAAACACAAACCGACGCCGGAAACGGCCAGGAGGACGATCCGCAGCAGGGTGGGCGCGGCGGGCGCGGCGGCGCCGCTGCCAACCGCAACGAGAAGACGCTCACGTTCGAATACGAGTTGGCCGGCGGGAAGCTGACTCTGCTCGATGAGCGTCCCGCGCGCAAACCAGCTTGGGCCTCCATCTCGCCCGACGAAAAGACGATCGTCTTCGCGCGCAATCACAACCTATATATGATGGACGCCGCCAACTATGCCAAAGCGTTGAAGAAGGCCGACGACCCGGCGATTGTCGAGGTGCAGCTTACCACCGACGGCGTCGAAGATAACGGCTACGGCGGCGGCCGCGGCATGGGCGGCGACCAGCAACAGCAGGATCAGAACGAGAACGTCCAGCAGGGCGAGGGACAGGAAAATACGCGGGCGCGCACCGGCGCCGGCAACATCGCCTGGTCGCGCGATTCGAAGAAATTTGCTACCGTGCGGCGCGATTCGCTCAAAGTGGAGAAGCTATGGGTCATCAACTCGCTTGCCAGTCCGCGTCCCACGTTGGAGACTTACCGTTATGCGATGCCCGGCGATGTCAACACCCCCATCTCGCGCCTCGAAGTGTTCGACATTGCGAGCAAGGCCCGCACGATTGTGAAGGCGGATGGATTTACCGACCAAACGATTCAGGTGGAAGTGGAACGGCCCACGGCGCGCCAGCGCGAGAAGGAACGTACGGAATCGGTGTGGGCCGCGCCCGGTTCGGACAAGCTCTACTTCACCCGCGTCAGCCGCGACATGCATCGCGTCGATATGTGCGTGGCCGACCTGGTGGCCGGAACCGTGAAACCGGTGATCGAAGAGCGGATGAACGTCTACATTGAAACCAAACCGCTGAAGATCATCGACAACGGCGCCGCGATGATTTGGTGGTCCGAGCGCGATGGCTGGGGGCACTACTATCTTTACAGCGCCGACGGAACGTTAAAGGGCCAATTGGATAAGGGCGAATTCGTGGCCGAGGATTTGACCTATGTCGACGAAAAATCGCGTCAGGCGTACATTACCGCCGATGGCCGCGAGGACGGCGAGAATCCCTACTACATGCATTTCTACCGCGTCAGTCTGGACGGCAGCGGCATGAAGCTGCTCGATCCGGGCGAAGCATCGCACGCCGTGCAGATGTCCGATTCCGGCCGCTTTTTCGTGGACAACAGTTCGCGCGTCAATACGGCCCCCGAGGCCACGCTTTATGACGGTCTGGGCTCCACCGTCATGCCGCTCGAGAAAGTGGACATGAGCCGCGCCATCGAAGCCGGCTTCAAGTTCCCCGAGCCTTTCAAGGTGAAGGCCGACGATGGTATCACCGATATTTACGGCGTCATGTACAAGCCTTTCGATTTCGACCCGGCCAAGAAATACCCGCTGATCGAATACGTGTATCCGGGGCCGCAGACCGAGAGCGTGGATTACACATTCAACGCCCGCAGCGCCAACGTAACCCTGGCGAACTTCGGTTTCATCGTGATCACGGTGGGGAATCGCGGCGGCAACCCGAACCGGTCGAAGTGGTACCACACGTTCGGCTACAACAACCTGCGCGACTACGGTCTGGCCGATAAGAAAACCGCGGCCGAGCAGCTCGCCGAGCGCTATCCGTTCATCGATCTCGACCGCGTGGGCATGTGGGGCCATTCGGGCGGCGGCTTTATGACGGCCGCGGCGCTGCTGCTATATCCGGACTTCTTCAAGGTCGGCTGGTCGGAATCCGGCAACCACGAGAACAACATCTACAACAACACCTGGAGCGAGAAGCATAACGGCTTGAAGGAAGTGGAGGACAAAGATGGCAAGGTCCACTTCGAGTATTCCATCGACAAGAATTCGGAAATCGCCAAGAACCTGAAGGGCCACCTGATGCTGGTGACCGGCGATTACGATAATAATGTTCACCCCAGCAACACGTTCCGCCTCGCCGACGCGCTAATCAAAGCGAACAAGCGCTTCGACATGATGGTGCTGCCCGGCCAGCGTCACGCCTACGGCCCCGACGCCGACTACGCGATGTGGCGCCGCGCCGATTATTTCTGCCAGCATTTGCTATCCGACTACGATCAAAGCGTCGATATGTGGGAACTGAACCGCGAGCAGCAGAATAACGGCAAAACACCGGCTGGACGCGGAGGCGCGGTCACCACTACGACTACGACCACCACGACGACCACGGGCGGTAGAGGCGGACGCGGTGGACGCGGGGGCGGCGGGAATTAGAAGTTAGCTGCGGAACTCCGACCCGTCGTACCAGCCTGGGCTCCAGGCGGGGATTGGCCAATCAGCTGGAACAGTGCCGATCTTCACCGGCGCGCCATTGCGCTCGAGCCGGGAGTAGTAGGCGGCCTGCACGCACTGGAATTTCCTCCGGATCACATCGAGCGGCTGGTAGAGCGCACGTTTCTCGAAGGTCCTCTGGATATCCAACAGCGTACCGAAAAATCGCGCCGTGTAGTCGGCCCCGTTCGGCATGCTGGCGGAGAAACTGCCCTTGTCGCCAATTACGGTAAAGCTGAAAACATCAGGCTTGGCGGCGCTCATCGACGCTATGAACGGCGGCCGCGCGTCGGTCTTAGGGTAGACGTAGTTGACATTCAGGTACCCGACTTTCCGCAAATCGTCGGCTATCATGCTCACCGTTTCCACATCGTAGCCCAGGATCTTCATGAGCATGTAAGGTATATGGAAATGCGGTTCATCCGGTATCTGAGCGGTGGCGAAGACCGCCTGAATCTGACCGATATTCTTCAGCCGCCCGGCGCCGGTGTCGGCATCGCTGTAGTGTTCAAACGGCACGGTTGCCATTAGCGGCGCTCCGTGTTTCACCGACAGGTCGAGCATCTGGTCGAGGTGCGTGAGCGTGTCCGACCAATTGCGCTGTAGGAAACAGGGCACTCCCGCTTCGATATAGGGCCGCAGGAGGAGGTGCTGCCAGGGAACGCTGTCCAATCCCCCATTCAAGACTGCATCTACCTTCCCCAACATGCCGTCGTAACGCGCCACAACTTCGCAGTCCCACTGTGCGGCGAAATCGCGAGCCTTCTTGACATCCTTGTCCCACACATGGGTCGGTCGCATGCGCAGCACGCTGGTACCCAGGTGTTTGCCCTTAGGGCTCAGAATATCCGCCCAAATGCTCCAGAACGAGTAATCGAGCCCGAATACGCCGATTTTCATGGGCTCGATGGGAGCGGCTGGCGCAATGCCCTCCGCCACCATCGCCGCACCGAGTGTGGAAGTGGCGATTTTGATGAATTCACGCCTGCTGGCTGGGTGTGCTTCGGGCATACAGTTGCCCCCTTTCTGCCGATTGACCGTCCAGGCTCGATCGCCCGGTCTTTGTTGGGCCGAGACGGCGTTCGAATCCCGGCTATTGCCGGTTATAGACCTGTTTCGAGATCTTCTCTACCGCCGGTGAGGTATCGGTTGTGGTAATGGTCAGGGTTTTCCCGTCCGGCGAAAGCGACCACACTTCTTTGACCTTAAGCTCGACATTCCCAGGCATTCCGCCATACGGCTCCGTGGTCCCAATCACTATCGTATCTCCCTGCACGGATGCGGTGGTGACGGCCTTCGCCACTCCGGTTTCCATGACATTGTTGTGGGGTTTGCCGTCCAGTGTGTATTTACGTATGCCGCCCTGAGGCTCGGTTACCTGAAGGCTGATGGCATCCTGCTGGACAGTCATGGGTACTGGAGCATTGCCTCGCCCTCCTGGCCCACCTCCCCGTCCACCTCCGCCTCGCCCGCCTGTCGTTACTCTAGTGAGCCAAAGCGGGCTCGGCGCAGGATCGCTTTTGGAAGCATCCCGGACCCATGGGCCGCTGAAGTTAGGGGCGGCTATCGCGACACTCTGCATGCCGAAAAACGCCATTCCGAGCGCTATCAAGATAGGTCTTTTCATATAGGTTATTCTCATCCTGTGGCCCACAAACTAAGCTGCTTGCGTGCCGTATATCTTGACCCCTACCTTCGCTGCAACCGCCCGAATGTTGCGCTGCGCCTGCTGATACTCTTCCGGAGTGCTCAGGAATTCCACCAGCATGTTTTTGTTCGTCTTCATTCTGCTCAGATGCGTGAGGAATACTTCATAATCCATAGCGCCAGTGCAGTTCATCGCCCAGTTGAGGCCAGGAAGCATTTCATTCCACACCACATCTTTAGCGTGGACGTAACTGATCGCTTCCCCGAGCACGTCGAAATTGGCGTTAATGAGTTCCGTCGCACGGAACACATTGCTGGGAAAGATCTGGTTGGTGATATCGGGGCCGGCCATCAGACGGTCGTCGCCCACGTCTTCTCTCATCCGTAAATGAGACCAGGGACTGTTGACCGCTTCCGATTCCACGCTCTCCAGGGGGAGCTCGATTTTGATGCCCGCAGTGTCCTTCAAAATGCGTTTGAGCGCATTGACCGATCTGGTCCACCCTTCCTTGCTCCAGTTCTGCGGATGCGGCGTATTTCGATTGGGATACAGGCTGCCCGAATGCGTCAGGACCAGTTGGCAATCGAACTGCGCCGCGGAGTGAATCGCGTCGATAATATGCCTTTGCCACCGCTCGGCATCCGGGTCGGGCGCGATAATATTGCCTGCGCAATGAATGCCGTAAAAGACCACATCGTGCGCCTTCAGTTGTTTTTTAATCTCCATCACTTCAGAGTCGGGCACCTTTCGGCTCAGCCATTCGGCCGAGCCCGCCTCGCAGGCGGACCAACCGCCGTCGCGCATGGATTTAAAGAGGGCGCCGTAGTCCGTCCCCTCGGCATTAGTAATGTGAGGATTGCTTAACCTGATATGCGAGGGGCCTGGTGTCAGGTCCCTTTTGACGTTGGCTGGGGGGCTCCACTGGTATATGGAATCCGCGCCCCACACATCCGGCAATTCCGGTCTCTTTGTTCTTTGGGGCGCCTGACCGGAAGCCAACTTGGGCATTGCGCTGGCAGCCAATCCGGCTGTCAGCGCTCCGGTAAAAAGTTTGCGTCGGGAAACATTCCTAGCCATAATTGAAACCTCTATTCTGCATTCGTTCCGGAATTTCTTCCAGACGGTTTACTATACCAGCCCACCGTTGCGATCCGTTAAACGTGTTAAATAGGTTGCAAACGACGGCGGTTTAGATTCTACACTGAATTGGGCCAAAACTCCAATGGAAATTTCGGCTAAATAGGAAATCGTGGCGGCATCCGCCGGGTTTTAGGAAGCTTTTGCCCGTCGGGGAGGGCGCTTGGCATGTTATGCTTTGCGAGTCCAACATGAAAGCCCGCCTCGCAGCTGCGCTATTCATATTCCTCCTGATCAATAGCGGTTACCTTGCGGCGTACCCGGCCCCATCCCTGTTCTACATGGGAAATGTTGTGGCGCACCTGGCGGTAGGTCTGCTGCTGATGGCGGTGGCTTTGTGGGCCGTAAAGGTCTATCCACGGGAAGGCGGAGCGTTTCTCGCGGCCGGCCTGGCGGCTGTGTACCTGGTGGCGCGGGGGAATACGCTCGACCACCGCGGCGTCTTGTGGCTGCACATCGGTCTAGGAGTGGCCGCGGCAGTGCTGGTGGCTTTACGATTCCGGCGCCAGCTCCCGCTCGTGGGACCGGCCGTTGCGATTGCCTTGCTGCTGCCGGCATCGGCGGTTGTCTGGAACCGCGTTCATCCGGACCCGAATGACCGGATTGTGAACCCGCCATCGCCGCCGCTCTCCATGGATGAAGAGGGCTTGGGAGCGCATTCGCCTTTTGCCCCGTCCTCGGCGCGTACCACCAGCGGGCAAACGATTCCCTCCAACTTCTTCATGGATTCGCAAACTTGCGGCGAGTGTCACAAGGACATTTACGAACAGTGGAAGAGTTCAATGCACCATATGGCGTCGTTCAATAACCAGTTTTACCGGAAGTCCATCGAATATATGCAAAGCGTGGAGGGAACGCGCGGCAGCAAGTGGTGCGCAGGCTGCCACGATCACGCGGTATTTTTCAACGGCCGCTTCGATCGGCCCATCGCGCAGCAAATCGATACGCCGGAGGCGCAGGCGGGCCTGGGATGCATGTCATGCCACGCGATTGTGCATGTCGGAAGCAGCATGGGCAACGCCGATTTTGCGGTGGAATATCCTCCGCTGCATGAGCTGGCATCGAGTCACAACCGGATGATTCGCGCGGCTGCGTCCTTTCTGACCTATCTCGACCCGCAGCCGCACCGGATGACATTCATGAAGCCGTTTATGCGCGATGCGGAGTTCTGCTCGGCTTGTCACAAAGTACACCTGGACTTACCGGTGAATAACTACCGCTGGTTTCGCGGATTCAACGATTACGACAATTGGCAAGCCAGCGGCGTTTCAGGCCAAGGCGCCCGCTCGTTTTACTATCCCGAAAAATCCATGGCATGCGCCGATTGCCATATGCCGCTTGTGAACTCACAGGACCCGGGCAATCGAGCAGGCCAGATTCACTCGCACCGCTTCGCCGCGGCTAACACGGCGGTTCCCTACGTCGAGCAGGATAGCGCGCAACTCGACGCCACCGAGAAATTTCTCCAATCGGGATTCATCACCGTGGATATCTTCGCGGTATCTCCCGTGGATGCGACGGCGGGACAGACTTCGATGATGCGGCGGAGCGAAGATATCGAAGCGAATTCGACGTTCGCAGTCGGCGAAGAAGCGGAACACTCCGCGCCTGCGTTGGTGAGGGAGGTGGGTAAGCTATCGGCGCCGGTGGGTTCCGCCGGCGTGCGTCTGGAACCCGGCTCTACCAACCGCGTGGACGTGGTGGTGCGAACCCGCAAGATCGGCCATTTTTTTCCTGCCGGCACGGTGGATGCGTTCGACGCGTGGCTGGAATTGCAAGCCAAGGATGACACGGGCCGCATCCTGTTCTGGAGCGGCAAAGTGGAAGACGATGGCAAAGGCCCGGTGGAGGCGGGCGCGCATTTCTATCGCTCACTGCAACTGGACGGTGCGGGAAACCCGATCGACAAACGAAATGCCTGGCAATCCCGCAGCCTGCTCTATGTGAGGTTGATCCCCCCGGGCGCGGCTGATGTGGCGCATTACCTGGTAAAAACCCCGCGCGATGCCAAGGGCCCAATTCACCTGACGGCCCGCCTGAACTACAGGAAGTTTTCCTGGTATTACACGCAATTTGCTTATGCCGGCGTCCCCAAGCCCGGACAAGATCCGGCGCTGCTTAGCAAGGATTCCAATAGTCTGGAGTACAGTTTTCTGCCGTCATCCATCCCGGCGAATGTCTCCGGGAAAATTCACGGACGCATTCCGGATCTGCCGATTGTGACTTTGGCGGAAGCCCACGCCACGCTGGATTTGGGCCCGCCGGCTTGGACTCCGGTGGTGCGCAAGCAGGACCGCGAGCGGTGGAACGATTGGGGTATCGGGTTATTATTGCAGGGCGATCTGAAGGGCGCTGAGTATGCGTTCAAACGCGTGACGGAGGCCGAGCCCGAGTACGCCGACGGTTGGCTCAATGTCGCGCGCACGCTGATTCAGGAGGGCGAGACTGATGCCGCCAAACCGTATTTAACGAAAGCGCTCGCGATCAGGCCGCAACTCGGCCGAACCATGTTCTTCCAGGCCGCGGTGCAGAAGGCCGATGGAGATTACGACGGCGCGCTACGTTCGCTGGCGGTGGCGCGTTCGCAATATCCACGCGACCGCGTGGTGCTGAACCAGATCGCCCGCATCCAGTTTTTGCAGCGTCGATACGCGGCGGCTGTAGAGACGCTGAAGGCGGTGGATGCAGTGGATCCGGAAGATGTTCAGATGCACTACACGGCGATGCTTTGCTATCGCGGGTTGGGTGACGTGGCGGCGGCCGAGCGGGAAGAGAAACTGTTCCGGCGCTTCAAGGCCGATGAGTCTTCGCAATCGATCACTGCGACGCGGCGGCGGCTTAGTCCGGAAGATAACAACGAGCGGCAGGCGGTCCACGACCATGAAAGCGTGCCGCTCAGGGAGGGTAAGTGAAATCGTGGCGTACGCACTCATGCGTGCAGCGTTCACACTCGTGTGAACGCCCGCGAAGACGCATCCCCATGAGTGGGGACGCTGCGCGCACGAGTGCGCGCGCCACGTATGCC
>Ga0302326_10031959_pt1 | contig 10502 bp, 9 predicted proteins | sample Palsa_T0_3_FD_202264 | JGI IMG/M metagenome (GOLD analysis project Ga0302326, IMG submission 202264) | Peat permafrost microbial communities from Stordalen Mire near Abisko, Sweden - Palsa_T0_3 | ecosystem: Environmental > Terrestrial > Soil > Palsa > Peat permafrost | place: Sweden: Abisko... | reverse complement strand
CCTCACCCCGCTTCTTGGCCGCGCGCCTTGACAGGCGGGATGGAATGTTGCAAAATGCATCATTTCAGAGCGCAACTGACCGCAAACCGCATCCTCGATGCCCATTATGCAAAATCATCGACAGCGGCGGCCGCCCTCTAGGCGCAGGGCGGCTAGCCTAGTCGAAACGGTCGGCGGTGTGCAGGGCGGCGTCGGCGCGGTGGACGTCCAGCGCGTAGAGCAGACCGATGGTCGCGCCCTTGATCCTCGGCAGCAGCACCAGCATCAGCACCAGCAACGGGATCAGGGTCGCCGGCACGATGATCGCCACCGGCGTCTTCCAGATCACGGGAAAGAGCAGCAGCGGCGCGATCACCAGCTGGGCAACCAGCAGGATCGTGAAATACGCCGGCCCGTCGTCGGAGGGATAGCGGTCGAGATCCTGGCCGCAGACCGCGCAATGCGGGCTCACCTTCAGATAGCGCCAGAAGATCCTGCCCTTGCCGCAACTCGGGCATGCGCCGATGAATCCCCGCCCCATCGAGCGCAGCACCGGCCTGTGTGGCGGAGGGGTTGGGATCGGCATGGCGCCTGATCTAGTGTCGCCCGGCGGCGAAACTAAGGGGAAACGTGGCGTGACCGACCCGGTCTCTCTTCGTCGCCGCTTCGCCGACGTGTTCAGCGGCGGCGAGGTCGGCGTCATTGCGGCCACCGCCGTCATCGCCGTCGGCTTCCTGGGATTCCTCGGCCTCGCCGATCGGATCGTCGATAACCACACGGTCGGCTTCGACCAGGGGCTGATGCTGTTGCTCCATCCGGGCGGCCATTCCCCTCCGGTCGGCCCGGCCTGGCTCGAAGCGGCGGCCATCGATTTCACCGCCCTGGGCTCGATAACCGACCTCTGCCTGATCGTCCTTCTCGCCGCCGGCCTCTTCGCTGCCCTGGGCCGCTGGCGCGAGGCCGGCTGGCTCGTCGCCGCGCCCCTGAGCGGCCTGATCCTGGCCACCATCTTCAAGGACGCCGTCGGCCGTCAGCGCCCGCCGCTCGCGATGCACGCGGTGGCGGCGTCCAACGCCAGCTTCCCCAGCGGCCACGCCATGCTCTCGGCGATCGTCTATCTCACCCTCGCCGCCCTGGTCTCCCGCTTCGCCGGCCGCGGGAGGGTGGCGATCTACGCCCTGGCCTGCGGCCTCTTCCTGGCGCTGGCGATCGGCGCGAGCCGGGTCTACCTGGGCGTCCATTGGCCGACCGACGTCATCGCCGGCTGGGCGCTCGGCGCCGCCTGGGCCACCCTCTGGTCGCTCGCGATCCTGTGGCTCGGGCGCCGGGGACGATTGGGCGAGACGCGGCCGGGTCTGGACTCCTCCACTGCCGGATGATCTTTGGCGCGGAAACCGTCGGAGGAATGGATCGATGGACGCGCCGCAGTTCGATGACCTGAGAACGGCTCCGGCCGGCGTTCTGGCCGACGCCCTGGCGGCGCGCAGAGTGAGCGCCGTGGAGGCCTGCGATGCCACCATCGAGCGGATCGAGCGCCTCGATGGGCCGATCAACGCCGTCGTCGTCCGCGACTTCGATCGCGCCCGCGCCGCCGCCAAGGCCGCCGACGCCGCCCTGGCGAAGGGCGAGCGAAGACCGCTGCTGGGCGTCCCGATGACGGTCAAGGAGGCCCACAATCTCGCCGGCCTTCCCACCACCTGGGGGATCGAGCAAGCCAGGGGCTTCATCCCCGCCGCCGACAGCGTCGGCGTCGCCCGCCTGAAGGCCGCCGGCGCCGTGATCGTCGGCAAGACCAACGTCCCCCCGCACCTCGGCGACTGGCAGAGCGTCAACCCCATCTATGGCCGGACCAACCACCCGCTCGAGCCGGCCCGCACCCCGGGCGGCTCCTCCGGGGGCTCGGCCGCGGCGCTGGCCGCCGGCATGATCCCGCTGGAGTTCGGCTCCGACATCGGCGGCTCGATCCGCGTCCCGTCGGCCTTCTGCGGCGTCTTCGGCCACAAGCCCTCCTATGGCGTCATACCCGGCCGCGGCCACGTCCCCCCAGGCGTTGACGGCGCCGACGTCGAGCTGGGCGTCATCGGCCCGATGGCCCGCACCGTCGCCGATCTGGAACTGGCCCTGGGTGTCCTCGCCGGACCGGACGAGCTCGACGGCGCCGGCTACAGCCTCGCCCTTCCCAAACCCCGCCACGAGAGGCTCGCCGACTACCGCGTCCTCGTCATCGACCAGCACCCCATCGCCAAGGCCCAGGGCGAGATCACCGCCGCCCTTGGCGCCCTCGCCGCCGATCTCGAAAAGGCCGGGGTCAGCGTCGCGCGTTCCAGCAACCTCGTTCCCGACCTCGAGGCCGCCCATCAAGTCTATCTGACGATGCTCGGCGCCATTGTCTCGCGCGGCTCGCCGGGCGTGGCCGAGCCGATCAGCGCCCATGCCTGGATGAACGCCCTCGACGCCCAGATCGCGATCCGCCGCCGCTGGGCCCAGCTTTTCGAGGCCTTCGATGTCGTCCTCGCCCCGCCGTTCGGGGTGGTCGCCTTCCCCCACGACGCCAGGCCCTTTGGCCAGCGCATCCACGTCATCGACGGGGAGGAGACGCCCTACATGAACCAGGTCGCCTGGCCGGGCATGGCGAGCCTCGCCAACCTGCCGGCGACCGCGGCCCCGATCGGCGTCACGCAGGGCGGCCTGCCGATCGGCGTCCAGATCATCGGTCCGTACCTTGGCGACAAGACCACCATCGCCTTCGCCGGCCATCTCGAGCGCGAACTCGGCCGGACCTTCGGGGGGCGGACGTAACTCAGGCGGCGCGCCGCGTCGTCTCGCGTCGGGCAAACTCCATCGTCCCGTCGTCCACTGCCCCAAAGCGCAGCGTGACGAGGTCGAGGGCGTAGTTCTGGTAGAGCTTCCACGGCCGCTTAGAGCCCTGGCGCGGCAGGCTCGAGATCGCCCGCTGGACATAGCCGGAGGTGAACTCGAGCCACGGCGCCTCGGTCACGGTCGGATCGTTGCGCCTGGGCGTCGCCGAGGCGAGGCCCCGGCGGTCCATGTAGTTCAAGAGCCGGCAGACGTACTCACAGGTCAGGTCGCACTTCAGCGTCCACGAGGCGTTGGTGTAGCCGAACGCCGAGGCGAGGTTGGGGACGTCGCTGTACATCATCCCCTTGTAGGTCATGGTCTTGGCGAGCTCGACTTGGGTCCCGTCGACCTCGAACGCGATGCCGCTCAAAAGCTGCATCTTCAGCCCCGTCGCGGTGACGATGATGTCGGCCTCGAGCATCTCGCCCGAGCGCAGCCTGATCCCCTCCTCGGTGAAGGTCTCGATCTCGCCGGTCGCCACGCTTACCGACCCGGCCTTGATCGCCTCGAAGAGATCGGCGTCGGGGACCAGGCACAGCCTCTGGTCCCACGGGTTGTAGCGCGGCGTGAAATGGGTCTCGACGTCGTAGTCGGGTCCAAGGTGGCCGCGGACCATGGCGATGATTCCGGCCTTGGTCTCTGCCGGCTTCTTGCGCGCCAGGTTGAAGAAATACATCCCGAAGAGGACGTTGCGCCAGCGGATGATGTCGTAGGCGAGCTTGGCCGGCAGGCGCTTTCGAAGCCGGTTGGCGAGCGCGTCCTCGGCCGGCCTCGAGACCACGTAGGTCGGCGAACGCTGCAGCATGGTCACGTGCCCGGCTTTTTCCGCCATCGCCGGGACCAGGGTGACGGCGGTCGCGCCGCTGCCGATCACCACCACCTTCTTGCCGACCCAGTCCAGATCCTCCGGCCACTGCTGAGGGTGGACGACCTGGCCGCCGAAGCGCTCCACGCCCTCGAAGGCCGGCGTATAGCCCTCCGCATAGTCGTAGTAGCCGCCGCACATGAAGAGGAAGCCGCAGGTGAAGCGCACGGTCTCCTTCTGCGGCCCACGCTCGGCTTCGACCGTCCAGAGGCGCTCGACCGACGACCACGAGGCCCGCTTCACCCGATGGGAGAAACGGATCTTCTCGTCGATGCCATGGCGCGTCGCCGTCTCGCGCACATAGTTCAGGATCGCCGGCCCATCGGCGATCGCCTTGGCCTCCCGCCACGGCGCGAACGAATAGCCGAGCGTGTACATGTCGGAGTCCGAGCGGATGCCGGGATAGCGGAACAGATCCCAGGTCCCGCCGATCGCCCCGCGCCCCTCCAGGATCGCCCAGGTCTTCTTGGGCGCCCGCGATTTCAGGTGATACCCGGCCCCGATCCCCGAAAGACCGGCCCCCACCACCAGCACGTCGAAATGCTCGCTCTCCATCGCCCCACCATAACTGAACGCCGGTAAGCGAGCTACGGGGCCAAAGCACGGCCGCTTCGGGTGCTGTTGCTCCTCCCCCTACGGTGGAGGAGCGACACGGTCCAAACCGGCGACATGGGTAACACTTCTGACCGGCGACATGGGTAACAGGTCAACTGTCGAGTCCGGCCGATCAACGCCCCTGCGCTTCCAGCCGCGCGTCGATCTGGGCGAAGGTCTGGCCCCTGGTCTCGCGCGCGATCAGCGCCGCGGCGAAGCTCACGGCGCAGGCCAGCGCCAAGTAGACGGCGATCGGCGTTGCGGTTCCGAAATGCCGGAAGAGGGCGATGGCGATGATCGGGGCGAGCGAGCCGGCGAAGATCGAGGTCACCTGATAGGCGATCGAAGCCCCCGAATAGCGCAGGGGCGTCGGAAAGAGCTCGCAGATGAACGCCGCCTGCGGCCCGTACATCGCTCCGTGCAGGATCAGGCCAACGGCGATGGCGATAATCGTCGGCCAGGCGGCGCCCTGGTTCAGCAGCCGGAAGAAGGCGAAGGCCCAGATCGCCATCCCGGCTGCGCCGACCGCGTAGACCGGCCGGCGCCCGATCCTGTCGGCCAGGGCCGCGAAGAGCGGCAGGCTCAACGCCTCCAGCGCCGCCCCGATCAGGACCGCGTTCAGCGCCAGCGACCGCTTCAGGTGGAGGACGTCGGTGACATAGGTGATCGAGAAGGTGGTGATGACGTAGTAGCAGATGTTCTCCCCGACCCTCAGGCCCGCGCCGACGGCGATGCCCCCCGGCCGGGTGCGCACGACCTCGCTTGCCGGGGCGGCGCGTCGCCGCTCCTCTTCCAGGGCCTCGAAGAGCGGGCTCTCGCGCACCGACACCCGCACCCACCAGCCGATCGCGACCAGGACCGCCGACAGCAGGAAGGGAACGCGCCAGCCCCAGCGCAGGAACTCCGGCCCGCTCTGGGTCGCGCTCATCACCGCCAGCACTCCGGCGGCGAGCAGGTTGCCGATCGGCACCCCGGCCTGCGGCCAGCTCGCCCAGAAGGCGCGCCGCGGGGCCGGCGAATGCTCGGCGACCAGCAGCACCGCGCCGCCCCACTCGCCGCCGACCGCGAACCCCTGGACGAGCCGCAGCAGGGTGAGCAGGACCGCGGCCCACGGCCCGATCTGGCCATAGGTCGGCAGCAGCCCCATGGCCACGGTCGAGACGCCCATCAGGATAAGGCTCAGCATCAAGAGGCGCTTGCGCCCGATCCGGTCGCCGAAATGCCCGAACACAACCCCGCCCACGGGCCTGGCGGCAAATCCGAGCGCGTAGGTCCCGAACGCCAGCATCGTCCCGACCAGCGGGTCGGCCTTGGGGAAGAAGACCTTGTTGAAGACCAGCGCCGCGGCGGTGCCGTAGAGGAAGAAATCGTACCACTCGATCGTCGTGCCGATCAGGCTCGCGGCGATCACCCGCCGCAGCGGGCTCGCCGGGATGGGTGCGGTGGCGGCGCTCATGATCCGAAGATCGCCGGCGAAGCGTCGACCAGACGATGACCGTCGCAATGGATCACGGCGCGCGCCTCCGCTTTCTCCGGTCCGCCCCGCTCAGGCCGGTGCGAACACCGGGACCGGTGGGCCGCCTTCGGTTTCCTGGAACCTGACCTTGACCTTCTGGCCGATCTTCAGCGCCCCAAGGTCGCAGCCGACGAAATTGGTCAGCACCGCCGGACCCTCGGCGAGGGTCACGTAGCCGATCGCGTAGGGGCCGCTCGTCGCATGGTGCATGACGCTGAAGGTGTAGATCACCCCTTCGCCCGGCGATTCCTCCCACGCCGTCTGATCGCTGAAGCAGAACGGGCAGTTCAGCCGCGGATACCAGTGGGCCTGGCCACAGGCGCGGCAGCGCTTGATCAGGAACCGGCCTTCCCTGGCCGCCTCCCAGAAGGGCCGGCTCTCGTTGTTGACCGCCGGCGCGGGGATCTTTCGGTCGGCCATGGTTCTACTCCCGCTCCATGATGACGGTCGCCGCCCCGTGGCGGACGCCGAGCGAGCCGCCGGTGCCGTGGGCGATGGCGAGGTCGCAGCTGGCGACCTGGACCTTGGGATGGGCCCCGCCGCGCAGCTGGCGCACCGCCTCGATCACCTTGGTGATGCCGCCGCGGTTGGCCGGGTGATTGTTGCAGAGGCCGCCGCCGTCGGTGTTGAACGGCAGCTTGCCCACACCCGAGATCAGGTTCCCGTCGGCGACGAACCTGCCGCCCTCGCCCTTCTTGCAGAACCCCAGATCCTCGATCTGCATCAGGACGGTGATCGTGAAGCTGTCGTAGATCGAGGCGTATTTGATGTCCGCCGGCGTGACCCCGGCTTCGGCGAAGGCCGCCGGGCCCGACCAGACCGCGCCCGAGTAGGTGAGGTCGAGGTCCTTGCCGCCGGCCGGCCCCTTGGGCGCCTCGGCCGCGCCGATGATCTTCACCAGCGGCCGCTTCAGGCTGCGCGCCACCTCCGGTGCGACGACGATCACCGCCCCGCCGCCGTCGGTGATGACGCAGCAGTCCATCCGGTGCAAGGGCGTCGCGATCATCGGCGAGGCCAGCACGTCCTCGACGGTCACGACCTCGCGCAGCATCGCGTGGGGGTTCCACTGGGCGTGGTGGGAGGCGGCGACCTTGATCCAGGCCAGCTGCTCGGAGGTGGTGCCGAACTCGTGCATGTGGCGCATCGCGCACATCGCGTAGGTGTTGTGCGTCGTGCCGCCATAGATCGCCTCGAAGCCCGCCTCCGGGGCTTCGTTGAAGCCGCCGCCGCCCGGTCGACCGCCGCCGCCGCCGGGTCTCGCCGCCCGCGGACGCCCGGCCAGGGTCACGAGGGCGATCCTGCACTTGCCGGCCGCCACCGCCTGCGCCGCATGGCCGACGTGTAGCAGATAGGAGGAGCCGCCGGTCTCGGTCGAATCCATGTGGCGGACCTTCAGGCCCATGTAGTCGACCATCGACATCGCCCCGAAGCCAGGCGCATCGCCGGCGCAGAAATAGCCGTCGACGTCATCCTTGGTTAGGCCCGCGTCGGCCAGCGCCCCCTTGGCGCACTCGGCGTGCAACTGCGGCGTCGACTGGTCGGTCGCCTGCCGGATCGGGTGCTCGAAGATCCCGCCGATGTAGGCCTTGCCCTTGATGCTCATCGTCCGATCGCCTCTAAGTCGGGGAACGTCTTTGTCATAGCCCGGGCCCTGGCGAAATCCATTCGAGGAGATCCTTTCAAGATGACGATCCCGAAAACCGGCCTCCAGCTCCGATCCCTGGTGAAGAGCGGCGGCGAACTCGAAATCTCGCTGGCCGAGGTTGCGGTTCCCCAACCGGGCCCAACCGAGGTGCTCGTCCGCATCGAGGCCGCGCCGATCAACCCCTCCGACCTCGGTCTGCTGCTTGGGCCTGTCGATGCGGCGACGCTCGTGGGCGCCGGAACACCCGGGCGTCCGGTGGTGACGGGCGCGGTTCCCGCCCCGTTCCTGAAGGCGCTGGCCGGGCGCATCGACCAGTCGCTGCCGGTCGGCAACGAAGGCGCCGGCGCCGTCGTCGCCGCCGGCGAAACGCCCAAGGCTCAGGCGCTGATCGGCAAGACGGTCGCCATCTTCGGCGGCGCGACCTACGCCCAGTACCGCATCGTCGAGGCCGCCGACTGCCTGGTCCTCCCCAAGGATGCCAGCCCCGCCGACGGCGCGTCCGCCTTCGTCAACCCGCTCACCGCCCTTGGCATGGTCGAGACCATGCGCCGCGAGGGCCACACCGCGCTTGCCCACACCGCCGCGGCCTCCAACCTCGGCCAGATGCTGGTGAAGATCTGCCTCGCCGATGGCGTCGGCCTGGTGAACATCGTCCGCAGCCAGGCCCAGGCGCAATTGCTGCGCTCGATCGGCGCGCGCCACGTCTGCGATTCCAGCGCCCCGACCTTCATGGCCGATCTCGGCGCCGCCCTTGGCGAGACCGGCGCGACCCTGGCCTTCGACGCCATCGGCGGCGGCCGGCTAGCCGGCCAGCTTCTGAGCGCCATGGAGGCCGCCGCCGCCGCCAGGCAGACCGTCTACAGCCGCTACGGCTCGTCGGTTCACAAGCAGGTCTACATCTACGGCGGCCTCGACACCCATCCGACCGAGCTTCGCCGCGACTTCGGGATGGCCTGGGGCCTGGGCGGCTGGCTGCTGCCGCTGTTCCTCCAGAAGATCGGACCAGAGGCGGCCCAGAAGCTGGGCGACCGCGTCGCCGCCGAGATCAAGACCACCTTCGCCAGCCACTACACCGCCGTCGTCTCCCTCGCCGAAGCCCTGCAGCCGAGGACCATCGCCGCCTACGCCAAGCGCGCCACCGGCGAGAAATACCTGATCGATCCCAGCAAGGGGGCCGGTTAGGCCGGCCGATGGGAAAGAGGCTGCTCCCAGGGTGGACTCGCCCTTAATTCTGGCTAAGCCTGCGCGCCTCGTTTCGACCGGGCTGGTCCGGCGATGACCATCGAAGCGTTTGAATAGGGTGGGCGCGCGCGCCACCCGCGGTGGCCCAGGCGCCATTCGGCCCCTGCGTCGACTGGCCGTTTGCGGCCTAGCGATCCTCACCTGCGCCTTCGCGCCGGGCCCGCTGGCGCCCGCCGGCCCGGTCGGCGCGGCGGAGCGGATCATCCTGTTGGATTCGCTGGCGATCATGCTGGCGATCATCGTCCCGGTGATCGTCGCGATCCTGGCCTTCGCCTGGTGGTTCCGCGCTTCCAACACCCGCGCGGTCCATCTGCCCGACTGGTCCTATTCGGGGCGGCTCGAGTTCATCGTCTGGTCGATCCCGGCCATGGTGGTGCTGTTCCTTGGCGGGATCGGCTGGATCAGCTCCCACGACCTCGATCCGGCGCGGCCGTTGAACTCGGGGCCGCCGGCGGTCGAGGTGCAGGTCGTCGCGCTCGATTGGAAGTGGCTCTTCATCTATCCGGACCAGGGCGTCGCCAGCGTCGACGCCCTCGTTTTGCCGGCCGGAGCGCCGGTCAGGTTTCGCCTCACCTCGGCGAGCGTGATGAACTCCTTCTTCGTCCCCGCCCTCGGCAGCCAGATCTACGCCATGGCCGGCATGACGACGTCCCTGAACCTGAAGGCGGAGAGGCCCGGCGTCTATCCGGGCCTTTCGGCCCAGTTCAGCGGCGATGGCTTTTCCGACATGCGTTTCGACACCCTGGCGGTGACCCCCGACCAGTTCACGGCCTGGGTCGCGGCGGTGAAGGCGAGGCGCGCCGCCCTCGACCAGGGCGCCTACGCCAGCCTGGCGAGGCCCAGCAGCAACCTCGCTCCCTTCACCTACGGCGCGGTCACGCCGGGACTCTTCGGCTGGATCGTCGCCACGACCGCGCCGGGAAATAGTCCAGCCGAGGCCCGGGTAGTCGCCGCCGCGTCCGCGCAGGGAGCGCCCTGATGTTCGGCAAGCTCACCTGGTCGGCGATCCCCTTCGACCAGCCGATCCCGCTCGCCGCCTCGGCGTTCGTCGTCGTCGCGATCCTCGGCCTGATTGCCCTGATCTCGGTCAAGGGCTGGTGGCCCTATCTCTGGAGCGAGTGGATCACCAGCGTCGACCACAAGCGGATCGGCGTTATGTACTTCGTTCTGGGCATGGTGATGCTGCTGCGCGGCTTCATCGACGCCCTGATGATGCGCTCGCAGCAGGCGCTCGCCGCCGGCGGGGCGATGGGCTACCTGCCGCCCGGCCACTACGACCAGATCTTCTCGGCCCACGGCACGATCATGATCTTCTTCGTGGCCATGCCGTTCGTGATCGGCCTGATGAACTTCGTCGTCCCCCTGCAGCTGGGCGTTCGCGACGTCGCCTTTCCGGTCCTCAATTCGGTCAGCTTCTGGCTCACCGCTACCGGCGTCCTCCTGGCGAACCTCTCCCTGGTGATCGGCGAATTCGCCAAGACCGGCTGGCTCGCCTATCCGCCCCTCTCCGAGCTCGCCTATTCGCCCGGCGTCGGAGTCGACTACTACCTCTGGTCGCTCCAGATCGCGGGGCTCGGGACGCTGATGTTCGGCGTCAACCTCGTCACCACGATCCTCAAGATGCGCGCGCCGGGGATGAACTACACCCGGATGCCGATCTTCTGCTGGACGGCGCTCGCCTCGACCCTCTTGATGGTCGCCGCCTTCCCGATCCTCACCGCCACCTTCGCGATGCTGCTGCTCGATCGCTACCTGGGCATGCACTTCTTCACCAACGCCGGCGGCGGCAACGCCATGATGTA